>WNGI01002966.1_pt1 | contig 14837 bp, 11 predicted proteins | sample 5400621 | NCBI WGS metagenome assembly WNGI01 (sample SAMN13153374, study PRJNA577476) | soil metagenome | isolation source: 20 cm soil or saprolite under Garry oak tree replicate 1 | place: USA:California | collected 2016-06-15 | reverse complement strand
AAGCAAGGTCTCAAAATGACCCAGCATCCGGCTGATCGTAGCGTCATCGTACAGGTCCGTGTTGTATTCCAATCGTGCTCTGAGTCCTTCTTTCTCCTCCCAGGTGTATAAACTTAGATCGAATTTTGCTGTTTCATTAATAATTTCTACAGGGCTTACGGTGAGACCGAGCAGCTCTCGGGTCTGCCGGGGTACATTCTGAAAAGCGAACAAAACCTGGAACAGCGGACTGCGGCTCAAGTCCCTGTCGGGATGGAGTTCTTCCACCAGTTTTTCAAATGGTATGTCTTGATACTCATAGGCGCCCAACGCCATCTGGCGAACTCGATGCAAAACCTCTCGAAAACTTGGATTGCCGGATAGATCGGCTCTGAGTACCAGCGTATTGACAAAGAAGCCGATGAGTCCCTCGGTCTCAGACCGAGTGCGCCCTGCAATCGGAGAACCCACGGCGATATCATCCTGCCCAGAGTAGCGCTGGAGCAGGGTTTGAAAGGCGGCCAACAAAGTCATGAAAAGGGTAACCCCTTCCTTGCGGCTCAGGCCTCGAAGCTGATCGCAAAGGGTCTTGGGGAATACAAAAGACTGTCTTGCCCCTCGGTAGGTCTGAACGGCAGGTCGAGGGCGGTCCGTGGGAAGGTCTAGTATCGGAACGCCTGAGAGCTGTTCTTTCCAGTACGAAAGCTGCCTTTGCAGGACTTCGCCCTGCAACCATTGACGCTGCCATTCCGCATAGTCTGCGTACTGGATCGGCAACTCGGGTAAGGGATTCGCTTCCCCTCGTAAATATGCGCCGTAAAGTGCCGCCAGCTCTTGCCACAAAATCCCACTCGACCAACCGTCAGAGGCGATGTGATGGGTTACGAGTATTAACACATGCTCGACGGTACTCAATTTCAACAAACAGGCTCGCAACATTAAATCACGAGAGAGATCGAAGGGGCGCCGCGTAATGCCCTCGATCCCGCGTTGCAGCTCGGATTCCCGCGCGGTCTCGGGCAATTCACTGAGATTTACCAGCGGCACGTTCACTGAACGGGGGGTGTTGATCACTTGCGTTGGTACGTCGTCCGACATCACGAAATTGGTTCGCAAAGTTTCGTGGCGTTCGACCATAGCATCAAGCGCTTTGGTCAATGCAGCTATATCGAGAGGGCCGCAAAGCCGAATGGGGGTTGATTGATTGTAAGCAGAGCTATCAGGTTCGAGCTGACGCAGAAACCATAGCCGTTGTTGCGCGAAAGACAGCGGGGCTGGATCTCGCAGCGAACGCCGGCGGATAATCAGGTCGAGTGGGGCATCGATGCCTCCTTGTTTCAGTTTCATTTCGAGCAGCGACCGCTTCGCCGGCGAAAGAATGGCAAGACGTTTTGTTAAGGTACTTTCATCCATAATGTAGTCTTTTCTCATCTATCCATGTTTATTCGTGTCCCGAACTGCCTTAAGTGAGTCCGACATCTAGTTGGTTGTTCTCCTCCAGAAGACGGTAGAGACTCACAGTTCAGGACAACTTGATTGCAAATGCACCGAAGCGTAAAAGAACACGCAATGCGGTAACATTCATACGAGCTTAGCTTCCCGACTCAGTTGCCTTTCCGCTTCTTCATCTGAGAGAACTTCCAAATCGGCTAACGCTTCTGTCAGTTGTTCCGGCACGGTTCGCATTTGTTGTGTCTCTGTTATGTGCACCGCTAGATCGGCTACAGTCGGATTCTCAAATAAAGCCCGCAGGGAAAGCTCTGTCTGAAATTCTTGCCGAAGGCGAGATATGACACGTGTGGCTAAGAGAGAATGACCTCCCAAATCGAAGAAATTGTCATGAACCCCTAGACACTCAAGTTTCAAGATTTCCGTCCAGATGTCGGCTATGCGTTGCTCGATTGGATTGCTTGGTCCGATGAAGAGATTGCCTCTGTCAGTTCTGCTTCGACCCGGACCTGGCAGCGCGCACCGATCCACCTTCCGATTAGGCGTTAAGGGGAAGGCATCGAGCAGGATAAAATCCGAGGGCACCATGTATTCGGGCAAGTCGTGTTTGAGGAAATGTCGAAGATCGCTCACTGTAGGGGCCTGGTTTTTCTTCGTAACGACATACGCGACCAGCCCGCCAACATCTTCACGCGCCACCACAAGAGCCTGTTCCACCGCCGGGTGCTGAGTCAGAACGACTTCGATTTCTCCTAATTCAACTCTGAAGCCACGAATCTTCACTTGGTGATCGATCCGGCCAAGGAACTCGATGGTGCCGTCCGACAGGTAGCGAGCAAGATCACCGGTTTTGTAAAGCCTTGCGCCAAACTCACCACTCAAAGGGTCGGGAATGAACCTTTCCGCGGTTAGGTCAGGAGAATTAATGTATCCTCGGGTTATACCGACACCCCCGATATGCAATTCATTGGGAATACCCATCGGTGCGAGATTTAGGTACTCGTCTAGGATGTACATCCGAGCGTTGGGAATGGGTTTGCCAAGTGGCACGAGTCTACGATCGAAATCGGCCTCGGAAACGCGGTGATAACTGCTTGTCAACGTCGACTCCGTCGGCCCATACTGATTGACGATCCATGTGCTGTCTCCGAAGACCCGCTTCGCCTTCTCGCATAGCGTTATAGGCAACGCTTCCCCGCTCACCAAAATGAGTCGTAACGAATCACTTTTTTCAGCTCTAGTTGAAGCTACCTCAACAAGTTCATGCAACAAGCTAGGTACGACGCTTAGAACACAAGTCACGTGGTGCTTTTTTATCTCTGCGAGCAGAGCTGCCGGGGCCTTGACATCAAAGGCATTTACAATCACCACTTGAGCACCAGCGGTTAGAGGTCCGACCAAGTCTCGTAGCGAGGCGTCAAAAGAGAGAGAAGGAATTTGTAATACTGTATCGTTCCGGCTCAGATTATAGGTCTCACATAAATAGGAAAAATAATTCGTGACTCCCCGATGATAGCCCAATACTGCTTTGGGCTTTCCTGTGGAACCGGAGGTGTGAATCGCATAGGCGAGGTTGGCTGAATCTACCGTTGCTTCTAGATTTTGCCTTCCCTCTGGTTCGAACAACAAAAAATCTCGGTCAAGGCAAACCACTCGCCCCCCGAAAGCCGGGAAATCTGCTAGCAAACTCTCCCTAGTGAGAAGAAAGCCAACCTGCGTCTGCTTCGTCATGTAGGCTAGACGGGCTTTGGGATATTCTGGATCCAACGGTACATAAGCGCCGCCTGCTTTGAGGATTGCCAGCACCCCTACGATCATTTCTAGCGAACGCTCCATGCAGAGGCCTACGGGCATCTCAGGTCCCACGCCTAGTCTGCGCAAGCAGCGCGCCACCTGATTCGCTCGCTGATTGAGTTGAGCGTAGGTTAGCTTTTTGTCCTTAAACAGCACTGCCACGGAGTTAGGAGTGCGTGCCACCTGCGCTTCAAAGAGCTCGTGGATACATTTGTCGTTTTGACAATCTCGTTCAGCCCCATTCGAGGCGAGGAGCAGCTGCTGCCTTTCGGGTTGGGTCAGGATTGGCAAATCTGAAACTCGGCACTCTGGATTGGCGGCGATTCCATTGAGCAACGTCTGGAAATGGCCGAGCATTCGGCTCATTGTATCGGGACGAAAAAGGTCCCGGTTGTAAACTAACTCAAAGTCAATTTCCTGGCGATTTTCTTTCACATACAAGGTGATGTCGAACTTTGACTTGGGCTCGGCGGCTGCGAGCCCATTAACTGTCAGTTCATGTAGTGACAGCCCCGAACCGTCAGTGCGAGTCATGTTAAAGAAAACTTGAAATAGCGGCGTGCGGCTCAAGTGCCTTTCGGGATGCAGCTCCTCGACTAATTTCTCAAAAGGCAGGTCTTGGTGAGCATACGCATCTACGGCTGTCGCGCGCACTTGAATTAACAGTTGCCGAAACGTGGGATTGCCTGACAGTTCTGTGCGCAGCACCAACGTGTTTACGAAAAAGCCTATGAGAGGTTCGATTTCCGTACGGTTCCGCCCAGCAATCGGAACCCCGACGGCGACGTCGTCCTGCCCTGTGTAACGATGTAGGAGAATCGTAAATGCTGCCAAAAGCGTCATGAAAAGCGTTGCGCCACTTTGCTGACTAATCTGTCTAAGCTTCTCGCTTAGCGATCTCGATAGAGCTAAGCTCTGTTTAGCACCACGGAAGGTCTGGACTTTCGGACGAGGCCAGTCGGTCGGCAAGTCCAGAGCGGCAATATCATCGAGCTTCTTTTTCCAATAAGAAACTTGCTTTTCGAGAATTTCTCCTTGGAACCACTCCCGTTGCCAGATCGCGAAGTCCGTATACTGAATGGCTAGTTGCGGGAGAGAAGCGGGTTGGCCTTTGCAAAAGCCTTCATACAGTGCGCTAAGCTCCCGGAATAGGATTCCCATGGACCAACCGTCCGAAATAATGTGATGAATCGTGAAGAGCAGAATGTGTTCCTCTTCATCGACTTGTATTAGTGTCACACGGAACAGAGGACCTTGGACGAGATCGAAAGGGCGCCGGACTTCCTGGCTCATCAGATGCTGAGTTATCGGTTCCCGCTCGGATTGAGATACCGTCCGCAGGTCGTTGACTGGTAGATTCAAGGTTACACTCGGGTCGATGACCTGCACCACCTGATCATCCACAATCTCAAACGTCGTCCGCAGCGCCTCGTGGCGAGTTACCATCTCATTCAGGCTCTGCTCGAGTGCGGCGAGATGAAGCCGTCCCGTGAGACGAAAGGCAGCGGACATGTTGTAGGCTGAGCCGTTAGGTTCCAACTGGTCATGAAACCATAGCCGCTGCTGCGCAAAGGACGACGGAAAGACAAAGATTTTCTTTTCCATTTCCATTGTGCAGTACTAGATGATCAGGAGTGGGAATGCCCGGCGGTCGACCTTGCCGTTCGGTGTGATGGGTAGAGGCTCCAAAAAGACAAAGGCAGAAGGACGATGTAATCCGGCAACTTTAACTCGACATCTTTTCCAGTAACTTGCGCGCCGCCCAGTGCTATCAGGCGAAGAGCACAAACTTTTCTGCTCGAGAAAGTATCGAAAGACATTTGCGCTTAACCTAATCAACCAGGCAGCCAGGCGTCTTGGCTCTTCTTCTCTAATATCCATTGGGCATGGGGTGAGCTAGCCCAGATTTCACGGACAGCCAGTTATCCTGTTATCGCCTTCCTTTTGCCTCTTCCATCTTCTTTCTCAAACTAAGCGGACGCATGTCCGTCCACACCTCTTTAATGTACGCCAAACATTCCGCCTTTGTGCCGCTCTTTCCGACCTCTTTCCAGCCTATTGGCGGTTCTCGATCCGCAAACCAAATCGAATATTGCTCTTCATGATTGACGACCACCTTGTAAGTCCTAGTGTCTTCTTTTTCTTCCATGGCGATAATCTCCTGCAACTGAAATATTGGAATTACGGACAATTCGTTAAATGCGCTGATAAGTTGATTTGAGCTGGCCTAGAAGCTGCTCGGCTTGATCATCCGAAAGCGAATCCAATTCAGCAAACTTGCGAGCTGTTTTCTGTTCGAATTCGGCGCGGATTACAGCAGCGGTTTCGGTAGCGTTTTGGTCTTCAGGCCCGATCGCCAGTCGCTCCGGTGAGAATTTACAGTTAGGCATGAGGATCCTTGTTTACGCTACCCGTCGCGTCCTGCTTGGCGAGGAGTTTTTTTGCATCGTCGTCCGACAGGGATTCCAGTTCAGATAGGATTCCTTCCAGCTCTCGAGCGTCAAGTGTTTTACCTTGGTTTTCTGCGATGACGGCTGCCATCTCGGCTACTGTTGGTGCTCGAAATAAAGTTTGGAGAGGTATCTCAAGCTGGAATTTCCTGATGACCTGGGCAACGACCCGAGTGGCTGCCAGCGAATGACCCCCCAAATCAAAGAAGTTGTCGTGGATGCCAACCCTATCGAGGGACAAAATTTCGGACCATATTTGCGATAATTCTTTTTCAACCGCGGTCCGTGACTCAATAAAGGGAGTATCGATGTGTGGTCTTTTGTGGTCGGGGGCTGGCAGCGCCCGTCGGTCGACTTTTGCGGTTCCCGTGGTTGTGAGCGGAATTTCATCTATCTTTACGAATACCACCGGAATCATATAGTCGGGAAGTTTCTGCTTCAGGAAGTTTCTGAGGCTGCTTACCGTCGGAATAGACCCGCCGCTCGGCACAAAATAGGCTACTAACTGTGGATCCCCCCATTGATCGTCCCAGATCGTCACCGTTGCTTCTTTGATACAGGAATGATCCACAAGTGCTTTTTCGACCTCACTGACATCCACTCTGAAGCCTCTGATTTTCGCTTGAAAATCCTTGCGTCCGAGGTGCTTAAGACAGCCGTCGGGCGACATCGTGCCCAAGTCGCCGGTAAGATAGATCCGCCGGTCTCCACCGCTAGGATCTTCCAGAAATTTAGTTTTCGTTAGGTCTGGCCTGCGCCAATAGCCGGGCGAAAGATGCCGACTTTTGACTGCTATTTCCCCAGGCCGATTGAAGCCAACGTCCTGACCGTTGTCATCGAGCAGAAGAACCTCCTTGTCTTGGATTTCATAACCTACCGGAATGACCTCTTCAGTGATCTTGGTGTTTGAGCCGATCACGTACATTCTAAATGGCCCGACTTCATGGGTTCCAAGCGTGTTAACGAGGAGACAGCCTGTGGAAAAATGCTTCTTGTATAAGTCGACGTCGCCTCTATGCGCCGGCGCACCGGTCAAATTGATCACGCGAAGTTTGGGAAACTGTTCTGCTCCGGTGAGAGTGCTTGCAAATTGGCGAAACACCCTTGGCCCGGAGCGAAACACGGTGATTTCCTGTTGAATGAGCCATTCAGCGAGATGGGCCAAACCGTCTTCCCTAACGTACCAAGGAAACGAACCTGCTCCGCTCAGGAGCGCGGAAAAGGCGTTTCTTTCTGCTGACCCGACATTCGTAAATCGGTCATCCGGTCCGAGTTGGAACTTCTGGTCATGGGCGATTCTTTGGAGCACTTTTCGGTGCGTGTTAATGACGCCTTTGGGCTCACCGGTGGAACCAGAGGTATATGTGATGTAGGTAAAGGAATCTGGAGAAATCGGCAGACCTGAATTTGCAACTGAAAGACTCGAATCAAGCGCGTCGATGTTGAGTATTTGGCAATCCGTCCCAGCCAAAGTGGGAGCCAACTGGGAATTCTTGTTGTCAGTCACGATGAGGGTGGCCTCGGACTCTTTGAGAATATAACTATTGCGCGCAGACGGATGAGAAGGCGTCAGAGGCACATAAAAGCCCGCTGTTTTCAGCACCCCGAAGCTGGCGATGATGGAAGCGCCTTGATCGACTAGCAGCGCGATAGGTCTGTCGCGGCTTTCACACATTCCCAAAATCGCTCGCGCAACCCGATTGGCACTCTGATTCAACGTGTCCCAGGTGAGCGTTTCTTTCTTGCTCTTGAACGCGATCCGGCTCGGATATCTTTGTACAAACTCCTCGAGACGATCGGGTATTGTTTGCTGCGTTGGCGAGAGAGCGAACTGGTGTTTAGAAGTATCGTCCATGTCGGTTTCTTCCGCTCATTTTTCGTCACTGATCATCGAGCATTCGTTTCGCTTGCTCGTCTGATAGCGGTTTTAACTCCGTCAACATGTGATCCAGGCTCCCTGGCCCAACTTTTTGCCTGCTTCCCTGTAATCAGGGTTGCCTGCTCGACGAGGGTACGGGCGGAAAACAATTTTAAAGAACAGCGCTTGTCGAAATTTACCGATTGCGTAGAGAACAGGGTTGCGGCAAGATCCACTATGGCGCGGGCGAAACGGTTCGAGTCGCGATTCAACGCATCCCAAGTGAAAACTATGTGTTTGTTCTTGAACGCTATCCGCTCGGGATAGCGTTCGACTATCTTCTCGACACGTCCCGGGATGGATTGCTCAATCTTTGCGTCAATCAAGTTCATGATAGGGCGATAGTTCTGCGCAGGTACGCTCGGGGTCGTTGTTAGCGGATGTTGCTGCACCGTCGGCAAGAACAGTTGTCAGTTCGCCTAGGGATTTTGTACGTCAGCGCGAGGGGCTCGGCTTTGAAAGCGATTCGGCCTGAGAAATTTAGCGAGGAATTTCACGGTTCGGCGGCAGTTCGATTCTTTTCTAGCGCAATGAATGTACCGCGTGGGGCGAAAAGACATCGCCCTAACCGCCGGCTGAAACTTCACCGAACTGAAAAAATTTTCCACGACCTTATCCTTATTAGGAGGATCTTCATTCAGATGACGGCTCGTAAGTGAACAAATGGGTTGGGCGCCACCCTGACTATAATTACACGGCGAGTAAGGCGACTAAACGCTGCTGTAGTTGCTGCACGGTGAACGGCTTAGCGACGTAGTCATCACAACCCGCAGCAAGGCATCGTTGACGGTCTCCGTGGCTGCACAGCGCAGTGGCGGCAAGGATGGGGATCTTTTGATATTCGGGATCACTCTTCAACGATCGTGCGACCTCAAAGCCGTCCATCTCCGGCATCGTCATGTCCAAGACAATGGCATGGGGCGGGCTTACTTTGATTTTTTCTAAAGCATCCCTGCCGTTGCTCGCTGTCATGACGTCCCAGCCCGAACATCTGAGAAGTCGTCCTAGAAGTTCGCGACTTTGGATTTCATCGTCAACAATCATAATGGTGCGGCTGCTCATGTGGCTTCCTTCGCCGAGTGGGTGATCTAACGTGGCCAATATCGGCCAAGAACGCCGCCGGTCATAAACCGACCGCGATGTTTGTTGAAGTGAGATTCTAGAATAGCCTCAGTGGCTTTTCTGAAGTTTTGAGTTGAATTTCGTCCCTACACCAACAACGTCGTTGGCGGCGGGCGTTCCGCGCCGGCGACCTGAGTGTCGACCTGATCTTCAAGCTGATGCTCAGCCGTTTTGCCGTTTAAGCCGACGGGATGAAAATTCGATACGATCTCGCGTAATATCTCGAGCAGCGTTTTTGACGCGCCTGCAATCGCAAGTTTCTCCATCTCATGGATTCGCTCCAGCAGGGCCAGTGGATTGATATGGAAACTGGGCCGGATTTTGAGAATTTTTTCCGCTGCGGTAGGCTGAACGCTTTCATCGGGCCCGACCAATTCCTCATGCAGCTTTTCGCCGGGCCTGAGGCCGACAAATTTGATCGCGATATCTTTATCAGGAACTAGCCCTGAACTGCGAATCAGGTTCCGGGCCATGTCGAGCAACTTCACGGGTTGGCCCATGTCAAGCACAAATATCTCGCCTCCCTCGGCCAGTGTCACCGAGCGCAACACCAGTTGCACGGCCTCAGGAATCGTCATGAAATAGCGGGTGATTTCCGGATGGGTAACTGTCACGGGGCCGCCATTCTCGATTTGTTTGCGAAAGAGCGGCAATACACTGCCGCTGCTCCCGAGCACATTACCAAAGCGCACTGCCGAAAATACCGTGTCGTTATTGCGCACGTTGCACTCGAGCGCGTCAATATAGAGTTCCGCAAGTCGCTTGGTCGCGCCCATGACGTTGGTCGGGTTAACGGCTTTGTCCGTGGAAATGAGCAGGAATTTTTTAACTCTGTACTCGATCGCTACATGGCTCAACCGAGAAGTGCCGACGACATTGTTCAACACCGCCTCCTCGGGGTGGAATTCCATCATCGGCACATGCTTATGAGCAGCCGCATGCAGCACGATTTCAGGAGAATATTGCTTAAAGACCTCACGCAAGGGAGTGACGTGCTTGATATCGACGAGCGCCGCCACTTTTTTCAAGCCAGGGTACTTCTGGGCGAGTTCTGTATCGATCGTGTATAGTCCGCCTTCACTTTTGTCCAGGAGTACAAGCGTCTCCGGGTCGTACGCCGCGATTTGGCGGCAGATCTCCGATCCGATCGAGCCGGCAGCGCCCGTCACGAGAATGCGTTTATTTTTGATCAGCTGCCGAATGGGTTCGATGTCCACACCAACGGGTACTCGGTCCAGTAAATCCTCCGAGGAAATATTTCGCGTTTGACCAAGGTTAACATTACCATCCTTGATCTCGCGCAAGTTCGGCAGTGTTTTGATCTCGACATCGTGCTTTTCCAGGGCCTTGACCAGATCCCGAATAGTCTCCCGTTTCGCGGATGGCATCGCGATAATCACCCCTTGGGGCCGTTTTTTGACGATAACTTGCTCGAGGTGTTTGCGGCTGCCCAGGACGGGAACTCCATGGATATGCTGCCCAATTTTTTGGGAATCATCGTCTAAGAACCCGATCGGCGTATACTTGTAAATGGAGGCGTGATTTTTCATGTCTCTTAAGATCATTTCACCGGCGTCGCCGGCGCCGTAAATCAACACCCGTTTCCTTGGCTTCAGGCTGGGTATCTCCTGATACAATCGGCGCGTCATTCGTACACCACCCATCATTGAGATCAAAACCAGGGCATCGATAATGAAAATTGACCGCGGATAAAACTCCAAACCAAATCCCAAGTGAACCAACGCATAGAAAGCAACCGTGCTGGAAAGCACCGCGAAAATAATATTGCGTAAATCCCAAATACCCGCGTATCGCCAAAGCCCCTGGTACAATCCAAATGGGATGAATGTGATCAGGCGAACGACCAGGAGCCAAGGCAGCATTTGCCACGCATAACTCGCCTCTTCCGGAGGAATTTTACCGTCGAATCTCAGCCAGAAGGCCGCATAATTGGCGCCCGCAATCAACACAAGATGCAAACCTACGACCAATACTCTCCGATATTTCAACAATAGGGATTTCAGTTGAGCTATCATCTAAATTCTCTCTTTCTTCAGAGCGCTCTGATCCTAAACCGCTCGGATGGCCTCACGTTCGCGGCAACGACAGGTACCAGGTGACGGTTATCGCGATTCCGTCGCGCAATTGCATTTCGCTTCAAAACCGAAGGTCATTTTGCTTTTCTCGTGTCGAGGCAACGCCGCGGCTGGCCGTTGGGCTGGGTCGTATCCCAAACTAATCCCCGGGGGAAACTGAACCTCGCAGCGATTAACTTTGCTCAATCTCGAATGGCAATTTTTTCGCCGCTCCTAGGTTGAGAGATTCGTTATCTTCATTCGTTCTGGCTGCGTTCATTTGGTTCACCTTTGCCAAGCCTCAGCGATAACCCCTTCCAGGCTAGACGGCCATACTACGTTCGCACGACTTCTCAAACGTCCGCGAGAGTTTTTTCCTCATTCCGGGCGAGCGCCTCATCGTGGGTTGACTACTACCATTGGCCCTCTATTCAAACATCGTATTGTCTTCGTGTTGATGGTCTCGACAGCTATCCTGTATTTGCACTCAAAAACTCGCAGTGATTAAGACCTTTTTGCGGCAACGCACATTACCATTCGCGCTGTCAGAACAGCGCTGTGGGAGAGATAGGATCGAGGATGATAAAGGAGACTCTTGCTTTTTTATGATAAACTGCGGCTATCTAGCGGCTATCCATTAGTACGGCTTAAACGAGTTTCCAGATACCAAGTTACAGTCTTCCGGATTCCCTCCGTCAACTTAGTGGTAGACTCAAACCCAAAGGCTTTCTTCGCCCTAGAAGTATCCAGACAACGGCGGGGTTGACCATTGGGTTTCGTTGTATCCCAGCTCAACGCGCCCTTGAAACTAACCTCGTTAGCCACCATGACTGCCAAATCTCGAATAGAAATTTCCTCTCCGGATCCAAGATTAACCGGGTCGGCGTCGCTATATTTTTCCGCTGCCAGCAGAATCGCTTCAGCGGCATCTTCGACGTAGAGGAACTCTCGCGTCGGAGACCCGTCGCCCCACAACACTATCTGGCGATTGCCACCTTCCTTAGCCTCCACACATTTGCGGATCAGCGCCGGAATGACGTGTGATGTTTCCAGATCAAAGTTGTCTCGTGGTCCGTAAAGATTGACCGGGAGCAAATAGATCCCGTTAAAACCATACTGCGCTCGATATCCCTGCGACTGAACTAAAAGCATTTTTTTCGCTAGTCCGTAGGGCGCATTGGTCTCCTCAGGATAACCGTTCCACAAGTCCTCTTCTTTGAATGGAACCGATGTGAATTTGGGATAGGCACACACCGTTCCAATTGCCACAAATTTTTCCACTCCAAACTGCCTGGCGTGTTCGATGAGCTGGATTCCCATAATGGCGTTGTCGTAGAAAAAGCGCCCTGGATTCGCGCGATTGGCGCCAATGCCTCCGACAGTTGCTGCAAGATGAATGACAATCTGCGGTCGCGCTTCGTTGTAAAGATTAACAACGGCATCGCGATCTCGCAGATCGTACTCTTTTGACCGAGGCACCATAATGGATCGGCAACCGCGGGCCTGCAGCTTCTCGACAACAAACGAGCCTAAAAAACCGGCTCCTCCTGTGACTAAGACGCGTTTAGCGCTCCAATTCATGTTTCGCCACCGTTGGTCAGTTGCCCAGGTCCAGATCAGAGATATCCGCATCGACCATAAGCCGTACTAAGTTTTTGAATTTGATTTTTGGTTCCCAGCCCAACAAGTTTTTGGCTTTTGTCGCATCGCCTACTAGCAAATCGACTTCGGCGGGACGATAGTATTCAGGGTCAATTTCCACGCGTTTGTCGCTTTCGATACCAACGTGTAAAAACGCTTCATCCAAAAATTCCTGAACCGAATGGGTCTCCCCCGTCGCTAACACATAATCATCAGGTTGATCCTGCTGTAGCATCAGCCACATTCCTTCCACATATTCCTTCGCATAACCCCAATCTCGCTTCGCATTTAAGTTGCCCAGGTAAAGCTTGTCTTGCAGGCCGGCCTTGATGCGAGCCACCGCGCGCGTGATCTTGCGTGTGACAAATGTTTCACCGCGTCGTGGCGACTCATGATTGAACAGGATGCCGTTGCAAGCGAACAGACCGTAACTTTCTCGATAGTTGACCGTGATCCAATAGGAATAAACTTTGGCGACCCCATAGGGACTGCGCGGATAAAAAGGCGTGGTCTCGCGCTGCGGCGTCTCAAGTACCTTACCGAACATCTCAGAGCTACCCGCCTGATAGAATCTAGTTTTCAAACCCGTCTCACGAATCGCCTCCAGGATCCGGATCGTGCCGAGGCCCGTCACATCGCCTGTATACTCGGGGATGTCGAAACTCACGCGCACGTGACTCTGGGCCGCGAGATGATAGACCTCATCCGGCTGAAGACGATAGAGCAGTTTGATGAGATTCGTCGAATCCGAAATATCTCCGTAGTGCAGAAACAGGCGTACTCCGTTGATGTGCGGATCCTGATAGAGATGATCGATACGACCCGTATTGAAGGTAGACGCTCTACGAATAACGCCATGCACCTCGTAGTCTTTGGCTAAGAGAAACTCAGCCAGATAAGAGCCGTCCTGCCCAGTGATGCCGGTAATGAGAGCTTTTTTCATTTCGTCATCCCGTTTTTCGATATTCAAAGACCCAATCCAGAATTTCGCCGCTGTAGATCACACCGCGCAGGCAACCCCAAGGACGTTCCATGAGGTTTCGTCCGGTTCTTTGTCAAACTCCGGGAAGGTTCCGAGGCGAATCAAATTAAACCCTGAGCTTTCAAGAAAAAAACTCAGCTCTAAAGGAAAGAAGTAACGCATAAGATGAGTTTCTTCTGTTTCAAACAAGAGTCGCTCTCCTGAGATTCGCCATAGGTTGATTTGAACTGAACACACATGGCGGGAAATATCGAGTTTGCCCGAAGCAAAACGAAGAATTTTACCGTCGGCAACCGGAAGAACTCTCGCTTTTTCCGATGGGCGTTGATGGAGCACAGCCGGGCCATACCAAACGTCGAAAATCAGGAGCGCTCCTGCGCGCAAATTTTGCCGAGCAGACGTCAGGGCCGCTAACACATCCCTATTCTCGAGCTGGTAGCCGAGCACCGCGAACATCATCAAGGCCGCGTCGAATTGGCCAGGGAGTTTGACACTCCGTATGTCTCCTTCCCGAAATGAGAGCTTAAGCTTTGTCGCCGTGTTGGTCAGCTTCTCGCGGGCTTGCGCCAGCATGTTCTTTGAACCGTCCACGCCAACAACTTCATAGCCCCGGCCGGCGAGAGGGAAGGCATGATTTCCAGTTCCACAGCCGAGATCCAGGACCGTGGAAATCGAGCCATTCCCATAGTTGTGAAAGATTTTATCGATCAAGTCACATTCGGTACTATAATTTTTGTCGAGATACAGCAGATCGTAGGCATCGGCGTAGGTCGCGCCAAATATCTGGCTCACTTGAGCACCTCGCGTACCGCATTGCAGACTTGTGACAGTTGTTCTTCGGTCAAGGACAGACCGGAAGGAAGATAGAGTCCCTGACGGGCGATGCGCTCGGCCACCGGATAGTGTTCATTCGCAAAGAGGCCTTGCTCGTGAAAGACGGGTTGTTGATGCATTCCAAGAAAGAAGGGACGGGTCTCGATCCCGCGCTCTTTGAGCTTAACGGCGAAACGAACCGCGTCCATTCCGGTCTCTTCGGAGAGGACGACGCCATACATCCAATAGACGCTCCGTGCCCACGGTTCCTCTATGGGAAGCTGTAACCCAGGGATGCCTTGGAGCCGTTGGCAATACTCTTTGCCCATCCATCGCTTGCGCTCGATAATTTCATCCATGCGCTCCAACTGGGCCACGCCCAAGGCAGCCTGCAGATTTGTCAGCCGAAAGTTGAAGCCCAACTCTTGATGATAAAAGCGACGCTGAGGTTGAAAACACAGGTTTCTCAGAGAACGGGCTTTGTCGGCAAGCGCGGCATTATCGGTGAGAACCATCCCCCCCTCGCCCGTGGTAATGAGCTTGTTGGCATAGAAACTGAAGCAACTCAAATCTCCGAAGCTTCCACATGTGCGCCAATCGGGGGCCGCCGTATC
>WNGI01017977.1_pt1 | contig 14838 bp, 14 predicted proteins | sample 5400621 | NCBI WGS metagenome assembly WNGI01 (sample SAMN13153374, study PRJNA577476) | soil metagenome | isolation source: 20 cm soil or saprolite under Garry oak tree replicate 1 | place: USA:California | collected 2016-06-15 | reverse complement strand
GGCCTGCGCTCGTTCCTCTTCGACGTGCGCGGCCGGCCCGTCGCGAACGCCATCGCGCGTCGCGACCGGCCACTCCGCACGGCTGCGGACGGCGAGGCCACCGTCGACCCCGACGAGCGCGTGCGCGCCACCGCCGACGCGATCGACGAAACGCTCGCGCGCGCGAGCCGCCGCGCCACGGATATCGCCGCGGTCGCCACGTCGACGTTCTGGCACAGCCTCATGGGCGTCGACGCGCGCGGCCGGCCGACCACCCGCGTCCTGACCTGGGCGGACACCCGCGCGCATCGCGCGGCGGCGGCGCTCCGTGCCGAGCTCGATCCGGTGGCGACCCACGCCCGCACCGGCTGCACGTTCCACGCGTCGTACCTTCCCGCGAAGCTGCGCTACCTCCGCGACGCCGACCCGACCGCCTACGCGCGTACCGCCATGTGGATGTCTCTCGGCGAATACCTCTACTTTCGCCTCTTTCCGGGGACGCGCGCGGCGCACGGAATGGCCTCAGCGACCGGTCTCTACGACCAACGCCGGCGCGCGTGGGACGATCCGCTCCTTGCGCATCTTCGGATTCGCGCGGGCACGCTCTCGGCGATCTCCGACGAGCCGCTCGTGGGTCTCCGGCCGCAGTTCGCGAAACGCTGGCCCGCGCTCGCGAACGTTCCGTGGATCCCCGCGATCGGCGACGGCGCGTGTTCGAACGTCGGCGCGGGAGCGCTCGGCCGCGACACCGCGGCGCTCTTCCTGGGCACCTCCGGCGCGATCCGGGTGCTCTACGCGACCGACGATCCGCCGGTCGTCCGCGGTGGCTGGACGTATCGCCTCGACGCGCGGCGCGTCGTGGCCGGCGGTGCCCTCTCGAATGGCGGCAACGTGATCGCGTGGCTGGCGCGGACGTTTCCATCGGTCGACCCAGCCGCGCTCTGGAAGGCGGATCCCGCTGCTGACGGTCTGACCGCCCTGCCGCTCCTCGCCGGAGACCGAAGCCCGACGTGGAACGATGCGGCACGCGCTGCGATCGCTGGGATCGGGCTTGCCACCGCCCCCGACGCGATCGCGCGCGCGATGCTCGAAGGACTCGCCTATCGATTCGCGCGGGTCTGGCAGGTCGTCGACCGGGCGATGCCGGGGCCAAAGCGGCTGATCGCCACCGGTGGGACCCTGCTGCAGTTCCCGTGGCTCATGCAGCTCCTCGCGGACACGCTCGACCGTCCGTTGGTGATGAGCGGCGCGGGCGAAGGCTCCGCTCGCGGCGCCGCGATTGCGGCGCTCGAGCGCGTCGGGGTCATCAAGGACATCTCCGCGGTACGCTCGCCACTCGGGCGCGTCATCCGGCCGCGTGCGGCAGCGCACGCGCGGCTCGCAGCCGGGATGGAACGTCAGCGCAAGCTGGAGGACGCGCTGGCCCCGCTCTGGTAGGAGCCTTCTGGAAAGACCCGAGCTGACGCTCGGCCTGTACGCGAAGGCTCGCTGACGCGAGCCTTCTGGTAGCCTCGCATTCGCATTCGAGGGAGGGCTTCGTGGAGATCCTCGTCGTTGTCGTCATCATCGCCGCGCTGGCGCTGTTCTTCATCGGGACCTACAACCGCCTCATCACGCTGCGTCAGCGGGTGAAGGAGGCGTGGGCCGACATCGATGTCCAGCTCAAGCGGCGCCACGACCTGATCCCGAACCTCGTCGAGACCGTGAAGGGCTATGCCACGCACGAGTCGACGGTCTTTCAGAACGTCACCCAGGCCCGGGCCGCCGCCGTCGCAGTGGGCGCGTCGGCATCGCCGCAGGAGCGCGCGCAGGCCGAGAACATGCTTACGACGGCCCTTCGCTCGGTCTTCGCCGTCGCCGAGAACTATCCGCAGCTCCAGGCGGTGCAGGAGTTCAAGGACCTCTCCGAAAACCTGACCGCTACCGAGGACAAGATCGCCTTCGCCCGCCGCTTCTACAACGGGAACGTGCGCGATTTCAACACCGCGCTGCAGACCTTTCCGACAAACGTCTTCGCGGGGATGCTTGGCTTCAAGCCGGAGGAATACTTCGAGCTCGCGGACGCCGGCGAGCGCGCGGTGCCGCAGGTGAAGTTCTAGCGAAGCACTAGCCTTTTCATGACCGTGGCGACAGAGCCCTCACCCGCGCGCCTATCGATCTACGACGCCGCCGCTGCGAACCGGTGGCGGACGATCGCGCTCATCGCGGGATTCACAGTGCTCATTGCCGTGCTCGGTTACTTCGTGGGCGAGTACTTCGCCCCCGGCGGCGGTCCGGCCGTGCTGCCGTTCGCGTTCGCGCTCTCGATTGGGGGCGCGCTCGCGTCGTACTTCGCCGGCGACCGGCTCATCCTCGCGCAGAGCCAGGCCCGCGAGCTCCGACCCGACGAGGAGCAGCAGCTGCACAACATCGTCGAAACGCTCGCGATCGGCTTGGGCATCCCCACACCGACGCTCTACGTGATCGAGGACTCCGCGCCGAACGCGTTCGCAACCGGCCGCGATCCGCAGCACGCGTCGGTCGTCGTCACGCGTGGCCTCCTCGACAAGCTCGACCGCACCGAGCTCGAGGGCGTGATCGCGCACGAGCTCTCGCACGTCGGGAACCGCGACATCCGCGTCATGGTCCTCGTCACCGTCCTCGTCGGAACGGTCGCGCTGCTCGCGGATTGGATGTGGCGGTCGATGTTCTGGGGTCGAGGCCGCGATCGCGATCGCGGCGGAGGCGGTGCGATCATCGCGGTCATCGCGATCGCGCTCGCGGTGCTCACGCCGATCATCGCGACTCTCATTCAGCTCGCTGTCTCCCGTCAGCGGGAATACCTGGCCGACGCATCTGGTGCGCTCCTGACCCGTTACCCGCCCGGCCTGGTCTCGGCCCTGCGCAAGATCGCGGCAGACAAAGAGGCGCTGGAGGTCGCGAACAAGGCGACGGCGTCGCTGTACTTCGCAAACCCATTAAAGGACGCGCCGGCCTTCTTTGACCATCTATTCGACACCCACCCACCGATCGAGGAGCGCATAAAGAGACTTGAGGCAATGTGACACCTTTCATCCAGCGGTATCTACGCACCAGCACGGCGGTCGCTGCCGCGGCCGTCATGCTCGTTATCGCGATCGGGGCGGGTGCAGCGGCCGGCATCGTGACGCGTCCCACGCCGACGCCGGTCCCGACTCCGGTACCGACGCCCGTGGCGACGCCGACACCCGAGCCGGACACCGGGCCGCTCGTCTTCCAGCAGCCGCTCACGGCCGGTTGCGCAAGTGACGACGCGACGTGGGTCGTGTCCGATGGCGGCGGGATCGGTCGCTTCGATGGACGGCGGTGGCAGCTCATCGATTCAACGCTTCGCTCGTTGGTCGCGGCGGCGTGCGCACCGGACTCGGTCTTCGCGATCGGGGCGTTCGGGCGGGTCGTGACGATCGACGACGTCGCGAAGACGATCCGCTCCGACGATCTGGGCTTCTTCGACGCGTACGGCATCTCGCTGCTTCCGGACGGCGCGATCATCGTGGGCTCCGGAGGGAACGTACAACGGCAGACCTTCGGCGGATGGCAGCCGTTCGCGCGCGGGATCGAGGAAGATCTCTTCGGTGTCGCGGCGTTCGGCGGGAGCTCGGCATGGGCTGTCGGCGCCGGTGGGGTGTCCTATCGACTCGAGAACGCCGGGTGGCGGCCGTTCGACACTGGCACGACGACGGCGCTCCGGGCCGTTGCCGGCGCTTCGCCGACGGACGCCGTCGCCGCTGGAGACGGCGGCGTGCTGCTGCGCTTCGACGGTCGCTGGCGACCACTCGAGAGCGGAGTCGACAGCGAGCTTCGTGCGGCTGTGCGCGCGGGCGCGGTGACCTACGTCGTCGGGGACCGCGGCGTGGCGCTCGCCGTGCAAGGCACGACGGTGACTCGCGTGGATATCGGCACGACGTGCGCGCTTCGCGGCGTCTTCGCGCACGGCAACGACGTTTGGTTCGTGGGATCCGAGGGCACGCGCGCGGGCGTGTGGCGCATGACCGGTGACAAACTAGACCGGTGGGGGACGTGCTAGCCGATCCGCCGCTCCGTGGGATCCGCGTCATCGAGGTCGGCAATTACATGGCGGGTCCGTTCTGCGGCATGCAGCTCGCCGATCTTGGCGCGGACATCGTGAAAGTTGAGAGCCCTCGAGGCGGCGACTTCGCCCGGCTCCTCGAGCCGCTCGCGAACGGCGAAAGCGGGAACTTCGCTCGCCTCAATCGCGATAAGCGCAGTCTCGCGATCGATCTGAAGCATGCGGAAGGCCGGGAGGTCTTCCGGAGGCTGTCCCGCGACGCCGACGTCATCGTCGAAAATTTGCGGCCTGGCACGATGAATGAGCTCGGCCTTTCGCCGCGGTCGCTCCTCAACTCGAATCCGCGTCTGGTCTACGTCGCCCTGACAGGATTTGGCCTCGATGGGCCATACGCGGACCGGCCCGCGCTCGACATCATCGTGCAGGGCCTGAGCGGCCTGATGAGCGTCACCGGCGAAGAGGGCGGCGCGCCGGTGAAGGTGGGCGTTTCGATCGCCGACCTCACCGCGGCGCTCTACGCGACGGTGGCGACGCTCGCGGCGCTGCGCGCGCGCGACCGCGACGGTGCGGGCCAGCTCGTGGATGTCTCGATGTTCGAGTCGGCAGTCTCCCTCGCCGTCTGGGAGGCGGGGATCCACTTCACGACCGGAGAGGTCCCGCGCGCTGCTGGCTCGGCGCACAAGCTCGTCGCGCCGTACCAGGCGGTGGCCGCGTCGGACCGGCCATTCACCCTCGGCGCGACGACCCCGGCCAACTGGACCGCGTTTTGCCGCACGTTGGGGCTCGGATCGCTCGAACACGACCCGCGTTATGCCGACGCCAACTCCAGGCAGCGGCATCGCGCCCAGCTCGTGCCGGCGATCGAGGCGGTGACCCGAACGCGGCCGGCCGCGCACTGGCTCGGGCTGCTCCGAGCTGCCGGCGTGCCGTGCGGAGAGATCGCCGACTACCGCGATGTCTTCAACGACACGCATCTTCGCGCACGCGGCTTCTTCGTGGACCTTCCGCATCCGGTGCTCGGCACGCTGCGCGGTCTCGGCTCGCCGCTGCGCCTCGAGCGCACGCCGGTGCGCCATCAGAGAGCCGGCCCGCGGCTCGGCGAACACAACGCGGACGTTCTTCGCGAGCTCGGCTGCACCGATGCTGACGTCGCCCGGCTCGTACGCGACGGCGTCATCACCAGCGCATGACGGAGGAGATCCGGACGGAGCGCCGCGGCGACGCGCTCTGGATCACCGTGGATCGCCCCCTCGCGCGCAACGCCATGACGTTCGCCATGTACGACCGCATCGCGGCGAACTGCCGGGACGCGAACTCGGACCCGTCGGTCCGGGCGGTCGTGATCACCGGCGCGGGTGAGGCGTTCGTCGCCGGTACGGATATCGCGCAATTCCGTGACTTCACCACAGCCGAGCAGGCCCTCGAGTACGAGCGGCGCATGGACGATTGGCTCGGCGCGATCGAAGGCGTCCGCGTGCCGACGATCGCAGCGCTCAGCGGACCCGTCGTCGGCGGCGGGCTGGCGATGGCCGCCGCATGCGATCTGCGTGTCGCGGCGCCGTCGGCAAAGTTCGGCGTCCCCGTCGCGCGCACGCTGGGCAACTGCTTTTCCGCCGCCAACCTCGTGCGGCTCTCTGCCCTCGTCGGCATCGGGCGCGTGAAGGAGCTCGTGCTGACCGCGCGGCTGATCGACGCGCAGGAGGCGCGCGCGATCGGTTTGGTGACCGAGGTCGTCGCCGGAGAGGACGCGCTGGTGACGCGTGTGGAGGAGCTCGTCGAAACGCTCGCCTCCTTCGCGCCGCTGACACTGCACGCGACGAAGGAGGTGCTCCGCCGGATCCGCCAGCGGATGCTCCCGTACGAGGCCAGCGATCTTGTCGCGCTCTGCTATACGAGCGACGACTTCCGCGAGGGAGTGGCTGCGTTCATCGAGCGGCGGAAGCCCGTGTGGAAAGGGCAGTGACGCGCTTCCATGAAGAGCAGCACTTTCACGGCGCGCTCATGGGACTGCTCCTCGTGTCCATGATCTTCGTCGTCGTCGTCACCGTGGTGGCGGTCGTTCTCGCGCGGCCGGAGGACGCGTTGCTCCTCGCGATCGCACCGGTCGTGGTCGTGATCGTGGCCTCGCTCATCTCGCTCTCACACCTCGACGTCGACGTCGCCGACGACGGCGTCCGAATCGCGTTCCGCTACTTGTGGCCGACGCGTCGCATTCGATTCGAGGACATCGTCGGCCTTCAAGTTCGGCGATACCGACCCCTCCTCGAGTACGGTGGTTGGGGCGTGCGCCTTGGGCCCGCGGGCTGGGCATACTCGACCGCGGGGATCCCGGTCCTCATCGGGTCGAAGCACTCGCTCGAGCTCGAGGCGGCTGTTCGTGCGGGGGTGGAGGGCGCCGCACGGTCGTGACGAGGATTCTCCGGAGGGGTGGATTCCTACTCGCGTTCTGGATGGTCGTCGTAGGGATCTGGGCTTTCGTCGATTCGTTCAACGAACCGCTCCCGGAGCTTCAGCCCATTGCCGGGATCACGTTGGTCGTCCTCGGGTCCGGCCTCGCGCTAGCACTGTGGTGGAGTCCATCGTCCGAGCGTCGCGGCCGCGCATACGGCGACGATGACGACTAACGGTTGGTCTAGGCCGTCCGCAACCTCGGATCCAAGGCATCGCGGAGCGAATCCCCGAACAGATTGAACCCGAACACCGCCAGGCTGATCGGCATCGCGGAGCGAATCCCCGAACAGATTGAACCCGAACACCGCCAGGCTGATCGCGACACCGGGTGCGATGGCGATCCACGGAGCCTGCTCGAGGAATTGCATGCCCGCTCCCCGCAGCATGAGACCCCACGAAGGGGTGGGCTCGAAGACGCCGAGACCAAGGAACGAGAGCGACGCTTCGAGCAGGATGGCCTGGCCGAGGAACGCCGTGAGCATGATCAGGTAGGGCGCGAAAACGTTCGGGGCGACGTGACGGAACATGATCCGCACGGCTCCCGAGCCCACCGCTCGCGTCGCCTCGATGTAGGGCATGTTCACGACGCTAAGCGCGCTCGAGCGCACCACACGCGCCACGCGGGGGATGATCGGCACGGTGATCGCCGCGATGACGTTGGCGATCTTGTCCTCGCCGGTGCCGAGAGCCGCGACGACCGCGATGGCGATGACGATGAGCGGAAAGCTGAGGAGCACGTCCATCAGCCGCTGGATCAGCTGATCGACGCGTCCCCCAAAATACGCGCCCACCACCCCCAGCACGAGCCCGAGCGTGCATCCGACGAACGACGCTGAGAAGCCGACCGCCAGCGCGGTCCGCGAGCCGAACACGATCCGCGAGAACACGTCGCGACCGAATGGATCGGTGCCCAGCAGGTGCACGAACGAGGGGGGCTGAAGCAGATCCGCAAAGCGGATCTCGACCGGGTCATATGGCGCGATGCGGTCGGCGAACGCCGCCGTGAACAGCATGAGGATGATGAGGACGGCTCCCGCTGTCCCGAGCGGACGCCGACGGATGAAGTCGCGCCAGAAGCGGACGAAGCGTCGAGAGCCGGTCGACTCGAGATAGCGCCGCCGTGCGATGTCGTCGGACTCCGGCACTGCCGCGCGCGCGAGCTCGGTCACGAGTACCGGATCCGCGGGTCGAGGACGACGTACACCATGTCGACGACGAAGTTGATGAGCACGAACACCGAGGCCAGCAGAAGCACGAGGGCCTGGATCAGCGTGTAGTCGCGGTGCGCGACGGCATCGACGAGCAGCTTCCCGATGCCGTTCAGATTGAAGACCTGCTCCGTTACGACGAGGCCGCCGATGAGGAACGCGAACTCCAGGCTGATCACGGTGATGACCGGGAGGAGGGCGTTGCGGAGTGCGTGCCGGATCACGACGAGCCTCTCGCTCGCGCCCTTCGCGCGCGCGGTCCGCACGTAGTCTTCGCGGAGGACCTCGAGCACGCTCGAGCGCGTCATGCGCATCGACACGGCCGAGTAGCGGTAGCCCACCGAAAGCGCCGGCAGGATCATCTGCGCAAGGTTCGCGATGGGATCGACGGTGAGCGGGGTGAAGACGAACGGCGGCGCCCATCCGAAGAGCGTGATCGTCGTGAGGACCATGAGAAGGCCGATCCAGAAGCTCGGCATCGCGAGTCCGCCGATCGAAAAGATGCGGATCGCGTAGTCGGTCCAGGTGTCCTGCCGTACCGCCGCGAGGACCCCGAGGGGTATCGCGATCGCGATCGCGAGCAGCGTTGCGATGATTGCGAGCTCCAGCGAGAGCGGGAAACGGATCTCGATCTCCTCGACGACCGGGTGGCCGGTCCAGAGCGACGTGCCGAGATCGAAGCGCGCGATCTCACCCATCCAATCGGTGAACTGCAGCCACATCGGCTTGTCCAGGCCGAGCTGATGGCGCTCCTCGTCGATGACCGACTGCGGCACCGGCGACCCCGCGTATTTGAGCGCGACGATGTCGCCGGGGACCATTCGCATGATCACGAACGTGAGGATCGCCACGCCGACGAGCGTCGGGATCATGAGCAGGAGCCGTCCGGCGACGTACCGGCGCATCCGGTAAGTCTCCGGCGGCTCCCGCTAGTTCGCTAGTTCGCCCTTATTTCGCCAGCCAGACGGTCTCTAGGTCCTGGTTGGTGTAGTGGTTCGAACCGATGCGCCAGCCGCGCACGGTGTTGAGGTAGGGGATGATCCGATACCACCAGAGGACCGGGTACTGGTAGGCCTTCGTGTCCATCGCGTACTTCTCGATATCCGCGACGAGCGTCTTGCGCTTGGCCGGATCGGTCTCGCGGCTCTGGCCGTCGATCATCTTGTCGAGGGCCGCGTCGTCGTAGTACGCGAAGTTGAGGCCCTTGCCAAGGCCCGAGGCGGACCAGAACTTGGCGAGCTGGAGGTCGGGCTCGTCGAGAAAGTCGCAGTTGAAGTCGAGCGCGACCTCGAAGTTCCCCGCGCGCAGGTCGGCCTGGTACGCGGAGGTCTCCTTGACGTCGTGCGTGGCGTTGATGCCGACCTGCTTCCACTGGTCGAGCACAAAGAGCGCCACGGGCTCATAGGGCGTCGTGATGTTGCGGTTGAGGAACTTGAACGTCAGGTTCGACTGGCCGGCGTCCGCGAGCAGCTGCTTGGCCTTGGCTTTGTTCGCCGCGGCGTCTGTGCCGAAGCCCGCGATCTTCTGGAGGTCCGCGTCGGCCTGTGCGAACGGGCCTTTCGGCCGCATGAGTCCGCCGACGTCCTTGACGATGGTGATCTTCTGTAACGCGGTGCTCCCGGCGTAGCGGTCGATGGCGAGCGTGAGCGCCTGGCGCACGCGGACGTCGTCGAACGGCGGCTTCTTGGTGTTCGGGACGACGTAGTTCACGCAGATCCAGGGCGCTTCCTGGATCGCGAGTGAGGTGCCGAGCGCGCTCGAGAGGGTGTCACGCTGCTGCGGGGTGAAGCCGCGGAACTCGATCGCAGCCTGCTTGCTGCGGACGGCGTTCACCTCGGCGTTCGCGTCGGTGATGATCAACGCCTTGTAGCCGTCGAGGTACGGGAGCTGAACGCCGTTCTTGTCCTTGGCGAAGTAGTCGGCGAACTTCTTGCCGACCCAGTCCTGCCCCTTGGTGTTGGAGACGTACGTGAAGGGGCCGGTCCCCATGATGTTCTTCTCGTACCAGTGGATGTCCGTCTTGAGCTTCGCCGCGCTGTAGATGAAGTTCCACGGCGACGCGAGGTTCGTGGCGAACGAGGCGGAGGGGTACTTGAGCTTGAAGACGACGCTGTCAGGCGTCGGCGCGGCGATGCTATCTACGGCGGCGTACGCGCCCGCGCGCGGCGACAGCACTCCCGACGGCGGGAAGATGATCTTGTTGTAGGTCGCGAGGATGTCGTCGCCCGTCATCTTCGACCCGTCGTGGAACTTCACGTCGGTCCGCAGCTTGATCGTGTAGCTCAGCTTGTCGGCGGAGACCTCGGGCGCCGCCGCCGCGACGTCAGGGATCACCTTGGTGAGGTCATTCGGGTCGAATTTGTAGAGCGTGCTGTAGTGCGGCGCGATCGGGTGGAGGAGCGCGAACGTCGTCTCGCGGTGCCCGTCGAACGACGGCGGCTCGGCGTTGACGATGAAGGTGAGAGTTCCGCCCGGTTGCGGCTGCTCGGCCGCAGATCCAGATTGCGTCGGTGCGGCCCCCTTCGGTGCCGGCGTGCAGCCAGCGAGCAGAAGGGCGATCGCGACAGAGAACGCGGCGATCTGACGGTTGAACACGAGGACCACCCCCTCGGGGCGAGACTCTAACGCACGCCCCTCTTACGAATGACCTCCTCGTAGAGTTCAACGAGCTGCCCCGTAACGTGCGACCAGTCATATTCGGGGGCTCTTCGCGCTCCCGCCTGGCCAAGCCGCTCCCGGAGGGCCGGTTCGCAGACGAGCCGTTCGAGGGCGTCGGCGATGGCGTCGGGGTCGCGCGGCTCCACGAGGAGCCCGCTGACATTTCGCTGTACGACACGCTTGTACCCGTGGATGTCGCTGGCGACGACCGGCAGGCCGGCGGCCATCGCCTCGAGGAGGACGATCCCAAACGACTCCTGCCCGGTCGACGGCGCACAGAAGATGTGCGCGGTCTTGTAGAAGCGCGCCTTGTCAGCGTCCGAAACCCGGCCGGCGAAGAGGACGTCGTCGAGCCGGTTGGCACGCACGAAACGCCGTAGGCGACCGAGCAGCGGTCCGACGCTGCAAAGGATGAGCCGCAGCTCGGGATGCTTGGGCTTGAGCTTGGCGTAGGCCTCCATCAGATACATCGCGCCCTTGCGCGGCTCGAGGCGACCGACGAACAGGATGTTGATCTTCCCATCGTGGTACTCCGGGAACGGCTTCGCGCTGGCGTAGAAGTGGACGTCGACGCCATTTGGGATGATCCGGTAGTCACCGGGGAAGTAGCTCGAGATGAAGTGTCGCGCGGCGCTCGACACGGCGATGCGCGCATCCAGCTTGTTCAAGTAGCGGTTGCCGATGACCCGGCCGGCCCAGTAGGAGAACGAGAAGCCGCCGAAGGCGTGGAAGGTCGCGACGTTGGGGCACCTCGCCGAATCGAGGATCTGCATCGAGAGAAACGGGACGAGTGGCTCGTGGTGGTGGATGATGTCGAACCGCTCGCGCTCGAGCATGTGTCGAACTAGCCACTCGAGCCGGAGCGAGAGCGTGACTCGGCCGATCGCGCCGTTGTACGGCACCGCGATCGCCTGGCCGATCTGGATAACGTCCTGGGCCGGCGGATCGTCGCCCCAGGGCGCCGTGATGATCCGGACACTGTGTCCGAGCCGCCGGAGCTCCTCGTAGCTCTCGCGGATGTACGAGTTCGCGCCGCCCGGGCGCGGATACGCGTACGGCGAGACGATCCCTATCTTCAACGCTGCGCCTTCTTCGAGGCGGTCATTCTGCGGCGATCTCGCAGCGACCAGCCCCGACCGTCCGCGCGGGTCGTCCGGTCCGTGATGGCGCGACGGAGGTCATCCCCGGTACGGCCCTCGAAGTCCGTCCAGCACGTACCGACCAGGGCGGCGTGATGCGCATCGCTTGATCCCGTCTCGGCGGCACGCACGACGTTCGCGTTCAGCCAAGCCGCACGGCGCGCACGCACGCGGCCCGCATATGAGGGATTACGCAGCTCGACCGCGTCGACCATCCCCTCGCGGTCGTGCGACCGCGCGAGCTGGCGGAGGGCCCCCTCGCCTATGGAGAACGTGAGGTAGGACAGGGGATGCGGGACGACGGCGAGCCCGCCCGCGCGGTGGACGCGCGCGATGGCCTCGGCGAGCGAGCAGAGCATCGGGATCTCGTCCTCGATCCAAAGCGCGAGCAGGTGTCCCGATCGCGTCGTCACCTCGACGCCGGTGACGACCTGCACCGGGCTGGAGCGCCGCGCCGCAAGGTCGCGAAGGGCGAAGCCGCCGCGGATGTCGTCGTGGTCGGTGAGCGCGATCACATCGAGCCCGACCTGCTCGGCGGAATCGAGGATCGCTTCGAGCGAGGAGAGGCCATCGCCCAGATCGCTGTGCAGCTGCAGGTCGGCCCGGCCCATTAGGCCGCTGCCCAGACCGGCTCGAAGACGTTCCACTGCTCGGGGTGCGCGCGAACGTAGAGCTCGAGGCGCGCCGCAAAACGGCGGACACCCTCGCGCACGTCGGCTTCGCGGTCGCCGGTCCGCGGAATGTCGAGCGGCTCCTCAAGGCGGGCGACGAGCATCCCGTTCTCGCGCCAGGTGAACGCTGGGACGAGCGCCGCGCCGGTTCGGTGAGCTAGCGCGACATGCGCGGACGGCAGGAGGGTCTGGCGTCCGAAGAACTCGACACGTTCGCCGACGCCGGTTATCGCGCGGTCGGCGAGGAAGCCAAGCACGCCGCCGCGCCGTAGGACGCGGTGGATCCCAAAGGCCGAATCCATTGGAACAAGACGCAGACCCTGTGCGCCCCGCGCGCGATTGACGGCGCGCATGAACTCGGACGTCGTGCGCTCGACGGGGAGCGTCAGCTCGAAGCCGCGCGCCATGAGGATCTGGCCGACGAGCGCCACGGGGCCGAGGTGTGCGCTCCCGAAGATGACGCCCTTGCCGAGTGCGTGCGCGCAGGTGAAGTTCTCCCATCCTTCCATACGTACCGAAGCGAGGAACCGCCTACGGTCCAGGCGTGCGATGTGAAAGATCTCGAGGTACTGAATGACGGAGTTGACGAACACGCGTCGGACGCTCGGCGCATGTTCGGGCGCGATCACGGCGAGGTTCGAGCGGACCGCGGCGCGGGCCTTGGGGGCCGCAAGGTAAGCGACGGTGCCGGCCACCTCCGCGATCGGTCGCTGCCAGGCGGGCGGCACCCGCGGCAGGATCGCCTCGGCCGCCCGCGCGAGCGCATCGACGGCGCTCACGTCGTCACGCGGCGCCTTCGGGACCTGCCCACATCGGACGGAAGATGTACCACTGATCGGGCTTGCCCCGGACGAGGGTCTCAAGCCCATGGACGATCGCTTGCGTCGCGTGCTCGACGTCGTGCGCAGCCTGCTTGGTGCGCTCGACGAAGATGGGCGCGAGCGCGATGCCGCGGAAGGTGTTGTCGCGCTCGCGCATGACCGCGGCGACGACGATCGGCGCGCCCGACACGCGCGCGAGGTTCGCGGCGATCGTGGGGAAGGCCGCGCGCACCCCAAAGAAGAGCAGATCGACATGGTCGAGCTCGTGCGCGCGCGGGCCGAGATCCATCATGAGCCCGACCATCTCGTTGCGGCGGAGCGCCTGCAGCACCTGGCGCACCGCGCCTTCTGGCGGGAGGATGTTCACGTTCTTGTTGGCTCGGTTCGCGACGAGAAGATCCATCAGCCGCTGGTTCTCGAGCTCGTCGGCGATGACGTTGAGCGGCATCTCGTCGGCGATCCGCGCTCCACCGATCTCGAAGTTGCCGAAGTGCATCGAGACGAAGATGCATCCCCGGCCGTGGTCGCGTGCGGCACGGACATGGGACCACGAGCGCGGGTCGACGGCCACCAGCCGCTCGAAGTCCGCGACGTCCAGACGCGGGAACCGCATGATCTCGACGAGATACTTCGCGAAATTCCTAAACGACCGCCGCGCCACGCGCGCAACGTCGCGGTGATCCACGGGTTTATCAAGGACGACCGCGAAGTTCTGCTTGGCGATCCGCCGCCGGCTCACCCAGACGAGGTACGCGATCTCCCCTCCGACCACCGCGGCGGGATACGTCACCCACGACGGCAGGCGCTGCGCGAGCGTCGCGCTGAGGCGCCACGCCCAGAACGCCGAGCCGTGCAGCAACCGGTCGCGCACTAGGCCTTACCCGCGAGCGTCTGGACGTTCGTGCCTTTGATGTAGTCCTCCACGCCCTCGCGCGCGCGGTCGTCCGGGATCTGTCGCGGCGGCGACTTCATGAAGTACGCGGACGGGGCCACGATCGTCCCGCCGAGCCCGCGGTCCAGGGCCAGCTTGCAGCAGCGAATCGCGTCGATGACCACGCCGGCGCTGTTTGGCGAGTCCCAGACCTCGAGCTTCAGCTCGGCGTTGAGCGGTACGTCACCGAAGGTCGTGCCCTCCATACGGATATAGCACCACTTCCGGTCGAGAAGCCACGGAACATAGTCCGACGGGCCGACGTGGACGTCGGTCTCCGCGAGAGGGTAGTCGAGCATGCTCGTCACGGCGTTCGTTTTGCTGATCTTCTTCGACTCGAGCCGCTCGCGTTCGAGCATGTTGAGGAAGTCGGTGTTTCCGCCGAAGTTGAGTTGATAGGTGCGGTCCAGCCGCACCCCGCGGTCCATGAACAGGCGCGTCAGCACGCGGTGGGTGATGGTGGCGCCGACCTGCGATTTGATGTCGTCGCCGATGATCGGCAGGCGCTTCTGCGCGAAGCGCTTCTGCCAGTAAGGCTCGCGGGCGATGAAGACCGGGATGCAGTTGATGAATGCGCACCCCGCCTCGAGCGTCTGCTCGACGTACCACTTCGTGGCCTCTTCGCTGCCGACGGGCAGGTACGAGATGACCACGTCGACCTCGCGCTCTTTGAGGATCCCGACGATGTCGTCGGTCGCGCCGGGCGCCTTCTGCACGATCTTGGATAGGTACTTCCCGATCCCGTCATGCGTCATGCCGCGCGACACCTTCACCCCGGTGCGCGGCACGTCGGCGAAGCGGTAGGTGTTGTTCGGCGGGGCGTAGATCGCTTCGGCCAGGTCTTTGCCGACCTTGTTGCGATCGACGTCGAACGCCGCGACGAAATCGACGTCGCGGATGTGATACCCGCCCAGGTCGACGTGCATGATCCC
>WNGI01002964.1_pt1 | contig 14840 bp, 10 predicted proteins | sample 5400621 | NCBI WGS metagenome assembly WNGI01 (sample SAMN13153374, study PRJNA577476) | soil metagenome | isolation source: 20 cm soil or saprolite under Garry oak tree replicate 1 | place: USA:California | collected 2016-06-15 | reverse complement strand
CATCGACGCATTGATCGATGCAGCGCGCACGTCGGGAAAATTCGATTACGATGCGCCGCTCGAGGGATTGCAAGCGCTCGACGCCCATACGATCCGCATCAAGCTCAAGGAAGCCGACTACATTCTTCGTAGTTATCTTTCGCATGGCGCGATGGCCGCGGTCGCCCGCGAAGTGGTCGATGCCTACGGCGACGAAAGCGGCTGGGTCATGGCGCATCCGGTCGGCACCGGGCCTTATGTCTTGAAAGAATGGCGGCGAGGGCAGCGGATTGTGCTCGAAGCGAATCCCGGCTATCGCGAAGACCATTTTCCGGCTAGCGGCGAATCCAATGACCGCGATCTCATTGCGTTGATGAAAGGCAAGCGCCTCCCGCAAATCGGCCGCATCGAGGTGGCGATCATCGAGGAGTCGAATCCGCGATTGTTGTCGTTCAATGCCGGGGAGCTCGATTACGTGAACGTGCCGTCCGATCTCGTCGACACCGTGCTCGATGCCGGAAACAAGCTGCGTCCCGACTACACGCAACGCGGCGTGACGCTGACCCGCGCGACATTGCCGGCGCTGAACTACACGTACTTCAACATTGATGATCCCGTAGTCGGCAGCTACACCAAGGACAAGATCGCGCTTCGGCGCGCAATCGTCATGGGGTTCGATACACCAGCGTTGATTCGCACGATCTACAAAGGACAGGCGTATCCGGCGACGCAGCCGATACCGCCGAACTTACCCGGACATGACGACGGATGGAACGTTCGCGTCGGCCACGATCCCACGGCGGCGAAAGCGCTGCTCGACAAATTCGGCTACGTCGATCGCAATGGCGACGGATGGCGCGAGCAGCCGGATGGCAAGCCGCTCGTGCTGACGATGGCGTCGGCAACGTCGGAGCGCGACCGTCAATTCGATGAGCTCTGGCAGCGGAGCATGGCGGCGCTCGGGATCCGGATCGAATTCACCCATCAGAAATTTCCCGATCTCCTGAAGATGGGGCGTGCCGGAAAATTGCAGATGATGCGGATCGGCTGGATCACCAATTACGGCGAGGGCGACGCGTTCGCGCAACTGCTCTATGGCGGCAATATCGGGCAGTCGAACTACGCGCGCTTCGCGGTACCCGAATACGACGCGCTGTATCGCAAGTCGCGTACATTGCCCGATGGCGCGGAGCGCAACGCGCTTTATCGCAAGATGTCCGAGCTGGTGGCTGCCTACAATCCGTGGGAGCTTGGCATCTACACGGTCGAGAATACGCTCGTCGCGCCGTGGGTGCGCGGGTACAAGAAGCACATCTACCACGAGCACGCGTGGAAATACTACGACGTCGACGTCGTGGGACGTTCGCGAAGCAAGCGCTGAACTGTGGCGCCGACGCGACAAACGGTGCAGATCGCATGCTATGCGGCCTGCGTTGCGCTTCACGCGGCCGAGCATCGCAGCGTACAATCGATGCAAACCCGACTCAACTCTCGCGGACAATCATGAATCCCCATCTCCACCTGTGCGCACCGGCAATGCCGGCGTTTGCACGCGCGGGGCTGTGCGGCGTGATGTCGCGACCTCGCGCATTCGAGCCGCCCGGCATCGTCTTCGCGCACATTAGTACCGACCACTAGCGCCCGGCCGCGTACCCGCCGGGCATTTGGCGGCGGGAACCGGATTCAACGGCGCAGCTCTCCGCAGTTTCCGTTTCCCGCCTGTAGCAGCCGTTTTTTTGCGCGCACTTGATGAACGGGCGCGCCGACAGGTGTGATCATGCAATCCGTGCAGCGTTGGTTGAATCGCACGTTCCAAGGTCTGTGGCGATCGCCGGATTTCCGCCGGCTGTGGACGTCGCTCACGATCACGGCGTTCGGCGCACAGATCACGAACCTTGCGTTGCCATTGACCGCGGCGCTTTTGCTGCAGGCGACGCCGTTCCAGATGGGCGTGCTGGTCGCGCTCGAAACGCTTCCGTTCGCGCTCGTGTCATTGCATGCCGGCGTGCTGCTCGACCGCGTGCGCAAGCTGCCGATCGTCATCGCGGCCGACCTCGGACGCGGCATCGCTCTGCTCGCGATCCCTGCCGCGGCATTCACGCATGTCTTATCGATCGAGATTCTCTACGTTGTCGGATTCTTGTGCGGCGTGCAGAACGTCGTCGGCGGCGCCGCGTACCAGGTGTTGCTCGCCCAGATGGCAGGGCGAAAGCGGCTGGTCGAGGCGAACGCGAAGATCACGCTCGGCGAAACGTCGTCGGCCCTCGTCGGTCCCGGCATTGCGGGATTGCTGATTCAGGCCGTGACCGCTCCCTTTGCGATCGTGCTCGACGCGCTGACGTTTTTCGCCTCGGCGTTGATGCTGCGCCGCGTGGAAGCGCGCAACGACGTGATCCATACGACTCATCGAGGGTCGGTGTGGGCAGAGATCCACGAAGGCCTGCTGCTCGTCTGGCGCAGCCGGACGCTGTTCGCGTTGGCATTGGTGGCGGGATTGTGGCAAGTGCTCCACCACATGCAGATCGCCGTTTTGATCCTGTTCGCAACGCGTGACCTGGGACTCTCAGCAGGCGCGATCGGCGTGGCTTACATGTTCGGCGGCGTTGGTTGCGTGATCGCTGCCGCGAACGCGGAGCGTTTGTCGAACCGCTTCGGCGTCGGATCGATCATCGTGTACGGCTTGCTGTTGACGGCTTTCGGATGGCAAGCGTTCGGGCTCGTGTCCGGCCCGCCTTGGGCGGCGACTCTCGCGCTCGGGCTCGCGATGCTGGTGTTCGACTTCGGCGCGGTGCTCTACGGCATCAACTATCTCGCGCTCCGCCAGGCGATCACGCCGGACCGTCTGCTCGGACGCATGACGGCGACGATGCGCTTTTGCACGGTCGCGGCTGCGCCGCTCGGATCGCTGATCGGCGGCTCGCTGGCGACAGGAATCGGCCTTCGCGCGACGCTGCTCGTCGTCGGCGCATTGGGTCTTGCGCTGGCAATCGGCGCGATGACGACTTCACCGTTTCGCAGCCACCGCACGCTGCCGGCGACGGCAGCGGAGTAGCGAAGACAAAAAGAAGGCGGCGCACTGCGCCGCCTTTGTTGAGTTGATTTCGGACCGGTCGAGCGATTTGTTAGCAGTCGCGCTGCAGTTGACTCGTCGTCCGTTCAAGCGGGGGAAGCGTCGATCGCAAGCCCCTTGGAGGGTTCAAGTTCACGTGGCCGATGTCGAGGCTGCCCTCCGTCTTTTCCATGGCGTCGCCGTCGCGCCCCTTCTGATTTTGCAGCCGCAGCGAGTCAGACGCGCTGTGAAGAGCGACGACTTTGCACTCCTGTTTTTGCGCGGCCGCGTTCTGGAACGCCTCCTGGCTGTTCAGCGTGGCGCAGCCCGACAGCGCCAAAGCAGCGACGCTCAGCGTTCCGATCATAAAACCTTTCATACAACCTCCATGGGCCCTCGCGGGCCGCAGTTATCTCTATCAGTGAAACGAACAGCGACGGCCGCCAGATTAATCCAGGCGCCGCACGTTGGCAATGAACGCAGGGTCGGAGCGACCTCGGCCAATGCTCTGCCTTTCCGGGCCCAGCTGTGCCGCAAATAGTCCTGACCCTCCCTTTAGTACGGGAACTTCGCCGTTCGACGCAGTGCCGAATCTGGACGTCGTTAGAATGTGGGGTCTCCACAAAGTTTCTTTCATGGAATCAAACAATTCGTCGCCGCTGCGCTTTGTCCGCTGTTGTCGATGTCAATGACTCGGCCAGCTCCGTCTTCGGCTTCCTCGTCGGTTCCGCAATCGGTGGCGGCGGAGGAACGCGCGGCAGTGACTGCGGCGCTGCTCGAGGCGACTGCGCACCTGGTCGGACAAGTCGATGCGTTGGCGACAATTCAAAGCATGTGCGAAGGCGTGGTCGCGGCGACGCCGCACATCCGCCTCGCATGGGCGTGGTTCGGCAACCCCGACACGCGGGAAATCCGCCCATTGGTCGCGGCCGGACCCGCGAAAGCGTACGCGGACAGCCTCGTCATCGAGCGCCACTTGCTGACATCCATGGATCCTGCCGTAAACGTGCTGCGCAGTCCGGAGACCGACACCTCGGCCGTCGCGCGCCTTTCGCTCTACGGTCCGTGGCGCGCGGCGAGCAAGACCTACGGGTTCGAGGTGGCCGCGGCATTTCCGCTCCACGTACCCAATGCGCGAAAGCGTGGGCTGCTCGTCTTTTACGCCGACAACGCCGACTATTTCGAGCGGGTGGGTGAAAAGCCGTTCGCGGCATTCGCGCGCCTTGCCGAGGCCACCCTTGCGCAAGCCGAGTTGCGGGCGCAGCTTCATCGCAAAGCCACGCATGATGCGTTGACCGGCTTGCACAATCGCGGATGGCTGACCGATGAGCTGGAAAAGACGCACGCGAATGCGGAGCGCTACGGTCATCGCTATGCGCTGATGATGTTCGATCTCGACGGCTTCAAGGCAATCAACGATCGCGCCGGTCACGCGGCCGGTGACCGCGCGCTCGCGACGGCAGCCGTTCTGGCGAAGGAGGAAACGCGTCGTGGTGACGTGATCGGAAGATGGGGCGGCGACGAATTTCTCGCGATTCTGCCGGAAAGCGACACGGTGGCAGCCGTTGCTGCTGCCGAACGAATCCGCGCTCGGCTCGAAGCCGTCGATATGAAGACACCGGAGGCACCGACCGCGTTGCATGCGGGATTTGGCGTGGCGGCATATCCCGTTGCGGCAACGACGATCGACGATCTGCTCCGTGCCGCCGACGCCGCGCTCTACGTTGCGAAGCGTGGTGGCGGCAATCGCGTCGCGGCTGCACCGCCGCTGCCCCAGACATTCAACGCTGAAACGAATAGATAGCCGGCAGACGGAGCATTGTCGACAACTCGTCCAGCGCGCGCCGCGATTCGTCGAGCAGCGCGGGATCGCCCAAGTCTTCCGGTGCCAGCCGATCGCGATAATGACGGCGGATCCAGCCATCGAGGGCGTTCGCTAGCGCATCATCGAGAAACACATTGGCTCGGATCGCTGCACGTTCGGTGCCGGTCAGTTCGACGCGCAGGCGCAAACATGCGGGACCGCCGCCGTTGCGCATGCTTTGCCGTAGATCGAATGTGATGACCTCCGCGATCGGCGAGGCGCCCGAGATCAGGCGGTCGAGCAACGCCCGTGCGCCTGCATGCTCGTCGCATTCCGCGGGCGCGACCAGGACGAACGTGCCATCGCCGCGCGATATCAGTTGGCTATTGAAGAGGTAAGTGGCGACGGCCTCGTCGACGCTGAACTCAGGATCGGTGACGACGATCGGCTTAAAGCCCGGCACCATTCGATCGAGCTTTTCGAGCACGCTGCCCTGATCGACGAATGCCCGTTCGTGGCAGAAGAGCACGTTGCCGGAACCGACCGCAATGACGTCGTTATGAAAGACGCCCGCATCGATCGCCGCCGGCGATTGCTGCGCGAAGATGACAGTCGCGGGATCGAGACCATGCCGCCGAACGATCGCTTCGGATGCTTCGCGTGTTTGGCGCGCCGGATAGCGCTGCGGCGTGGATGCAGCGGAAAGGGTACTTCGGCCGTAGACGAACATTTCCACACCGCTTTCGGTCGACGCGGCAAAACGGGTGTGGTTCGCCGCGCCTTCGTCGCCGAACTGCACGGCAGCGGGGAGTGGCGAATGAACGACAAACTTGTCTTCATCGGAGAAAATTGTTCGCAAGACGCGCGTTGTCGTGTCTGCTTCCAGCGAGCGATGGAAATTCGCGATCAGATTGGCGGGCGTGAAGTGGATGCGTCGATCGGCCGTGTCGGCGGACGCACTGACCGTTGCCGCGTTGGCGGCCCACATCGCCGCGGCGGAACAGCACGCGGCAAGCAACTGCGGTGCTTCCTGCGCGGCGCGCGTAACAATTGCGGGATCGCTCCCGGTAAACCCTAGCGCGCGCAATGCGTGTACGTACGGTCGCTCATGCGGCGGCAAGACCGCTTGCGGTATTCCGCGAGCGGCGAGCGCGCGCATCTTCGCTAAGCCTTGCAGCGCAGCTTCACGCGGATTTGCGATTTTCCGCGCATGTTTCTCGGCGGCGAGATTGCCGCGCGCAAGGCCCGCGTAGTTGTGCGTCGGCCCCGGAATGCCGTCGAAATTGATTTCAGCCATCGACGGTGTCAGCGATCACGCGGCGCGAGCGGCACCGCCCGCACGCTGTCCCCTTCGCCGACGCCAAGCGCCGCGGCCACGTAGGGACGCAGTGGAAAACGGTCTACGCGCGCGGGTGCGGCGGCGACGAGCGCACGGAAATCGGCGAACCTGCGATTCATCACGAGCCATAGGACGTCGTCGCTCAAACTGTCGGGCACCGGATCTTCTTCGCCGAGCGTGACGGGCAACGTTTGCGAGCGGCGCACCGCGTCGATCGTGTCGCGAAAGCATTCCAGCGTCGGCCCCGCGTCGAAAATGTCGACATAGCCTTCGTAGCGAAATCCCTCCTGCTCGAGCATCGCCCGAGCAGGCGCCGTGTCCACGTGGACTGCACCGATCGCATCGCGTGCCGCCGCCGGCAACAGATTGACATAAACAGGGTGCTTCGGCATGAGCTCCGCGATGAATGCTTTCTGTCCGATACCGGTTAGATAATCGGCGGTCGAATATTCCATTGCGAAGAAATGGCGTCCCAGCCCCTCCCAGAAAGGGCTCAAGCCTTGGTCGTCGAGCTTGCCGCGCAATTCGGCGATCACTTTGGCCGCAAACAGATGCGCGAACTCCGCGATGAACAACAGACGGCTCTTCGACAGCAACGCGCCGTTTTTTCCGATGCGATAGGCCTGATCGAGAAACAGCGAGCAGAGCTCCGAATGCCCGGTGTGATCGTTGGCAAGAAAAAGCGTCGGCGCGACCGTGTAGACGCCAAGCGCGCGCGAGGCATGGACAAGCGTCCCAACGTGATAGTTGTACCAAGGTTCGTTGAGCCCGACCGCTGCTTCAATTGCGCTGATGCCGGCGACACGCCCGTCGCTGCTATCGACGAGCGCAAACATGTAGCAAGCATCGCCGCGTTCGGCAGTTCCGGCGAACGCCGCGATCGAACGGTCGATCCGAGCGGAGAGTCGTTCGCGATTCGCGGGGAGCGTCGTCAAGCCCGCGCCGGAGCGCTCCGACAACGTGAAGACTGCGGGCAAATCGTCGCGCGCAATCGGGCGGACGAAGAACATCCCGCTTGATGTCTAGACCAGCACGCGACCGAGCGCAGTTTCAAGCCGCGCGAGGCCTTCGAGAATTTCGTCCAGCGATATGACGAGCGAGGGCGCGATTCGAACGACGTCGGGGCCCGCGACGAGCACGATAAGTCCGGCGTCGCCGGCCGCTTTGAGGATGTCCATAGAGCGGCCACGCCAAGGCTCATCCAATTCACAGCCGAGCCAAACGCCCTCGCCGCGCAAGTCGCGAAAGACACGCCGCCGCGCGTTGATCGCTTTCAGCCCTTCCATGAAGAGCGCGTGCCGTGCCTTGACGCCGTCCATGACTTCGATCGTATTGATGACGTCGAACACCGCACTCGCGACTGCACACGCGAGCGGATTGCCGCCATAAGTGGTGCCGTGAACGCCGACCGAAAAAACGCTCGCAATCTCGGTGGTCGTGAGCATCGCGCCGACAGGAAATCCGCCGCCCAGTCCCTTCGCACTCGTCATGATGTCCGGCACGACGCCTTTTTGCATGTACGAAAAGAGCGTGCCGGTGCGGCCCATGCCGCTTTGAATCTCATCCAGTACCAGCAACGCGTGGCTCTCGCTGCACAAGCGACGGGCGGCTTGCAGATATTCAGGCGTGCCCGGTGTCATGCCGCCTTCGCCCTGCATCGGCTCTAGAATCACTGCGCAGATTTCATCACCGTGGGCGGCAAACTCCGTTTGCAGCGCCGCGACGTCGTTGTACGGAAGATGCGTGAGGCCCGCCGGGTTGGGGCCAAAGCCCGTTGCGTATTTCGCTTGTCCGCCTGCCGTCACTGTGAACAACGTGCGGCCGTGAAACGAATTGTGCGTCGAGACGATGCGCGTCTTGTGCGGCCCGAAACGGTCATGCGCATAGCGCCGCGCAAGCTTCAACGCGGCTTCGTTGGCCTCTGCGCCTGAATTACAGAAGAACACACGCTCGGCGAACGTCGCGTCGACCAGCCGTTGCGCAAGCCGCAGCGCGGGCTCGTTGGTGAACCAGTTCGATACATGCCAGATCTTGCGGGCTTGCTCTTCGAGCGCCCGGATCATCGCTGGATGCGCGTGACCGAGCGACGTCACCGCGACGCCGCTCGCGAAATCGATGTACATCCGTCCGGTCTGGTCCCAAATCCGCGAACCCTCGCCGCGCACCGGAATGAAGGGCGCGGGCGCAAAGCACGGCACCATCACTTGGTCGAACGTTTCGCGCGTGACCGGCAATTCCGCGTGCCCGCGCGGTGAGACGACGTCGCGGCGCACCGGCTTGACGTCGGTTGATGGCAATGCCGCCGATTTGACTGAGGAATTGGGCATGGCGAAGCGGATGCTATGCTGAATTTAGCTCGCCGGAGCGAGCGTCGAAGGTCGATTCTAAACGATGAGCGCCGCAGGACCGCCCCAAGGCGTGAGTTGCTCCCCCTCTGGGGGCAGCGCAGCGGCGCCAGCCGCAAGCGTGGGGGCCCATCGATGAGCGCGCGCCTCGCCCTAGTCCTCGCCTCGCTGCTTGCCTTTCTGGCCGTTGCGCTCGGCGCGTTTGGCGCGCACGCGCTGAAGACGAGAATTGCGCCGGACATGCAAGCCGTGTGGCAAACGGCGGTGCTGTATCACGGCTGGCATGCGTTGGCGCTGCTCGGCGTCGGCCTGTTGATCCTGCATTTTCCCGATCGCGCAGGGCTTGCGTGGGCGGGATGGTTATTCATCGCCGGCATCGCGCTCTTCTCCGGTAGCCTTTACGCGCTCGCGCTGACCGGTGTCAAAAATGTTGGGGTGGTTACGCCGATCGGCGGCATTGCGCTCTTGATCGGCTGGCTTGTCGTCGCGTGGACGATGGCGACGGGCTGAGGCTCAGTCCACCTTCGCGCCGCTTTCCTTCACGACCTTCGCCCACTTCGCCGTTTCGGCTTGAATGTGCTTGGCGAAATCTTCGGGCGTACCGCCCGCGACATTTGCGCCTTGCGCCGCGAGCTTTTCCTTCGCATCCGGTGACGCGAGCCATTTCGAGGTCTCGCCGTTGATCTTCATGACGATGTCGCGCGGCGTGCCCGCGGGCGCAAGGATGCCGAACCACGACGACGCTTCGAATCCGGGAACCGTATCGGCGACCGTCGGAACGTCGGGCAGTGCCGGCGCGCGCGTGGTGCCCGTCACGGCAATCGCTCGCAGCTTGCCGGCTTTGATGAACGCGAGCGATGACGGCAGATTATCGAACATCAACTGGACCTGACCGCCGATCAAATCGGTGAGCGCCGGCGCGCTTCCCTTGTACGGCACGTGCGTCATCTGCACACCGGTCATCGTCTTGAAGAGCTCGCCGGACAGATGGATCGACGTTCCGCTTCCCGATGACGCGAAGTTGAGTTTCCCCGGATTCGCTTTAGCGTAGGCAATCAGCTCCGGCACCGTGTTAACCGGCAACTGCGGATTGACGACGAGCACGTTCGGCACGCCGGCGACGAGAATCACCGGCGTGAAATCCTTGACGTGATCGTACGGCATCTTCGCGTAGAGACTCGCGTTGATCGCGTGCGTCCCCACCGTGCCCATCAGCAGCGTGTAGCCGTCCGGCGTCGACTTCGCGACCAGCTCCGCGCCGATATTGCCCGCGGCCCCGGGCCGGTTATCGACGATCATTTGCTGGCCCCACGCCTCGGAAAGTTTTTGTGCTGCGGCACGCGCGAGGAGGTCCGTCGTCCCGCCGGCGGGAAACGGCACAACAAGACGCACGGGCTTAGTCGGATATGCGGCTTGGCCCAGCACAACCGGCGCTGCAACGACAATCAGCGCCGCTGCGAGGGCGCGCACGAAATCCACCAGCGGTCGTTTCATCATTCCTCCTTCGAGCGTCATGTGATCCCGATGCGAAGCCGAGGGATGACGGTCCTCTTCTAATCGACCTTCGCGCCCGATGCCTTGACGATGCGCGCATATTTCGCGAGCTCGATTGCGATGAACGCGCCGAACTGCTGCGGCGTCGTCGGCGCGGCTTCGGCACCTTGCGCGGTCAAACGTTCGCGCATCTCCGGCGATTCGAGTATCCGGGTCACGTCCGCGTTCCATTTGGCGATGATCGAAGGCGGCGTTCCCGCCGGCGCAAGCAGCCCGAACCAGGTGGAAATATCGAATCCCGGAACACCAGCCTCGGCCATCGTCGGCAAATCAGGCACGAGCTTCGAGCGCTGCGATGTCGTCACGGCGAGCGCCTTCAGCTTCCCGGCCTTCACCTGCGGCATCGAGTTCGCGAGATTGTCGAACATCAATTGCGTGTCGCCCGCGAGCAATGCCTGCATGGCGGGCGCGCCGCCCTTGAACGGGACGTGGACCATATCGGCGCCGGTATCGACTTTGAACAGCTCGCCGGCGAGATGACCGGCGCTGCCGTTGCTGCCCGAGCCGAACGAGAGCTTCCCGGGATTTGCCTTGGCATACGCGATCAGTTCCTTGACCGAATTCACTTGCAACGATGGATTGACGACCAGAACGTTCGGTGTAATGGCGACCAGCGTGATCGGCGCGAAGTCCTTGACTGCGTCGTACGGCATCGTTGCGAACAAGCTCGGATTGACGGCATGCGTCGATAGCGCACCCATGACGACCGTGTACCCATCGGGCGCCGACTTCGCAACCAAGTCGGCGCCGATGTTCCCGCCGGCGCCGGGCTTGTTGTCGACGACAACCGGCTGGCCCCACATTTGCGTTAGCCGGTCGGCAATCGCCCGTCCGACGGCATCGAGCGGTCCGCCGGGTGGGAACGGAACGACCAGCCGGACCGATTTAGTCGGAAACGCTTGCGCCGTTGCCTGTTCACTGCCTATCGACAACGCGCTGCAGCAGACGGCAAGCGCGAACGCTACATGGAGGAGGTTTCGGCACTTATTCGACACGATTTGTTGCAACTTGCGGTGAAGGCTCGTCGCGCGGCCATTTTAATTAGTTTAACAGGACCGATATCCAGTCCTCCGCCGGGCAGCCGGGTTTGCCCGGCAGAAGGGCAAAGCGCATAATTCGCGGCTGTCCTCGGCACGCCGGTTTGTCGCGCCGACCTTACGAAAGACAAACGTTTGAAGAGTAAAGCTGCCGTTGGTGCGCTTTCCGCGTCGCTGATCGTCGTTGCTGCCGCTGCCGGTTACTGGTTCGGAACACAAAGAACTGCAGGCACGGCGCCGACCACAGCCGGGACCGTTTCCTCTGCGCCCAAGAGCGGCGCATCGAGTGCAATCGCCGTCGAAGCGGTCAAGGTCGCCGTGCAGCCGATGCCGCAGTCGATCACGGCCGTCGGCAGTCTGCGCTCGGACGAGTCGATCACCGTGCGTCCTGAAGTCGCCGGCCGGATCAGCGAGATCCTGTTCAAGGAAGGTGAGCGCGTTGCGCGCGGCACGACGCTGGTCCGTCTCGATCCAGCGATCAACAAGGCCGAAGTCGAGCAGGGCCGCGCGAATCTGAAGCTCGCGAAGAGCAAATACGACCGCGCGGTCGATCTTGCGAAGAGCAATTTCATTTCCGGACAGGCGCGCGACGAAGCCGAAAACAATTTGCGCGTGGCCGAGGCGGGCGTTCAGCTCGCCGAAGCACGTCTCGCGAAAATGGAGATCAAGGCGCCGTTCTCCGGGATCATCGGCTTGCGCGTCGTGTCGGTCGGCGACTACGCCAAAGAAGGCTCCGATATCGTCAATCTCGAATCGATCGATCCGCTCAAGGTGGACTTTCGCGTGCCCGAGATCTACTTGAAGCAGATCCAGGTCGGCCAGACGCTGCACGTCTCGCTCGACGCGATACCCGGCAAAACGTTCGAAGGGAAAGTTTTCGCCGTCAATCCGCTGGTCGACGCCGCAGGACGCGCCATCGTGATTCGCGCGCTCGTGCGCAACTCCGACACGTCGCTTCGTCCCGGCATGTTCGCACGCGTGCGGTTGATCACGCGCAATCTGCAAGACGCGCTCGCCGTTCCTGAACAAGCGATCGTGCCGCTGGGCGATGACCAGTACGTGTTCAAGGTGACCGACGGCCGCGCGATACGCGTCAAGGTCGAGATCGGGCAGCGACGCGACGGCAAAGTCGAAATCGTCAAAGGGCTCGAGCCCACTGACATGGTCGTCACCGCGGGTCACTTGAAGATCCGCGACGGTGTACCGGTGACGATTCTAAACGGTCCATCGGCTGCAATCGCGACGATGTCTCCGGCGAGCACGGCGCCGGCCACAGCAACAACGACGGACAACGAAGGCGCCACGGTCATCTCGCCGGCCAAGGCCGACACGCTTGCGCGACCACCGGCACCGAAGTCCTAAGCCGGGCGACTATGCAACTACCCGAGATTTGCATCAAGCGGCCGGTGCTGGCGACGGTGCTGTCGCTCATCATCCTGCTCGTCGGGATGATTTCGTACACGCGCTTGTCGGTGCGGGAGTATCCGCGGATCGACGAGCCGGTGGTGAGCGTCTCGACGACCTATCGCGGCGCTTCCGCCGAAGTTGTCGAATCGCAGATCACGAAGCCGCTCGAGGATTCGCTGGCCGGCATAGAGGGCGTCGACATCATGACGTCGCAGAGCCGATCGGAGACGAGCCGTATCAACGTCCGCTTCAACCTGAAACGCGATCCGGACTCCGCGGCGGCAGACGTCCGCGACAAGGTTGCGCGCGTACGCGCCAAACTTCCCGACACGACCGACGAGCCGGTGATCGCGAAGGTCGAGGCCGATTCGCAGCCGGTGATCTACATCTCGGTGGAGGCGGGTGAGCGCAGCGTGCTCGAGGCGACCGATTTCGTCAAACGTTACGTACAGCCGCGGCTCTCGGTGCTTCCGGGTGCGTCCGATGTGCGCATCTTCGGCGAACGCCAAGTATCAATGCGTGTCGACCTCGACCGTACGCGGCTCGCCGCCTACAAGTTGACGGTGCAGGACGTCGAAGATTCGATCCGGCGGCAGAATGCGGAAATTCCCGCTGGCCGAATCGAATCGAACGCCCGCGAGTTCACGGTCGTCGCAGAGACCGATCTGCAATCGCCCGAGCAATTCAATAGCATCATCATCGCCAATGTCGGCGGCTATCCGGTGCGGCTCCGTGACGTCGGCAACGCTTACGTCGGACCCGTTGATGAACGAACGATCTCGCGCTACAACGGCAAGCCGTCGCTCAATATTGGCGTGATCAAGCAGGCAGTCGCCAATCCACTCGATCTCTCAAAGGCGGTTCGCGCCGAGGTCGACAAGATGAACGAGACGCTGCCCCAGGGCATGCGCCTTGTCGTCGCCTATGACACGTCGGTCTTCATCGAGCGCTCGATCAAATCGGTGTTCCAGACGATCGGCGAGGCGATCGCGCTGGTCGTCCTGGTGATCTTTTTCTTTTTGCGGTCTTTGCGCGCGACGGTCATTCCCATTGTCACGATCCCCGTCGCTTTGATCGGTGCGTTCGGTCTGATGTACGCGTTCGGTTTCACGATCAACACGCTCACATTGCTCGCGCTGGTGCTGGCGATCGGCCTCGTCGTCGACGATGCGATCGTGATGCTCGAAAACATCTTTCGCCACATCGAGGCAGGCATGCCGCGCCGCCAGGCCGCGATCGAGGGTGCACGCGAGATCGGCTTCGCGATTGTCGCGATGACGCTCACGCTGGCGTCGGTGTTTGCGCCGCTCGCCTTCGCAACGGGCCGCACCGGACGGCTGTTCATCGAGTTCGCGTTGACGCTTGCCGGCGCAGTGATCGTGTCGGGCTTCGTCGCGTTGACGCTCTCGCCGATGATGTGCTCGGTCTTGCTCAAACATCAGACGAAGCACTCGTGGCTCTACAACACGATTGAAGGCTGGATCCAGGCCCTCACGCAGGGCTACCGCCGTGCGCTCACGTGGACGCTCCATCATCGCTATGTCGTCGTCGGCGCGTGGGTCATCGTGCTCGGCGCAGGCGGACTGCTGTTCTCGCAACTCAAGTCCGAGCTCGCGCCGATCGAAGACCGCGGCGTGGTGTTCGGCCTTATTACCGCTCCCCAAGGATCGACCCCGCAGTACACCGCTGAGCTGATGAAGCCCGCCGAAAGCATGTACGCGGAGCTGCCCGAAACCGGCGCGTTCACCGCCATCTCGGGATTCCCGACAGTGGTCGACGGCAACGCCGTGCTGCGGTTGAAGCCGTGGGAAGAACGCACGCGCAAGGCCCAGCAGATCGCCGAGGATCTCCGGCCGCGGATGATGTCGATACCCGGCGCGATCATGTTTCCGATTAATCCGCCGTCGCTGGGGCAACCGTTCCGCTCGACGCCGATCGAGTATGTCGTGATGTCGCAAGTGCCCTATGTAGAGCTGCAGCGTGTCGTCGATCGCTTCTTAGACGAGGTGCGCAAATATCCGGGCATTCAGAATCTCCAAACCGATTTGCGCCTCAACACCCCCGAAGTGCGCGTGCGCATCAACCGCGACAAGCTTTCCGACATGGGCGTCCAGGTCGAGACGGTGGGACGCACGCTCGAGACGATGTTGGGCGGCCGGCAGGTTACGCGTTTCAAGAAGGATGGCGAGCAATACGACGTCATCGTGCAGGTCGCGCCGGTCGACCGCACGACGCCGGCGGACATCAGCGACTCGTACGTGCGCGCGCGCGACGGCTCGATGGCGCAGCTCTCCAATCTGGTCGACGTCAAGGAAGGGGTCGCGCC
>WNGI01002648.1_pt1 | contig 14840 bp, 14 predicted proteins | sample 5400621 | NCBI WGS metagenome assembly WNGI01 (sample SAMN13153374, study PRJNA577476) | soil metagenome | isolation source: 20 cm soil or saprolite under Garry oak tree replicate 1 | place: USA:California | collected 2016-06-15 | reverse complement strand
GAAACGCCGAAGGGACGACGCTTGTCGGGTCGATCGAAAATCGCGGCACGGTCGCGAAGACGTTTCCGTTAAGTATCGATTTCCTCGATCGAGCGGGACAGGTGTTATTTACCGAGTCAGTGTCGGTTGGTCCGGTCGCTCCTAAAGGATCAAAGGAATTCAGAATCAAGAGTGCGAAAGGCGGAGTGGCAGGTTACCGCTACAAACCGATTGTCTAATCTGACCGACGGGAACATAAGAAAAGGGTGCACCTCGACGGTGCACCCTTTTCTTATGCGCAGATGGTACGGCATTTGACTGAACCCATCTCGTGACCCACGAACAGATTTGGCCCGATGTCCTGTATATCGTGCGCCATGGAGAGTCCGCGGGAAATGTCGCGAGAGAAGCAGCCCTTCTCACGGGAGAGCGAGAGATCGATCTCGACGTACGCGACGTCGACGTCCCTCTGTCGAAGCTTGGAGAGCAGCAGTCGGCAGCACTGGGCCGATGGTTTGCCGCAATGCCCGATGACGAAAAACCAAACGTCGTCCTCACATCGCCGTATTTGCGAGCGCGACATACCGCGTCGATAGTCGCTCAAGCGGCCGGACTTCGCGATGACGCCTATTCACTTGTCGTCGACGAGCGATTGCGCGAAAAAGAATTTGGAATTCTCGACGGACTTACAAGGGTTGGGATTCAAGCATATCACCCCGACCAAGCGGAGTTTCGTCGCCTGCTCGGCAAGTTCTATCACCGCCCGCCAGGGGGCGAGAGCTGGTGCGATGTGATATTGCGTCTCCGGAGCGCGATCGAAATGATATCGCGCGAGTATTGTGCTGAGCGCGTGCTGCTGGTGAGTCACTCGGTTGTGGTTCTCTGCATGCGCTATTTGCTCGAGCACATGACGGAGGAGCAGATCCTCGGGATCGATCGCGCGGAGGAAGTCGCGAATTGCTCGGTGACTCTATACCGCTACGACGACGATGCGTATCCGCGCGGCATGCTGAGACTCGAGCTGTTCAACTTCGTGGCGCCATTGGAAGAAGCAGGAGCACCAATCACTTCGAAACCCGACGCGCACGCAGCTGCGAAATAGCAGCACTATCCCGAGTGAAGTGCTGCTGCCCTTGCAATCAATGGGCTGGACTCGCTGGTCCGAATAGGAAGGCAAATCGTAAACGTCGCGCCTTCGGCAGGTGTGCTCTTCACTGTAACATCCCCACCGAGTAGCAACGCGAGACGCCGAGTGACTGTGAGACCGAGCCCGGTGCCTCCCGCTCGTCGAGTGGCTTTTTGCTCCACCTGCCAGAAAGGCTCGAAGATTCGCTCGAAGTGTTCGGAGCTGATCCCAATACCCGTATCCTCGACAGTGATCACGAGCTGATCACCTACCTGATCACCTGAAAGAATTATTCGGCCGCGATCTGTGAACTTCACCGCGTTGCTCAAAAGGTTCACGATCATCTGGCGAACTTTCACTGCGTCGGTTTCAACGATGACTGGATTTGGCGGAAGCATCACCTCTATGTGAAGGCCGCGCGCCCGTGCCAGTGGCTCTACGATTTCTGTCGCGGGCTCGAGAATCGACGCGAGTGAGGCTCGCTCGAGCGTGACTTCTTCGCGACCAGCATCGATTCTGGTGAACGTGAGTATCTCGTCGATAAGCGAGAGAAGATGTCGCGCACTTGCTTTGATTCTTCCCAGCTGTTGCGACTGCTGGTCATTGATCGGTCCGGTAATTCCGTCTGCGAGAAGCTCTTGATATCCCATGATTGCCGACAACGGAGTGCGCAGCTCATGTGACATGACCGCGAGGAAGTCGCTCTTTGCGCCGTTTGCGCTTTCGGCTTCGGCGCGCGCTGCTTCAGCTTCGGCGCGCGCCGCTTCTGCGTCGGACCTCGCGCGCTCCGAACTCACACGCGCTTCTCGCTCGCGAACAAAAAGTTCCGCGCGTTTTCGGTCGGTGTTACGGAGTACTCTGGCACTCCATGCAACGAGCAACAGGAACGTCACTATGTCCGCGACTGCAAAAAGTGAAGTCGCGAGCTCGCTGCTGAATAAACCGGATTCTTCGCCTGCCAGGCGAACCATGCCGAAGATGAACGGCAGAATGATCGTCCCGGGAACAAGTCGCCGCGCCACAACGCCCGCGGCCCCGGTATCCGCGAGCAGCCCTGGCAGACCACGACGCAGCTCGGAGAACATCACGCCGATTCCGAGGATCAGAAAACCGATCGCGGACAAAAGCGCCATTCCGAGTACCGGCTCCATGCTGTAAAAATCCCGCACACCAAACGCGTAACCGACAACAGCAACAAACGCGATCACTACCGCGCCGAAGCCGGCAATCTGTGAGATCACTCCATTGACGCGACGGTCACGCGGAAGAAAGAGAATGCCGAGCGCAATGAAGATGAACGCGGCCGCTGTATTGATCGCCATGCGACCGGGAAATGCCGGCGTGGTCGCTATCAGCTGTTGACGGAAGAGCAGAAGGTCGAGTCCGAGATTGCGACCGACTGAATGCTCTATCAGCGTCGTTACCGAAATCAGCAACACTATTCCGCAGAGAATCGTGGCCGTCAGGGTAGCCCATCGCGGTGCATTCTTTTTCTGAAAAAGCAATGCGAGCCCGCAGAGAATGAAGCACACTGCCGTGCTCGGCATCATTTGCGAGGTTTGCCCGATTCCGCGAAGCGAAGGAATGTCGAGCGACCATCCTGTGAGGACCGCGGCTCCGATGATGACTACAGCTAGAGCTGCGACTCGCGGCAGGTACTCGAAGAATTTCACGAACCTGTTGCGCTCAACGGGCGGGACTTCGGAGACTTCGGACACACCCATCCCCCGCTTACCTCACCAGTCCTTTCTCGCCCTCAAATCCGTAATCTGCCCAGCGTGGTGCGCGCCGTGTCCGGAATAGATCTCGAGAAGATCATCAAGGGTCACTTCCCCGATTTCGGGATGCGTTCCCTTCCTCGACCATGCTTCATTTGGGAGCCCTTCGAGGAATGCCGCCCATCGTTCATGAAGTCCATCGAGAATAGTGAGCGAGCTGGTGAGCGGAAGACGCGAGTCGCCGAGTGTTGCCCAAACGTCCTGATCGTAGGTCTTGATTGTCGGACGGTCTTCCGTCACGAGCCAGCGGAAACGGAGATACGCGTTGACGTGTGAATCGGCGAGGTGATGCACGACTTGTCTCACAGTCCAACCGCCGTCGCGGTAAGGCGTATCGAGCTGATTGTCATTCAAACCTGATACGGCGGATTTCAGGATTGGTGGGAATGCGCGTATGTCCGCGATCTTACTCTTGCGCTGCTCTGAATTGAACATTGGCCTGCACCAGAAATTGCGATTGGCTCGACAGCTCGGCGGATCCATTGTGAAACCTCGTAAACTATCCTTTCGATTGGTCGCTCAATAGAGTCTTCCGACCAGCTCAACCGCCACTTGGCCTGGCGGGAACACTGTGGATGTACAGCCACATCGCATGGAGCTCGTCGTCAGTCAGGTTCTTTGTATAAGGCCAGGGCATCACTGCGCTGAGTATTCTTCCGTCGGGACGTACACCGTTCCTTAGTGCTCGCGTGAAATCCGCTTCGCTCCATTTGCCGATTCCGGCCGGTGTGAGATTCGCCGTGACGACACCCTCCACTTTCGCTCCGCCCGACAGATTCGGGTTGTGACAGCTTTTGCACCCGCCGGTGGAGACGAGGTAATCGCCGTATTCTTTCGTCAGGCCGGTGGGCACGGATGCTGGACGCGCTTCATCGCGGTTGATTTTTTCCGCGGGAACGAGTGGAAAATCCGGAACCATTGTCGAGACAACGCGCATTATCGGGCCGATGCGCGGTGGCGACGTGACCTGATCCACAGGTGGAATAGTCTTCAAGTACGCGATGATCGCTCCGAGATCGACATCGCTAAAATGGGTATATGCATCGGACGGCATGAAGATAAGTGGCTTGCCGTCGGGCTTCACGCCAAAGCGAATCGCGCGCACGTAATCGGCGTCCGCGAGCGTTCCGCCGACTCCGCCGTTCCCTCGCGTAAGGTTCGCGCTCCAAAGACGCGCGAATGCTGGATCGTCGGCAACTAGTTTCCCCGCGAGATTATCGCCATGACAGTACGTGCACTTCCCTACTGCGATAACGAGATGATGTCCGCGCTCGATCGACGGTGAGTCGGTCGGTATCGCGACAGCTGTTGCGTCGAGAGGATATGATTTGCCGATCCGCGACGATGATTTGGCATATACCACGGCGAGAGCAACGACTATTATCGCAAGCAAGCCGCCGACAACATAGCCAGCCCACTTGAGCACGCGTTTCATTAAGCCTCCAAAGTGTTCCTGTCGCCGCAGACTTCGAGCGGCAGAAAACTATGAGTAACCGGATTCCGGGGCTAGCGCGATTTCTGCAGGTGTGATCGCGCTCTCGATCCCTCATTTCTAGGGAGTGTTCAGCATGCTGTATCGTCGCCTTGGTAGCAGCGACCTAGTGGTGTCGGAGATCTCGCTCGGATCGTGGCTCACTTACGGCGTGGGTGTCGATGATTCAAATGCCATTGCGTGTGTAAACCGCGCGTTCGATCTCGGGATAAACTTTTTCGATACTTCGAACATCTATGGACGCGGCGCTGCAGAATCATTCCTTTCAAAAGCACTCAAGGGTCATGACAGGTCGTCATACATTCTTGCGACGAAGCTGTTCTTTCCTATGACCGATAAGGACCGGGGACTCTCTCGAGCGCAGATCCACAAGCAGATAGATGCTTCGCTAAAACGCCTCAATACTGACTACCTGGACCTGTATCAGTGTCATCGCTACGACGAATCGACTCCCCTGGAAGAAACGATGCAGGCGCTCACTGAAGTCGTTCGACAAGGAAAAACACGATACATCGGTTTCAGCGAATGGAAAGCAGATCAGATTCGCGCAGCGCTTGCCATTCCGAACGTCGAGAAGTTCGTCTCGAGCCAGCCTCAGTATTCGATGATCTGGCGCGTGCCCGAGAAAGAGGTCTTTCCGGTGTGCGCTACAAATGGAATCAGCCAGATCGTGTGGTCGCCACTCGCACAGGGAGTGCTCACCGGGAAGTATCTGCCCAGTAGTCCGCCGCCTGCGCACTCGCGGGCGGTAAGCCCTGAGATGAACACGTTCATGGATCCAGATCTGATGAGCGATCGAACGCTTTCAGCAGTTCAGGAGCTGCAGCCAATTGCGAAAGGACTCAGCCTGACTCTCGCACAGCTCGCACTCGCCTGGGTGCTCCGCCGGTCCGAAGTTGCATCTGCAATTGTCGGAGCGAGTCGCCCGAGCCAGCTGGATGAAAACGTTGCGGCATCGGGAGTGAAACTCAGTGCTGAGACCCTCGGAGCGATCGATCGGATTACCATGCCGGTACAGCGCTTCTCGGCTTCGACTAGATGAGTATTTAGACGGAAGCGAGCAGCACGCTGGATTCGGCGAGAATATCATGCGCACTGATTTCGAGCGGTGAGCTCCGTGCGATGATTCGCCACGGCCCCGGGCCCTGAGGAAAAGTGCGCGCAGGTTCTCCCGGCGCGAACACCCCGAGAGTCGGAACGCTCAATGCAGCCGCGATGTGCATCGGTCCCGAATCGTGGCCGATGAAAAGTTTTGCGCGCGATATTGCAGCTGCGACCATTGCAAGTGAGCCGTGTGAGAAATCGTCGACGTAATGCCATTTCGAGTTGGCATCGCTGTGTTTTTTCAGAGCCGCGAGCTCTTTCGAGGTTCCGATCCACAAAATCTGAGTGCCATTTGACGTAAGGTCGTTCGCGACGCTGATCCATTCCTCGAGACTTACACAGCGACTTTGACTTCCAGCGAATGGATGAAGAGCAACGTATGAACGGTCTTGCATGAATGAGGAAACTCGAGCGTGCTCGCTGTCGAGCTTCGAGGCGTCGAGCCGGTACACCAATGAAGGGGTCTGAATTCCGAGAGGCTCGAGCAAACGACCAAGCTCCCCGAGAATCGGTTTTTTCCTGTCGTGGGGCGGAAAGACATCGGTTAGCCACCTTCGATTTCTCCGGCGCTCGAAACCGATTCTCACTGGAATACCTGTCGCCGCAACAGTCGCCGCCGCACGCCAGGGAGCCGAGAAGACGATCGCCTTGTCAAATCGCGCGCGCCGAACTGACGCCACGACCGACACGAATCGCCAGATTGAACCTTTGCCCGTCCCGGGCGAGCGCTGCCAGAAGGGATCCGCGGCGTATACGACATCCAGATCCGGAATGAGCGGGGTGAGCCCTGAAGCGTACGACTTGCACCACAATCCAATCGTCGCCGAGGGAAACTGCTTTCGAATTGGAGGGAGAAGAGCGGACGCGAACACGAGGTCGCCGAGGTTGTCCAGGCTCACCACAAGGATACTCTCCGACCTTTGCGGTTGCCCCTCTTCGGCACCCATCTTACCTTGTCCTCCGCGGGCATATGACCGTTCGAAGTTCGCTTTCGGGACCTCGATAGTCCGAAGGTTTTCGCCCGAACCGACAACTCTACCCCTGCACGCACGAAGCGACAAGAGCATACGTGCCTAGCGCCTTAGCAAGAACTCAGGAACACGCGGATCGGTCATCGCTCTCGCGATGGCGCGGCCCGGTCGTGCGGCATCGCCCGGGACCCGTCTCGGTTCTGCACATCGATACTGAGCGAGGATGGCGGGGTGGCGAGCGCCAAGTCCTATGGCTGGCCGAATCGCTCACGCGCTCGGGCAATCCATGTGTAATCGCTGCGCGACCAAATGAGCCTCTCGCTTCGCGCGCGATCGAGCTCGGACTGCGCGTGCTTCCGTGCTCTCCTCGCTGGGAATTCGATCCGGTCGCTGCGAGTATGCTCTCGCGTTTCATTCGCCACGAAGGAATTCAAGTTGTGCATGCTCACACTGCGCACGCAGCGTCGATTGCACTTCTTTGCGCCGGCGACGCACAGACCGTGATCACGCGGCGCGTTGACTTCCGCGTCGGACGTGATTGGGTCTCGAAGTTGAAGTACCGTCGTGCGAGCGCAGTGATCGCAATCTCCGGTGCTGTTTCAGACGCACTCGTCGCGAGCGGAATCGATTCGCGACAAATCGAGATCATACCGAGTGGAATCGATCTCACTCGCTGCGTGCCGAGAGCTGACAATCGTACTCTTCGGCTGCTTGGTGTTCCCGAGAACGCTCCGCTTGTCGTGATGGTCGCGGCACTCGTGAAACACAAGGATCCGCTCACCTTCGTCCACGCGATGAAGAGCGTGGTCTCCGCGATTCCAAACGCGCACGCCTTGATGATCGGTGACGGCCCTCTTCGCCCTGAGGTCGAGCGCGCGATCGCGCAATCGGGATTAGGTGAGAATGTCCACCTCGCCGGCTATCGCACCGACGCAGATAATCTGCTTACAGCCGCTGATGTCGTTGCGTTGAGCTCACGCGAGGAAGGACTCGGCACAGTGCTCATCGATGCCCTCTGGATGGGAAAACCGATCGCTGCAACTCGAGCCGGCGGTATTCCGGAGATTGTCGAAGACGGGTCGTGCGGATTGTTGTCGCCTCCGGAGGATGGTCCCGCACTTGGATCGACTATTTCGCGCCTGTTGATGGACGGAGCTCTTCGTACGCGTTTCTCGATCGCGGGTCGCGCGCGTGCTTCCGCATTTTCGGTTGAGCGCACTGCCAGTCGGACAGCCCTCGTGTATGAGCGAGTCACCGCCGCAGCACGTCAGCGGAAGGAAGTGAAACCATTTCCGCGTATGTTGCCTTCTCAGCTGATTTCGTTTTTCAGCTAGTTCGCCCCGCTACATCCCCTTGATTGCATGAGGACGATACGGCGCTTCAAGCGCACGTATCTGCTCGTCGCTCAGCTTTACATCGAGTGCCGCGACAGCGGTCTCGAGATGTCCCGGCTTTGTCGCTCCAATGATCGGCGCTGCAACTGCGGGCCTGGTCAACAACCAGGCAAGCGCCACCTGCGCGGGCGGAACTCCTACCTCCTCCGCGATTTTTCGCACCGCGTTTATCACGTCCATGTCGCTCGGAGAATCATAGAGATCCACTGCGTATTGATCGTTGCCGGCGCGAGTCGTGCCCTCCGTCGGCGAAGGCGTTGTGCGAGCAAGTCGTCCGCGAGCGAGCGGGGACCATGGAATAACACCGATTCCTTCCGCGACGCAGAGCGGCATCATCTCTCGCTCCTCTTCGCGATAAACGAGGTTGTAGTGGTTCTGCATCGAGATGAATCGAGCCCAGCCATTTCTCTCGGACATGCTGAGCGCTTGTGCCATTTGCCACGAGTAACCCGAGCTTGCGCCGATGTACCGCACTTTGCCTTGCTCGACGAGATGATTCAACGCGGCGAGAGTCTCCTCGATAGGAATCGTTCCTTTGAATCGATGGATCTGATAAAGATCGATTGTGTCGACGCCCAGTCGTTTCAGGCTGGCGTCACATGCTTGAAGAATGTGCTTACGAGAGAGGCCGCCCATGTTCGGTCCGTCACCCATGGGGAAGTGGACTTTGGTGGCGAGGACTATCTCCTCCATGTTCGCCATTTCCCGCAATGCGCGCCCTGTTACGCCCTCGCTCACGCCCATTGAATACATGTCGGCCGTGTCGAAGAAGTTTATTCCGAGGTCGAGAGCCTTCCGGTAGAACGGTCGCGCATCGGGCTCGTCGAGTACCCATGGCCGCCATGTCGAGCTTCCGTAACTCATGCACCCAAGACAAATGCGAGAGACTTGGAGACCGCTCTTACCGAGCTGCGTGTATTGCATGCGTTTTAGTCAGTGATGGATTGCGGGATGATGTTGCGTACCGGTAGGTTCTCGCAATGTCCGCAAGCTTGAGACCGCGCGTTTATTTGGTTGGCTTGCTCGTTGGCTTAGCGTCCACAGCAGTGTCTGCACGCGGGCAGGCGCGAACGATTCTCGCAATCGGCGCGCACGCAGGTGACATGGAGCTTACCGCCGGGCCGCTTCTTATTCACCAACACAGGCGCGGCGATCGCGTAGTCATTCTCCAAATGACACTGGGCGAAGGAGGAAATCCTCGGCTTTCGCCAACCGATTATGGAGCGCAGAAGCGTCGCGAGGCACTCGTTGCGGATTCGGTAATCGGGGCGGAAACGATATTCGCGCCCTATAAGGACGGCGAAATTCCAAATGACGAAGCGGTTCGCCGCTACGTGGCCGACGTCATTCGCCAAGTGAAGCCGATGTACGTCGTGACTCACTGGAAGAAGAGCATCCACAAAGACCATTCGATCACGAGTGCGATTGTTCAGGATGCAGTTCTCCTTGCATCGCTCGAGGGAGTGGTGACGGCGCATCCGGCCCACCGGGGAATTCGAGGGATCTACTACGCCGACAACTGGGAAGACGGCGAGGATTTTCAGCCGTACGTTTATCTCGACGTCAGCAATGACATGCAACAATGGAAGGACGCTGTGACGAAGTACGAGTTCGTTCGAGGTGGTATTTCGTCGTTTCGTTACCTCGATTATTACGAGTCTCTCGCCGTAGTGCGTGGGGCAATCGCCGGGAAGCAGCGAGCTATTGCATTTGACATCGATAGCTTCGGTAAACGACGGGTGCTCGATGTACTTCCCTGACCGCGGATCGATTCAACGAATCCTGACGATTGCGCTCGGCATCATAGCGGTGGGACCTTCGTTGTCTTCTCAAACGCCTCTTCGCAATCGAAGCTTCATTCGCGTCAATCAGCTCGGATATTTGCCGCAGGCACCGAAAACCGCAGTCGTTTGCTCGCTCGATAACATCGAGATGAAGACATTCACCGTCCAGGATGAATCCGGCCGAGTTGTGTTTGGGCCGCACAGCGCGGTCAGCAGCGGATCATTCGGACCATGTGCTGCGACGCACCGTCTCGATTTTTCTTCGCTGCGCAAACCGGGACGCTACACGATCGTCGCCGCAGGGGCAGCATCTCCGTCAGTGCGGATAGATGCGAACGCGTACGCTGGTGCTGCGGATACTCTTCTCTATTACATGCGCGAGCAGCGCTCCGGGTTTAATCCGTTGATCAAGGATTCAGTACACCGCCGCGACGGACTGATCGTCGATCATCCCACGAGAACCGGCGAATTCATCTCAGTCTCCGGCGGTTGGGCGGATGCTTCCGATTATCTCCAGTACGTAACGACTTCCGCGAACGCGACGTTCGTCATGCTGATGGCGTATCGAGACAATCCGCACGCATTCGCCGACAAGTTCAACGCTCAGGGATTACCGGGGGCGAATGGAATTCCGGATATTCTCGACGAAGCGCGACACGGACTCGACTGGCTGTTACGCATGTATCCCGGCGGAAGCGACATGTTCAATCAGATCGCCGACGATAGAGATCATCGGTACTGGGATATGCCATGGAACGATTCAGCCGACTACGGCTGGGGCAAAGGCAAGGAGCGGCCGGTTTATCCATGCACCGGCAAGCCGCAAGGTTTGATGAAAGCAAAAAACCGATCGACCGGATATGCCTCCACTGCAGGGAAGTACGCTGCTGCGTTCGGTCTGGGAGCATCAGTATTTGCTAGAAGCGATCGCGCTTACGCGGAGACGTTGCGGCAACGTGCTCTCGCCGCATACCGACTTGGCCGAGCTCATGAAGGAGTTTGCCAGACGGCGCCGGGTGGACAGCCATACTTCTATGAAGAAGACAACTGGCGCGACGACATGGAGCTGGGCGCGGCGTCGCTCGTAGACGCGACTGGACAAAAACACTTTCTAGGCGACGCACTACTCTACGCGCGTCAGGAGCCGGTCACGCCATGGATGGGAGAGGATACCGCGCGACACTACCAGTGGTATCCGTGGCACAACAACGGACATTACGAAATCTGGCGCAATGGATCTGCGCGTGAGCGTGCTCAGCTCGCAGAATTCTACCGGCGTGGATTGACCGCTGTCGCAGCACGCGCGAAGAACGGATTTCGCGTTGGCATTCCATTCATCTGGTGCTCGAACAATCTCATGGCGAGCTTCGCGACGCAGGCATATCTGTATCGCCTGATGACTGGTGACACTCGCTTCCGCGAATACGAATCTGCCGCACTTGATTGGCTCCTCGGAGCAAATCCCTGGGGCGTGTCGATGATTATCGGCCTTCCGCAATCGGGGAAATATTCTCTCGATCCTCACTCGGTGATTGCGCACGATCTCAAGGTTCAGCTGACCGGGGGAATGATTGACGGGCCGGTTTACCGATCGATCTACAAGAATCTTCTTTTCATCAATCTTCATGACCCCGACGAGTACGCCGACTTCAACACCGGCTTCATCGTTTATCACGACGATGTCGGCGACTATTCCACCAATGAGCCGATCATGGACGGAACCGCGAATCTCACCTATCTGTTCGCGGCAATGACTCGCCAATAAGCCTCACTTGCCCGAGCTCCCCGATATAACCGTGTACGTCGAAGCACTCGAGAAGCGGATCATCGGCCGCAAGCTCGAGCGCATTCGCATTGTAAATCCGTTTCTCGTTCGGAGCGTTGATCCGCCGATAAGCGACACCGAAGGCCATACGGTCGTCGCGATTCGACGCCTCGGAAAGCGAATCGCCATCGGCTTCGAGAACCATTTGTGGATTGTGATTCACTTGATGATTGCGGGACGATTCCGCTGGGTGGCGCCCGGCGCGAAAATCCCGGGTAAGCTTGGTCTTGCCGCGTTTGACTTCGAGAGTGGAACGTTGATTCTCACTGAGGCGGGATCGACACGTCGCGCTTCTCTCTACGTCGTGAAGGAGGAAGCAGCTCTTGAAGCAATCGATCGCGGAGGTTTGGAGCCTCTCGAATGCTCGCTCGCCGATTTCACTGAGCGACTCACAAGCGAGAATCACACGTTGAAGCGAGCGCTGACGGATCCCACACTTTTCAGCGGAATTGGAAACGCGTATTCCGATGAGATTCTCCATCGTGCGCGACTTTCTCCACTCCGTCTGACGAGCAAGCTCACGAGCGAAGAGATCGGCCCACTTTTTTCAGCTACGCGGGAAACGTTGCTCGACTGGATTGGGAAACTTCGCGACGAAGCAGGAGACAATTTTCCCACGAACGTTACCGCGTTCCGCGAAGAGATGGCTGTACACGGACGCTTTGGAAAACCATGTCCGGTATGCGGCACACCAGTTCAACGAATCCGCTATGCGAGCAACGAAACGAACTATTGCCCGCGATGTCAGACTGAAGGAAGGTTGCTTGCGGATCGCGCGATGTCGCGCCTTCTCAAGCAGGACTGGCCAAAATCGATCGACGAGCTCTACTGAGTCAGGTCTTGTCTCCGCCTATCAAATCAGATCGAATTGTCGCCAGTGACTGCCCACCGTCGCAAACAACGACGGTGCCTGTAATGAACAGCGCCGAATCGGAGCTGAGAAAAAGAGCGAGATCGGCTATCTCGTCTTTGTTTGCGAATCGCCCGAGAGGAATCACTTTGAAAAAAGCCTGACGCGTTTTCTCTGTCGGTGCGAGGCGACGCATCCCTTCCGTGTCCTCCACCGCGCCGGGTGCGATTGAATTCACCCTCACTCCCATCGGTCCCCACTCGAGGGCAAGCGTGCGAGTCAGCATATCCACTCCAGCTTTTGCGGCACACACGTGCGCCTGCAGCGCCATCGGAATGAACGCCTGCGTCGCAGAGATGTTGATGATCGATGCGCCCGGCCGTTTCAAATGCTCGAAGGCCGCTCGGCAGGTGTTGAACGTTCCAAGCAGATCGATATCGACAACGGATTTGAATGCGTTCGCTGACATTCCAAGTACCGGCGCTGGAAAATTTCCGGCCGCGCCACAAACAACTACGTCGATCTCACCGAAGCTTTCGCGCGTAGCGGAAATGCCAGCGGCAAGAGCGTCATAATTGCGCACGTCGGCAGCAAAACCCGCCGCAACTCCTCCACGATCAATGATTCCTTTCGCGGCAGCATCCAGTTTTTCCTTCGTGCGACCGATCAGCCCGACCTTCGCACCATGCGCCGCAAATCTTTCCGCAATCGCCAGGTTGATTCCACTGCCGCCGCCCGTGATCAAGGCAACTTTTCCTTGAAGTAGTTCACCCCGAAACACCGCGGTCATTCGCGTTTCCCGGTAGGTCGTTCCCGTGGCGTCGTGTCACGGCGACTTCGACGAACAACCGGCGTATTCGCAGAGCTGAACATCGCGCGAGCTGACTTACTCGCCAGATCTTCGAGAGCACGACGATCGAGTGTCAACGCGATTCCTTTGTCGGTAGGCGTCTCGTGGAGTAGCCCGGCATTTCGAAGCATGCTCACGTGATGCGAGATTGTCGCCTTCGACACGCCAAAATCTCTTGCGAGCTCGATCGATGTTCGTGGCGACTTCGCGAGAATACACGCCATAGCGTAGCGTGTGGTATCGCCGAGGGCGCGGAACACCAGCGCAGGATCGATCGATCCGCGCTCGCCGGGAGCAGCGGGTTTCACACCTTGAGAAACAACTCTTCGAAGAAGACCAGGATCGAAAACCGGGAAGTACAATCGCACGACGTTTGAGCGATCCCTGTATGCTCCCCAGAAGCGAGCATCGTTGAACGCGGATGGCATAACGTGGATTTCTTTTATTTCGCTATACGAAAAAAGGTGTGCACCTCGCGCGGTTGTTACAGCGCTGGCGCGGTCATCAAATGCGACGGGAAGCTTCATATCGGTGGCGAATGCGGAGAGCGAGCGTCGCGCGAGCGATTCCTGCATCGCATTAACGCGTAGCTGCATTGCAGGCTCGAGGCTCTTCCACGTTTCGACGAATGTTGATTTCCAGAACATTTCGATCGCCGAGCCAACGTCACTCCGGTACTCCGTTGGATTCGAGACGATTCTCGCGAAGGCCTCCGCAACGACACTCGTCGACCGAAATGGATGCAAGCCCAGAATACGAAGGAGAGCGATGTTTGTTTTCGTTTCACTCTCGACCGTTTCGCGAAGTGTTCGACGTTTTGAAATGAGATCGTCGACGATCGTCAGATCTCGAAAAACGCCACTCAGCACAGCACGTTGAAAATTCTTGTCGTCGAGCGATTGAATCGCTTCGATCACGTCGCCGAATGTCGCAACAGATGGAGCATCGCGCAGACAATCAGCGAGAAGGGGCCACATCATGGGCCGTGGCGCGACTCGCTTAGCGAGCGCCCGGAAATTTCTCTGCAACGCTCGCTCAGTACTGTTCCGCCAGCCGTCGAAAATCTCCGAGCCTTCGTCGAGCGCTCGCAGTGAATAAAAAAGATCGAACCGTAGCGTCACCGCAAAACTGACTGCCGATTCCACTGAAGAGCGGGAAACCATAGTTAGATATTAATCTAAATGACCCTGTTAGCGCATCATCCAGCGACCCTGGAATTCGGCACATGAGATGCTACCATCGCGATCCCATGAAACGAAATCAGCACGCTCGAACCTTTGCGTTGATACTCCTTGGCGCATGCAGTTCGGCGGACGCGGAAAAATCCGCTCCGGCAACATGCACGCCGAATGACTCTGAGCTCAAGTTGCCGCCTGGGTTTTGCGGGACGATCTTCGCAGACAGCATTGGCTCGGCACGACATCTGGTCGTCGCGCCCAACGGAGATGTATTCGTCAACGTTCAAAGATCGCGCCAAGGGCCCAATGCAACGATACCGGCCGGTATAGTCGCATTACGTGATACGAATCGTGATGGACGCGCCGATATCATAGAGAGATTTGGCAACGGCGGAAACACCGGCATCGCGCTCTACAAGGGATTCGTCTACGAGGACATCGGCACATCCATCGTTCGCTACCGAATACTCGCGGGCCAGCTCAAGCCGAATGCACCGCCCGATACAATC
>WNGI01020096.1_pt1 | contig 14842 bp, 15 predicted proteins | sample 5400621 | NCBI WGS metagenome assembly WNGI01 (sample SAMN13153374, study PRJNA577476) | soil metagenome | isolation source: 20 cm soil or saprolite under Garry oak tree replicate 1 | place: USA:California | collected 2016-06-15 | reverse complement strand
TGGAATTGAACCCTCAACCAGGCAAAAATAGTAGACAGTTTAACCACTCAGCCACAAGGGAACATAAAGTAAAATCTCATAGGTACTAGATATACAACAACATTGCCCCCTTGGCCCAAGGACTAGGTAATGTAGAGCAATAATGACATTGAATAGAGATGATTAACTTAACAAGACAAGCAGAGAATAAACGACGGTCAGGATGAACATTTCCAGCATTACTTCACCGACAATGTCACGTCACGTCGTGCCGAGCGCTTTGTTTGTATATGTTATATGCCAGTCTCCCTGGGGCGACACAGCTTACTTAACGTCAAGCCCGCCCCACGTGAGACTGGGTAGGAGTCTGGAGTCTGGTAAGACACTTGCTCCAAGTGTCTTACATAACATATCGTCAAGACAAAACGCCGCCGCCGGGAGACTGGGAAGGAGTAGGAAGGAGTCTGTCTGGGAGTATTGATTCCCCACCCTTCGTCATGACACGTGACCGACGCGCCTTGTTGATTCTCACTGGCCAGCCGCCGTCGCCTCGAGCTCGGCGCTCGCTATGGCCGCTTCCGACTCGATGGAACTCCTCACCGTGCACGAGCGCATCGAGCTGTTCATCGAAGACCTACCCGTTCTGTCCAACCATGAACTTGCGTCGCTCAGCGCCGAAGACACCTGTCCGATATGTCTCGTGCCGTTCGCGGCTCTCAACGGAGGACTCGTCACGAAATTGACAGAATGCGGTCACGCCTTTTGCAGGAAAGAGTATGAATTGTTACCGTGCAGCTTCTTGGGTTGTTTACTCCTTATATAGCTTGACCGAGTGGATTAGGGGTCAGGTGTGCGCGACTTTTTTGTTCGTTCGTTCGCTTTACTTATGCTATAGCCGCTTTTTATTATTATTTAGCATGGAAGCTGCCCTGCTTGTCGACACACGTTCTTGAATATTACGCCGCGGTCTGAATCGGACGACGAGTCGTCAGACGGAGGTGAATATATGCCGCCTTCTGACGATTTCGAAGACGAGGATGACGGTTTCTTGGATACGGACGGATTTACAGACGCCGACGCGGAAGTTGAGTGGGCCGAGGAGAGGGCTCCTTTACACGAGGTGGGCGAGGACGTTAGTCCTCTATACGACGTGGGTGTGGCTGGTCCTATATATGAAGAGGACGTGGATGACAATTTTGACATGGAGGAAGAGTGGGGGCTGACAGAGGGAGACTCGAGATCCATGTCCGACGGGACAAGCTTTGAAGTCGACCCGGAGTCCGATTTTGGTAGGTTGTGTATCCCATCGTAAGACCACAATTTGATCATCGCTTTTACAGCTCCGGACCTTCTTCAATCATTGGATGGAGAATATGGACATGACGAGGTGCAGGATGACATACGACATTTAGATTGTTCTGAATTGAAGTAGCTCTCCCGCCGAGTTACTAGTACGGTATTTAGATATTTTTAGCACATCTCAGACTCGTCTGTATTGTTCATTTATTTATTTTTTGTCCTCGTTTAGGCCCCGTTGCACTGGATTACAGTGTCACAGCTCGCAACTAGATCTATTACAAGGTAGCAAGGTACATAAACGGAGGATATCATATATTGCTTTGCAACGTCGGTCACGGTATTAGATATTTTTAGCACGTACTCTCTGGTAGCATCTTCTGAAAGAAAACAAGCGTCGCGTTTGTCAAATGTCCTACCGCTAGCACAATATCACACGTTTCTTAGCATATCCTCAATCGTGCTGTCTTCCCTTCCCTGCTTCCATACTCCCGTGAATTTCCCGCTCCACCTTGCACCTCTTCCACCACCTTTCACTCCGAGTCCGGACTTCAGGGCTTCACCGACGTCTTTCACTTTCTTCTCGTCCGAACCAAAGACGAGGATCACACTCGTGCTTGTAGATATCTGTACGGACGGCGAAGAGGATAAAACAAAGAGATACGGAGATGATGGCTGTTCAGCGACAAAGGCGAGGGATATCGCATTCAAGAAACTCAGTGCGTTCGTTGTGCCATCCACTCTATGAATGTGTTCAATGTATATGGCCCTGGTATCACCTGCCACTGTATTCATGTTCAGCATCATCCCGTGAGCGATATTCTTTGCGATCTCGATTTCTACATCGGCAAGGCGCTTTTCAGCCCGTCTTCGTTCTTCAATAACTTGGGTAACACGTTCAGGCACTGATGGTGCACCGCAGCTAAGCGTCGAGGCCGTAGTCGTAAGGAAGTCGTGTGTGCTGGACAAGTGTGCTATGAGCCTGGGACCTGACAAGAAGTATAGCCTCGCGGACGTTGTAGATGAGCGAGACAAGGCCTCTGTATGTGGAAGCAGGAAAAGTTGGAGATTGTGGATACTAGGAAGATGAGTACCACAGCATCTATACCTATATTAGAATTTTATGGAATGAAGAAGCTATGTCACTGACGGGTTTCGGTCGACACCGTCGATAATGACCACCCTTTTCACGCCACCCGTGTAATCGGTTGGTAGGGCTTTTCCAACGGCACGGCCATTCTCTAGTTTGGGTTGTTCCTTGGACTGTTCGAGGACCTGATCCAGCTCCTGAACCTCGACGTACACTCTTCGGCCTTCAAATACAAGTTGATTCGCTTCATCTTGAATGGACACGATTTCTTCCTGTGTCATGCCTCGAGGTATTTCCACATAACAAGGGCTAGGATAGCTGGTTAGAGACCACGATAGCGTAGGAAGATTGAGACGTGTTTCAAGAAGCGCTGAGAGTAGATGTTGGGAAGTGTGCATGGACATCTAGAACACGTTTTCCTGAGAAGGCATCCCGAAAATACAGACATGGCAGCGTACGTGGTCATAGCGTCTAGTCCATCCCTTTTTCCCGAGTGAGACGACTACTTTCTCTCCGGGAGTGAAGGCAGCGATCGCAGCGTCGATGTTCCCATCTGATACACGAACATAATGGACAGCGCGACTAGCGTGTCGCTTAGCTTGTACAACCTCCCATTCTATCCCGTCGCGAAAAGTCTTGATGATGCCCGTGTCTGTTGGTTGTCCACCACCTTCAGGGAATATCACTGTATCGTGTAACACGATCTCCAGTAAGGGATCTGTCGGCAGATCAGGCGCAATAACGGACTTCTTCGTCTTTTTGCCATTGGCCTGAACAGATTGTGATAGGTCGCAACTGACAATCGTCGTCTCGAGCTGTCTGAGAAGAGGGTCTCCTGAAGTGGTGTTATCAGGCAATGACTTCAACTTCAGCAAAACAAGATTTGGTTACGTTGACACGCCAGGAGCCCAACAGGAATGGTGACCTGTGGATCCGAGGGTATGGACAACGCTGGCGAAACAATACGCAAGTAACCATCAGGATGCGTGGGGGGTAAGGAAAGGATCCCTGATGTGGCCATTGACATCTGATATGTGGTTCCAGACAACAAGCAGCTAGTTAAAGGATCCCCGACTCGGAATTAGCAACGTCATTGATGTAGGCGGATATGTAGCTCCGGAATCCGGCCGACAGGGCTGCTCAAATACCCTCACCTCAACTTGATCTCACGATTCGATCACGGCTGGCGCCTTGACACGTCATGGCATTGGGAAGCGAGCGAGATCCTCTGCTCAGCTATGGTATAGGTGAGGGTGATCTGGCAGTTGAGTCGGGACCTTGACCTTAATATGGGATGAAGCGACCGAACACCCAGACGGGAAAGAATTGGAAAGGCGTTTCTTGAGAAAACTGGACAAGAGAATGTCAATTTTGGTTCTCATTTACGTCCTCAATTGTAAGCACTCGAGTCCATCTCGCGTATCCATCCACGAAGCTCACAAATTCAGATATTGATAGGAACAATGTTGCGTATGTCAGAACCGATAATAAAGCAGCCTTTTCACTCCATAAATGATAGCGCGGCTCGCCTCCGTGGGTTTGAACAAGACCTCAAATTAGAAGGTCACCAATATGCTACCATATTGTCAATCATGTACATCGGCTATATACTCATGCAGATACCTTCGTAGGTCTTACTGGCTATCTATCCACCGCATCCTTACAGTATCTCGGTAGCAATATGTTCCTGAACCATTTGGGAAAACCATCCCTCCATTTACCAATGAGTATGTTTTTATGGGGTGCAATATCCATTTCTACAGGTTTGGTTTGATTTTACATTCGTGACGCCATAACAGACCTCCGTTTACAGGGTTCGTCACTAGGTCAGTATACTAAGTATACCTTACAACGAGGGCTGCTAAATAGACGCTTAGTTATTATCAGGCTCTCTGCGCTCGGTTCCTGCTCGGTTTCGTAGAAGCCGCATTTTTTCCCGGTGCATTGGTGAGTGCTCTGCTAGGTAATTGAGAGTGACGATCCAAACGTTTAACCAGTTTCTAATATCAAAGTGGTACAAGCGAAATGAGCTGTCAACTCGAATGGCTCTTTTGACATGTGGCAGCATAATCAGCAATGCATTCGGTTCACTCATTGCATCTCTAATTCTGCGTATGGCTGATAATTGGGGTGGCTATGCTGCCTGGCGGTAAGTGAACGGACTCTTGATGTTGTTAGTGCTGAGAATCCTGGCATAGATGGTTGTTCTTCTTAGAAGGTGGGATGACGATGGTAGTTGCCTTGGCGGCTATGCAAATCCTGCCCGACTTCCCAGAAAGCCCTTCAAACTGGTTATCACTTTCTGAGCAGCGACTGGCGCAAACGCGCATGATAGAAGATGCGGGAGTAGAGACTACTTTAATGCTCACAGAGAAACACGACGGTTTCATACTAGCACTGACTGATTGGAAGGTTTGGTGGCTCGCATTTACGATGATGGCTCTTTTCGCAGCTCTGTCCTATCATGTTTACTTCCCGACGCTATCTGCCACTATGGGCTACAATAGGACCATCACACTACTTCTTTGCGCCCCGCCGTGGATCTTCGCAAGTGCCGTTGCATTGCTTCTGTCAAAGTGGGTTTAGAGGGAGTATTTTAGGCAAAACTAATTGGTTTGTGTCAACTCACCAGGCACTCAGACAACACACAAGAAAGGTTTTGGCACATAACATTTTCATTATCCATGGGCTGTGTCGGCTTTTTCATCGCAATGTTGACCATGAATACATTGGTCCGATACATTTCGCTGTAGGCTTTTGTCTAGCACAGTACTTGGATCATTTAACTGACCGATTCCTAGCTTCCTCATGGCTCAAATGTTTGCTGGCTTTGTCTGCTTCTGGGCGTGGGTCAGCGGATCAATACCTGATTCAGCATCCAAACGTGCAGTCGCAGTCGCACTCATAAACTGTTTTGCACAACTTGGGAATGTTTTCGGAATGTCCGTTCACTTCTCATTGTTCATAAAATGATGTTGACACGTAGACAGCTATGCCTGGCCTTCTTCGTGGGGTCCAAGTTACTGGAAATCCTATGCATTTTGCAGCGCTATGACTGCAATATGTATTATCATGTGCTACATATTCCGAAGACAACTAATATCTTTAAATCGCACGGCAGCAAAGAGGACAGTGAGAGGAGGTCAGACGTTCCAATATATACTGTAAACATATAATAAGATCATTGTACGATGATGAGCGTACTAGTTACTAGGTTAATTTCCATATTTGGCGAACATGAGGATTAGATAAACACGCATTCACGATCACATGATACCCAGTCGAAACGCGAACCAGCTCCACGCGCAAGTTCATCTTCATCCACTTCACAACCACCACCGCCGTGGACAGATTTCAACTTCTCTGTACATATATCAACGTATATCACATAGATTATGTCTGCAACGCCAGTCCCGGACGACAGCCCGCTTGGTACACCCATTCAACCCCTCCACAACCCTTCGCAAGCAGCGCAGGTCGTCGTTCCTCAAGCGCCCGTAGGAGGAGGTGTGCCAAATGCGGCCCCTGGATTGGGCGCGAAAGCACTCCTTGCTAAGAAGATGGCCAAAGGCCGGTACGTATTGGGCAGCAGACTACCATTTTTTAGTAACTTAAGTCTTAGCAATCCAAACGATACGGTTTCCCCCACCGATCATATGATGACTCCATGCACTCGGAAGCTGACAGCGGCGAAAAAGAAACAATTCGACAAGTACGTTGTGTCCAATGTCCCGTAATGTAAATTAGCATGCTCATGATGGTATAGGAGAGGTCCCAAGCCAGTGCAACTCTTCGCCCAGAGAGATCAAATCGATCTGAATAACGGCGATGAAGCGGATTCCAAGACTTACCTTATTCATGACCTCGTCGGATGCTTATCAGTATTGTCTCTCGCTTTGCTTTTGCTTTCTGTCCAGATATGTAACTTTGTATATTCTCGTCCGAGAGTCCATTGAAATTCGTCGTCTACTTAGGTATATTAGCAATGTGCTACACATAGCTTGTCGAGATTCAAGCTCGAATAGATTAAATGAATCAAATATGTTTATAAGATGTAAATTTCGTCCTTGATTGACATGAGATGACAAAAAAATGGCACTAGTTCCGACGGAAGAACAGGCACAAGCCCCTCTTGCCGAGGTACCACAAACACTATTTTTTCCGAAGAATTGAGATGGGTTAATGTGCACGGTTACTGAATTTACTTACACCAATGAAACGCACAGCGGCGAGGCCAAAGGTTGAGTACAAAATGACGGCGAAATAAATGTGCTGTTTATTTTCCAAGACGGTTTCTTCTGTCGTAGTGCTACTGCTCGTCGGGCCACTGACGGTCCCAATACCAATAGCAAGGACCGCATTTGATAGTATCCACATGGCTACTAGTCTTGTTCGGAATGTCTTGTTCTGGTCGTCCATTGTAGGTTTTTCTATGGCCTCTTCGCTGTTAATCTTGGTCAGCGCTCTGGTTACTGTTTCTTTGAACGCGGCATCTACGTCCTCCTGCACCCTGGTTGTGTCTTCTACAACCGGACCATCGGCGTCCTTAGTTTTCGAAGATTTGACTGAGGGAAGAGCCTCCGCCTTGTCACTTCCCTTCGTACCCCAAGACACCTAAACAAGAATTGAGTTCGACGGACGTGCACTCCATTATTTGTCTCACATCGTGCAAGTTGCAGAAGGCATACACATTGAGTACATTTGTGAAGCTGGGAGCGAGGCAAAGATATTGGAAGAAGCTAGAGAACATGTGCCAAGGATCGCGCTACGTGGTCGTATTCATCAAAAATTGCTTCAGGTATACTTATTAAACACCCACATAAAGGATTGATGCTATGAAATATATACCTACAAATTGTTAGTCAAATTAGTCCGAAATGATTGACCTGTGACAGTGCTTTTGGCATACCAAACGTGGAAATCATTGCTGCTATCAAAGCGCCTATGGGGGGTGTCAAGAAGCTAAGAATAACTTGGGCGGTTGTTTTGTTTTTAAGGTCATTGGGGATAGCCTATATATTCAACTGAGTGTGAATGTCAACAAAACGCGCATGTACTCACAGCGAATGAAATGACGGTCAACCAGAAAGAACAGACCAGGAGGTAAACAGACAGAAACGCATAAACCCTTTCAAAACGCATGTCAACACATATCCTGGAGATTAAAAGCGGGAACTTACCATAAGGTAATTGCATAAAGCGTTCTTTCTCCCTTCGGCCGATTTCCCAAAGCAAGGATGAATTGCAACGCGAGAAAAGTAAGATATATCCATTGGAATACAGTGTTGATCCAAACGGTCTGCTCCTCCGTGAGCTTGACTAATATGTATGTATGGAAAGGACTCACGATAGTATCAGTTCCGAATATGTGGATGCCCTGGTTTGGAAGCAGCCCGATAATAATGCTAAAGGTAAGCCATATATTGGCCAAGGCAAACCAAGAAAAGACGAGAGAGATAACGTTGTACTGTAAATTGTGAACAACAATGCGCGCGCAAAAGATGTTGGTCTCTCACAATGCCTTGGATATGGAAGAAAAGCATGCGTATTGGGCCGTGTCCAGACTTGTAAAGCTTGAAGAAGTGAACGAGCGCATACTAATCTCATGAGTTAGAAGAGCCTTACAAAAAACCAACTTCTACGTACCACTGAGGCTGCGAAAGAACCGTTAAGCCAACGTCTGCGCTGACCGATCAATTCCGCGGCAAATTCCGGCACGTCAGTCTCAGCCTTGCTTGGCTGGACATAGGTTAACGTCCATTTATCACCAGCCTTTGCGACTAGCTCGAAACAAAGAATACGGTCCTCAGCTAGTCAAATCAGCTATTACATCCGCCAAGTCGTGCAGTAAGCGTACCTAAAAACATGTTCTTCGTGAAGATGTCCATGCCGTAAATGCCTTTGGACCCGAGGCGATCGGCCAGGGAATGGTCACCATGGAAATACTGCTCGAGAGGTACTCCTAGGATGGCGCGATAACGATATGCAGAGAAGGCTCCTGGGAGAACGGATACGTATCCGAAACTACTCTCCAACGGTTTATCTGTGACATCATTGGTATGCTACGTTCCTATTCAATGCGGGGCCTTACCAAGAATGTTAGACATCTTGTATTCAAAGTTTTGCGCAGCAACCAAGGGATTCAAAAGCTTTCTTCCACCCTCAATCATAGCATGAATTTCACCTTCAAATACTTCAGTGCAAGCAATTGTATTACGTGACAGGGAACGAACCACAGCAGCCACCTAGGTTTGTATCGTTGTAGAAGGCCTCCCAGAGGTAATAGATTGATTTATGTCCAGGTTTGGTACCCGCATCAAGGAGGACGCAAATCTCGGGCTGCCAGAAGTTCAGCCTACAGGGATTGATGGAGGGTGATCATAACGCACATTCAACATATTACCTATTGCATTAAAGAGCCATCGGTGGGAGTTGATTTTCTTCTGATTTTTCGCTTTCACGACGAATATGATTTGAACAGGAACCAAGTTATTCGGATCATTCGCTTGCGGCAAAACTAGTTGAGGAGTTGCGTCCACAGATAACTGGGTGGTATACTATCTCAAGTTAATCAGGATCAGTACCCTAGGTGTTGAGCGCTGCAACGTTACCTCAAAAATGTGGGCCACCGTATCTTTGCCATCGACTTGTTTCTTCATAATACCATCTTGGTATACACCGACTGTAGCAAGAATGTCTAAGACGCTCTTGTCCATCGGTTCGAGTCCGTCTACAATAAGGGCCACGACGATCTTTTGCCATCCAGGAGTGCCTTCTTCCGCGGTCCTACGCCAGTACTTTGACTGTTTGGTTTTGCATATATCACGTATGTTGAGCATTGTACCGTGCAAAGTGCGAGCATATAAAGTCTTGTCTTCATTGTAGGACGTGACAGCAATAAGAATCTCCGTGTTGCGATTGTACATTTTGGTTCGCAACGAATAGCCATTCGCTTCTGAGAACTCGTCGGGATCACACGTCGCAGCTGTATACCTCATATGGCTGTGCGCAGTCATCAGAAAGATTCCGAATGCCACGTATGCCCACTTACGAGAACTCAGTGGACTTGGTGGACGTGTACTTGGCTTCAATGGCCGACACAACGGGCGTTGGCACCGGATACTCAGCAATGAAGTTGCCTTGAGTGAGCTTGACCTTCCTAGTAACGCCACGCTTGATGGTCTGGCGACGGCGCCAGCCCGATTCGACCCCACTTGTCGACGTCGATGCGATGGAAATAGGCCGAGAATCCCCATAGGGATCTCCATACGCATCAGGGTTCAATTGACTGGCAGAAAGTGAAGAAGATACTAGAGATGGGCGCCCGCAAACTTACCTTGGGGGATAGAAGCCATGTGGTTGAGTGAGTGGCTGCTTCTCGATATACTCATCATCTTCATACTGGCCCTCGCTTTGGAGGTTCGTTACGCTGTCATAGGCGCGCAGACTAGGGGACCTCGGGATCTCAGGCTCTACGAAACGAGTGCGTCCCGGACGATCAGCAAATGGATCGTTGTATCCATCAGACTCATGAGAGGCGACAGAATGGGGAGGACGGGGATCAGCCATGAGATTGAAGGATGAGGAAGAGAGAAGGCTAGCGCAGGCTCGTTTTTTTGAGCAAATAACAACAACGCGAGGCGATGCCGCAACGCTGACAGGTCCCCGATCACCCTCCGCCCAACAAAGCACAGGTATATATAGCATGTCCCCCCCCTGTAATTCTTTACCGGTGCGCATTCTCGACTCCGCGTCCATCCAGTTCCGCTAAGTACATTTCTTATATAGTTATCCAAGCTCTCCCTTTTTGTTCAAAAATAATGAATGCCCTTCTTTTTAAAAACGTGCCTCACTTCCAGGTTGATGTACGTGTACGTACTTGCTATACATATCTGCTGACATGCTTGCGTGCAGGTCGCCAATGCCCGAACTTGCCGATGTGCTCGGAATCACATATCGCCGTTTGCCCATTCTCTCGATCAGCAGAGACGTGCACTGTGACACCAAGTAGTAACAATCACCAACCTGAAACTTGTCAAGACGCGTCTGGCCTGTCGTGTATAATAGCCTCATAGTAACAGCCCTCGAGCGGCATTTTACTCAGTCTGCGCAGCATCCTACGCTTCTACCTAAAATGAAGATCAGTGGCCATGTCGATTCCGGCCTTGCAAAGGCACTTCCTTTGCTGGCAGAGTCCGGAATTATCACCAGGCCGTAGCCCTTGTACCGTGGCGTGACCTACCTGCTCCTCTCGTCCAGGATAGAAGCGCGTTCTTGGGAATAACAATCAACCCAGAACAGATTGCTGCTTCAACGGGCAGAGCGCTAAGCTTTTTTGCCTCTCATCTTGATGGTTTTCGCGCATAATTCATTGTCACTAAAACCTTTTTAATAGCAACAATTGGAAGAGCAATTGAATGATGACCGGGAATGGCTGTTCAATACGGAAACCCCTGGCCTTACCGACCTCTCGTTGGATCGATTCTTTTTCTTGGTTACAGAGCCTTCCTGCTGCGGACGGTCTAATCAATTCCAAAGAATTTCCATACGTTACCAACGTAAGTTCTCTTTATCCGTGAATTTCCGTGGATCCCGGATAAACAAATTTTCAACTGGCTAGCCGTTTCTCGGCATTGTTAGCCATGCGTGAATCAATGCCAGCGAACAACTCCACCCTCGCTTACTGGTGATCAAGCCTGTGACATTATTATATCATCCGACTTTGAATCCCTCGATACTGTCGGATTCGACGTTCGAGAAGCGTCCCTTCTTGGAGTGCATAAATACGATTTTGTCCTGGTCGCCCCCACCGAGACTGGTTGGTAGGATAAAACCGTCGTCAAGTTCATGTGCTCACTACGTTTGATAGGCAAGGACCATCCCACTGGTGGAAAGTTGATTGCATTGAATAGATCAGAAATTGTCATTGAAATTATATGCTCCAAAGGCATGATTCGATGCCATTTCCCTCGTCTTTATTTCTGCGTTAAACTGTACTCTTCCAGATACCCGAACTAGGTCATGTTTGTCTATTCGCTTTCGCAGTAGCCAGTAGTCTCGCCGATATAATACCCATTTGCTATGAAATATCATTTTTTGTTTTGACTATAGACTTGGTGACATCGATCCTCAAATGCCCTGACCATTTTCTTGGAGACCTTGCCAAAGAACGCGCTTGACATGGTAGCATGTAACGGATTTGCAAATGCATAGACTAGGTCCAATGTGACAAGCGTCGGGCCCCACTGTTCTCGATTCTCCACGTCCACATTGGTCTGAGAGGCTACAGGTTGAAAGGTCCACGATGTTTTTAACGTTTTAAATAACGGAGTTGAGGAAGATGCCTCTGCCTGTTTCTTACGCGTCAAAAGTCAAAAACACGCATCAATCAAGAATTGCCATACCATTACGGAGGTGTAAGGCATACATGTCACCCTACTCACGTAGCTTTCCTCCAAAGGGGGGAAACCAACCGTCAACTCAGCCTCCATGACGTGAACACCGCTTCCCGGCTGATTCTCGGCCAGCGGCTTTGTTATGCGCGACGTAGTGCAAAAAGGGACGAAGCGAGGATATGAAGCGACATCCGAAACGACAGTATATAGCTGTGCCTGCCCGAATCTTCGAACATTGAGGATCACGAAGAAAAAATAATCATAGCACACGTACGGCAATACCTTCTGCTCCCGATAACTGTGTGGTTCCGTTTGAAAAGGTGAAGAAAACAAGGTTCGTCGCAGAGTTGGACGCGACAGGGAGAGAAACAGGCGGCTAGCTGGAGGGGATAGTAACAGGGACATGGCAAGCCGAATGCAAACTTGCTGGTCTAATCGACCATTGATCCGCTTTCACGCCGCACCGAGCTTTACGGCATGATGGTACAAGAAGGTATAACATTGGAATTGCTGGCTCTCCTCGACGTCCCCTATCACACAGACACTGAGCAGTAAGACGCATAATCCAGGCCGCAATATCGACACTATCTATGAATCTATGAACTCAACCATGCATTGCCACGTATCAGCGCAGAATGCTTCAAGGACACATAAGAATGAATTGCCAGGAAGTCATAGACGACAAAGATATTCTGGACTAGCAGAAGCAAGCATATTGATATTCTCAACCCTCGAAATTGGGATTTTCGGGACAGTCTCTGGCAATCTATGAAATGAAACAGATAAGAGCTAGACTTTAGAAATACAGATAGACCTACATGGCCCTCTTGCTGGCACTTATAGCATGTCTTGTTCCTGCTCGCTGCATTCCCAGACGAATCAAAGGGAGCAAGGCAGTCCCTGCACGTATCATTTGACATTAACTGCTATTAGTATTACATGAACCAGGCTGCGCACCTTGCCATGTGATTCGGTCCTCCGCAACGATAACATTTGACAGGTGGTAACGTAGACGTATTAAGCCCCCGGCCAGGCGGTGGAGCCCGGGAAGCGAATCCACCGCCTTGTCCATTCGGGCAAGCGCGGGCAAAGTGTCCCATACGGCCACAATTCTGAGACAAAGTCAATTCAGAGAATATCGTCCATTGAGAATACTTACATAGCATTTCTGACCACCAGCTAGCCCCCTCGAACTTGGGCACTCAGCTGCGGATATGACATCAGCAGCAAGAAAAGGTATGTAATTGAAGTCAAACCTTGAATGCTGAAACAGTACGAGGAGATGGACAGGCCGATGATTCATGACCAGGCTGTCGGCAATTGTAGCACAATCGCTGCTCCGACGAGCAATTCTCGGCGATATGGCCAACTAGGCACGCCCAATGAAGGAGTAATATTGTGAGAAGGTGACGACGTACGGTTTCCGCACTTAAAACATCCCTTCCTAGAAAGCTGATACGCCATAACTCAAAACACTAAACTTCTGAACTAGATTGAAATGAATGATGAGCCCAAGAAGGGAAGGGTCACGGACCTCGCTTCTCCCTCTGCCTTCTTCCTCAAAACTTCTCTGCCACCTCCGTGATACGAAGATGAGAGCTTTGGTTACGAGTGACAGTTGTACTAGTTTGGACAGCGACTACTGACTAATATGATTCAAATGACAGAATCGCCGGCCCTAAACAGGTGGTGGAGAAAGGTGCCTGAAAATGCATCATCATGTGTTGCGGTATGCGCCTAATGCGCCTATATATGTTTCACAACAGCTAAATACAACTCGACATCAATCCACGGTAAGAATATAACTGCGGCGTACGACTTGCATGGCCATTGCAAGTGAATATGCTTAAGATGTAGCGATCAAATCGAAGAGCCAGAAACGTTTCCGCGCCTTACCAGGTATGCGTTTACGATTTGAGTCTTGTTGAACATTAAATGAGCCGAGCTCGAGACTGCCGATGATATCTTATCGGCAAGTACTAATGGAGCATAGATAAGAACATACTGGACGCGAACCAACTTATCAACTACTTATCATCGGGTCATCAAGTATCATCCATATTTAAATATTCCACTCCACCAGGGTAGTTCATGCGTCGCCAGCCTCGTTCCTTTCTCCAAGGTAGCAGACCTGTTGTGAATTTTACACCAAAACACGTTGCATTGACAACGGTCCGCCGCACTTGACCGCCGGCCCCGGAGGAAATCAGATGCAGTCGAGCCTATTTCTCAGGGATAGCTGAAAAATAATATTTGCCTTTTTTACTTACTTGAACATCTATTGGGGTTAGTCGAACAGGTTCAGTGCATGAGTATAGCTAACAATAAACTTCACATCTAGAATACATTTCACATCATCGCCTGGTTCCGAAGTTAAGGTATGGGCACCTCAGGAGGGACCGGTTTTGTGCTGTATTGGACCTTCTGGAAACGATCAGAGAAGTGAAAGTACTAAGGGTTGCATCTCGAACTGCAGAATGAGCACTTTTGCCTAAGTATTTCACGTGAATGGCACAGTCAGAAGTCTGATTGAACCGAATCTTGGGAGTCGAACAAGACTACAACTTTATAGGTGTTCTGAAGAGAAACATGCGAGGAACTCGTGCTAATTCTATCGTGCATCACATGAGCTCGACCTTGGAAGTTTCGTTCATGCGGACGCGATCAGTGACGCAACTCTGGGGAGTCCGAGTTCACGGTGCACATTAATGCTACCTTTCCACAGTTATGGGAAACGTGAAAACGTGTAAACACCCTGTACAGTACTAGATGTATCAATCAGGCCGCATTTAAACCATGCATTACCCGTCCCCTCTGCCCAGCTATTGACGTTAGAAAAGTACTTTATGGTCGTCTTCGTGCATCGCTTACAACTTGAAGCTTCACTAGCAATGGCGCCTGTACGTACGTTCTGACATGTGACCACATCGACTGATGTCATGAGTGTAGATGCACAAAAAACCTCCTCGCGCTGAGTGCCTCGTACTGGCAGACGTGGCAAACGAGGCAGAAAGATACCAAGGTTCGCATTATGTTCAACTAAAGACAGAGTCTGACGCCGTCGATCCAGACGTGGTGAAGT
>WNGI01002962.1_pt1 | contig 14842 bp, 14 predicted proteins | sample 5400621 | NCBI WGS metagenome assembly WNGI01 (sample SAMN13153374, study PRJNA577476) | soil metagenome | isolation source: 20 cm soil or saprolite under Garry oak tree replicate 1 | place: USA:California | collected 2016-06-15 | reverse complement strand
GAGGCGGAACACCGCGAACCGCGAGAGCCATCTTCATAACCAGTTCACACTCGGAAGCGATGCTGACGCGTGAATGATCCGAACGCTGATGGCGCTCGACGCGGCGACACTCTTCATCGCATCGGCCATCCACTTCGGTATCTTCGGCGCGATCGATCCCTTCGAGGCGGCGGCGCTGCCCGAGGCGGTCATCGGGGCGGTCCTGGCGGTCGGACTCATCGGCGCGATCTTCTGGTGGCCGCGCTCGTGGCCGGCCGCCCTCGGCGCGACGCTCTTCGCGGTCGTGGGCACGCTGGTCGGACTGCGGTTCACGCTTCCCCGAGGCGACCTTGGCGACATCGTCTATCACCTCGGCCTGCTCGCGACACTCGTGATGCTTTTGGTCATGCTCGCGCGAGAACGTCCGCGCGCCCGCAAACCGGCGTGACGGCTCCGGCTCACCGTCGGGTCCGCCTGATCTGTACTTCAGCCTAAGTGAGCGCGGCCTTCCGCTTGCGGCGCTCGCGCGCGCGCCGCACGCGCTCGGAGAGCAGGCGCTTCGCCCGCTCGAGCTCGGCCCGCCGCGTCTTCGACAGGCCGCGCCCGGCACGGTTCACGAAGTACGTCAGCATCCGCATCCCAGAGGCCGGTCCCTTCGGCGACACCTCGCGCGAGGCGAGCCTCCGTGCGATCGTCGAGGCGTCCTTGGTAAAGAGGCCGGACTCAGGGTGAGTCGAATCCGTCTTCACCGACGCGACCCATCGCTTCTTCGGCTTCGGCATGGCTTAGACGTACTGGGCCACGAGTGTGTCTAAGCCGCCCGCGTCCTTCCGCGCCGCGCCTTCACGATGTTGCGCTTGGCCGCCTTGCGCTGCGCGGTCGTGGTCTTGCGCTTCGGACGAACGATCTTCCGACCGCCGCGAGGACCGCGCTTCGTGGTGGCGGCGCGCAGGCCGCTCGCAGGATGGGCGATCTTGTCGTCCTTCGAGACTTCGATGCCATGCTTGCGCCCCGCCGCCATGATCTTGCGCCGCGCCGTCTCCTTCGCGGATGCCGACGAGAACTCCGTCTGGTTCCACCGGGCCATCGCGTTGCGCACGTGACTCTCGTCGTTGAGCGGCAGGTGGCCTTCGCCGCGAGCATCGACGTACGCAAAGACGGACTTCGGCATCGCCTTTCGCTGTTTTTCCTTGAGGTCAGCCATGGTGTTCGCCTCCCGTCCCGCCCGCTGCACACGGCGTACCGGAGGGAAGTCGACACCGACGACGCGAGTCGTTGCCCCTTGACTGTCAGTCGAGCGGAACAGCGACGGCCGCCTTCCGATCACCACCTGTGCCAAGAGATCGTCAGAAACGCGGACGCGCGAGACGCCCGCGACGGCGCCCTTAGTGTCTAGATATGAAAGCTCAAGGGATCGGATCGGTTGTTGTGGCCCTCGTGGCGGCGCTCACGATCTCCTGCGCCGCGGCGCCAAGCGCCGGCGGCGGCGCGAGCGCCACGCCAACCGCGACGCCGGCCACGAACGTCTCCGCTCAGCCGAGCGCGGCGCCGTCGGTGTCGCCGTCGGCAGCGCCGGCGAGCGCATACCTCGACGACCGCAGCAGCGCCGAGCAGGTCATCCGCTCCTACTACGATGCGATCGGCCGCCGGCAGTACCTGCGCGCGTACGGTTACTGGGAGCCGAGCGCGACGCTCCCGAGCTTCGACATATTCGAGAAGGGCTTTGCCGATACCAGCTCCGTCCAGGTCGAGCTCGGCACGGTCGGCGGTAGCCCGGGCGCGGGCCAGCTGTACTGGAGCGTCCCCGCCGCGGTCTTCTCGACGACGACCGCCGGCGCCCAGAGCTTCGTCGGCTGCTTCACGGTGCATCTCGCTCGCCCGGAGATCCAGACCGAACCGCCCTTCAAGCCAATGGCCATCCAGGCCGGCCAGCTATCGGCGGTCGCGACACCCGCAGCGGCGCGCAGCGCCCTCTCCAGCACATGCGGAAGCGCAAACGCCACGCCGCTGCCGTGGGGAGCGCCCGGGACCGGCATCGATGCATCGCGCTATGTCGATGACCGCAGCGTGGGCGAGCAGGTGATCCGCTCTTATTACAACGCGGTCAACCGGAAGGAATACTCACGCGCCTACGGATACTGGGAGTCCGGCGCGCCACAGCTCTCACCGTTCGCGGCGTTCGCCGCCGGGTACGCGAACACGAAGGCGGTCGCGCTGATGACGAAGCCCGGAACGACCGACTCCGGGGCGGGTCAGACCTATTACACGGTGCCCGCCGTGGTGACCGCATCCAACGCCGATGGCAGCACGACCACCTTCGCCGGCTGCTACACGCTGCACCTTGCAAGTCCGAACGCGCAGGCGACCCCACCCTTCAGGCCGCTCGGCGTTCAGTCCGCACGCATCGCCCAGGCGGCCAGCGGCGCGAACCCGAGCGATCTATTGAACTCCGCGTGCCCCTGACGCGACCTATCCGCTCGAGCTAAGCGCACGGAGAGTTGCGGGCAGATTCTCGAGGTCGATCGGCTTTTTGATCACGCCGTCGACCTTGAGCTCGCGCGCGATCTCGTCCGCGGCCTGGTTGCCCGTGCAGAGGAGCAGCTTCGCGCGGCCGCCCTCCCGCCGGTACTGCGCGATGAACTGCTGGCCGTTCATTCCGCCAGGAATCATCAGGTCGACAAGGACGATGGACGGCCGCGCCAACCGGCAGGCGGCTAGGGCCTCGGTCCCGTCGCGCGCCTCGAAGACCGCGAACTCCGGTTCAAGGGTCTGGCGCACGACGGCGCGAACCGACACGTTGTCGTCTAGGACCAGGACGCTGGTTCGTTGTGGGATCGGCTGATGCTACCGAACCATGCGGTCAGCGCTTCAGCGCTTCGCGCACCTTGCCGACGCTGGCATCAACCTCGTTCACGCTCGCGGCAGCGCGCTGAGCGGTCTCCGGATCTTTGAGACCGTTCCCGGTGAGGACGCACACGATCCGCTCGGCGCGCTCGAGACCGCCCTCGCGCGCGCGCTTTCGCAGCCCGGCGACGGCCGCCGCGCTCGCCGGCTCGCAGAAGACACCGTCGCACCTAGCGAGCGATGAGTACGCATCGAGGATCTCCTCGTCGGTCACCGCCTGGATCGCGCCGCCCGATGCGTCGCGCGCTTCGATCGCGGTGCTCCATGACGCGGGGTTCCCGATCCGGATGGCGGTCGCGATCGTCTTTGGCTCCTTCACCGGCGCGCCGTGTACGAGCGGCGCGGCCCCGGACGCCTGGAACCCGAACATCCGTGGCCGCCGCGTCGCCAGACCGGACGCCGCCGCCTCGACGAATCCGCGCCAGTACGCGGTGATGTTCCCGGCGTTTCCCACGGGTATGCAGAGCGCGTCTGGCGCGTCGCCGAGCGTCTCGCAGATCTCGAACGCCGCCGTCTTCTGTCCCTCGATGCGGTAGGGGTTGACGCTGTTCACGAGCGTGTACTCCGGGCCCGCGCCGAGCTCGCGCACGATCGCCAGGGCCTCATCGAATCCACCGCGCACCGCGACGACGCGCGCACCGAAGATCATGGCCTGGCTCAGCTTGCCGACGGCGACCTGACCGGCCGGAAGGACGACGGCGCAGCGGAGCCCGGCCCTCGCCGCGTACGCCGCCGCCGAAGCCGCGGTATTCCCGGTCGACGCGCACAGGACCGCAGTCGCGCCGTCCTCCAGAGCCTTCGCGACGGCGACGACCATGCCGCGATCCTTGAATGAGCCGCTTGGATTCGCGCCCTCGATCTTCAGCCAGACCTCGCGGACCCCGGTCTCGCGCTCGAGCCACGACGAGCGGACGAGCGGCGTGTTGCCTTCGCCCAGGGTGATGCGCGGCGTGCGCGCGCTCACGGGGAGCCGGTCGGCGTAGCGATCGATCAGAGACGCGGCGCGCATGCTTCAGCCTATTCCGGCTGCGTGACGACGTCGACGAGCCGAGCGCATACGTGGGTAACATGCGGTTGGGTCCAGGTTCGCGGCAAGCCGAGCCAACACCGAGAGGAGACACGGAAATGCGTTCGACTTCAGACGTGCAGGACGAGCGCGAAGCGCAGGGCGAATGGGGGAGCAAGACAAAGGGCACGGGCCAGTACGCCGATGTGAACGGCATCAAGCTCTACTACGAGATACACGGGACTGGCGCACCGCTGATCCTGCTGCACGGCGGTCTCGGCGCGATGTCGATGTTCGGCCCGAACCTCCCGGCGCTCGCCGAGGGCCGGCAGGTCATCGCTGTGGATCTGCAGGGCCACGGCCGGACCGCGGATATCGACCGGCCACTCAGTCCCCAGCTCATGGCGGACGACATCGCTGCCCTGATCAAGCATCTGAAGCTGGAGCGGCCCGACATCATGGGCTACTCACTGGGCGGCGGCGTGGCGGTCCATACGGCCATCCGGCACCCGGAGGTCGTGGGCAGGCTGGTGATCGTCTCGACCCCGATCAAGCGCAACGCCTATTACCCCGACATCCTCGTGCAGCAGGGACAGGTGGGGCCTGAGGCCGCGGAGGCGATGAAGCAGACCCCCATGTACCAGCTCTACGCCAGCATCGCGCCGAGGCCGGAGGACTGGCCGCGGCTCCTGGACAAGATCGGCAAGGAGATGGCGAAGGACTTCGACTTTTCGAAGGAGGTCGCGGGGATCAAGGCGACCACGCTGCTCGTCGCGGGTGATGCCGACATCTTTCCGCCGGCGCATGCCGTGGAGGTCTTTGGACTTCTCGGCGGCGGTAAGCGAGACGGCGGCTGGGATGGCTCGGGGCGGCCGAAGTCAAGGCTCGCCATTCTTCCGGGAGTGACGCACTACGCGATGGGCAGCGCCCCGGCGCTGTCGGCGGTGGTCATTGCGTTCTTGGACGATCCGACGACGAAGGCTCGGTGAACCGGGCGCCGGATTCGTCTATCCGTAGGAGCGGCGAGACGATGAGGCCAACCGAGGCTAACGCGACGGCATAAGCGCCCGCCACCACGAACGTGTTGGCGGGCCCGATGAAGCCCGCCAGCGCCGCGGCGGCGAGCGGCGCGATCGGATTGATCACGGAGTTCCCAAGGAGGTCGATGCTCGAGACGCGCCCCAGCATCCGCTCGGGCACGTGCCGCTGCAGCAGCGCCTGCCAGATGACCGTCGACGACGAGAGGCCGACGCCGATCAGCGCCATGAGCACCACGACGGCGGGAAGGAATGGGGCCAGCCCGATGGCCAGCACCGCAAGGCCGGCCAGAAGCTCGAACGCGAACATCGGGCGCCCGGGGTGACGCAGGATGAGCTGCGCGACGAGGACGCTCGCGACGATCGTGCCCATGCCATACGCGGCGGTGATCGTGCCGTACATCTCCGCGCCTCCGCCGAGCTCGTCGCGCACGAGGAGCGGCGTCATGACTCCAGACCGTCCCGCGTACGCGACGTTCACCAACATGAAGTAGAGGGTCGTGGTCCAGAGCCACTGAACTGAGAAGACGTAGGCGAACCCCTGCCGGATCTCGCTCAGGATCGATGTCGGTGATGCGTTCGCCCGGCGTGGTGGGTTGGCGAGCAGCAGCGTCGCGAAGCTGAAGAGGAAAGTGAGCGCATCGATCGCGAATGCCGGCGCCGGCCCTGCGAGGGCGACCACCAAACCGCCGACTGTAGGACCCGCTATGCGCGCGAGGCTGCGACCCAGAAGCCGGGCGGCGTTGCCCGCGCGGAGGATGGTCGCGGGAACGAGGTCGGCGATGATCGCGCTGTACGCGGGTGACTGAAAGGCATCCGCAGCACCCAGCCCGACGGCTGCGACATAGACGTGTTCGATGCGCAGCTGTTCGGTGGCCGAGAGCAGCGCGATCATGGCGACGACGCACCCGCCGAGGAGGTCGCTGGCCAGGATGAGCGCGCGGCGCGGGAAGCGGTCGGCGACCGCTCCGCCGAGCAGCAGGAACGCGACGCTCGTCGCGGTGTTGATCGCGACTGCGATCCCGAGCTGGAGCGGCGACGCACCGAGCGCCAGGAGCTGAAACGGGAGCGCGACGCTGCGCACGGCGTTGCCAAAGCTGGAGACGGTCTGCCCGGTCCAGAGCAGCCGGAAGTTGCGATGCCGCAGCGGAACAATGACCTGCGGCCAGCGCACGACGAAAGGCTATCGGCTGAGGAGCGCCACCTGGCGACGGGCACCTGCAAGACCGTGCGGAGTCCTTCCTCTATCGGCGTAAGCGTGACGCCATAGGTCCGCGCGGTCTCGTCCATATCGATCGGCGAGTCACACGTCTCCATCGCGAAGAGCAACCCGCGACGCCCGGCGCAGGCCCTCGATCGATTCACCCGGCTCCACCGAGCGCGTCTCGATCTTGTGGCCCACGATGCGCTCCGCGGATGCGACCACCTCGCTCCACGACACGGGCCGAAGCCCCGCTGGCCGCCCGAGCGGCCTGAGGAACTGCTATTGGCCGGCCGAGGCACGAGAAAATTCAGAGCGACCCCTAACGCGGACTTCCATTGCGCGTTTCAACATCTGACATGCCTCAACGGTTGTTGATCGGCCTTGTCTGTGTCGCCAGGGCGCACCGCGCAGATCCGCCCTCGCGAGGCCGAGTGACCAAGCAAGATGGGCTCTGGTGCTTTTGCCCATCCGGTGCCGTGACTCGACAGCACGAATGGCAAGCGATCACGCCGCCGATGCCTCTCACCGATGTCACCGCAGGTCGATTCCGTGGAGTCCGTCCCGACCTACTCAAGCCATGGCCAGGCCTCAGCATCGGGAAGAAGTCATCGCGCCAGCCATGACGGTTGGTAATCTCTCGCAGCGACAGGCCCTGCCGCATTTACCGTCTGCTGACCCTTGCCGGGATAATTCGGCGTAGCCTTGAGTGCTAGCCAGGCAGGCAATTACGGTGGGAAGAAGGCTAAGGCTGGGGATGTCTGAGGCACTGATCGAATATCGCTGCGGAGAGCCGACGCACGTCGCCTCGATCATCGATCACGAAGGTGCGCGTTCACCGATCACCGTCGTCGAAGGCAAGTGGGCCTATTGCCCGAACGGCGAAGCGAGCGGACACAACTGGCAGCTCATTTCTCCGACCGCGCTGTCGGGCCTTAGTAGCACTCGCGTGATCCGTCGAAGTGCCGAGGTAGTTGGCAGCTAGCGCCGCGGCTCACGTCCCGCGAACGTTTGGCACCGGCCTGCTCTCGCGCGTGATCATGTGGCCCTTACTATTCATATGCGCGCGGGGCCGCTGGTCGGCCGGAAAGGTGGCTCGCGTGAGATCAGGCGGTTTTCCCTGTCGTTTTGAAGGCTGTCGCGTTTGCTTTGTGGTGACTGAGGAAGGCTCGATGACCGCCCTCGCCGCAGCCAGTCAGCGCCGCAACGAGCACGAGCTCGCCGTCCACGACTACCGTCACCAGCGTCTCGTCGAGCACACACGTGTTCAGTCCGGCGCCATGCTCGCGCCGAAGCGCCCCACTTCCCCTTCCTAAAGCCCATCCTCGCGATCCCGATGTAACGCAACCTAGCGACCGCAGGCCGCCGCGAGAGGATTCTGCGGCGCCCGTGCGAACGCCCTTCACCTTGACAGGTTCGCGTCGTCGCCCGACGATTCTGCGAACCAGCAGAAGAGCGCCGCCGCAGGGATGCGCGCTCTTACTCATCGGGGAGGGGCGCAGTGCACCATCTACTTCCGCGCGTGATGCGCGCGCGCGCGCTTGCGGTCGCGATCGTTTTTGTTCTATCGAGCGTCGTAATCGCTCCGGCGAGCGCGCAGACTCCGACACCACCAAGGACCGGAGATGACCCGATCCTTTTGCCCGGCACGCGGATGCCGACGTTCGATGAGGAAACCGAAGAGCTCCTCCAGCAGCGCGACATCGCCTTCATCACGCGTCGAACGGCGGGCGACAACCCACTGAACATTCAGGACGCGGCCAAAGCGCGTGCCACAGCCGCCAAGGCGGCCGACCAGCTTCGGAAGAACGGGACACCGACTTCCGGACCGACCACATTCGTTGCCAACTGGACGGCGCTCGGCCCCAACCCGATCGTTTCGGGGCTCCGGACGCCAGGCCCTCAGGCCTTCGGCGCGATGAGCGGTCGTATCGGCGCTCTCGCGATCCGAAAGAGCAACGGGCAGTTCATCCTCGGCGGCGCCCAGGGCGGTATTTGGCTGTACGACGCCGCGACCGGGCTCTGGTCGCCGCAGACCGATGACCAGGATTCGCTCTCGATCGGCGCGCTTGCGATCGCCCCTTCGAACGACTCGATCGTGTACGCCGGGACCGGCGAAGGTGCGCTGTCTGGCGACAGCTACTTCGGTAACGGAATCCTCAAGTCTGTCGACGGTGGCGTTCACTGGCGGCAGGTTTCGGGTGACTTCTTCGTCGCCGTCGCGGTCTCGCGTCTGATCGTCGATCCCGCGAACCCGAACCACCTTTACGCGACCGTGCTTCGCGGCCGCGGTGGCGCGCGGCGGACGACGCCGCCGACCCACTCGCGCTTCGGCATCTGGGAATCAAAGGATGGAGCCGTCACCTGGACGCTCCTGAAGGAAGCGGTGTCGGAGGGCAACGGCGCCACCGACATCGAGATGGACCCGCGGAACTCGAGCATCCTCTACGCCTCGTTCTGGGGCGATGCGATGTACAAGAGCGTCGACGCCGGCGCCACGTGGACACCGATCATGACCGGCACTCCGGCAGGCAACTTCGCTGCGAACCAGACGCGGTTCTCGATCGGAATCTCGCATCCCGTCGGGCAGTCCGCGACCCTCTACGCAGGATTTGACTGGCGAGACGCGGCGGGACACCACCCCTCAGAGGTGTTCAAGTCGACCAATGAGGGCGCGAGCTGGACACAGCTCCCTGGTGACTCGGAGACGGGCGACAAGGTCGAGGACTACTGCGGTGGCCAGTGCTTCTATGACAACGTCATCGAGGTGGACCCGAACAACGCGGACATCGTTTACGCGGCAGGGCAGTTCGACTACGGCATCGGCTCGGGCGGCATCTTCCGCTCCGACGATGGTGGACAGACCTGGAAAGATCTTGGATACGACCAGCACCCGGACTTCCACGCGTTCGCCTTCGATCCGAACGACAGCAAGCGTGTCCTCATCGGCAACGACGGTGGTGTGTGGTTCAGCACAAATCGCGGTGGCCGCACAACCAATCCCAGCGCTCTGAGCGACGCTGACTGGGAGAGCCTGAATGGGAAGGTCGATCGGCTCTCGGCGACAGTCACGTTCCGTAGCAATCTCCAGATCGGCCAGTACACGTCGATCGCCACCGTTCCCCAGGTGCCCGTGCGCTTCTGGGGCGGCACGCAGGACAACGGAACCCTCCGCAAGTCGGGTGGGACCCAGTCCTGGTTCGACATCCCCAGCGGCGATGGTGGTCAGGTTCTCGTCGACCCGACTCCGGATGCGGCCTGTTCGCCGAACGTGCCAGGCTTCGCGCCATCCTGTTTCATATATGGCACGTACTTCGGAGTCTCGCCATACCGGATGTCCGATGGCGGCGCTTTCTTCTTCAACAACCATGGCATCACCCACGGCATCGACACGAGCGACCGGTCGGACTTCTACATCCCGTTCGTGATGAACAAAGCGAACACGAACCAGCTCTTCCTCGGCACGTACCGCCTCTACCGCACGAATAACGCACGCACCGAGAAGCCCGGCGATGTGACCTGGCTGGCGATCAGCCCTGACCTGACGACAGGCTGCACGGGCATCGCGCCCAACGGCGCGCGCAACTGCACGATCTCAGCGATCGGCGTCGGCGGCGGACAGGCCGTGTACACAGGTTCACTGGACGGCCTCGTCTACATCAGCACCGACGCGCAGGTGAACGACAAACCCACTTGGACGCGCGTCGGGGAGAGGGCGCTCCCGCGGCGGCCAGTGACCCAGTTCGCCGTCGACCCGAGCAACTACCGGATCGCGTATGCCGCGTACGCAAGCTTCGATGCGGCGACACCGAAGACCCCTGGGCACGTGTTCAAGACGACCGACGGGGGCGCTTCGTGGGTGAACATCACCGGCAACTTGCCCGACAGCCCCGTGAACTCCGTAATTCTCGATCCCTCGTACGCCAACACGCTCTACGTCGGCACCGACGTCGGAAACTTCGTGACCTACAACGGTGGCGCCAACTGGTCGGCGCTTGGCACCGGTTTCCCGAACAGCGCGATCTGGCAGCTCGACCTCGACCCATCGCACAGGGTCCTGGCTGCGGGCACTCATGGCCGTGGCGCGTTCCGGCTTGCCGACACGTTCACCGTGCCCGCGCTCGTGCTCTCGAAGGTCGACGCCGGCACGCCCGTCGGCCCGTCCAGCAACATCACCTACACGCTGACGCTCAAGAACATCGGCAATGCGGACGCGACCGGCGTCGTCATCACCGATCCGGTCCCCGCGAACACGACGTTCGTCTCCGCCACGGGCGGCGCGAACGTCAACGGCACTGTCGTTTGGACGAACCTCGCGATTCCGAGGGGCGGCAGCATCTCCGTGCAGTTCACCGTCAGCATCGCCGAGGCAATCAAGAAGAGGGTCAACGCGATCGTCAACGACGGGATGAAGGCGACTTCCGCCCAGGGCCCGTTCACGACCGGTTCACCGTTCATCACGCCGATCGCACCGCCGTACGCGGTCAGCGTCAGTCCCGCGACCCAAACGGATGGCGGCAAGGGCGGCACGAGCGTCGCCTACCACATCACGGTCAAGAATCTGGGCTTCAACTCGGACAGCTACACCCTGTCCGCATCCAGCGCATGGGCGGCCACCTTCTACAACCCGACCTGCACCACGGCGATCACAACGACACCGACGCTAGCGCCGGGTGCAACTGCCGACGTTTGCGTCAAGGTGGCGATCCCGGCAGGCACCGCAAACGCGGCGACGAACACCGCGACGGTGACCGCGACATCGGTCGCCAGCCCGAGCGTCTCGGGCAGCGCGACCATCAAGACAATCGCTGTGGCGGTCGACACGCTGCTCGTTGATAACGACAGCAACACGCCGAACACCCAATCCTTCTACACCGCGGCGCTTACGAGTGCCGGGGTGCAGTTCCAGACGTGGGATCTCGCGACCGACTCCAACCTGCCGCAGAACTACATGCTGGCCTTCAAGAACATCGTGTGGTTCACCGGCAACACATACCCAGGTCCGATCCTGCCCTACGAAGCGAAGCTCACGGCGTTCCTCGACGCCGGCAACAGGCTCTTCGTCTCCGGCCAGGATCTTCTCGACCAGGCCGCGGGCACAACGGACTTCGTCCGTGACTACCTGCACGTGGACTGGGACGGCAGCGAAGGGCAGAACGACAAACGGACCGCGAACGTGACGTCGGTCGCCGGGAACCCAGTCACGGGTCTTCCGACGGCGATAGGCACGGTTGTGATCGACCACAGCGTCCTTGGAAACAGTTTTGAGGACCGCATCACGCCAAACGGCACGGCGCTCGCGGCCTTCAAAGACGACGCCGGGCAGACCGATGCCCTGTCCTTTAGCGGAACGAACCCCGGTGGAACGGCCGCCTACAAGGTCGTGTTCCTGGCGTTCCCGTTCGAGGCATACGCGGATCACACCACCGGTGGTCCGGCTCGAACGGATCTCATGAAGAGGGTCATGACCTTCTTCAACGCTCCGTAAGAGCCTCACGAGCTAGCGAGATCGGGGCCGGCACGCTGCCGGCCCCGATCATTTCCACCAAATCGCCTCTTTTCACGCAACTATCGGCAGATATGCTGCCGCCACTTGTGAGAAGGCTCGCCGCGTCGCTGGCCCTGATCGCGCTGGCCCTCACGCTCGTGGGCGCCCCGAGCGCTGCGGCAACGTCCATCCCGGCCAAATCCCAGCTTCGGGGACATCTGCCCGAGCTGGGGGAGAAGCCCGCCTTGCGCGTGTTCCAGACGCAGGCAACCTACGACGCGTACCGCGCGAGCCTCGGGGACGCGAACGTCTTTCCTGCGTCCAGCTCCATGTTCATGAGCTTCGACAAGGACATCCTCGCCCTCTACATCCGCGGCAACGATGCCGGCGGGCGTTGCTTTGCCACCGCGACCGGGGCGACCCTGGACGGAGACACGGCGACGCTCGACCTCGCGTGGCAGAACGGCACCTGCGGCGCGCCGATCAGCGCCCACTATCCGTTCATCCTCCTGTCGGTCTCGCGGACGGCGGCGGACGGCAGCTCCTGGGTCACGCCGAGCCGGTCGGTCTGCGGTGCCGCGCCGGGGGTCTTCGATTCGCGGGTCTGCGCGACGCTCTCGGGCGCATCGCCCGCGCCGACGGCGACGCCCACGCCGCCCACGGCTCCGCCGACTGGTGCCCCCACGAGCGCGGCCCCCACCGCGATCCCCTCGCCGACCCCCGCGCGGACGCTCACCCCGAGCGCGTCGGCGACATCGCCCGTCGCGGCAGCGTCGCCGACGCCCGGATCGACCTCAGCTCAGGCTTCCCCGGTCCGCTCGCCGGCGGCGGCCGCGAGCCCAGCGCCAGCCAATGCGGATGGGGGAACGAACTTCCTGCTCTACGGAATGCTCATCGCGATCGGCGTACTCATCGGGATCGCGTTGATGCTGTCGCGCACGTCCTCACCGCGCCGCGGGCGTTAGGCCACCCGCCGCAGCTCCACGCCCCAGCCGGCGAGCAGCGGGATCGTCTCGACGAGGTTGTAGAGGAAGTGCAGATCCGGGCGCGCGATCGGCAATCCGCCGAAGAGAAGCCCGCCTGACGAGAGCAGTCCCGGGCTGCCGGCGACGCCGGTGCGGATGTAGGTCGCGATCATCACGCAGTGCTCGACGAAGTGCCATCCCGCGAAGAGGGTCACGGCGATCAGCCACGCGTTCGTCCGGAAACGAGGCAGGAGCACGAGGAGCGTCAGCAGCACCCAGCCGTTCCAGATGAAGTGGACCCACTCGATGTCGAGCTGTCCGACGACGCCGCGGGCGGCGGGCCCCGAAAGGTGCAGCACGTGGATCTGGATCATCTGCGCGACGTGCTCGAACAGGTGCGCGGTCTGCGACAGGGCGAGGATGCCGAGCAGCGCGAGCCACGGCGTCGCGACGAGCCGTTCCGGAAGTGGCGTGACTCTTGTCGCCATCCCGGCATCCTCTTCCACGATCGCTTGACCGGTCAACGAGGGTTTAGTTAAGAGGCTCGACGGCGTACTGGACCTGGACGCGGATGTACGTGTCGATCTCCGCCGGTGGGAATCCTGGTCCTCCGACCACGGGAAACTTGCCGCCGGTCACCGGCCCCGCGTACGGCGAGGGCTGCGAGCGGACGTCGGTGATGCTGATGGCCGGGCCCAGCCTCAGGCCCGCCGCGGCAGCTGTGATCTCGGCCTGCGCGCGTGCATCGGCGATGGCCTTCTCACGCGCGATGCGGAAGGCCGGTCCGTCGGTGCTCGGCGCGTAGCGGACGGAGAGGGCACTGGTTGCGTCGTCCTTCGTGAGCTCCGCGATGAGGGCGGGCATCCCGTCGATCTCGTCGCACTCGATGGCGATCTGCTGGTAGGCGTTGAACGCGATGACCTTCTGGCCGCCCTTTGACGGGTCGTAGGTGAACTGCGGCTGGAACTGGAGCGGGCCGAGCACGATGTCGGCGTCCTGGACGCCGAGGGCACGCGCCTTGGCGAGGACGCGCTCCACGCGCGCCTGAAGCTGGCCGGCGACATCCGTGCCGACCGGGCCGCCGATCTGGACGGCGAACGCGAGATAGCCCTCGCTCGAGTCGGCGCGGACGCTCGCCTCACCCGTGGCGACGATGCCCGGCGGCGGAGCGCTCTGAGAGAAGACCGGTGCCGGTTGCACCGGTTGCGCGATCGCGGTAGACGCGGTGTGGGAGGCGCCTGTCGCCCAGGTGACGACGCCGACGCCGACAAAACCGACCGCGACGAGCGCGAGCATGACTTTCTGGAACGGCGTGAACATGAAAACCTCCGGGCGATCCTCCCTGACGGATGCGGTCGCCCCGTGAGAGTTTGCGACCCTGAGCCCGCCGCGTCGTCTGTATTGCGCGCGCGATGTCGTATCCCGCGGATAAGAGTTACCCGGCGACTCCGGCGTAGCGGCGAACGAGCTCGATGATCTCGTCGGCGAGGCTGCGCACCTGGCGCACCGCGTCGCTGATCGACGCCACCTCGATGCGGCCGCCGCGAAGCACCGGCAGCACCCCTGACTTCCCGGCGTCCGCGAGATCAGCCGCCGCGTTCCCAAACCGCGTCGCGCGGATCCGGTCGACTGCGGTGGGGGAGCCACCGCGCTGCAGATGCCCGAGCACCACCTGGCGAGCTTCGATGCCTGTGCGTTGCTCGATATACCGGGCGAGCACTGCCCCGATCGCCCGCTGGTCGAGCCGCACGTGGCCGAAGGCATCCCGGTCGACCGTGGTCTGGGCTTCGAGCCCATCGATCTCGACCGCCTCGGACACCACCACGAGGATGTCGGGGTCGCCGATGGCCCGGCGGTGCTTCATCGTCCGGATGATCTGGTCGCCCGAGACCGGGATCTCCGGGATGAGGATGAGGTCGGCGCCCCCGGCGAGCCCGCCATACGCGGCGACCCAGCCGGTATCACGGCCCATGGCCTCCACGATCACCACGCGGTGGTGAGCGCTCGCCGTCGTCCGGAGCCTGTCGAGCGCGTCCGAGACCACGGTGACCGCCGTGTCGAACCCGATGCAGTAGTCCGTCTCCGAGAGATCGTTGTCGACGGTCTTGGGGACACCGACCACGCGGACGCCTTCCTCATGGAGCCACTGGGCGACTCCGAGCGTGTCGTTGCCCCCGATCGCGACGAGGCCGTCGAGGTGCCATCGCCGGATGCTGTCGAGCACCGCTCGGCGCGACCGCTCGTCTTTGCGCGGATCGGTCC
>WNGI01003177.1_pt1 | contig 14845 bp, 14 predicted proteins | sample 5400621 | NCBI WGS metagenome assembly WNGI01 (sample SAMN13153374, study PRJNA577476) | soil metagenome | isolation source: 20 cm soil or saprolite under Garry oak tree replicate 1 | place: USA:California | collected 2016-06-15 | reverse complement strand
ATCATCGTTTCGCACTTGAACGGAGCCTGGTGCGGACCGGAGAAGACCGGACCGGTGATCGGATAGTTCGTGATCGCGAGTGACGCGGCCGGCGGGCCGTTGCCATCGCCGTTCGAGTCGGCGGAGATTTCATTGGCGCCGAGGTGAAGACCCGTGACGAGACCGGTCAACGTGCGCTTGCTCTCGTCCCAGTGGAGCGTCGAGGTGATATTGGCGCCGTTGGCGAAGACGATCGCCTTCTGGCGCGGCACATTTTGCGGCACGGAGACTGCAATCAGCACATCGCTGCCGGTCACGGTGTCGGGCCGCGTCGACAGCGTGCGGATTTCGAAATTATTCGCGGCTTTGGCGAGCGCAGCCGGAGCAATCGCGAGCGAGACGACGCTGACGATTACCGCTCGCGAAGCAGTCATCCACCGCCGCCGCGCATGGAGTGTCCTACACCGAGATGATCTTCACATTCTTTTCACAGTCAACTGCTGCTCGGCGAGAGTCACCCAGTAGCTCGCGCCGATCGCGAGCACGTCGTCGTTGAAGTCGTAGTGAGGATTGTGGATGTTCGGCGTCGCGGGACCATTGCCGGCGCCTAGCCAGACGTAACATCCGGGCTTCGCCTGCAGCATGAACGCAAAATCTTCGCTGCCCATCTCGGGCGTCGGATTCGTGTCGACATTGTGCGCGCCGACTACCGCAGCAGCAGCCTCGGCTGCATAACCCGTTTCGCGTTCGCTGTTGACCGTAGCGGGATAGCGCCGCTCGTAGCGCAGCGTCGCCGTCATTTCGAACATCGCCGCGATGCCGTCGACCAGCGTGCGCATCCGCTGCTCGATCAAGTCCTGCACGTCGCCTTTGAACGTTCGAACAGTGCCGCGCAACATGATCTGCTCGGGAATCACATTCCATGTGTCGCCTGCATGAACCTGCGTGATGCTGACGACGCCGGCATCCTGCGGATGAAGATTGCGCGAGACGATCGTCTGCAACGCGTGAATCGCGTGCGCGGCAAAGAGCATCGGATCCTTGCCCTGGTACGCCATTGCGGCGTGCGCACCCTTGCCGGTCGCGATGATTTCGAAAATGTCGTACGCGCCCATCAGCGGCCCCGCACGCATTGCGAACGAGCCCGCCGGAAGCCGCGGCCAGTTGTGCATGCCGAATACCGCGCGTGCCGGAAAGCGTTCGAAGAGGCCCTGCTCCACCATGACGCGGCCGCCGCCCTCGTTCTCTTCGGCCGGCTGAAAAATGAAATACGCCGTGCCGTCGAAATTGTCCCGGACGCTCAACGCCTTGGCCGCGGCGAGCAACATCGTCGTGTGGCCATCGTGGCCGCAGGCGTGCATCCGCCCTGGATTGCGCGAAATATGGGCGATACTGGATTGCTCGTGGATGTGCAACGCGTCGAGATCGGCGCGCAACGCGATCGAATCCCGCCCGTTGCCCCGGCGCAAGACGCCCACAACACCGGTCTTCGCAAGCCCCGCGTGAACCTCGAGGCCGAACGAGCGCAGCTTGTCCACGACGAAGGCACTGGTTGCGACTTCTTCGAACGCCGTTTCGGGATGCGCGTGCAGATGGTGGCGCCACGCGCGCATCTCGACGTCGAGCGCGGCGATTTCGGGAACGATGTTCATCGACATTGTGAGACCCTCAGGTAGGCGTAGATCGTAACGCATCCGGTAGAATCCCGGCGCGCGAGATCGCATGGACGACCGGCCCTACGACCTGTTAGTGATCGGCGGCGGCATCAATGGCGCCGGCATTGCGCGCGACGCCGCGGGTCGCGGCTTGTCGGTGCTGCTGGTCGAACGGGACGATCTTGCTGCGCATACGTCGTCGCAGAGCACGAAACTGATCCACGGCGGCCTCCGCTATCTCGAATACTACGAATTCCGGCTCGTCGCCGAAGCGCTCGCGGAGCGTGAAGTGCTGCTGCGCTCGGCACCGCATCTCGTCGAGCCGCTGGCGTTCGTACTGCCGCACGAGCCGCATCTCCGGCCGGCGTGGATGATTCGCGCCGGGCTGTTTTTCTACGACCACCTGGGCGGCAAGATGACGTTGCCGAGGTCATTTGGTGTACGTCTTGCCGGCAGTCGCTGGGGTGCCGGACTCAAACCTGGGTTTCACCGCGGCTTCGTCTACGCCGACGCGCGCGTCGACGATGCGCGGCTCGTTGTCGCCAATGCCATCGACGCTCAAGCGCTGGGCGCGCGCATCCGTGTGCGCACCCGACTTGCCCGTGCGCGTCGTGTGGAAGGCGTTTGGCGTGCGACGGTAGTGACCGATGACGGCAAATCGGAAGAGGTCCATGCGCGCGCGCTCGTGAACGCGGGCGGCCCGTGGGTCAAGGATGTGCTGAACAGCGTAACGACCGAGCCGATGCAAGCCAACGTTCGTCACGTCAAGGGCAGCCACATCGTCGTACCGCAAGTCCACAGCGAAGCGCATGCGTATATCTTGCAAAACGCCGACAATCGAATCGTCTTCGTGATCCCCTACGAAGGACGCTATTCGCTGATCGGCACAACCGATGTTCCGGTCGATGCGTATGAGCATCCCGGCATCGCCGATGACGAAATCGACTATCTGCTCGACCTCGTCAACGGCTACCTCGAACACCGCCTCGAACGCGCCGACATTGTTTGGGCGTACAGCGGCGTGCGCCCATTGTTCGACGACGGCTCCCAAGATCCATCAGCGGTCACGCGCGACTATGTGCTCAAGATTGATGCGGAGTATGGAACGCCCGGCCGCGCGCCGGTACTGTCGATATTTGGCGGCAAGATCACGACGTATCGCAAATTGGCGGAACAGGCGCTGTCCGATCTCGCACCTTTCTTCCCCGGGATGAAACCGGCATGGACCCGCAGCGCGCCGCTGCCCGGCGGCGAGATGGTCGACGGCCGCAACGCTTTTTTCGCGCAGCTCTGTGCGCGCTACCCCGGAATGCCGGCCGATCTATTGCACGCGCTTGCGCGCCGGCACGGCAGCTTAGCAACCCGTCTGCTCGGCGATGCGCAAACCCCGGCGGATCTTGGTGATGATTTCGGCGCTCAGTTGACCGCACGCGAGATCGACCACTTCGTCGTAAATGAATGGGCGCGTACCGCCGAGGACGTGCTGTGGCGGCGCACGAAGTGCGGCCTTTCGATGAACGCGGCTGAGCGCGCGCGCGTCGCCGACTACATGGCAGCGCGCGCGGGGTTGGGGATTCCTACATGACCGCCCCGCTCGCGACGATGCCCGATGCGGTGCGGCGCGGGATCCGTTTTGTCTTCACCGACATCGACGACACGCTGTCGACCGGCGGCCGCATCACCGCGCTCGCCTACAGCGCGCTCGAGCGTCTGCGCGGCGCCGGTAAAGTCGTCGTACCGGTTACCGGACGGCCGGCGGGGTGGTGCGATCACATCGCGCGCATGTGGCCGGTCGATGGTGTCGTGGGCGAAAACGGTGCCTTCTATATGCGCTACGACGCCAAAGCGCGCGCGCTGGTCCGGCGTTTTGCGCTTCCCGACTCGGAACGCGCATCGCGACGGATGAAGCTCGCCGCGATCGCCGACGAAATCGTGCGCGCGGTTCCGGGATGCGCGCTCGCGTCGGACCAGCCCTACCGCGAGACCGATCTGGCGATCGATTACTGCGAAGATGTCGCGCCGCTTGCATCGACAGAGGTCGACCGCATCGTTGCGCTCATGCATTCGCACGGATTGACTGCGAAGCAAAGCTCGATTCACGTGAACGGCTGGTTCGGTGATTACGACAAGCTGGCGATGACACGCGTTTTCCTGCGCGAAGCATTCAATTGCGAGCTCGACGACGAACGGGAGCACTGCGTTTTTGTCGGCGACTCGCCCAACGATGCACCCATGTTCGCGTTTTTCCCCTATTCGGTCGGTGTCGCCAATGTCCGCGCGTTTCTTGATCGGATCGCGGTCCCTCCCGCCTATATCACGCACGCGGAAGCCGGCAGTGGTTTCGCAGAGGTCGCGTATTTCCTGCTCGAGGGCTGAAAAGCAGGTCCCTTGCACTCGAAAATCAACAGCAGTCCTTCGCTCTGCGCGGGACTCGCTACGCTCACCACTCGCCGGCTCGAGATGACAAATCGGGTCGCGATGAGGCGTCACGGCAACAAAAGCCTTGACAATTACTGCTTAGGCAATCATAATAGCGTCACCGTCGCAGCAAAGGCGCAAGAAACGCAATGGCCGCGATCTACGATCCGAAATCTTTCGACCCCAGCAATGGGATTGGCCGGCTCTTGGGCCGAGTCAAGATGGCGATGCATGAAGCGCTCGAGCGCGAGTTGGCGCCGTTGGACATCACGGCCGCGCAATTCGTGATCATTCTTAACCTGGCGAGCGGCGAGGTGGATTCAGCATCGAAACTATGTAAAGGCGTCTCATACGACCCAGGCGCGATGACGCGAATGCTTGATCGTCTGGAGCGCAAAGGACTCATCCGGCGCGCGCGTTGCGGGAATGACCGCCGCAAGGTGATTCTCGAATTGACGCCGGAAGGCAAGGCGGTTTACCCGAAGCTCATCGCGACATACGTAAACGTCCTGAACAGATTCATGCGCGGATTTACCAAAGCCGAAGCACACCAACTGGAGACACTGCTTTCACGAATGCTTGTTAATGACTGATTTTTTGCCCAAATTGTTGCCTAGGCATTCTCGGCCTTGGCAGCAAGTTTTGCCGTCGGCATGAATACGTCCGCGCAACCATCAGGCGGACCCGCAACAAAGGAAAGGAACGAAGAATGGCAACTCTGTCACATCCAGCACATCTCACTCTCCATCGGGCAGCCCGCAATCGCAGGTTGCGAAGGCGTTTTGCGGCCGCGCTCGTGACCGTGCTCGCGCTCGGCACGATCGCTTACGGCGAAAGCTGGCTGCTCGAAGATGCGCCGCGCACGACGTTGGAATGTGCAGTCACGACCGGCGTCGCCCACGCGCTCGAAACCCCGGTTGCCGCCAACTAAACGATTCAGGCATTCGGACACAGGAAGGATTAGCCTCATGAATAGCGAGCCACCTGCCGCGAATAACGAGACCCCGGCCGCCCCGACACCGCAGCGCAGCCGCCGCAAGCGCTGGTTGGCGATCGCCATCGGCGCGTTTGCCGTCATCGGCGTGGCGTACGGCGCCTATTGGGCGCTGGCGTTGCGCTATGAGCAATCGACCGACGACGCTTACGTCAGCGGCAATGTCGTCCAGATCACGCCGCAGATTTCCGGTACTGTCGTTTCGATCGGCGCCGACGATACGCAATTCGTCAAGGCGGGCCAGACGCTCGTTCAGCTCGACCGGTCCGACGCGAGCGTTGCGCTCGAGCAGGCCGAAGCGCAGCTCGCGAGGACCGTGCGCGAAGTTCGCAATCTTTTCGCGACCACGGCGCAGCTGCAAGCCGCTGTCGCGATGCGAGAGACCGATGTCACGAGGGCCGGTGACGATCTGACGCGTCGCGAGCGGCTCGCAGGCTCCCACGCTATCTCCAACGAGGAGCTTCAGCATGCGCGTGATGCGTTCAACAGCGCCAAGTCCGCGTTGGTCGCCGCGCAGCAGGAGCTCGCCGCCAATCGCGCCCGCATCGACCGGACGACGATCGAAAATCATCCGGACGTGCGTAACGCCGCGGCGAACGTGCGCAACGCGTACCTGACATACGCGCGGACGGTGTTGCCGGCGCCGTTGCCGGGATTCGTTGCCAAGCGCGCCGTGCAACTCGGACAACGCGTCAGCCCGGGGACGCCGTTGATGGCGATCATTCCGCTCGACCAGGTGTGGGTCGAGGCGAATTTCAAAGAGCCGCAGCTCGCGGCGATGCGCGTCGGTCAGCCCGTCACGCTGACGGCGGATCTCTATGGCGGCAAGATCGAGTATCACGGGAAAGTGGCGGGATTCGGCGCGGGCACGGGATCCGCGTTTGCGCTGCTGCCGGCGCAAAACGCCACCGGAAATTGGATCAAGATCGTTCAGCGCGTTCCGGTCAGGATTGCGCTCGATCCACAAGAGCTCGCGACGCACCCGTTGCAAATCGGCCTTTCGATGGACGTCGAAGTCGATACGCACGACCGCGGCGGTGACCGGTTGCCGCAGCTCGCGCGCGATGCGCCGGCGTATTCCACCGACGTTTTCGGCGAACAGAAGATATCCGAGGAGCGCGTCAAGGCCGTCATCGCCGCGAACGAAGCGGGCCGCACGAATGTCGCCGACCAGGACAATGCTCCCGGCGCGCTTCCGGCGCGGCTCGCGCGATCGGAGCAACAGAAGGCGGGGCTTGCCGCTCGCGGGCACCCGCTCTAATTTTAACGTCGCGGCATCGCGCGAATGGCGTCGTCCAACTCCGCAGATCGAACCGCACCGCAGCCGCCGGCTGGCGCTGCGGTCGGCCCGCTAACGGGCGGCGCACTCGTATTCGGCTCCGTCGCGCTGTCGCTGGCGACGTTCATGAACGTGCTCGACCTGTCGATCGCCAACGTTTCGATTCCGGCGATCTCGGGCGATCTCGGCGTGTCGCCCGATCAAGGGACGTGGGTCATTACGTCGTTTGGCGTCGCGAACGCGATTTCGCTGCCGTTGACCGGCTGGCTCACTCGGCGCTACGGACAAGTGCGGTTGTTCATGGCGTCCGTGCTGCTGTTCGTCATCGTGTCGTTTCTGTGCGGGCTCGCGCCGTCGATCGAGATGCTGATCCTGTTTCGCGTCATCCAGGGTGCGGTGGCGGGCCCGATGATCCCGCTGTCGCAATCGCTGCTCTTGTCGAGCTATCCGAAAGAGAAGGCAGGCATGGCGCTCGCGCTGTGGGCGGTGACAACGCTCGTCGCGCCGGTCGTCGGGCCGCTGCTCGGCGGCTGGATCACCGACAACATTTCGTGGCCGTGGATTTTCTACATCAACGTGCCGGTCGGTCTGGGCGCGGCCGCAGTCACGTGGTTCATCTACCAGAAGCGCGAAACGCCGACCGTGAAGTTGCCGATCGACGGCGTCGGCCTCGGCTTGTTGGTCTTGTGGGTGGGCGCGCTGCAGATCACGCTCGACAAGGGGAAGGACCTCGATTGGTTCCATTCCGGCCGCATCGTCGCGCTCGTGGTCGTCGCCGTTGTTGCGTTCACGCTCTTCCTCATTTGGGAGATGACCGAAGAACATCCGGTGGTCGATCTCAAGCTCTTCGCGCGCCGCAATTTCTGGACGAGTACATTGGCGATGGCGCTCGCCTACGGCGCCTTCTTCGGCAACGTCGTCCTGCTGCCGCTGTGGCTGCAGCAGTTCATGGGCTACACGGCGACGAAGGCTGGGTGGGTTCTGGCGCCGGTCGGCGTCCTCGCGATTCTATTGACGCCGCTCGTGGGGAAAAATCTGCAAAAGGTCGATCCCCGCGTCTTCGCAACCGGCTCGTTCGCGATCTTCGCGCTGGTCTTATTCATGCGGGCGCAGTTCAACACCAACGCGGATTTGAAGACGTTGCTGATCCCGACGATCATCCAGGGTGCGGCGGTGGCGGTTTTCTTCGTCCCTCTCGTTACGTTGAGCATGTCAGGACTGGAGGCGGAGCGAATACCCGGGGCATCCGGGCTCTTCAACTTTGCGCGGATCACCGCCGGCTCGTTCGGCACGTCGATCGCGACTACGTGGTGGGACCGCCGCGCAAGCCTGCATCACGCGCAACTCGTCGAGCGGCTTACGCCCTACGATCCATCGACCGCGCAGGCGCTCGCGAATATGCAGGCGAACGGTTTGACGCCGGAACAGAGCCGCGAGGCGTTAAACCGGATCGTTGATCAGCAGGCCTTCATGCTGTCGGCGAACGACATCTTTTACGTCTCCGCCGTGCTGTTCGTCTTGCTGATCGCCGTCGTGTGGCTTGCGCGCCCGGTGAAGGGTGGCGGACCCGTATCAGTCGCCGCCGATTGAAAGACTGCGCATTGACTACACGTGCGCAGCGCCCATCATCGCAGGAGCGCCGAGAAAACACGTCGACAGCGCCGCGAATACCGCGCCGATGACGATCGCGCACAACACGACGACGACGGTGTACGCCAGCGATTTCTCCGGCGGGTTACGCATCAGCACCGGCAGTCCGAGGTAGAGCAAATAAAGCCCGTAGAGCGCGGCGATCAAACCGAGGACAGCGAGCGCCGGAACCAGGTTCAGCACGGCCGCCACCCATGCCGGCGTGTAACTGTAGACGGTCACCTTGAGTGCGCGTAACGAATCGCGCTGACCGCCGAAGGTCGGTGCGAGCGTGTCGACGAGCCACGCGACGGCATAGACAACGACAAACGTGAGCAAGTAGGCGATGATCGCGTGGACGAGTCCTGCCGCGATGCCGACACGAAAAAACCCACCGATTCCGATCAACGACAGCCCGATGAACGAAGCGATCGCGCCGATCGCGGCAAGCGGTGCAACGTAGCCCTTGTAGATATCGGCGGCGGTCGTCGCTTCATGCTCGATCACCGGCCATTCGGTGGTCGGCGTCAACAGGATTGCCTTGACACGCTCGATCAGACGCGAGAGGGCTTCAGACGACGGCGGCGTAGCGCCGGGGCTTCGCGGCGTCGAAGCATCGGGCGTCGCCTGGGCAGATGCGTTGGGATCCGTCGATAGATTCGCACCGCAGTTGCCGCAGAATGTCGCGCCGTCGGCAATCGTCGTACCGCACTTCGGGCAGTTCATGTCGTGCGCTCCTTCGGTAGGGATTGTTGTTTTTGCGAGCACATTTTGCGCCGAAAGCGACGGGCGCATCAAAGGACGTGCAGCCTCCCGGGGCCGGCGTAGCGCGCTTCGCTTCCCAACGCTTCTTCGATCCGGACAAGCTCGTTCCACTTCGCCATGCGTTCGCTGCGGGCGAACGAGCCGACCTTGACCTGCCCGGCATTCCATCCGACAGCCAGATGGGCGATCGACACGTCTTCGCTTTCGCCGGAGCGCGCCGACACGATTGTCGCCAATGACGCTCGCTGCGCTGCTTCGAGCGCTCCGTGTGCTTCGGTCACCGTGCCCGCCTGATTGGGTTTGATCAGCGCCGCGTTGCACAGATGCTCGGTAGCCGCGTCGGCAACGCGGTCCGCATCGGTGGTCAGGAGATCATCGCCGACGATTTGTAAGCGCGAACCGGCCGCTGCGGTGAATCGCTTCCATCCCGTCACGTCGTCTTCGGCAAATGGATCTTCAATCGAGGCGATCGGGAAACGATCAAGCCAATGCAAGATCATCTCGGCCATTCCGTCGCGATCGAGATCGCGGCCGTCGAGGGCAAGGCGATATCGTCCATCGAAGTAGAACTCCGACGCCGCGATATCGAGCGACAGGGCGGCGTCGGCGCCCGGCCGCAATCCCGCGTGCTCGATCGCGCGCACCACCATCGACAGCGCTTCTTCGTTGGAGTCGAACAGCGGCCAATAACCCCCCTCGTCGGCGACGCCGGCGAGCTTGCCCGCGGTCTGCATCAGCGCACCCGCGGCGCGGTAGATGTCCGCGACCATGGCGAGCGCGTCGGCAAACGATGCCGCGCCGATCGGCATCACCATCAGGTCTTGGATGTCGATTCGCCGTCCGGCATGGGCGCCGCCGCCGAAAACTTGAATCTCCGGCAGCGGCAGCATCACAGGGCGATCGCCGGCGACGTATTTCCATAACGGCACGGCCTGCGCCGCGGCTGCGGCTTGCGCCACGGCAATCGACACCGCAACGATGGCGTTGCCGCCGAAGTTCGATTTGTCCGCCGTGCCGTCACCGTCGATCATTCGGCGATCGATGTTTTTCTGGTCGATCGCGTCGGAGCCGCGCAACAGCGCAGCAATCGGACCGTTGACGTTGGCGATCGCGCGCGTGACGTCGTAACCGCCGAAACGCGTGCCGCCGTCGCGCAGCTCGACGGCCTCGCGCGATCCACGAGAAGCGCCGGAAGGCGCAATCGCACGGCCGATCGCCCCGCTTTCCACCTCGACCTCGGCCTCCACCGTCGGCCTTCCGCGTGAATCGAATACGCGCCGCGCGTGGATGCGGGCGATCGACGTTGTGCTCATCGCGATCGGCTCATCCATCGCACCGCGATCGCCGAAGGTTCTTCGACCGGCGCGATCAGCAGCGCACGGGCGAACGTTCGCACTTCGTCTTTTGCAGCATCGCTCTCCAGGTATTCGACCGGCGACTTTCCATCGATGCGCGCCAACATCAAACCGGGCAGCAAGGCCGCCGTTCGCGCGGCGAGCGCCGCGGCGGGCTCCCATGTCACATGCGCCTCGTAGGCGTTCTGCAGCGCGAAGAACGCCTCGACGTAGCGTTCTCGCCATTGCGGCTGCCAGGCGCCTTTGAGCAGCAAATGATTTTGGACGAATGCGACGTCAAAGGCGGGATCGCCGAACGTGGCGCATTCGGCATCCAGCATCACCGGCCCCCGCGGCCCGAGCAGAATGTTCTTCGGGCTGAAATCGCCGTGGACGAGCGCCCGCTTATGCGCGCGCGTCGTATCGACGAGCGCCGCAAACCGGGCGAAAAGATCGCGATGCACGCGGCCGGCGGCGACGAGATAAGGCTCCAGACGGATCGCATCGAAAATGGCGTCGTTGGCAAAACGCCTGGCAATCGCCGGATCGCTCGCGGTTGCCGCATGGATCCGTCCCAACAGATCGCCGACTGCGGCCGCCACCCCGATGTCGATCTCGCCGTCACGCAAACGCTCTTTCCAGTTGGGATAGACGCTCGCCGGCAGATAGGACATCGCGAAGGCCCCGCCGGCCACGTCCTCTGCAAGGATCTGCGGGACTCCGCTCGCCACGATAGCGCCCGCAGCCTTCAGCCATTCGACCTCGTTCCGATTGCGCTCGGGCGGCACGCGCCAGTTGGCGGCCACTTTCAATTTCGGCAGTGCGCGTTTGACGCAGAGCGTCGCATCGGCCAATTCGACGCGATAGATGTCCGACGACACGCCGCCGGCGAGCGGCGTCGCGATCAATGTTGTGTGAGCGCCCACTATCTTCATTCGCCGCAATGACTCTACCAGCCACTCCGGCGCCTCGCCCACCGAATGTCGCGCGACGGAGCGCCGCTCCGCCATGCATCACCCTTTGCCGCGCCGGTATGCTAATTGCATAAGACCGAATCCCAGCCCGTGGCGCGAAATCGTCGCGGATTTGCTAGGGGCCGGCGCGGAGCCGGCTGGGCTGACCCAAGGAGGGCCTTCGACATGATTCGCTACGGGTTCAATGTCCGCACACGCACCGGCCAGCGCGTCGATAACATCATGATCATGGCACCGTCACAGGGCGATGCCGAACGACGCCTGATGCAAATGTACGTCCAATGCGAAATCATCGAATGCCGGCTGCAATCGGTCCCGCGCCGCTTCGAGACGCTCGACATCGAAGGCGTGATCGGCATGATCGCGGCGGCGGGCCCGCCGTCAATTCAGGAACCCAGCGCTCACTAACTCTTCGCAGAACGCCGCGTAATCTTCAGCGCCGCGACTCGCGGGCGCGTGGCGAAAGATATCCAAGCCGACCGCCGGGCTCTCGGCCAGCCGCACCGCTTCGCGGATGCGCGTCACGCAGATTTCCTCAGGCCTGATCAATTCTTTCATGCGGTCCGCTATCGCGCCGCTCATTCGCCGTCGACGATCGTAACGCGTCAATAGATAACGCCGCGCCACGCGCTGCTTGAACACGGGCTCGAGCGCATTGAGCGCGCGCTCGACCTGTCCCGCGCTCTTCAACGACAGGTAGTCGGCCGATACGGGAATCACGACCAAATCCGCCGCGAACACCGCGTTCAACGACAGCACGTTGAGCAGCGGATTGCAGTCGATGACGATGGGCCCCGGCAGCGCGTCGGGCGTGCGCAACGCGTGGCGAAGCCGCGTCACGATGTTGATACCCTTCCCGAGGATCGCGTCGAGCTTCGAGAGCTCCATATGCGACGGTACCAGCACGACGCCGCTTTTCGTGATGCACGCAATGTCCGTCAGCGGACGCTGCTGGACGAAAAAGCTGTAAACGCTGTCATCGACGTGCTTTGCCGGCGCGCCGAAAATGTGCGACAAATGGCCCTGCGGATCGAGATCGATGCCGGTGGGACGGTTGCCGCGTTGCGCGATTGCGGCGAGTAGATTGAGGGCCGTGGTGGTCTTGCCGACGCCGCCCTTCTGATTGAACACCGCAATGATCGTCATCGGGTGCGATTCTACAGGGAGAATATTTGCGGCTCGTGCGCGGTCCGTTGCTCGATCGCGCGATTGGCGGTGCGGTGTGCCGCGCAATCCGCTAATGCTTTGTCATTTGGCTTCGCCTTCGCCAAAGATAGCGTTGTATCCTTGATCTTCGGGTTTCTTTAAAATCGGATTGGCCTATCCAGCGTGCACGTCGCTAGAGAACAACACGCCGAGCGTGCAGCGAGACAGAAAGCGTTCAATGAACACGGAAGAGCTTCGAGCCATTCAGGCGCCCATAAAGGAGCGCTACAAAACGGATCCCGACGCGGCGCTGATCACGCTAAAGGCACAGGGCCGTCTGGGGGACGGCATCACGTGCAACGTTCAAACCGGCAAGGCGCTTGTCGCGGCAGGGCTGCATCCGGCGACCGGCGGCAACGGATTGAGTGCATGCTCGGGCGACATGCTCCTGGAGGCGCTCGTTGCCTGCGCCGGTGTGACCCTCAACGCTGTCGCGACGGCGATCGGCGTCGTTGTCCGAAGCGGCGCGATTCGAGCCGAAGGCGATCTCGATTTTCGCGGCACTTTGGGTGTCGCCAAAGACGCGCCGGTCGGATTTCAGCGTATCCGTCTTCATTTTGACCTGGACACCGACGCATCGGAAGATCAGCTGAGCACGCTTCTGCGCTTGACTGAGCGCTATTGCGTTGTGTTTCAAACGCTGCGCCGGTCCCCGGAAATGGAAGTGTCCCATCATGTATCGACGGGCTGACAACACAATCAACCCGGGCTCGGCGAGCGGGTTGGCTAGATAGAGCTACACTTTTCGGAGATCCAACATGCCGATGTATATGGACATCCACGAGGTCCACGGCGCGACCGCGGCCGACGTTGCGAAGGCGCACACCGCGGATGTCGCAACGCAAGGGAAGTATGGCGTCGAGTATCTCAAATACTGGTTCAACGAGAGTACCGGCAAGATTTTCTGTCTCTGCAGCGCGCCGAGTCCGGAAGCGGCCGCCACCGTGCATCGTGAAGCACATGGCCTCGTCGCATCGAAGATTATCGAGGTTGCGCCTGAGATCGCAGAGGGATTCCTCGGGGGATGTGAAGTGAATCCAGCGGGCGCAGCCCTCGTTCCTGGCGCTGCAGGAAACGATCGCGACCCGGGAATCCGGACCGTTCTGTTCACCGATATCGTGGGCTCGACGGCGCTCACGCAACGCCTTGGAGACGACGCGGCCATTGTGTTGCTTCGGGTCCACGATACGATTGTCCGAGAAGCGCTGCGCGCATCGGGCGGCCGCGAAGTGAAGCACACCGGGGACGGCATCATGGCGTGCTTCGTGTCCACTGTCGCGGCGGTTCGCTGCGCAACTCGGATTCAGCGTGCACTGGCCGCGCACGAGCAAGCGAACAGCGAAGTCGCGGTGAAGGTGCGGATCGGCGCTGCGGCGGGAGAACCCGTCGAGAATCACCTGGACCTCTTCGGATCGACGGTTCAACTTGCCGCGCGCCTCTGTTCGCACGCGGCGCCCGAGCAGAGTCTCGTATCGAACGCGGTGGCCGAGCTGTGCCTTGGCAAAGGCCTGACCTTCCAGGACCTGGGAGAAGTCTTACTCAAAGGCTTCGATCGGCCGATCAGAGTACACGCCGTCCAATAGCGCGGCGGCCCGCGGCACTAGCCGTTCTGTCGTAAAGTTTACCGTCGATCTTCCGAGTAGATCGCCTTTAGGCGTGCGATAAGTGGTGCTCCCTGGAAATGTCCTTGTTCGTGTAGTCGCCCAGTAACGCCGTCGAGACTAGGCTGATGAGGGCGCAAACCAGAACATACCAAGCGATCGCGTAGCCCGAATGGTAATGGGCGAACAATGCCGCCGCGATGAGCGGCGCGGGACCGCCGGCGATGATGGAAGCAAGCTGGTAGCCCAGCGACGCGCCGCTGTAGCGCAGTCTGCCCGTGAATGATTCGGCGATCAGCGCGGCCTGCGGACCGTACATCATGTCGTGCGGAACCAGCGAGAGCACGATGAGAACGAACATCCACGTCGGGTTCGCCGCATCGAGCAATCCGAAGTAGACGAACCCGAAGATCCCCATGACCGCCGCGCCGAGGAGGTACATACGCTTGCGGCCGATGCGATCGGACAGGTGCCCACAGAAAGGGATGGTGAAAAACGACAGCACCGAGGCTGCGAGAACTGCCATCAGCAGGAAGTTCTGCGGAGCCTTCAACGCGGTCGTGCCGTACGAAAAGATGAACGCGGTAAAGATGTAGAAAGGCGCTTGCTCACCCATTCGAAGGAACGCGGAAAGAATGATCTCCTTGGGCTGCCGCTTGATCACCTCCAGCATCGGCGTGCGCTCGATCTTCCGCTCCTCGATCAAGCGTGCGAATACCGGCGTCTCCAGAATGTTCAGTCGAATGTAGAGACCTATCGCTACGAGGATGATGCTGAGGGCGAAGGGAATGCGCCATCCCCAGCTCAGGAACTCGTCGCCTGACATTCGGCTGAAGGCAAGCACGGCAAGATTGGCCAGAAAAAGCCCGGCGGGGACGCCAAACTGCGGCCACGATGCGACAAAGCCGCGATGGGCATTGGTCTTCGTCCACTCCATGGACATCAGCACGGAGCCGCCCCATTCGCCGCCGACCCCGATGCCTTGAATGAAGCGCAGCAGCGTCAATATGA
>WNGI01002959.1_pt1 | contig 14846 bp, 10 predicted proteins | sample 5400621 | NCBI WGS metagenome assembly WNGI01 (sample SAMN13153374, study PRJNA577476) | soil metagenome | isolation source: 20 cm soil or saprolite under Garry oak tree replicate 1 | place: USA:California | collected 2016-06-15 | reverse complement strand
GTCGCGGACACGAGCAAGCTCGCCGCGCCGCCTTCCGCTCCTCCGCGCCTCGCCTCGGCGCGGCGCGAGGAGACGCTGCTCGCCCACCCGGCCGTCCAGGCGTGGCGCCGGCTCAACCCCGAGCGCGTGCTGCCCGAGCGGATCACTCCGGCCAAGTTCAAGGCCAACAAGACCCGGTCCCATCTCACCGTGTACCGTCTGCAAGGCATCGGGCCCGAGGGGGAGGCCGTGATCGCGAAGCGGTGCGACCGCGGCGAGGGCCTGGTAGAGCGGGCAGTGTACGAGCGGGTCCTCCCGCATGTCTCGCTGCCGGGTCCACACTTCTACGGGGCCGTTGAGGATCAAGACGCCTGCTGGCTCTTCATCCGTGAGATCCACGGTGAGAAATACGACGCGGAGCGGCCCGATCATCGCGCGGCGGCGGCGCGCTGGCTCGGAGTCCTGCACACGGAGACGTGCGGGGTGGCCGGCCGAGCAGGGCTGCCCGACGCGGGACCGCGACGCTACCGCGACCAGATGCGCGCGACCCGGAACGTCGTTCGCAACCATTTGGACAATCCCGCGTTTGGCAATGGCGACCTGGCGTTTCTCGACGAGTTGCTCGAGCAGTTCGACGAGCTGGACGAGCACTGGGACCGGCTCGAGCGGGACTGTTCGGGACTGCCGCCGACGCTGATCCACGGCGATTTCAACGGCAAGAACTTGCGCGTCCAGACCGCGCCATCCGGCCCCCAGCTCGTCGCGTTCGACTGGGCGGATGCGGGACTGGCCGTGCCCGCCATCGATCTCGCCCAGGTCGCCACGCCGTCGTTTCGCATGTCGGCGAGTCCGGACGTCGCCACCTACTGGTCGGTCGTGCGAGAGCGGTGGCCGGAGTGCGATCACGCCGACGTCGAGCGGCTGGCGAACTGTGGGGCCGTGTTCCGCGCGCTCGCCGTGATCACGTGGGACGGGAACCATCTCGCCGAAGCCTGGGCGGATGCGTTCCTCCCGAATCTGCGGATCTACCAGGCGGAGCTGATCAGCGCGCTCGATCGTCTCGGCTGGCCCGTCCGACCGGAATGGGCGGGCCGCGCGCCGGCGCTGGAGCCCCGATGACCGCCCTGCGGATCGGGTTCCTGTTCCGCCGGCCTTACGGCGCGGGCCACGTAAGCATCTTCCCGAAGACCATGCAGGCGCTCGCCGACGCCGGCGTGGTGGTCGATGTCATCGCTGCCAACGGACGTCTCATCGACCTCTCGACGGTACGCGTGGAGCACGACCTGTACGTGCTGAAGCAGATCTCCGGGATCTCGATGAGTCTGGCGGGAGCCCTGCATGCGCAGGGCGCCGCCATCGTGAATCCATATCCCGTGACGGTCGCGATCCGCGACAAGGTGATTGCCGCGCGCATTCTCGGGGCTGCGGGGGCCCCGATGCCCGCCACGTACGTCGTTTCGCAGCCCGATCTGTTGACGCCACTGCTGAATGTGGGACCGCTCGTCGTCAAGCCATACGACGGCACTTGCGGGTTAGGTGTGCGCGTCGTCCGGAACGAGGCCGAGCTGTTCGCCGAGCCGCGGGCCGCGCACAAGCCTCCGCCCATCCTCGCACAGCGCTATCACGCGCCCGACGGGCGCGACTTGAAGATCTATGTGATTGGCGAGCGGCTCTTCGGTGTCCGCAAGGTTTTCCCGGCCCGGACGGAAGCGGAGAAGTACGGCGAGCCGTTCACGCCGACCGCCGAGCAAACTGATATCGCACTGCGCTGTGGCCGCGCCTTCGGTATCGATCTCTACGGCGTCGACTTCATCGAGAGCGAAGGGAAGCAGTACGTCGTCGACATCTCCAGCATCCCCGGCTTCAAGGGTGTGCCCGATGCGCCGTCGCATCTGGCGAACTACTTCTACGCGGCCGCGGAGCGCGCCGCACGCGGGGAATCCCTGTGGGAGCCGCCCGACCCGCGGTGGGCCTTACAGGGTGTGAGCCTCCCGTGAAGTGCCTCATCGTCAACGGGGACGACTTCGGCGCGAGCTGCGGGATCAACCGCGGGATCCTCGAAGCGCACGAGAGCGGGGTGCTGACGAGCGCGAGCCTGCTGGTGGACCGGCCGGCGAGCGCGGAGGCGGCCGCGCTCGCGCGCCGGCACCCCGGCTTGAGTCTGGGGCTGCACCTGGAGTTGGCCCCGACCCCGGGCGACCTCGAAGGCGTCGCCGCCGAGTGCGAGCGCCAACTGGCACGGTTCCTCGAGCTGACAGGGAAGACGCCGACGCACCTGGACTCCCACCACGACGTGCACCACGACCCGCGCGTGCTGCCGCACGTGCTCGCGCAGGCCGGGCGCGACGGCGTCCCGGTGCGGGGGCACTCCAGGGCTCGCCACATGGGGGAATTCTACGGGCAATGGGGCGGTCGCACGCATCTCGAGCAGATCGGCGTGGACGGTCTGCTGCGCCTGTTGGACGCCGAGGTCGGGGAGGGCGTGACGGAGTTGTCGTGCCACCCCGGTTACATCGAGCCGGGGTTACGCTCGAGCTACGTCGTGGAGCGTGAAGTGGAGGTTCGGACATTGTGTGACGCCCGCGTGCGGCAGGGGATCCGCGAGCGAGCGATCGAGCTCATCGGGTTCCGGGACTTGCCGGCGCGCGCCGCGCGTACGGCCGTGCCGGAGACGGCGACATGACGACAGTCGTCATGTCGGTCTACAAGGTCGCCAGTTTCTCCGAGGGTGGCGGCCACTTCTGGGTCTACTTGCAATACGCCCTGGGGCTGCGCCGCTTGGGGTGCGACGTCTACTGGCTGGAGCAGCTGCGCCCCGCACGCGATCCCGAGCGGGCGGCGGAGGTGCTCTCGACCTTCCTGGAGCGGATGAAGCGATTCGGGTTCGAGGGCAAGACGCTGCTGTACGCGCTCGACCAGGACGCGGGAGGCAGCAGTAAGTCCTTGCGCTTCATCGGACAAACGTGGTCCCAAGCGGAGGCGGTGGTGCGACGCGCCGATCTGCTCCTCAACTTTCACTACGCGATCGACCCTCGCCTGCTCGCGTGCGCCCGGCGCACCGCGCTGGTGGACATCGACCCGGGGCTGCTGCAGTTCTGGATGAGCACCGGCCAGCTCGACGTGCCCCCTCACGATTGCTACTTGACCACGGGTGAGACCGTGGGGACGCCGGCGGCCCGGTTCCCCGATTGTAGCCTGCCGTGGATCCATATCCGCCCGCCCGTCTGCCTCGATCAATGGCCCGTGACGCATGATCGCCGGTCCGAAGTCTTCACGACCGTTTCCAGCTGGTCCTCGGCGAGCTGGCTGAAGGTGAACCGGAACGGGGAGGCCGTCCTCGTCGACAACACGAAGCGCGTTTCGTTTCTGGAGTTCGTGGATCTGCCCCGCTACACGAGGCAACCGCTCGAGCTCGCGCTGTACCTGCTCGATCGCGATCCGGAGGGCCAGGTGCGCGTCACACAGGCCGTGAAGGACGCGGAGGACCGGGCGTGGCTCGAACGGCATGGGTGGCGCGTACGCGACTCGCGGGAGGTCACGGGCAGCCCCGAGGCCTACCGCTCCTACATCCAGCGGTCGCGTGGGGAGTTCAGTGCGGCCAAGCCGTCGTGCATGGACTTCCAGAACGCCTGGGTCAGCGACCGCACCGTGTGTTATCTCGCCAGCGGCAAGCCGGCCGTCGTGCAGGACACCGGTGCGAGCTCGTACCTGCCGCACGGCGAAGGGCTGTTCCGCTTCACGTCCGTGGGGCAGGCCGCCGCGGCGTTGGACGAGATCAACGGGGACTACGCGCGCCACTGCCGTGCGGCGCGCGACATCGCCGAGACGCATTTCGACGCGCAGCGCGTCCTGGAAACCGCCCTGAACGCCGCGCTCCGCCCCTCCCTGGAGCGCGTGTCGTGAGCGTCACCGTCTGCCTCGCGCCCGCCAATACCGTGGCCTACCCCAACGGCGGCGGCCACCTGTGGGTGTATCTGCACTGGGCGCTGGCTTTGAAGGCGCTCGGCTGCCGTGTGATCTGGCTCGAGGCCCTCGACCTGGATGACCGAGACGACTCGCCGGCCGCGCGGCGCCGCCGGCGCGGTGGAAACCCCCGCGCCTGCGTCGCCACCCTCAAGGCACGCCTCGAGCCCTTCGGCCTTGCGGACTCGTTGGCACTCTGCTCCATGAACGGTGGGGCCGTGCCCCCCGACGTGGCGCAAGGTTCCCTGGACCTGGACGCGGCCGCCAGTGCCGACCTCCTCCTCAACCTGTGGCACTCGCTCCCCGCCGTCGTCGTACGCCGCTTTCGATGGGCGGCGTTGATCGACACCGATCCCGGGCTCCTGCAGATCTGGATGGCGACCGGTGACGTCCGTCCTGCGCCCCACGACCGGTACTTCACGATCGGTGAAACCGTGGGTACGCCGAACGCGACGTTCCCGGACGGCGGCGTGCGCTGGTTGTACACACCGCCGCCCGTGTATCTCCCCGAATGGCCGGCGTTGGCGGCGAACGGGGCCGCGCCGTACACCACCGTGGCGCACTGGTGGGGCGGGACATTCGAGTTCAACGGCACGACATTCAGCAACGAGAAGCGCGCTTCCTTTCTCGAGTACCTCGACCTACCCACGCGCACGTCCGTGCAGCTCGAGTTGGCCGTGTGCCTCGCGGACCACCACGAGGAGTACCGTGCGCTGATGGAGCCGAAAGGCTGGACGCTGCGCGAGGCCTGGGACGTGAGCGCGACCCCCGAAACGTACCGGGCGTACGTGCAGCGCTCGCGCGGCGAGTTCAGCTGCGCCAAACCGGCATACGTCACTCTCGAGACCGCGTGGATAAGCGACCGCACCCTGTGCTATCTGGCGAGCGGCAAGCCCGCCGTGGTTCAACACACCGGTGCCAGCCGGTTCCTGCCGGACGCGGAGGGACTGTTTCGCTTCCGGACGATGGACGAAGCGGTGCGCGCGCTCGCCGCCGCGGAGGCCGACTATGAGCGGCACGGCCGGGCCGCGCGGGCGCTGATCGAGGAGCACTTCGACGCGCGACGCGTCGTGACGCGGGTCCTGGAACGCGCGCTCGAGCAGCGGGCGAGGTCGGTCGCATGACCGAGGTGCTTCAAGTCCGGGGCACGATCCGGCGTCCGCTCGAGGCGCGCAGCGAGCCGGGATGGGCCGAGCTGTGCGACGCGCTGTGCGAGCTGCTGGACGGCGCGGATCCCGCGCAACGCGTCACCGGGCTCCGCCCCCTGAAGCGGAAAGTCTATCGGCTGGAGTTCGAGCCGGGCGCCCCGTGTCGATCGCTCGTGGTCAAGCGCCTGGAGCCCGCCATCGCCCAGCGCAGCCGCCTGGTCGCCGAGCGTTGGCTGCCGGCGCTCGGACTGGACGATCGCTGTGCGCGCCTGCTCGGCGTAGCGGCCGACCGCACCGGGGACAGCGTCTGGCACATCTACGAGGACTTGGGCGACGGGACCCTCGCGGCGCGCCCGGACGCAGACCGCGTGAAGGCAACCGTGGACCTCATCGCCGATCTCCATTCATCCGCCGCCCGGCACACCATTCTGCCCGATGTGCGTCGCTACGGCAGCGACCTCGGGATGCCGTACTTCACGTCGAACGTCCGAGACGCCATCGCGGCGCTGGAAGCGCTGCGGGACTGCGGGATCAAGACCCCGCCGGAGCACGCAGGACTCCCGGAGCGTCTGCTCGAGCGGTTGCACGCGCTGCTGGCCGACGTGCCCCGGCGCTCGCACGTCTTCGACGAGGCGGCTGGCCCGGCGACACTGCTGCACGGCGATCTCTGGACGATCAATGTGTTCGTGGGGACTACCGCGAAAGGTCCTCAGGCGCGACTGGTCGACTGGGATCGTGCGGGAGTGGGCCCGTTCAGCTACGACCTCTCCACGTTCCTGTTTCGCTTCCCACCGCCGGAGCGGCCGGGCATCATCGACCTGTACCGGGCCGCCGTGGCGCGCGCGGGGCGGCACCTGCCGTCTCCAGCCGGCCTGCAGATCCTGTGCGACACCGCCGAGCGCGCGCGCTACGCCAACTGTGTGATTTGGCCGGCGCTGGCGCTGCTCCATGACGCTGCCGCCTGGGGGTTCGCGGGACTGGCCGAGGTGGAGCGTTGGTTTCAGGTGCTCGACTCCGAGCGTCCCTTGTGAGGATCCCCATGCATCGGCTGCCATGGCTTCTCCCGTTGTTCGCACTGGGCGCGAGTGCGCTCCCGGCCCAGCAGCGTGTCGCGGCGATCCCCGACACCATGTCCGGCCATCGGTCCAACGAGCGCGCCGGGGGATTCCCGCGGCCCGCCGTGACCGCCGTCCGGGCGGACCGTCCGCCCGCCGTCGACGGCCGCCTCGACGACGCCGCCTGGGCCCAGGCGACGCCGGTGCGCGACCTGCTGCAGACCGTGCCCGACGAGGGGCGCCCCGTGTCCGAGTCTACGGAGGTGCGGGTCGTCTACGACGCGGACGCCGTGTACGTGGGCGCGCGGCTGTTCGATGCCGAGCCTGGCAAGATCATGCGGCGGCTCACGCGGCGCGACGCCTCGTCGCACAGCGACGAGTTCCGAGTGCTGCTCGACAGCTATCACGACTACCGGACGGCGTTCGAGTTCACGGTCAGTGCCGCGGGGGTGCGTACCGACGTGCTCTACGGCGGCGACGGCACCTTCTCTGACAAGTCGTGGGACCCCGTGTGGGAGGCCGCGACGACGGTGGATTCACTCGGCTGGACGGCCGAAATCCGCATTCCGTTCACACAGTTGCGCTTCGCCCGGGCCGAGACGCAGGTATGGGGCGTGCGCTTCGTCCGCTGGATTGAGCGCAAGAACGAGCTGGCGCTCTTTCCGTTCGTGGCCCGGACCGAGAGCGGCATGGCCTCCCGCTTCGCCAGCCTGGTCGGGCTCGCGGGCCTCGAGACCCGCAAACACATCCAGATCCTGCCCTACGCCGTCGGGACCGGGACGTACCGCCAGCCGACGGTGCGCGGCAACCCCTTTGAGACGCCGAGCGCGTACCAGCGCAGTGTGGGCGCGGATCTGAAGTACGGCGTGAGCTCCAGCCAGACGCTCGACGCGACGGTGAACCCCGACTTCGGGCAGGTGGAGGTTGACGAGACGTTCGTGAACCTCACGGCCTTCGAACAGTTCCTCCCGGAGCACCGGCCGTTCTTCATCGAGGGCACGCAGATCTTCGACTTCGGGGGCAGCGGCGGCGGCGTGATCCACTTCAGCGACCTGCCGCTGTACTTGTATTCGCGGCGCATCGGGCGGCCGCCGCAGGGGGAGCCATCCTCGAGCGGCACCTTCCAGGACGTCCCCCGGAGCACCACCATCCTCGGGGCCGCCAAGCTCACCGGGCGCTCGGCCGGCGGCTGGTCGGTCGGCCTGCTGGATGCCGTCACCGCCCGCGAGCGCGCCACTGTGCTCGATACGATGACGGGGATGCGCTACCGTGACGAGGTCGAGCCGGCGACCAACTATTTCGCCGGGCGGATCAAGCGGGACCTGAACGGCGGCAACACGAGCATCGGGTTGCTCGCCACCGGGATGGATCGGCGGCCCACGACCCCCGCGCTCGACATGCTGCCGCGCGATGCGTTCGCCGGCGGCCTCGACTTCTTCCAGCGCTGGGGCGACAAGCGTTACACGCTGGCGGGCAGCGTCGGAGGTTCCTACCTCACGGGAGAACCCGCGGCGCTGCAGCAGGTGCAGCGGTCGTCCAACCGCTACTACCAGCGCCCCGACGCACGGCGCTTCCACTACGATCCCACGCGCACGGCGCTCGCCGGCGTCAGCGCCGACTTGTACCTGAACAAGGTCGCGGGGAACTGGCGATGGGGCGTGGCCGGTCGCACCACTTCCCCCGGGTTCGAAGTTAACGATCTCGGATTCCAGAATCGCGTGGACCGGATCTCGGCCGCCGCGTCGGTGGGCTACAAATGGACCCGGTCCGGCCGGACGTTGCGGCAGGCCAACGCGTACCTCCAATTCGTGCCGAGCTGGAACTACGACGGCGATCCCATCGACCGTAAGATCGTGGCGTTCGGCTACGCGCAGTTCCGCAACTTCTGGTCGTCCAACTGGTCCGTTTCCTATGCGCCCCCCGTCATCGACGACCGGCTCACGCGGGGCGGCCCGCTCGCGCTGAAGCCGGCAGGCTGGTTCACGAGCGCGGACGTCCAGACCGACACGCGACGGGCGCTGGGCGCCTACGGGTTCGCCTCAGTGCAGCGCGACGCGGCGGGGGGCTGGGCCGTGAACCTCATTCCTCAGCTCACGCTGCGGCCCAGCGCGGCGCTGTCGCTGAGCGCGACGCCGGGCTACTTCACAGGCCGGGCGGCGGCGCAGTTCGTCACCAAGGCTACCGACTCCACCGCCACCGCGACGCTCGGTACGCGCTACGTGTTCGCTGCCCTATCGCAGCGCCAGGCGTACGTGACGCTGCGCGCCAACGCGACGTTCTCTCCGACGCTGAGCTTCCAGCTCTACGCCCAGCCATTTGCGTTCGCCGGCGACTACACGGACTTCAAGGAGTTGCGGGCACGCAGGGCGTTCGCGTTCAATACGTACGGACGCGACAACGGCTCGACCATCAGCCGCGTGGGCAACACCTACGTCGTCCAGCCCGACGGTGCGACGCCGGGCGACACCCTGCGGTTCACGGACCCCGACTTTCGCACCCGCGCCGTCAAGGTCAACGCGGTGCTGCGCTGGGAATACCGCCCGGGCTCCACGCTGTTCGTCGTGTGGACCCAGAGCCGCTCGGGGTACGTGCCGTATGATGCGGAATTCGACCTGCAACGGGATTTCAGTCGGGAGCTGTTCCGCGACCGCCCCACCAACGTGCTGCTGGTAAAGGTGAGTTACTGGCTCAGTCGCTGACGCGCGCGCCGTTCTAGCGGATCGTCTATCTCCGGGTAGGTTCAGCCTGTCCAACAACGCTTTTCGAGGAACTCATGGCGCTCCAACTCGGCGATGTCGCCCCCGATTTCGAAGCTCAAACTACCGAAGGCCGTATCCGCTTCCACGACTGGATCGGCGATTCCTGGGCCGTGCTGTTTTCACACCCGAAAGACTTCACCCCGGTGTGCACCACGGAGCTCGGCTACATGGCCAGGCTCAAGCCCGAATTCGACAAGCGGCGCACGAAGATCATCGGCTTGAGCGTCGACCCGGTCGAGAACCACGCCCGCTGGTCGAACGACATCAAGGAGACCCAGGGCTACGCGCCGAACTACCCCATGATCGGCGACACCGACCTCAAAGTGTCGAAGCTGTACGGGATGCTCCCCGCGACTCTCGAAGGCAGCTGCGACGGCCGGACCGCGGCCGACAATCAGACGGTCCGCAACGTCTTCGTGATCGGGCCCGACAAGAAGATCAAGCTCATCATCGTCTATCCCATGACGACCGGCCGGAACTTCGACGAAGTGCTGCGCGTGATCGACTCGTTACAGCTGACGGCGAAACACAAGGTCTCGACGCCCGTCAACTGGAAGCAGGGGGACGACGTCATCATCGCGGGCTCGGTGTCGGACGAGGACGCAAAGCGGGTTTATCCGCAGGGGTGGAAGGCGCCCAAGCCGTACTTGCGCATCGTGCCGCAGCCCAAGGCCTGACCGACGCTCGACGTCGGACTCGTCGGTTTCGGCTTCGCGGGGAAAGTCTTCCACGCGCCCGTCATTCGCGCGGTGGATGGGCTGCGCCTCAGCGCGATCGTGCAGCGGCACGGTGCTCCGGACCCCCGTTATCCGGACGTCGAGTTCGTTCGGAGCGTCGCTGACCTGCTGACACGCAAGATCGATCTCGTCGTCGTCGCCACGCCGAATCCCTCCCATCACCCGATCGCGAAGCAGTGTCTGCTCGCCGGCCGTCACGTCGTCGTCGACAAGCCATTCACGACGACGCTCGCGGAAGCGCAGGATCTGGTGCAGCTCGCGAAACAGCAGCAGCGCTTTGTCAGCGTGTACCAGGATCGCCGCTACACCGGCGATTTCGCCACCGTCCAACAGGTCGTCGCGGAGGGTGCGCTCGGCCGCGTCGTGCTCTTCGAATCGCATTTCGATCGGTTCCGCCCGGAACGGAAGCCGAATGCCTGGCGGGAAGAGACACTGCCGGGATCAGGCGTCTGGTTCGATATCGGCCCGCACCTCTTCGATCAAGCGTTGCTCCTGTTCGGCATTCCCGAGGCAATTGGCGCCGATATTCGGGTCGAGCGCGACGGTGCCGTGGTGGATGACGCGTTCGACGTCACGCTGTACTACCGGCATTCGCGGGCGGTCTTGCGCGCGTCGATGCTCCGGCCCCCACTCGGCCCGACGTGGCTGGTGCACGGGACGCAAGCCTCGTTCATCAAGCATGGGATGGATCCTCAGGAGGCGGCGCTCAAGGAGGGCCGTACGCCGGATGAGCCCGACTGGGACGCGGAACCGGCTGAGCTGTACGGCCAACTCATCACTCCTGACGCCACGCGCACAGTGCCGACCCTGCGGTCGAGCTTCACGCGGTATTATGAAAATGTTCGCGACGTGATGCTCGGAACGGCAGAGCTGGCCGTCACGCCGGAATGGTCGCTCGACGTGATGCGGGGATTGGAGCTCGCGGCCGCGAGCAGCCGAGCGCACACCGTACTACCATGGAGCCCATGAGAAAAGCCTGGATCTGGGTTGTGCGTGCTGCTGAGCATCGCGGTGCATGCACGTTTCAACCTGAAGGCGTTTAGGGCGTTTTTGCTGCATCAAGGGGCGTTGTTGCGGCATCCAAGGCCCGTGCTACTATCGGTGCCATGCCCAACCGCCCGTACATCCTGAGCGAGCTGACCTGGAAGACGGTCCGCGCCACGCGCTATGACGTGGCTGTCCTGCCGTGGGGGGCGACCGAAGCGCACAACCTCCACCTCCCGTACGCCACCGACAACATTCAGGCCGAAGAGCTCGCCGCCCGCGCGGCCGAGCGGGCGTGGACCAGCGGCGCAAAGGTGGTCGTGCTGCCGGTCGTGCCGTTTGGCGTGAATACCGGCCAGCTCGACATCCCGCTGTGCGTGAACATGAACCCCAGTACGCAGTTGCTGGTGCTGCGCGACGTCGCGACGTCACTGGCGGGCCAGGGAATTCCGAAGCTCGTGATCTTCAACGGGCACGGCGCCAATGATTTCCGCCAAATGATCCGCGAGATCCAACCCCAGGTGTCAGTGTTCCTCTGCGCGGTTAACTGGTTCAAGGTCGTCGATCCGAAAGGCTTCTTTACCGACCTTGGCGACCATGCCGCTGAGCTCGAGACGAGCGTTATGCAGCACATCGCACCCGATCTGGTGCTGCCGCTGTCCGAGGCCGGCGCGGGGGCCACTCGGAAATTCAAGATCTCGGCATTCCGTGAGGGCTGGGCGTGGGCCCCCCGCCAATGGAGACAGGTCACGGACGATACCGGCTCCGGAAATCCGGCGGCTGCCACCGCGGAAAAGGGCAAGCGCTACGTCGAGGCAGTGACCGCAAAAGTCGCGGACTTTCTCGTTGAGCTCGCTAAAGCCGACACGTCGAAGCTGTACGAGAACCAGTGACCGGCTGAAGGCTCAGGTGCTGAGCAGCTGCTGCACGGCGCGATCCGCTTCGCGTATCGAGTTCCGATGATCGCTGGCTCCGGCGAGATCCGTATTCGCAAACGCGATCCGCCCGTGCGGACGATTCCTCAAAATGTCCCTCGGCGCCGGCTGTCCGTTGATCCCGAAGAAAAACCCCGGCTGCGGATTCACGTACGCGTGACCCCAGCGATTGAGAATGATGCCGGCGATGTCCCGGCGCGGATCGAATCCGCCGGGCGCGAACATGTCGGCGAGCTGCTCGCGGAATGCGCGCTCGTACTGCGCGAACGACGTGCCGAGCAGCTGCGCGCGTCCCCGGCTCCCCTGCTCGGCGATCGACAAGCCGGGCTGGGCGAAGAGGACCTTGATGGTCAGCACCGTCGGTGAGTCAGGACCGATCGTGCGGGGCTCGTTGCCGACGAGCGCCATTTTCCGGACCGAGAGATAGTCGCCGAGTCCCCCGAACCAGCGGCAACCGGACAACCCCATCTTGTAGAGGAAGCGCCAGTTGCGAACGGCGATGTTCGCCATGAGGCAGGGCGATCGATAGAACTGCGCGTACGCTGCGCGATGGCCGGCAGGGAGGTCATGCACGATGTGCTTCGCCGTCCAGCTGCCCCCGGCCACGACGACCGCGCGCGCTTTGACTGTGTGGAGTCGATTGCGCCTAGCGTATGTGATGACGACGTGCGGCGCGCTCCCAGGATCACCGGCGTGCTCGATGCGAACGACGGTGGAATTCAATCGAATCCTGGTTGCTTGGCCGGCGCGATCGAGCGCGCGGAAGTTGACGTGATGCTGCCACACCGCGTCGACGGTGCGCGGACCGGCGAAGGCATCGGGGATGAGCGTCTTCACCATCAGCCGCGCGAATCCGCCGTTGCCGTCGGGAAACATCTGGTCGCCGAGGGTGTCGTCGCCATCCTCCGGAAACTGGTTCTCGATCGCGTAGTTGCAGTACGCCGACAGCACGTCAGGACCAAGACCGTATCCGCCACCTTCGACGGGCGACAGAAACGTGCGCACGGTCTCGCGGCTGATGGTGTATCGCGCCATCAGGTGATCTTCGAGCGTGATGGAGTCGAGCTGGCGCGAGATGGCGTCGCCTTCGGTCCGTGGCCCTGGTACGTCGACCCTGTTCGTCCCCCAACGCAGCAGCTCCCCCCGCGTGGTATCACTGATGGGCGCGCCTTCGAGCTGCCGTCCCCACGGGTCCATCACCCAGGTGCCGGATCGCTCGCCGGGCTGCGGTCCGAAGTAGAAGCCGTAATTCCTCGGCGTCTCGTACGGTGAGTGCGCGAGCGGCATCTCGGGCGAAGGTCCGCGCCACGTCTGGTAGGCGAACGCTGAGCGATCCATTCCGATCATCTCGTAAAACCGATCGGTGTAACCGCCTTTCCCCGGTACCAGGAAAATCGCTGAACCCTGGTGCGCGGTGAGCCGCTGTCCGTCGACCAGGAACTCGTTGCGCTTCGCTTCGCCGCCGAAGATGGCGTGGTTGTCGATGACGAGGCAGCGCCCGCCTTTGTATTTCTGGAAGAAGATCGCGGCCGCGAGTCCGCTGATTCCACCGCCCACGGCGACGAGGTCGTACGTCTCGCCGGTGGCGATGGCGTTGGCGATACGCGTTTCGAACCTGCCATCGCGCATCGCGTGTCCGGCGCTCAGCACATCCCAGGTGTTGCCGTTCGCGTGCCGGTAGTCGCCGATGCCGCCGTAGCCGTTGAAGGCGTCAGCGGGGGAGATCGCCGGCGCTTGACCGGGGAGGAGCAGTCCGGCGCCGGCGAGGAGGGCGCCGTTCAGGAAGTCGCGGCGGGAGATCGGCTCGCCCAAGCCGAGCCTCACTGTCCGGTCGCCGCCGGCGCGCCGAGCCAGCGCGCGAACCACGCCGCCACCTCCGTATAGAAGAAGCGGCTGTCCTCGCCCTTGAGAATCCAGTGGTTCTCCTCCGGCCAGATGATGAGCCGCGAGGGAATCTGCTGGCGCTGCAGCGCGGTCCAGAACTCCAGCGCGTTGTTCATCGGCACCCGGAAGTCGCGCTCGCCCACGGAGACGAGCACCGGCGTGTGCAGGTTCGCCGCCCGCCGCATCGGACTCTGGGTTCTCCACAGGGCGTGGTCTTCCCACGGCGGGCCGCCCACGTTGCGCTCGCGGTCGTAGTTGAAATCGCTGGTCGCCCACTGCGTCTCGAGATCCCATTCGCCGGCGTGGCTGACCAGCGCGCGGTAGCGTGTCGTGGTCACGGCCAGCCAATTCGTGAGGTGGCCGCCGTAACTCGCGCCGCCCGCGACCTGTCTTGAGGCATCGATGAACCGGAACCGCTTGACCGCGCTGTCGGCGGCCTCGTTGATGTCATTGGCGGGCCCCTCGAGCGGATCGAACTGGATGTCCTGCGAAAACTTCTCGCCGTAGCCCGTCGAGCCCCTGTAGTCGGTCATCAGGACCACGTAACCCCCCCCGGTGGCGCCCAGGAGATGCGGATTCCAGCGTAGGCCAAAGTTGTCGGTCCACATGTTGGCCGCACCGCCGTGGATCAGCACGAACAAGGGGTAACTGCGGGTCGAGTCGAATCCTGGCGGCAGTGCGTAGAAGCTGTGAACGCGGTTGCCGCGGGTTGCTGTAAACCAGAACTCGCGCAGCGGCTGCCAGTCGATTTTCTCGGCCCTGTCCGTGTTGAACTTCGTCAGCGCGGTCCAGCGGCCGGTGGCCGGATCGATCCTGACGATTTCGGGCGGATTGGTCGCACTCTCCCACACCGCCGCCATCTTCACGGAGCTCCCCGTGGTCGCCGTCGCCACCTGCAAACCACTGAACGTGCCGCTCGTCATCTTGCCGACCTCTTGCTCCAGCCCTTCGGCTGCGGGCGTGCGAAACAGGCGCGCGTGGCCGGCGTCCTCAGCGAGGAAAAACACGCTGCGCCTATCCGGCGCCGGGTTGTAGCCGCCGACCGAATGCGCGGTCCCTCCGGCGACGACACGCGGAGCGACATTCGCGCTGTGCGGCCAGGGCCACGACACCAGCCGCCGGTTGTTGAACGTGTGCTCGTTGGTCGGCGTCATGACGGCGTACTGTGTCTTGCCATCAGAGCTGAATTGCGGAGCGTCGTAATCGTCTTTGCCTTGCGTAAGCCGTAACGGTTCGCCCGCCGTCGCGTTCACGACCCACAGCGCTTGGACGACGTCGCCATGCGTCCAGTCCCCGCGGTTCGTGGTTGCGGCGAACACGACGAGCTTGCCGTCCGGCGTCCATGCGGCGGCCAGGTCTTCGCCGCTGGTGCCGAGCTGCCCACCGAAACCGGCCCCTTGCA
>WNGI01007007.1_pt1 | contig 14848 bp, 13 predicted proteins | sample 5400621 | NCBI WGS metagenome assembly WNGI01 (sample SAMN13153374, study PRJNA577476) | soil metagenome | isolation source: 20 cm soil or saprolite under Garry oak tree replicate 1 | place: USA:California | collected 2016-06-15 | reverse complement strand
GACCTGGAGATATGGTCCGAGGATTCGCTGGAGCGCACGTGTGTCGGCCGCGGCGGCACGGCGCGGCGGCGCCACCGCGGAGTCGGCGGCCGCGGTGTAGCGCCGGAAGGCGCGGACGCGACGGAAGCGGAATCGTCGCGCGGCGCGGTGGATCGGCGTGTTGTCCTCGGCCGTCGAAAAACGGAGCACGCGAAAGCCGCGCCGCTTGGCGTACGCGATGCGGTGGGCCATGAGCGCGGTCGCGATCCCGCGACGCCGGTACCGCGGCGCGACGCGACCGCCTTCCAGCCACGCCTCCGCTGGCGAAATCACGGTGAGCTTCCCCATTCCGACGACGCGACGGCCGACCTCGGCGACGAAGAACGGGCCGGTGCGCTGTGTGACCCAGCGGTCGAAGAGACCGGGAACGCGGTCCTGGCCTCCCCAGATCGTGCGAACGGCCTCGCGGACGGCGCGCTTGTCCCCCGGTCGCGCGAGGCGGATGACCAGCTCCACGCCGTCATCCTGACCGACCTAGGAGGAGCGGGCTTCCACCAGCGTCACCGCCGCGCGACGCAGCTCGCCCTGCCGCACGTAGCGGAGCTCGACAGCCTTGCCGATCGAGTCGGCGACGAGCGCGCCCTGCAGGTCTGAGAGCGTGGCGAGCGTCAGGTCGTTGAGCCCGACGAGGAGGTCGCCACGCTGGAGGCCGGCACGCTCTGCTGGTCCGCCCGGCGCGACCTCGAGCACGCGGATCCCCGAGGCCGCCATCAGACGAAGCTCGGTCGCCAGCAGCCGGCCGATCGGGGTCGCGGCCCCGCCGATCCCGAGATACGCGCGGCGCACGCGACCGTCGCGGATGAGCACTCCCGCGATGAGGCGCGCCGTGGCCGCAGGAATCGCGAAGCAGATCCCCTGGGCCATCGGGATGATCGCCGTGTTCACGCCGACGACCTTGCCGTGGGTGTCCACGAGCGGTCCGCCAGAGTTCCCCGGATTCAGCGCGGCGTCGGTTTGGATGACGTTGTCGATGACGCGACCGTCGGCGGCGGTCAGCGACCGGCCGAGCGCGCTCACCACACCCGTGGTCACTGAGGAATGGAAGCCGAGGGGATCGCCGATCGCGATGACCAGCTGACCGACGCGGAGGGTGTCGGAGTCCGCGAGCTCGGCCGCCGGGAGCCCCCACCGTGGGATGCGGACGACCGCAAGGTCGGTGGCCGGATCGGCGCCGACGACGGGCGCGCGCACGGGTTCGGTCTCGTTTGTGAGCGTCACCGAGACCTCACGCGCACCTTCGACGACATGTGCGTTCGTAAGGGCGTACCCGTCCGGCGTCACGATGACGCCACTCCCGCCGCTGCCGCCGCGGCGGACATTGACCACACTCGGCGCGACCCGCTCGACGACGCGGATCACCGCCTGCGAGTACGCGTCCAGAAGCGTGCTCGCTGGATCGGCGTCCGCTTGGGCCGGCTCCCTGACCTCCGTCGCCATTAGTTGAGCGGCCCTTGCGAGCGCACCTCGCCGACCTTGGCCATGGCTTCCTTCAGCTCATCGAGCCACGACGATTCGTTTTTCGAGACGAGGCGGACGCACCATGCGAGGGCGTGCGAACGGCTCCTCGCGACGCCCGACCGTACGAGCGTGTCGAGCAGCTCCCGCTCGGGAAGGCGGAGGCGTGTCATGACCGGCACCGAAAGGTGCGTGAAGAGCGCGGTCTCGTCGCCGATCTTCGCGCCCCACGCGAGGTTGCGCCGGAAGCGCTCGCGCGCCTCGCCGGCGATCTTGATGCGCTCGTCACGGGTCGTCTCGCGGAACCGCTGGATCGCCCCGTCGCGTGCCGCGCTCGCGGCCTCCGCGCCGCCCGCCGCCTTCACCTCGGGAAGCGTGCCGACCACCCAGATCTCGTCCTCATCCATGCGCACATCCGGCGTACCGGTGAACCAGTCCTTCGGTAGCCGCCCGCTGAGCCAGCCCTTCACCTCGTCGATCGTCGCCATTTCATCCTCCAGCCAACTTGCGCTATATGGAAAGATGTAATGGCAGCAACGACGTAAGTCAAGCGTTCGTTGGCTACAGACCGTTCGGGAAGCTAGCCGAGGTCCCGGATGACCCTCGCAACCGCGCGCAGATCGGCGACGAAGAGCCGCATCTCCTGCGCCCTGGCGTCGTCGTCCGGCGCTCTGAGAATCGATGACGGGTGCACCGTCGCGAGGAGATGTGGTGCGAGCGGGGACGGGATCAATCTGCCGCGTTCCTTGGTCACCCGGAACGACGGTCCGATGAGCGCCTGCGCCGCCGTCGCCCCGAGGCAGACGACGACCTGGGGCCGCAGGATCCGGATCTCGGCCTCGAGCCAGAGCTTGCATGCGGCGACCTCGCTGCGGTTGGGCTTTTCGTGAAGGCGACGCTTTCCCGCCTGCCGCCACTTGAAGTGCTTCACCGCGTTGGTGACATAGACGGTTTCCCGGTCGATGCCTGCGGCGACGAGGCCCTCGTCGAGAAGCTGGCCGGCGGGGCCGACGAAGGGGCGCCCGGCGAGGTCCTCCTTGTCGCCGGGCTGCTCGCCCACGAACATCACCTTGGCCGTCCGCTTCCCTTCGCCGAAAACGGTCTGCGTCGCGTTCTTCCAAAGATCGCATGCCTGGCAGTGCGCCGCGGCGTCGCGATACGCCGCGAGCGATGGTCTATCCGGCAGCTCCGGATAGTGGTGCCCGGGCTCGGGTTGCGGCTCCGGGCCGCCGGTCTTCTCCACGCCGGTTGACGGAGCAAACGGCGCGCCCGAAGGTGCCTTTGGTGCGCTGGACTTTGGTCGTCGGCGCGGTTGTCGCGCTCGTGCTCGTCGGCGCCGCCGAGTCGGCGGAGAGTGCCCGCCAGCTCGCGGAGCTGCCCGGACGCGGCCGGCCGCTGCTCACCGGAGGCGGCGCCGTGCTCACCCTCGTCGGGCTCGCGTGCTCGGTGGCGATCTACGGGCTCCTCGGATGGTCCGTCGCGCGGGCCGGGGCAAGCGCCCAGCGCGCGCTACGAACAGGAGTCGCGGTCGGGATCTGCGCCGGGCTGATCGGCGGAACGGTGCGCGCGGCCTTCGTGCGCGATTACGTCGCCGACACGGTGGCGCGCTTCGGGCTGCGGGCGGAGGTGGCGACAGGGGCGCTCGCAATCTTCGTGCTTGGGGCCGTCGTGGTGAGCGCCGCCGGGGGCGGTGCCCTTACGTGGCTCGGCTTTCGCTTGGCGCCGTCGAACCGGCCGCGACCTCACTCCTGATCTTCTCCACCACGCCTTCGCTCGACAGGGCGACGAACGCCGCGACGACCTCGGGGTCGAATCGCTCGCCGGCCGCCTTCTCGATCGCCTCGAGCCCGGCCTGCGCCGACCACGCGTCCTTGTATGGCCGCTTCGAGGTGAGGGCGTCGAACACGTCGGCGACGGAAACGATCCGCGCGGCAAGCGAGATCTCCTCGCCCTTCTTGCCATCCGGGTACCCCTTGCCGTCCCAGCGCTCGTGGTGCTCGCGCGCGATCCCGCGCGCGGTCTCGAAGAAGCGCGCCTCGCCGAGCATCGTCTCGCCGTCGATGCAGTGCTGCTTGATGACGTCGAACTCGGCGTCGGAAAGGTGGTGCTCCGCCTGCAGGATGTGGTCGGGCGTGTGGATCTTGCCGACGTCGTGCATGACGCTCGAGTACCCGAACTCCTCCACGAGCGCGCCGGGAAGACCGAGCCGCTCCGCGATCGCTTCGACGTACCGCCGGACGCGGAGGAGGTGCTCGCCGGTCGTGCGGTCCTTCAAAGTCGCCGCGAGCAGTAGGTGGCTGATGCCCTGCAGGCCCGTGCGACGGAGCTCCTCGTTCGCGATGCGCTCCTGCTCGAGCGCGCGCTCGAGCTCCTGTCTGCGCTCGCGCTCCGTGCGGAGCATCTGGGCGAGGTCCTCTGCATACCGGCCGGCCTGCTTCTCCATGAGCGTCATCTGGTGGAGCTGCGTCTCGAACTCCTTGCGCACGCCCTGCTCGCGCTCGTAAACCTTCGCGAAGTCCAGCGCCATGCGCATGGCCTGCGCGTTGGCGAGATCGGCGACGCGCACGGCCTGATGGAGCAGCTGGCGGAAAATGTCGGGGCCGCCGCCCTCCTGCGCCGTCAGCGGTGCGCGCGGCGACATCTCCACCGTCTCGACCATCTGCTTCGTGTCGTCGCTGCTCATGGCTCTAGCTGTGGGCCAGGATCCCGCGGATCGTGTCGATCAGCTCCAGCGGGCCAAAGGGCTTCGTGAGGTACTGGGTCGCGCCGGCGGCGAAGCCGATCGCGCGGTCGCTGTCGCTCTCATGCGCGGTGAGCATGACCACGGGGATGTCCTTCGTCGCCTCATCCGCCTTGATCTGGCGGCACACGTCGAAGCCGTTCGGGCCAGGGCCCATGTCGACGTCGAGCAGGACGAGGTCGGGCTTCTCCGACCGGACGAGCGCGAGCGCCTCGTTGCCGTTCTTCGCCTCGACGATCGTCCAGCCCTGCGTGGACAGGGTGATGCGGACCATCTGTCGGATGGGCACGAGGTCATCGGCCACGAGCAATTTCGCCATTTCTGCCTCCGGATGCTACTGATGGGTCCGAGGGGTCTTACCCCCCGAAGGAATGGTCTTCACGAGGGCTCGACCGGTCCGTTTCCCCCGCGCGGGGGAGCCTGCCGTTCGCGGGTCCAGGACTCGAGCGTGACGAGCCCGAGGCGGGCCGCCTCGGCGACCGCCTCGAGACGCGAGTGCGCGCCGAGCTTGCGCAGGACGGCCTGCACGTGCGCGCGAAGGGTCGCGGTGGAGATGCCGAGCGACTCCGCGGCGGCAGTGGTGCTCGTGCCGCTCGCGAGGAGACGCAGGACCTCGAGCTCGCGAGCAGTGAGCGGCTCGATGATCTTCTTGTGGGCGGCGGTTTCGAGGAGAAGCCGCTGCAGCTCGCTCGGCGCGAAGAGGATCTCGCCCGAAGCGGCGGCACGGACGCTCTCCACGACCTCGGCGAATCCGCGCTCCTTGGTCATGTGCCCGACCGCGCCAGAGCGCGCGACGTCGTTCAACGTCGCGGCAGACGGATCGGCGGTCAGGACGAGCACCGACGTGTCGGGAAGGCTGTTCCGCACCGCGCGCGCCAGGTCGGCGCCGGTCCCGTCGGGGAGGTGGTAGTCGCAGAGCACCACGTCTGGCTTGTGCTGGTTCAGCGCGGCGATGGCGCTCTTCAGGTCGTGGACGACCGCCTCGACGGTGATCCCCTCGGCGCCGCGCAGGGCCACCCGCATGAGCTCGGCGAAGAGGCGCTCGTCATCGACGATGACCACGCGGATCATCCCGTCGCCCACCTACTTGGCCCCCGCCGCGCGGATCTGCGTCGCGAGCGCGGCCACGACCGCGGCGTCGAGCTCTCCCCGCGCGACCGCGCCCTGGAGGATCCGCACGGCTTCCGCTTCGGCGACCGCGGGACGGTCCGGTCGATCGGTGAGCAGCGCCTCGAACCGGTCCGCGACCGTGACGATCCGCACCTCGAGCGGGATCTGCTCGGAACGAAGCCCATCTGGGTAGCCGGTCCCGTCCAGCCTTTCGTGGTGGTGACGAACGATCGGCAGCAGCCCGGAGAGGCGCTTGAACCCGGCAAGGATCTCCTCGCCGAGCAGCGGGTGACGCTCGAGCATCGCGCGCTCGTCGGCCGTGAGCTCGCCGTGCTTCGCGAGGAGCGAAGCGGGCAGCTTCGCATTCCCGACGTCTTTCAGGAGAGCGCCGAGCCGGATGGTCATCCGCGTGGATTCGTCGAGCCCGAGCGCCCGTCCGATATCGACGGCCCGCGCCGCGACCCGCTCGCTGTGGCCCTGGCTCGGCCGATCGTGGGATGCGATCGCCGACGCGAGCACGATGAGCGCCTCGGCGGCGGCCTCGAGGTCCCCCTCGAGGTCGCGCTCACGCACCACGAGGTCGACGATCCGAGGGAGCTGGGCATCGACCGGGGTCAGCTCGGGACGATCCTGACTCGCGTGGGCGGCCGTGACCCGAACGACAGGGACATCCTCGGGGGCGTCGGCCGGCTGCGCCGCGTTCCCTTCCAGGATCAGGACATCGGGCGTCACCTCGCCGTCGGCGACGTCGAATTTCGGGGCGAGGAGCTGCTCGACGTGCGCCGAGAGAGAGCGGTCGGCGATCGTCACGCGCGCGACCATGCGCGAGCCCGCCGAGCGCTCGACGGGCCGGATGAGACGAGGCACGCGCGGGCTGCGCGCCTGCCCCAACACGGCGTCGATCCGTGCGAGGAGCTCGGCCGCCTGGAACGGCTTCGTGATGTAGTCGGCGGCGCCGCACGAGAGACCGCGGACCTTGTCGACCACCTCGCCGCGCGCCGACAGGAAGATCACCGGGATCGGCGCCGTCGCGCCGTTGCTCTTGATCCGCAGACAGACGTCGTATCCGTCGGTATCGGGGAGCATGACGTCGAGGAGGACGAGGTCCGGCAGAAGCTCTTCGACGAGGGCGATGCCCTGACGACCGTCGTGCGCGACCGACACCACCATGCCGTTCGCCTGGAGCCGCCGCTGCAGCACATCGGCGGAGGCGTGGTCGTCCTCCACGACGACGACGCGGACCGCCGGGGCGTCGGAGCGGATGGCCTCTTCCGCGGCTTTCATCTCGGCTCCGGTCCGCTGTCGCCGAGAAGCCAACGCATGGCGACGATGAACTTCGAAGGCCGTTCCTGCTTCGTGTTCTCCTGCAGATAGCTGTGCAGGTCGAGCGCCCAATGCGGCCGCTCGCCGTACCACTTCATCTCGACGATGACGTTCGGCTCCATGGCGAGAAGGGTACCGAGCGGCCGAGGGTCCTCGTCGCCGTCGGTGGCCGCCCAGGGGAGCGCGAAATACATGAGGTTGTGGTCCGCGGTGATGCGGAGCGATGAGTCAAGCGAGTTGTAGGCGAGGCGGTTGTACTGCGTCACGACCACCGGCCGCGCGCCGCCCTTGAGGAGCTTCGCGGCCCGTTCGGCGAGGCCGTGGTCGAGGTTCGGGAGGGTCGGCTCGCCGCGGAGGAAGGACCGCGCGGAGTCCATCGGGACACCGAAACGCTCTTTCAGCGAAGTGTCCTCTTCATCGTCCTTGAACTCGATCCAGGCGGTGCCCGGGTTCAGCACCTCGCGGGGCCGGGTCCGGTGGTACTCCCGGATCCGCAGCTGCATGGCCGACCCGGTCTTCGCCTGCCGGTAGATGGACCAGTCGACCGTGTCGCAGTAGGTCGTCGTGGACCACTGGTAGGGACGGTCGTCGCGGGACAGCGGGAGGTTGTTCGCCGTCGTACGCATCACGAGACGAGCGACGCTCTCGCTCACCTGGAAACGGTGTTCGTGGCGGCGCTCGGCGTCCGTCTCGTGCGCCGGCACGACCTTCGTCGTCACCTTGTCTCCCCGGGTCTTCATGTCATTCGGTCGCGTCGGCGGCCATCGCCAGCGCTCCCCGGCGCGTGAGGGCGAGCCGGACGCCATGCTCGACGTCGGCCGGGATCGTGCCGTCAAGAGACCGGAGGAGGTCCTCAGGCACGGCCCCGCCTTCGGCGGCGAGGATGTTCGCGGCGTTGTAGCGGACGTCCGGCTCCACCGAAACGAGGTTCTCGGCGATCCGGCGCCCGAACACGACGCGAGTGTGCGCGGTGTTGTACACGTAGACGACCGAGAGCCCGGTCCCGATGGCGAGGAGCATCTGCACGTCGGAGTATCGGAGACCGACGATGAGCGCGACGGCGGCGACCATGTTCCCGAATGCGTTCACCCCGCCGGACAAGAACGCCCGGGCACGCGGTCGGATCGAGGCCGCCACCTGGCTGTAGACGAGCTCCGCCGCGGGCCGGTGGAGCGCCGGGATCCAGATCCGCTCCCCGAGCTGCAGGGCGACCCCGGTCACGAAGTTGAGCCCCACCGGTGAGAACGCGGCCGCGCCGTACGAGCCGACGAACCAGAGCGGGAGGGCGAAGAGCACCTTCGCGATCCCGAGGCGTCGCAGGAGGCCGCTCGTGATGAAGCTCTGGATGAGGAGCGCAACGAGCGAGGAGCTCGTGTAGACCGACGCGTAGAGCTGGCTGAAGAAGTCCTCGCTGTTCTGCCCGGTACCGGCCGCTGTCTGGTCGAGGCCGAGCAGGTAGAGGAAGTTCGCGAACTGCATGAGGAAGTACCAGAAGAAGACGCCGACGGCGAACGTCCGCATGAGCTTATCGGCGGTCACCGCGCGGTAGCCGTCGATCGAATCGCGCAGGCTGGCGCGCACACCGTGCGGCCGGTGGTCGTCGTACGCGCGGGCGCCATGGCCCTCGGGGAGCCCCCGGTAGGCGAGGAGCGCGAGGAAGCACACAAAAAAGCCGACGGCTTGCGCGCCGATGAAGTTCTCGGCGTGGACGAGCGGAGCGATCCCGGTGCCGACGAAGCCACCGAGGATCTTTCCGACAAGCACCGATCCCGCGAAGAACGGAAAGAGGCGCTTCGACTGCTCGGCGTCGTAGAGGTTGCCCGCGTACACCCAGAAGAGGATGTAGATCGTCTCCTTCACGCCGTGCGCGAAGACGTAGGAGATCGGCTGAACGATGTTGCCGATGACCGAGGAGCTGATCGCGAACTGGATCGCGACCGATAGGAGCGTCGTCCCGGCGACGTACCAGAGGAGCATCGTCCGGCGGCGAACGCGGTCGACGAAGAAGAAGATGAGCGCGGAGACGGCGAGCATCGCGATCGGCGTCACGATGTACATCCACGGGACGTACTGGACGCCATACCGCTTCACGAAGAGCGCGTCGGCGCCGAGCTTCCCCACCCAGTCCGCGGCGACCATGAGCGTCAGGAGGCCGTAGAGGAAGAGTCCGAGGCCGCGCTCTCCGCGGCGCAACGGCAAAGCATCGGCGAAGAGCCTGCGAAGCATCGGTTAGGCCGTCGCCGAGGCGCGCTCGCCGGCGGGAAGCGTGAACTGGACGATGGCGCCGGGCTGACCGGCGTTCGTCACGATGATCGTGCCGCCGTGCAGCTCGACCGCGAGCTTGCAGAAAGCGAGCCCGAGACCGGTTCCGCCGCGGCTGCGACCCTGCCCCTGGTAAAAGCGATCGAAGATGTGCGGGGCATCTTCAGCGCTGATCCCCGGGCCGGTATCCCGCACCCGCACGATGATGGAGCCTTCGAGCGACTTGTCACGTGCGCTTTCCACACGGACGCTCCCGCCGCTCGGGGTGTGTTTCACCGCGTTGGCGAGAAGGTTCGTGAGGACGCGGACGATGAGCCCGTCGTCGACGAAGACCGTCGCGGTGGCCGGAAGGGCGCTTTCGACGGTGATGCCCTTCGCGAGCGCCTCGGGCGCGACCTGCGCCAGGCTTCGCTCGGCGAGCGCGGCGAGCGAGATGACCTGCGGCATCGCCTCGAGCTTGCCCTCTTCCATCTTGTAGACGTCGAGCAGCGCGTTGACCATGCGGAGGAGCTCGCTGATGTTCGACTCGGACAGCCGCAGGAGCTCGTTGAACTCATGTCGTCCTGGCTCGAGCTGGCCCATCCGGACGAGCTGCATGAACGCCACGACGCTGTTCGCCAGGTTGCGGATGTCGTGCCCGAGCATGCCGATGAGCTCCTTGCGCGACTGCTCCATCCGCTGGAGGTCGGCCGCGGTCTTGCGAAGCTCGTCCTGCAGCTTCTTCGTGAAGATGGCGCTCCGCACGCGTGCCGCGAGCTCGACCGGCTCGAACGGCTTTGCGATGTAGTCGATCCCGCCGACCTCGAACCCCTTGCTCACGTCCTCAGAGCGGTCACGCGCGGTGACGAAGATGACCGGGATGTCGGCCGTCTCGGGCTGTGACTTCAGCCGGCGGCAGGTCTGCCAGCCATCGATGCCCGGCATCATCACGTCGAGCAGGATGAGATCGGGCTGCTCGCTCTTCGCGAGCGCGATCGCCCGTTCCCCGGAGCTCGCGACCTGCGTCTGGCAGCCGATCGCCTCGAGCCGCCGCGCGAGAAGCTCGACGTTCGCGACTTCGTCGTCGACGATCAGGACGCGACCGATCGGCGCAACCGGGTGCCCCGTTGGGCGCGGCGGGGTGCCGTCCCGCGGCGCGACGGCGGCCGCGGGCCCGCCCGGGAAGTAGCGGAGCAGGATCGCGCGCAGCTCCGCCGGCGCGAATGGCTTGGAGACGAAGTCGTCGCACCCGGCCTCGATCGCGCGAGCGCGGTCGGAGCGGTCGGAGGGAAGCGCGAGCGCGGACACGGCGATGATCGGGATGCTCGACGCCCAGGCCTCGGTGCGAAGCGAGCGCGTGAGGCTCCAGCCGTCCATCCGCGGAAGGAGCAGGTCGACGAGCACCGCGTCGGGCCGTTCCACGCGCGCGAGCGCGAGGCCGGCCACGCCGTCCGCCGCGACCAGGGCCTCGTGGCCCGAGGCGCGGATGATCCGCGAGGCGACGTCGAGGTTGTTCGCGTCGTCCTCGACGACCAGAACGCGAGCCATCAGCGGCCCGTCCCGCTGCGGATGAGCATCCCCGTCTCGCTTCCGGCGCGCACGCGGATCGGCAGGGTGAAGTGGAAGACGCTGCCCTTGCCGACTTCGCTGTCGACCCAGATCCGCCCGCCGTGCAGCGTGACCAGGCGCTTCGCGATCGCTAGCCCGAGGCCGGTGCCGCCGTAGCGCCGCGTCGTGGAGCTGTCGGCCTGCCGGAACTCGTCGAAGACGTAGGCCTGCGCCTCGGGTGTGATCCCGACACCCGTGTCGGTGACCGAGATCGTCACCCACCCCTCGGCCGCGCTTCCGGACACGGTCACCGAACCCCGCTCGGTGAACTTCACCGCGTTGGCGAGCATGTTCGCGAGGACCTGACGGACGCGGGCGCGATCCGCCCAGACGCTCGGGAGATTGAGCGGGAGCGCCGAGCGCACCGCGAGGCCCTTCTCGTCGGCGTGCGGCCGCACCAGCTCGAGCGCTTCGTCGGCCACCTCGATCATGTTCACCTCTTCGACGTTCAGCTCCATCTTTCCGGCCTCGATCTTCGCGAGGTCGAGCAGGCCGTTGATCAGCCCGAGGAGATTGTCGGCGGCCTGGGCGACGCGGAAGAGGTCGGTCTGCTGCTGCGCGCTCAGCTCGCCATCGAGCCCGTCGAGCATGAGCTTCGTGTAGCCGATGATGGCGTTCATCGGTGTGCGGAGCTCGTGGCTCACCGAGGCGAGGAACTCGCTCTTCAGGCGGTTCGCGCGCTCGAGCTGAAGGTTGTTCACTCGGAGCTCGGAGACGAGATCCGCGTTCTCATTCGCGACGGAGACGAGCCGGGCGATCGTCCGAAGCGCACGCGCCTGCGTGTCGGTGAGGTCGCGCGCCGACCGGAAGTACGCGGAGAGAAGCCCGATCGTCCGGCCACGTGCCGAGAGCGGGACGTGCGCGACGAACCGCAGATCCCCCGCCTGAACGCTCGAGAGGCGGATGCGGTCGGCGTCTCCTTCGGTGCGAACGAGCACACGCATCGCGAGAGTTACCGCGCTGTCCGGTTCGATGCCGACCGTCGCCGGGGCCGAGAGGCGCCCGCCGGATCCGGGAGGCGCCCCGGGCGGATCCTCACGGATGACGATCGCGCCGGCGTCGGCGCCGAGGAGCGAGACCATGCGATCGAGCGAGCGCGCGAAGATCCGCTCCGCGTCGGTGACGCCGACGACCGCGTCCGCGACCTCGTTCACCGCGCGGACCTCGTCGAGGTACTCACGCTGTGCGCGCTCGCGTTCGTAGAGCGACGCGGCCATCGTGTCGAACGCACGCTCGAGCGTTCCGATCTCATGCGGCGACACCTGCTGGACGCGCGCGGCGAGGTCGCCGGCTTCGATGCGCTGCGCCGCGGCGGCGAGGCTCCCGAGTGGCTCGGTGATGCTTCGGGCCGTGCGGTACGCGAGCAAGGTCACCACCAAGGTGAGGCCGACGCCGAGGAGGATGAGGATCGCGATCAGAGTCCGCTGAGCCTGCTCGACACCGGCTGTCGGCACGAGGACGGCGAGAAGACCGGGGTTCTGCCGCTGCGAGCGGATCACCCTGAAGATCCCGTAGTAATTGGTCCCGTTCGCGGTGGTGTTCTGGATGAGCACGTCGTTGGGCTGCGCGTCGACCGTCGCGATGCTCGGGAACGTCGCGTCCGCTCCAAAGTCCACCGTGGACGCCCGCACCTGACCGTTCCAGATGAGCGCGAGGTCGGCGTCCGAGCGGGTCTTGATGTTCTTCAGGAAGGTCGTGCCGAGGATGTTTCCTGCTTCCATCATCCCGATGGGGTCTTGGTCGGCGTTTCGGATCACGTAGATCGCGCGGATGACCAGGCCCTGGGGCTCGTCGAAGAGCACCCAGGACTGTTGCACCTGGGCCTTCGCGAGCGTGACGAGCTCCGGCTGGAACGTATCGCTCGTCTTCTCCTGGGCGGTCGCGATGATGACGCCGTCGTTGTCGGCGATGCTCATGTCGTCGACGCCGATCCGCGATTTGAGCGGCAGCAGGAAGTTCGTCAGGCCATCCGCGTCGCGGGTCGCGGTCAGGTCTCGCGTCGTCGGGAGGCTCGCGACCGTCTGCGCGGCACGGGTCGCGAGGTCAGACTGGTCGTTGATCTCGTTGAGCGCGACGTCCGCCAGGATCGCCGACTCGTCCGCGAACTGGCCGAGGATGAGCTCGTTCGACTCGTAGATCGCCACACCGACGACCACGACGAGGGCGACGACGCTCACCAGCACGTTCCGGCTGACGATCGCTCGCAGCAGGCTGGGCGTGAGCAGCTTGTTCATCGACCTCGGCCTTCGCTCCTCCTCGACGCTGTCCGGGGCGGTTCGGTCTAGAGACCCGCGAGGATCTTCTGCCCGTCCGGCCCCTTCACGAAGTCGATGAGCGCCTTGATGGCGGGCTTCAGCTTCGTCGGATCGGCGTTGTAAACGAAGTAGAGCGGCCGGCGGACCTGGTACTTGCCGCTGTTCAGGTTCTCCCGCGACGCCGCGACTCCATCGATCGTGGCGAACGCGATCGTGGCGTTCCCGAACGTGCTCGCGTTCATGGTCACCATGCCGATCGACTCCTTGAAGGAGTTGATCGCATTCACGGTCTCGTCGATCTTCGTGACCTCGACCGCGTTCGGCGCGTAGGTCGGCTTCTTGCCATCGAAGAAGTAGGCCTCGAACGCGCTCCGCGTCGAGGATCCCGCCTCGCGGATGAGCAGCCGGATCTTGCCGGGCGTCCCGCCGACGTCCTTCCAGTCGGCGATCTGTCCGGTGAAGATCTTCGCGACCTGGTCCTTGGTGAGCGACTTCACGGGATTGGTGGCGGCCACGGCGACCGCGGTGCCGCTCGCGCCGATCGAGAGCGCTTCGACCTTGCCCTTCTCGGGATCCTTGAGGTCGCGGCTGATGTAACCGAGATCGGTCTCCCCGCTCAGCACGAGGTTCACACCGGCGTCGGACCCGACGTCGGCGAGGCCCTGCCACGTGATGGTCGGGTGGGCTTTCTGGAAGGCGTCGGTGAGGGCTTTCACGTTGTCGAGGGCACCGCCGCCGCCGTTCACGATGTACTGGCCGGCGATCGGGTCGGCCGTCGGCTGTGTCGTTCCGGGAAGCGCGGCGCCACCGCAGGCGGCGACTGACCCGGCGGCGATGATCGTGACCAGGACTGTGCGCAAAGAGCGCATTCGTGCCCTCCTCATGGGCTGAATCGAGACATTAGTCTCTGACCTTTGTATAGCGTGGTCTATCCCTCTGACGGCGGATTCGCGTTACACATTGGGATAGAGCAGGCCTAGTGCAAATGCGGTAGCCGAGACCGCGAGTGCACCAAAAGCGGTCGCTTTGGAGTAATACTCGGCCCGATGACACAAAGGAGCGCCGCGATGGGTGCGCAGAGCGCCCCGGCGCGAGGTCTTCGCGACATCGATCTGCGAGGGCAGCGGCAGGTCATTCCGCTCACGCTCGTCGCCGCGCTCGGCGTCGGAGCGATCTGGCTCGTCGACGTCTCGACCGGTCCCGAGTACGGGTTCGCGATCTTCTACCTCATCCCGATCGGCCTCGCGAGCTGGTGGCTCGGCCGCTATCCGGCGATGATCATCGCGCTCCTCTCGACGGTCGCGTGGATCTTCGCGGAGGCTGCCAATCGCGTGAGCGTGCCGCTTTCGGCAGTGCTCTGGAACGGCCTCACGCGAGCCGCGATCTTCATCATGCTCGGGCTGCTCATCGATCAGGTACGGCGCGAGCGCACGGCGCTCCGCAGCGTCGACATGCACCGCGAGGAATCGCTGGCGCTCGTCGCGCATACGCTCCGCCGATCCGCCGGCGAGATCGAGGCGGCGCTTCCCGATCTCGCGAACGCGCCCGCGCTCAGCGCCGCCGAGCGTGACGCGGTCCTCGACCTCCGCCGCCAGAGCCGCAACTTCAACCGCTTCGCCGAGGACGTGCTCGAGGTGGGCCAGCTGGAGACCGGACATTTCCGGCTCAACCGCGGCCGGTTCGATCTCAGCGAGTTCGTGGCGACGCTGGCCCGCGAGACCGACAAGGATCGGCTGCAGCTCGTCTCCGAATCCGACCCGGTCTGGGTCGAGGCCGATCCCGAGCGGCTGCGGACCGCGATCGAGCACCTGCTGAACAACGCGCTGCGTTTCTCCCCGCCGGGCTCGACGGTGCATCTCACCGTGAGTGGACGCGACGCGCGCGCCCGCGTCACCGTCAAGGATCAGGGCGTCGGCCTGGCCCGGTCCCATCTGGGCGTCCTTTTCAAGAAGTACGGCCGCGTCGAGATTCCAGAGAACCGCGAGCGGATCGGAGTCGGCCTCGGGCTCTACGTGGCTCGGCTCATCGCCGAGGCGCACGGTGGCACCATCACCGCGTCGAGCGTCGGCCTGGGCCT
>WNGI01011517.1_pt1 | contig 14851 bp, 16 predicted proteins | sample 5400621 | NCBI WGS metagenome assembly WNGI01 (sample SAMN13153374, study PRJNA577476) | soil metagenome | isolation source: 20 cm soil or saprolite under Garry oak tree replicate 1 | place: USA:California | collected 2016-06-15 | reverse complement strand
CTCCGGCGTCGAGATCCCGAACCCCACGTACACGGGGACGTCGCTGGCGTCCCGCACCCGCTGCACGAATGGCGGCAGCGCGGGCGAGAGCTCCGTCCGGACGCCGGTCGTCCCGGTGACGGACACGAGGTAGAGCCAGCCGTCGGTCGCCTCGGCAGCCGCGCGGATTCGCTCCTCGGTCGAGGTCGGGGCAACGAGCTGGATCCTCCGCAGCTCGGGGTGCTCCTCGACCGGGAGGTCGACGAGGATGAAGCTCGACGCGCCGCGCTCGCGGCCTTCCGCGGCAAAGCGCTCGTAGCCGTAGGCCTCGAGGATCGCGGCATACGTCATCGGGACGAGCGGCGTCCCGGGCAGCAGCTCGCGCGTTCTCGCGAGGACATCGAGGCAGGCTTGTGTGCGCATCCCGCGCGCGAGGGCGCGCTCGGATGCGCGCCGGATCACCGGCCCCTCTGCGAGCGGGTCCGAGAACGGGAAGCCGAGCTCGACGATGTCGGCGCCTCCTTCGACGGCGGCATGGGCGAGCTCGGGCGTCTCCGGCTCGGCAACCAGGTAGATGACGAGCTTCTTGCCGCTCACGCCACGCGCAGGACGCCGACGAGGTGCTCGCCGCAGCTGCGGGAGCCGGGGTCGTACGCGAGGCGCTCTTCGAACTCGTGCAGGATCTCGTGCACCTCAGGCTCCTCCGCGGCGACGTGCGGCAGGACACCGGCGGCGGCGCCGTCGACCACCTCGCCGTGCGGCGCGAGCAACGCCTCGAGCTCGTCCCACAGGTACATCTGCATCGTGAGATGCCCGTAGCCCTCAGCTTCCGGCAGCACGCCGGTGCGCACGATCTCGCGGGACTTCTCCGGTCCATCCTTTCGCACGAGTTCCGCAATCACGGCCGCGTAGTGGATTACCGCGCCGGCGAGGCCCATCACGCTGACGAGGAGGTGGCCGCCCGGTCTCGTGACGCGGGCGAGCTCCGCCACCGCCTGCTCCGCGCGGTCGACCACGTAGCTCAGTGGCCCGCCGAAGCAGACCGTGACGTCGAACGCGTCGTCGGCAAACCGCGAGAGGTCGGTGATGTCGCCGACCATGGCCTCGACGTCGGGCACCCTCGCGCGCAGCAGCTCGAGCTGTCCCGGCGAGATGTCGAGCGCGGTGACGTGGGCGCCGAGCCGCAGCAGCTCGAGCGTGAAGCGACCAGGCCCGCAGCCGGCGTCGAGCACGCGGTCGCCGGGCCGGACGTAGCCCTCGAGCATCTGCGTGTGGATGGCGATGCTCGGCCCTGGCGTCCGCCCGTCCTCGAACCGCGTCCACTCTCGCTCGCCGTACTCGTCGAAGAACTCCGCGGTGCGCGCGGGATCCCACGCGCTCACAACCGCTCCAGCACCTCCGCGAGGTCCTTGTCCCCGCGGCCGCTGAGCCCGACGAGGATCAGCTCGGCGTCGAGGTCGCGCGCGCGGGCGAGTGCGTGTGCCGGCTCGAGCGCGGGGAGGATGCCTTCGGTTCGCGCGAGTTCCTGGAACGCCGCGAGCGCCTCCTCGTCGGTCGCGACGCGGTACTCGGCCCGGCCGGTGTCGCGGAGGAAGGCGTGCTCCGGGCCGACGCCTGGATAGTCGAGACCCGCCGAGATCGAGTGCGCGTCCGCGATCTGGCCGTCCTCGTCGGCGAGCACCGAGGAGCGCGCGCCATGGAGGACCGCGGGCCGGCCGCTGCCGAGCGATGCCGCGCCCGCGGCCTCGACCCCCACCAGCCGCACGTCCTCGTCCTCGACGAAGCCGTGGAAGATCCCGATCGCGTTCGAGCCGCCGCCGACGCAGGCGACGACCCCCTCGGGGAGCCGCTGCTCGACCGCGAGCATCTGCTCGCGCGCCTCGCGCCCGATCACCGACTGCAGCTCGGCCACGAGCTCGGGATAGGGCGCCGGGCCGACGCAGGAGCCGATCAGGTAGTGGGTCGTCTCGACGTTCGTGATCCAGTCGCGGATCGCCTCGCTCGTCGCCTCCTTCAGCGTCTTCGTGCCGAAGTCGACGCCGCGCACCTCGGCGCCGAGCAGTCGCATCCGCTCCACGTTGGGCCGCTGGCGGCGCATGTCCTCCTCGCCCATGTAGACGGCGCATTCGAAGCCGAAGCGGGCGCAGACCGTCGCGGTGGCGACGCCGTGCTGCCCGGCGCCCGTCTCCGCGACGATCCGCTGCTTGCCGAGCCGCTGAGCGAGCACCGCCTGGCCGAGCGCGTTGTTGAGCTTGTGCGCGCCGGTGTGGAGGAGGTCCTCGCGCTTGAGGTAGATGCGCTTCCCGGGCGCGAATCGCGCCAGCCGCGGTCGAGCTCGTCGAGAGCCGGGATCAGCGTCTCGGGGACGTAGCGGCCGCCGTAGTCCCCGAAGTTGCCTGTCACCTCGCCGCTTGCACCCATGCTCGCACCTTCTCGTGATCCTTTAGTCCCGGCTCGCGCTCGGTCGAGCGTGCGGAGTCGACCGCCCAGGGTTTGACCTCATCGATCGCGTGCCTGACGTTCTCCGGCGTCAGCCCGCCCGCGAGCATGACTCGGACGGAATCGGCGTGGTCCCGCGCACGGTCGAGATGCGTTTCGTCTTCCTCCTCCCACGGGAGGTCGACGACCAGTCCAACCTGTTCGCGTCCGCGTAGCAGCACGCCGTCGCGCGAGCGATGGCCGTTCTCGCGGCCGTAGAGCTGGACGAGATCCGCGTCCGTTTCGTGCTGCTCGCCGACGAAGACAGCGACGCGGAGCACGGTATCGGGCGCATCGAGCAGCTCGTCGGTCCGCCGCGGCGACTCCTGCGCAAGGATGAACCCGACCATGTCGGCACCCGCCTCGACTGCGGCGTCGACGTCCTCCTGCTGCGTGAGACCGCAGACCTTGACAAGCGGCCCCGAGAGCAACTCACCCAGCTTCGCTCCCGCGTGTGGCGCTCGCATCAGCGACGTGCCGACAAGGACGGCGTCGGCTCCGGCGAGCTCGGCCGCCGCGGCCTGGGCCCGCGTGTGGATCGCGCTCTCCGCCACGACGATCCTGTCCCGCGGAGCCTTCGCCACGAGTTCGAGCTGGGCGGTGCGGTCGATGCGGAAGGTGCCGAGGTCTCGTGCGTTGACGCCGATCACGGCGGCGCCGAGGCGCGTCGCGCGCTCGAGCTCGTCCTCGTCGTGGGCCTCCACGAGCGCGTCGAGTCCGAGCTCCTCCGCGACGCGCATGAGCTGAGCTGCCGTCGGGTCGTCGAGGTCGCGGAGGATGAGGAGCGCCGCGTCGGCGCCCGCCTCCCGCACGTCGCGCAGGTGCTCCTCCGTCGAGAAGAAACCCTTTGCGAGCAGCGGCAGGCCGATGGCTGCGCGCGCCGCCCGCAGATCGTCGAGCGAGCCCGCGAACGCGTCGTCGACGAGGACCGAAACCGCACGCGCTCCACCGGCCTCGTACGTCGGGACGACGTCCTCCACCCGCGCGCCGGGGCTGATGTCGCCGGCCGACGGCGAGCGGCGCTTGAACTCGGCGATTGCGCCGAATCCGGGAGCCGAGAGGCTTTCGGCGAACCTCATGAGCGCGAGAACTCCACGAGCTCGTCGAGCCGCGCCGCGGCTGCGCCGGAGTCGATCGCGTCTCGAGCGGGTCGAGCTCATACTCGCGGACGGCTCCATCCGCCACCTCGTAGACGAGGTTCGGCCCGCAGGGAGAGAGCTCGTCGATGCCGCCGGCCCCGTGCACGACGTACGCGCGCGTCGTTTCGAGCTGGACGAGCGCGTCGGCGAGCGTCCGCGCGAGCTCCGGCGAGTAGACGCCGAGCATGAGGGCGCGCGCGCCCGCCGGGTTCGTCAAAGGGCCGAGCACGTTGAAGACGGTACGCGTCGCGAGCTCGCGCCGGACGGGCGCCGCATGCCGCATGGCCGGGTGGTGCGCCTGCGCGAAGAGGAAGCCGAAGCCGAGCTCGTCGATCGAGCGCTCGATCCGCTCCGGGGGCAGCTCGAGCTGGAAGCCGAGCGCCTCGAGCACGTCCGCGGCCCCGGTCTGGGACGAGGCCGCGCGATTGCCGTGCTTCGCCACGGCGGCGCCCGCCGCGGCGGCGACGAGCGCGGCGGCGGTCGAGATGTTGTACGTGTTCGCGCCGTCCCCGCCGGTGCCGACGACGTCGACGAGGTCGGTGCGCGTGGGGCTGACGCGGAGGACGTGCTCGCGCATCGCCTCGGCGCAGCCGGCGATCTCGTCCGCAGTCTCGCCCTTCGCCCGCAGCGCGACGAGGAAGCCGGCGATCTGCGCGGGGGTCGCCTCACCGGCCATGATCACGGCCATCGTTCCGCGCGCCTCGTCGCGGGTTAGGTCGTGGCCGTCCAGCAGCCGCGCAAGAGCCTGCTGGATCACAGTCGTCCCTCGAGGAAGTTGCGGGCGAGCGCCGGCCCGTCCGGGGTGAGCACCGACTCGGGGTGGAACTGGACGCCGACCGCCGGGAGCTCGCGGTGCCGCACCGCCATCACCTCGCCGTCCTCCGCGAACGCCGTTGGCTCCAGCACGCCGGGCAGTCGGGTCGCGGCGAGCGAGTGGTAGCGCCCCGCCTCGAACGGATCCGGCAGCCCCGTGAACAGCCCGCTCCCGTCATGCCGCACGGGGCTCGCCTTCCCGTGGACGAGCTCGCGCGCGTACCCGACCTCGCCGCCGCAGGCCTCGACGAGCGCCTGGTGGCCGAGGCAGACCCCGAGCGTCGGCGTCGTCGGCAGCAGCCGCTCGACGAGCGCCGGAGTCGCGCCGGCGGCCGCCGGGCGGCCGGGGCCGGGCGAGACCACGAGGTGGGAGGGAGCGAGGCGTTCCGCTTCGTCGGCATCGAGCTCGTCGTTCCGCCGCACGACGACGTCGGCGCCGAGCGCTCCGAACAGGTGCGCGAGGTTGTACGAGAACGAGTCGTAGTTGTCGATCAGGAGGATCACGACACGGCGTCCTGCTCCGACTCTGCCAGGTCGATCGCCGCTTCGAGCGCGCGCAGCTTGGCGAGGCACTCCTCGTGCTCCGCGGCGGGATCCGAGTCGGCGACGATGCCGCCTCCGGCCTGCAGGTGCGCGACCCCGTCGCGCAGCCACAGCGTCCGGATAGCGATGCACGTGTCGAGCTCACCCGTCTCCGGTAAGAAGTAGCCCACGGCGCCTGCGTAGATCCCGCGCCGGTACTGCTCGAGCTCCGAGATGATCTGCATCGCGCGCACCTTCGGCGCGCCCGAGACGGTGCCCGCGGGGAAGGTCGCGCGCAGCAGCTCGAACGGCGTGATCCCGTCGCGCAGCTCCCCGACGACCTCCGAGACGAGGTGCGTCACGTGCGAGTAGCGCTCGGGCTCCATGAACCGCTCGACCCGCACCGACCCAGGCAAGCAGACGCGGGAGAGGTCGTTGCGCCCGAGGTCGACGAGCATCGTGTGCTCGGCACGGTCCTTCTCCGACGAGAGCAGGGCCGCCGCGTCGCCTTCCCCGGGGGAGATCGTCCCGGCGATCGGGTTCAGCTCGGCCCGCCGGCCGGCGCACTTGACCACAGTCTCCGGCGAGCTCCCCACGAGCGCGACTTCCCCGAGTTCGAGGAGAAAGAGGTAGGGCGACGGGTTGACGCGCCTCAGCGCGCGGTAGAGCTGGACGGCGGACGCCGAAGTCGGGCGGGTCGCGCGCTGCGAGATCACGACCTGGAAGACGTCGCCCTCGCGGATGTGCTCCTGCGCGCGCTCGACGCGGCGGAGGTGCTCGTCGCGCGACGGCTCGCGCTCGAGCGGCCCGCGCGGCGTCGAGCCGCGGGGTAGGGGCGGCGACGCGACGGCGAGCCCGGTGGCATCGCCGCGCAGCAGCTCGGCGACGCCGCGCGCGTGGTCGAAGCGAAGCAGGACGTCGGGAACGAGGAACAGGCTCTCCGGCACGCCCGGCCCGTCCTCCGGCAGCGGCACGGTTGGCTCGAAGGTCGCGACCGCGTCGTAGCCGAGGTAGCCCACGACCGGCTCGCCGAGCTCCTCCGCCTCGGCGAACGACACGAGGCGCGACCCCGCGCCGACGAAGCTGTACCGCCCGAGCCTGCCGCGCTCGACGGACTCGAGCAGGAACGAGCCGCCGGCGCTCTCACGGAGGGTGAGATACGCGCCGAGCGGCGTCAGAAGGTCGGTTGGGATCTCGGTTTCGGACATGAAAAAGGCTCCTCTCGGAGCCGGGTCGAGCGGGACGGGTTGTTCCGGCGCACTCAGCGTGCGCACAGGCTCCCGCCGCGCTCGATGCGCCAGGCCCACATCCTGCGGACGGAAGTCATGGCCGCAGGGTAGGCAGGCACCGGACGAGCGTCAAGCGGCGAAGACGTGGCCCGCGTCCTCCAGGATGTCGGCGGCCCGCGCGAGGTCGGACGAGCGGATGAGGACGTAGTCCGACTCGAACGTCGAGATCACGAAGATCGGCAGCTCGGCCCCCGCGAGCGGCACGACGAGCGAGGCGACGACGCCGCTGAGCGAGAAGTCGAGCGGCCCCATCACCTCGAGCACCGTCCACCCTCGGTCGACGCTCTCGCCTTCGGGCACGTCGTGGTCACGGCAGACGACGGAGACCTCGTGGTCGGTGCGCGTGACCGAGCGGAACGGGCCTTTGTCGACCCACTCCGGCAGCTCCGAGCCGGGCTGGAGCCTGACGACTGCGTAGCTGTCGGGAAGCGTCCGCAGCTTCACGCCGAGAGCTGTCGGGAAGTGTCCGCAGCTTCACGCCGAGACGCTACCGCGGAGCCCGCGCGGAGGCGCAGGTAGTGTCCCGCCGCCATGGCCCTTCCCGAGCTGCTCGAGCGCCTGCTGACCACGCCCGGTCCCTCCGGGCAGGAGCGCGCCGTCGCGGCCGTGTGGCGGGAGGCTGCCGCGCCCGTCGGCGAGGTCTCGTCCGACGTTCTCGGGAGCTCGTGGGTGCGCGTGGCAGGCACTGCCGGCGGCCCGTCGCTCGCGGTCGTCGGCCACATCGACGAGATCAGCGCCGTCGTCACGCACCTCGGCGACGACGGCATGGCCGCCGTCCGCCAGGTCGGCGGCTTCAACCCGGCCGTGATGGTCGGTCAGCGGGTCGACGTGCTGACGCGACGCGGGCCGCTGCCCGGCGTCGTGGTGGCGCGCGTGCAAAAGCAGCGCCGCGGCCGGGGCGAGGAGCGCAAGGCGATCGAGTACGAGGATCTCGTCCTCGACGTGGGTGCGAAAGACGGCGACGAGCTCAAGAAGCTCGTGCGTCCCGGGGACGCGGCCCTCTGGCGCGGCGAGCCGGTCGCGCTCGCCGGCAACCGGGTCGCCTCGCGGGCGTTCGACAACCGGATCGGCTGTTACGTCGGGCTCGAGGCGGCGAGGCGGCTCGCGGAGTCGGGCGGGAGCCCCGGGGACTTCATCGCGGTTGCCGCCGTGCAGGAGGAGGTGGGCGACTTCGCGGGATCCCGCACCGCCGCCTTCGCCACCGAGCCGCAGGTCGCGATCGCGGTCGACGTCACGCACGCGAACGACGTCCGCGGTGGCGAGCCGGAGAACGAGGGGAAGGTCGTCCTCGGCGGCGGGCCCACGCTGTCGCGCGGACCGTCGATCCATCCGGCGATCTTCGAACTCCTCTACGAGACCGCGGAGGCGGAGAAGATCCCGTTTACGGTCGAGGTTTCGCGCGGCACCACGAGCACGGACGCCGACGCCGTGTACCTCAGCCAGCGTGGGATCGCCACGGGCCTCGTCTCGGTGCCGCTGCGCTACATGCACTCGCCGGTCGAGATCGCCGACCTCGAGGACATCGAGCAGGCGGTGCAGCTCGTCGTCGCCTTCGCGCGCAGGCTCGAGCCTGGACTCGACCTCGCGGGCTAAGTTGGGAGCGTGAGCCGCTCCGTCATCGTCTCAGCGGTCCGGACGCCGTTCGGGAAGCTCAACGGCGGCCTGGCCGCGTATCCCGCGACCGAGCTCGGCGCGATCGCGATCCGCGCGGGCCTCGAGCGCGTCGGGCTCGAGGGGCGCGAGGTCGACTACGTGATCATGGGCCAGGTGCTGCAGGCCGGCGCCGGGCAGGCTCCGGCGCGGCAGGCGGCGGTCGGCGCTGGGATCCCGATCGACGTCCCGTCCGACACCGTGAACAAGGTCTGCGCCTCCTCGATCCGCGCGGTCGAGATCGCCGACTCGATGATCCGGGCCGGCGACGTCGAGGTCGTCGTCACCGGTGGCATGGAGTCGATGACGAACGCGCCCTACGCGCTGCCGAAGGCGCGTAAGGGCTACCGGATGGGAGACGGGACGCTGCTCGACCTCATGATCTGGGACGGGCTGCGCTCGACGTTCGACGAGCTGCACATGGTGCAGCAGGCGGCGAAGGTCGCCCGCGAGCTCGGCGTCTCGCGCGAGGACCAGGACGCCTGGGCGCTTCGCTCGCACGAGCGCGCCGCCGCCGCGCAGGACGCCGGCCGCTTCGACGACGAGATCGTTCCCGTGGGCGAGGTGACCGCGGACGAGTCGATCCGGCGCGACACCACGCTCGACAAGCTCGCTTCCCTGAAGCCGGCGATGGATCCCGAGGGGACGGTCACTGCCGGCAACGCGCCCGGCGTCAACGACGGCGCGTCGTGCGTCGTCGTGTGCTCGGAGGAGTTCGCGAAGCGTCGCGACCTCGAGCCGCTCGCGACGATCGTCGCGCAGGGCTACGTCGCGGACGAGTTCGCGTGGCTCGCACGCACGCCGGCGAACGCCGGGGAGCAAGCGCTCGAGAAGGCGGGGAAGTCGATCGGCGACGTGGAGCGCGTCGAGGTCAACGAGGCGTTCTGCTCCGTCGCGGTCAACTCGCTCGCGATGCTCGGCGCAGACCCGGAGACTGCGAACGTCAACGGCGGCGCGGTCGCGCTCGGCCACCCGATCGGCGCGAGCGGCGGCCGGATCCTCGGCACGATGGTGCACGACCTGCGCCGCAACGGCGGCGGTCTCGGCCTCGCCGCGATCTGCTCCGGCGGCGGCCAGGGCGACGCGCTGCTGATCGAGGTCTGAGCCCTCACTTGACCAGGCGCCGTTCGCACACCACGATGTGCGGAAGGAGGCGCGATGGATGAGGACACGCGTCTGCGGCTGGAATACGACAATGGGTCGGAGCTGCTGCGCGGCCTGACCGAGACGCGCTTCCGGCTGCTCGCGCTCGTCCCGACCGTCGCAGGAGCGGTCGTCGCCCTCGTCAACGGACATCAGAGCGCCGTAGAACTACTCGCCATCGGACTGCTCGGGCTCTGCGCGAGCGTCGGCGTGCTCCTCTACGAGCTGCGAAACGGGGAGATTCAAACTGCGGTCGCACAGCGCGTCACGGAGGTCGAGCGTGTGTTGCTCCCGCACGGACCGCTCGTCGTCGTCCCAAGGAGCCGTCTGCTCGGGTTCGTTCCGGTCTCCAGGACGGGTGCCCTCGCGCTGGTCTACGGAGCCGCCCTCGGCGGGTGGGGCTATCTCGTCGCGTGGGGCGCGCTGCGCGCCCTAGGCGCGACGGGCGCCGCCCGCCCCGCCGGCCTCGCGATCGGGGCGGCATTCGGTGTCCTCATAGCGTTCGAGATCGTCAGGCTCGAGCGTTCGGGCTGACCTCGGCGAGGAAGTCGAGCAGCGTCCGGGCGACGAGCTCTGGCTCGCGGAGCGTCACGTAGTGGTCGGAGTCGAGTTCGACGTGGCGCGCATCCGGGACCGCGCGCGTCACGAGCGGGCCGATCTCGCGGAACCCCGGCGGGTCGTGCTTAGCGGTCACGACGAGCACCGGCACGGCGAGCTCTGCGAGGCGTTGCTTCGCTGCAGCACCAACAGGGGCGCGCGGCTCGACGCCGTCGGGCAGCGGGTTCGCGTCAGGCGTCGCGCGCCATAGCTGCCGGATTCGATCGTCGGCGCCCAGCGGAGCCCAGACCTCGAAATCGACCGCCATCGCGGCCTCCAGATTGCCTTCGGCCTCGGCCGCGTCGTACCGCGCGCCCTGCTCCTCGGTGTACGGCGCGCCTTCGTGACCGGCCAGCCCCGGCGCGACGCCGGCGACCGCCCACAGCCGGTCGGGATGCGCGAGCGCGACGTCGAGCGCGATCCTGCCTCCGAGGGAGAGACCGACGAGCGCCGCCCGCTCGACTCCGAGCCCGTCGAGGACGCCGACGACATCCTCCTCCCACGACCACGGCACGGCCGGCCCGGTCGAGCGGCCGAAGAAGCGGAGGTCGGTGCGGATCGTCCGAAAGCGCTCGGCGAGGAAGGGGACGACCGGCTCCCACAGCCGCGAGTCGCCGAGCCCGCCGTGCAGCAGGAGTACCGTCCGGCCCTCTCCGGCCTCGTCGTACCAGAGACGCGCGCCGCCGACGTCGACTACCGCCACGACCCGACCCTATAGCCTCCTCGCGGCATGGACTTCGAGCACGTCCTCGTGGTGGGAGCGGGGCAGATGGGCGGCGGAATCGCGCAAGTCGTCGCGGCCTCGGGTCGGCGCGTCTCGCTCCACGACGCGGCGCCGGGGGCGACCGAGCGCGGCATCGAGACCATGCGGCGCAGCCTCGAGAAGCTCGCGGAGAAGGGCGGCGCCGACCCCGACGAGGTGCTCGGGCGCGTGGAGCCGGCCGACGACCTCGTGCCGGCCGACCTGCTGATCGAGGCCGTGATCGAAGACGCGGACGTGAAGCAGGACGTCTTCCGCCGCGCCGACGAGATCCTGCCCGAGGCCGCGGTCCTCGCCTCGAATACCTCCTCGATCCCGATCACCTCGCTCGCCTCCGTCACGGATCGCCCCGACCGGGTGATCGGCATGCACTTCTTCAACCCGGTGCCGGTGCTGAAGCTCGTCGAGATCGTGCGGGGCCGCGAGACGTCCGAGGAGACGGCCTCCGCGATCGTCGCGCTCGCGGAGGAGCTCGGGAAGACGCCGGCCGTCGCGAACGACTTCCCCGGCTTCGTCTCGAACCGCATCCTGATGCCGTTCATCAACGAGGCGGTCTGGGCGCTGCACGACGGCGTCGCCGAGGCGGAGGCGATCGACACGATCGCGAAGCTCGGCTTCGCCCATCCGATGGGGCCGCTCGCGCTCGCCGACCTGATCGGGCTCGACACGTGCGTCGCGATCATGGAAGTGCTGCACGAGGGACTCGGCGACGAGAAGTACGCGCCTTGCCCGCTCCTGCGCGAGCACGTCGAGGCGGGCCGCCTCGGGCGCAAGTCCGGCCGCGGTTTCTACGCTTACGACTGATGGACTTCGAGCTCTCAGCCGAGCAGAAGGAGATCCAGGCGCTCGCGCGCGACTTCGTGCGGGCCGAGATCGAGCCGCACGCGGCCGAGTGGGACCGCGAGCACCACTTCCCCCGGGGCGTGTTCGCGAAGCTCGCCGAGCTCGGCCTGATGGGTGTCTGCCTGCCGGAGGAGTACGGCGGAGCCGGCGCCGACTTCCTCTCGTACATGCTCGTGATCGAGGAGCTCTCGCGCGGTGACGCGGGAGTCGGCGTGACGGTTGCCGTCCACACGAGCGCGGTGACGCTGCCGCTGCTCCGCTTCGGGTCGGAGGAGCAGCGGGCGCGCTTCGTCCCGCCGCTCGCGCGCGGCGAGCTCATCGGCGCGTTCGCGCTGACCGAGCCAGAGGCGGGGTCCGACGCCGGGTCCCTGCGCACCTCGGCGACGCGAGAGGACGGCGGCTGGCGGATCGCCGGCGCGAAGCAGTTCATCTCGACGGCGGAGTACGCCGGGACCTTCCTGCTCTTCGCCCGTACCGATCCGGACACGCCCGGCGCCGGGGGCATCTCGGCCTTCGTCCTCGACGCGGACCACATCCGCGTCACCGGGAGCGAGGAGAAGCTCGGGCTCAACTCCTCGACCACGAACTCGATCGCCGTCAACGTGAGCGTCGACGCCGACCGGCTGCTGCACGAGGAGGGCAAGGGCTTCCACGTCGCGATGGCCACCCTCGACGGCGGCCGGATCGGGATAGCCGCGCAGGCGGTCGGCATCGCGCAGGCGGCGTACGACGTCGCGCGCGAGTACGCGAAGGAGCGGCACGCGTTCGGGCGGCCGATCGCCGAGTTCCAGGCGATCCAGCACAAGCTCGCCGACATGTCGACGGAGATCGACGCGGCGCGGCTCCTCGTCCACCGCGCCGCGTGGCTGAAGCAGAACGACCGCCCGCACACCGAGGCAGGCGCGAAGGCGAAGCTCTTCGCCTCCGAGATGGCGCGCCGCCAGACGGGCGAGGCGATCCAGATCCTCGGCGGCTACGGCTATACGAAGGAGTTCCCCGTCGAGCGCTACTACCGCGACGCGAAGATCACCGAGATCTACGAGGGCACGAGCGAGATCCAGCGGCTCGTGATTGCGCGCTCGATCCTCGGGTTACAGGAACGCGCTCTCGCACAGGGTTAATTAGAGATCGCTAGCTCGATCGCGCGGCGGCCGTTTTCGAGCACGGGCTCGCCGTGGGAGACGAGCACGAGCTCGACCGGGAGCTCGGCGATCGCGCGCAGCGAGCGGTCGAGCGCAGAGGGATCCGCGAGCGCGGGCGACGGGACGAGCGCGAGCCCGCCGTCTCCATCGCCGACGAAGACCTCCGCCACGGCGAGCGCCCGGTGGGGCCGGATGAAGTACGCCAGCTGCTCCTCCGGCGCACCTTCGACGGGATAGACCTCGACGCTTTCCGGCACCCGGTCGTCCGCCCGGTAGCGCTCGCGCAGGATCGCCGCGCTGCGCTCGTGCCACGCCGCGGTGAGGAGGATCGAGACCGGAAGGCCGAGCCGCTCGAGGTCGCGATCGAGATAGGCGAGGAACTCCTCCTCCTCGCCGGCGGGCAGGAGCGGATCGATCAGGACGACGGCGTCGGGCGCCTCGTAGTACACGCACCCGACCTCCGGCGGCACCGGCGGGCCCCAGTCGGGCCAGTCGGCCGCGTTCGGATGGGGCGCAGTCCAACGCCACAGGCCGTCCGCTAGCCGGCGGACGTCCATCGATAGCGCACGTCGGGCGTCTTCTCCTCGTTCCCGGAGCCGTCCGTGAACTCGACCGCGACGCAGCCGCGCTTCTCGTAGAAGTGCCGGGCCTTCACGTTGTCCTGGAAGGCCCAGAAGCTGAAGCCCTGCGGCCGCTCGTGCTGCGCGAGCTCGAAGAGCGCCGTGCCGATGCCTTCACCGTGCGCCTCCGGGTCGACGTAGAAGAACGTCCCGAGGTCTCCGTCGAGGGCGAGGAAGCCGGCTACGCGCTCGTCGCGCTCGGCCACCCAGACCTCCTGCCGCTCGACGACGCCGGCGAGGAAGGTGACGTTCTCCTCGTGTGTGTGGAGCTTCGGGAGAAAATCGAGCGTCGCGAAGGAGCGCTCGAACACGTCGACGATCTGCTCGACGTCTGCGGGCGTGGCGCGTCTGAGCACGGTCGTAGGCTACGGGCATGCGCAAGCGCGACGAGCCCGTCCGTCTGACGCGCATCTACACGCGCGGCGGGGACAAGGGCGAGACGAGCCTCGGCGACGGCTCGCGGGTCTCGAAGCTCGACCCGCGAGTCGCCGCGATTGGCGACGTCGACGAGCTCAACTCGCTCGTCGGCTGGGCCGGCGGACTGGAGCGCGTCCAGAACGAGCTCTTCGACCTCGGGGCCGACCTGTCCGTCCCGTATGCGGGCAACGAGGACCGCCTGCGGGTCACCCAGGACGCCGTCGGCCGGCTCGAGGAGGAGATCGACGCGGCGAACGCGACGCTGCCCGAGCTGAAGAGCTTCGTCCTGCCCGGCGGGAGCGAGCGCGCGGCCCGGCTCTTCCTCGCGCGTGCGGTCTGTCGCCGAGCCGAGCGAGCCGTTCTCGCCGTCGCGGACATGAATCCCCTCGCCGCGGTCTACCTCAACCGCTTGTCCGACCTGCTTTTTGTCCTCGCCCGTGCCGCGAACGCCGGAGCTGGCGTGGATGAGTCGGTCTGGCGGCCAGGTTCGGCGCGCTGAGAGAACGGCGGTCCTGCCCGGTGCGGGCAGGACCGCCGAAGTCGATGGTCAGCGAGCGATATGGAACGGAATGTGCGCGTTCGACCTCACGGCCGCATGCGGCGTCCCAGCGACTGCGGTGAGGGTCTCCGGGATGCCCTGCAGCGAGGCGTGGCACTCCGGGGTGCCGAACGTATCCGCTTCCAGGTGCCAGATCAGCGATCCAGGGCTGGGCTTGAACTGGAGCAGCCCGTAATGGTAGTCCGTCTCGAAACCCCCGGAATTCGCAGCGGCGCTGGTGAGGGACGTCGACGTGCTGAATGTTCCCGCGGGCACACTGAACGTGAAGACGTCTGTCCCTGGGGTGCCGTTGATGTTATTCACGTCCTCGACATCGACGGCCCAGGAGCCGTCGGTTGTCTGGAGAAACAGCCCCAGGGCGGCGTCCCCGGACGAGGTCGCGCACTCCGCGCCATACGTGACTCCCATGAGGGTGCCGATCGTCTTGACTGTCGGTGTCGCGCTGGCCGTGGCGTCGTAGGTCAGGATCTTGCCGCCCGGCCCCTGTGGTCCGGGTGCCCCGGGGGCTCCTGGCGCCCCGGGCGCGCCGGCCGCGCCGGTCGCGCCGGTCGCGCCGGTCGCGCCCTTGGCCCCGTGCAGCTGCTTGATTGCCTTCTTCGTGAGCTTCTTTGTGGCGATCGAGTGATTTTTGATCTGCGAGCCGGTGATGAGCCCGCTCGCGTAGGCGACTGCGCCGCCTCCCATGGCGACGAACAACGCCACTGTGGCGATGACCGTCGCCGGATGCTTGAGAAACCCCATCTGAATGTCCTCCATCTGTTGTTTGGACTCGTTCGATTCGTTTCGGACGAGGCCGCAACTCGACCCTCGAACCTCGGTGGGTGGAGTGAATCACTGCCGCCGGACGATTACAACCGCATTTCGAGGGACAGCGCCGTTTGCCGGCCGGGCACCCGCTTT
>WNGI01005898.1_pt1 | contig 14856 bp, 7 predicted proteins | sample 5400621 | NCBI WGS metagenome assembly WNGI01 (sample SAMN13153374, study PRJNA577476) | soil metagenome | isolation source: 20 cm soil or saprolite under Garry oak tree replicate 1 | place: USA:California | collected 2016-06-15 | reverse complement strand
CGAGCACTGCTCCGTCTTCGGCGGCCGCGCCGAGCACGCCCAGCGTCGCGGCGCAGATCTCGAAGCGCCCAACAGGTGCAGGCGGTCCGATGGCCAGCGCCGAGGCGAGCGCAACCGCCTGTTGCGCCGGAAGCTTGTCGAGCGCGCTGAGGAGCGGTCGGAGCACGTCCGCCAGCCCGGAGAACGCAAGCTCGGACTCGGTAGGGGCTCCCCTTGCGCGTAACACGGTCATGTCGTTCGCCTGCTCCGCGGCATAGCCGCAAAGCGCGCTCTTGCCGATTCCCGCTTCCCCGCGGAGGACTAGTGCCTCGCTGCGACCGGCGCGTGCCTGTGCGAGCAACTGATCGACCCGCTCGCATTCGTTCTGGCGCCCGAAGAGCATCGGCCAATCGTACGAGCCGAACGTCACTAACACGACTCAGACCCAGACGGCGTGTGGAAAGTCGCCTCCGGCGTTCGCCGCACTCAGGTCCGGCAACGCGTGAAGTTCAGGGAGCGGAGGGGTGCGTAGCGTACGGCACCCCTCCGGCCCCTTTGGCCGCCCTCCCCAAGCCATGGCAGGCCCTCCGCGATGCCGATATGTGTCAGGAGGTCAGGATGCGGCGTGCCGCTAACGCGCCTCTAACGCGAAGCAGCGTCCAGCACGGAAAACCCTCTTGGGCTTTCTGTGCGTGGTTTGCATTGGCTCAGTTCATCCGCGGGCCTGCGTAAGAACACGCGCGTTAGTGCCGCGTTAGAGGCGGCCGTCAACGTGGCGATCGGCCCTTCCGAGGAGAGGAGGTGCGGATGCCACGCACACAAACATCGCATGCTCCCGGGCGGCGGTTGTTCGGATTCGTCGCCGCCGTGGCTGCATCGCTGTTGCTTTTCGCTTCCAGTGCTGCGGCTCCGGCGCGTGGAGCATCCCCCGCGACTACCCTGCGGATCAGCCTCTTCGCCGGCATCGAGAACCTCGATCCAGGCCGCGCCTACTACACAGTTGACTGGCAGCTCCTCAATCAGGTCTGCGCGAAGCTCCTCACGTACCCTGATCGGCCCGCCCCTGACGCGTTCACGTTGCAGCCCGAGGTCGCCCAGGCAATGCCGACGGTCTCGGCCGACGGCAAGACCTACACCTTCAAGGTCCGCGACGACTTCACGTTCTCCTCGGGCGAGAAGGTGACCGCGCAGACCTTCAAGGCCGCGCTCGACCGAGTGGCGAGTCCTACGCTCGGCTCACCAGGCGCCTGGCTTCTCGGGGACATCGTCGGTTTCGCGGAGGTCAACTCGGGGCAGGCATCGTCGGTCTCGGGCGTGGTCGCGAGCGGCACACGCTGACGATCACGCTGACACATCCCTCGGGCGACTTCCTGACCCGGCTGGCTCTGCCGTTCAGCTGCGCCATGCCGGTGGACACCCCGAAGAGCCCGGTCCTAAGCGCCTTCGCCTCGGCCGGCCCGTACTACATCGACAGCTATGTCCCTAATCAGTCGATCGTGTTGAAGCGAAATCCCCACTACACGGGCCCGCGGCCTCGGTATTTCGACGAGATCGACTACACGCTCGGGGTGCCGCAGGACCAGGCGTACCTTCAGATTCAGAACGGCCAGCTCGACTATGCGGGCGACGGTCTGCCCTCGACTGCATACCAGGGCCTCTACGAGCAGTACGGGCCTGGAAGCGCCGCCGCCGCGCAGGGCAGGCAGCGCTACTTCGTCAACCCGTCGCAGGTGATCGACTTCCTTGCACTGAACACGACCGCAGGGCGGCCGTTTGAGAACCTGAAGCTGCGCCAGGCGGTCAACTACGCCCTCGACCGCGCCGCGATCGTCGCGATCAGGGGCCCGCACGCGGCCTCGCCGACCGCCCAGTACTTGCCGGCGGCGATTCCGGGCTTCCGCGACGATGGGATCTATCCGCTCGACGGGCCGGACGCCGCCACGGCGGAAGCGCTGGTCGCCGAGGCCGGCGGACCGCCCGCCGCGCCGATCGTGGTTTACACCTCGTCGAGCCCGCTCGCCCAGCAGCAGGTGGCCCTGATCGCGTCCGAGCTCGAGGCGGTCGGCTTCACAGTCGACGTGCACTCGTTCGCCTCGGGCCTGTTCACCAAGTGCGGCACCAAGGGCGAGCCGTTCGATATCTGCGTTGCCGGCTGGGCGGCCGACTACCCCGACCCGTACGACCTCTTGCAGCTCTTCGACGGCCGGACGATCCAGGACAACTCCAACAACAACATCTCCTACTTCGAGGATCCGGCCTTCAACGCAAAGCTGGACGCGGCCAACGCGCTGAGCGGCGAAGCTCGCTACACGGCATTCGGCAATCTCGACGTCGAGGTCGCGCGCGACGCCGCTCCCTGGGCGGCCTTGGACTATCGCAATCAGCGCGATTTCTTCTCCGACCGGATCGGCGGCCAAGTCTTTCAGCCCATCTACGACTCGATGGACCTGGCGACGCTCTATCTGCGGCCGGGGATCTCGCCCGACGACGTCAGCGTGCGCGAGGGCAACAGCGGCAGCGCCACGGCGCTCTTCACCGTCTCGCTGAGCTCGGTCGAACAGGGCCAGGTCACTGTCGACTTCGCGACCGCAGACGGGACGGCGAAGGCCGGCAGCGACTACACCGCCACGAGCGGTACGCTGACGATCCCCGCGGGGCAGCGCTCGGCGACGGTCAGCGTCCCAGTATCCGGTGATCGCGGCGTCGAGAGCGACGAGACCTTTGGGCTCAACCTGACTAACCCAAGCACCGGCACGATCACGGACGCAAGTGCCGTCGCGACGATCGTCAACGACGACGCAGCGCCTGTCGCGGAGGGCCAGGCGGTCTCAACGAACGAGGACACGGCGAAGCCGATCACGCTCGGCGCGACCGACGCGAACTCCGACCCGCTCGGCTTCTCGATCGTGAGCGGCCCCGCCCACGGAACGCTGACGGCGCTCGTCGGCAACAGCCTCACCTACGCGCCGAACCCAAACTACAACGGCGCCGATTCGTTCAGCTTCAAGGCCAGCGACGGCCCCAACGACTCGAACACCGCGACGGTGTCGGTGACGGTCAATCCGGTCGACGACGCGCCGGTCGCGAACCCGCAGGCGCTCTTGACAAAGGAGGACACGGCGAAGCCGATCACGCTGACGGCAACCGATGTCGAGGGCGACGCGCTCACGTATGCCGTGGTCAAAGCGCCTACCCACGGCGTCGTAACCGGCAGCGGCGCGAACCGTACGTACACGCCCGCCGCGAACTACAACGGGCCGGACTCGTTCAGCTTCAAGGCAAGCGACGGATCGGCCGACTCGAACGTCGCTGCCGTCTCGCTCACGGTGACGCCGGTTGCAGATGCCAGGCTGGCGGTTATCTCCCGCTCGCTCACGGTCACGAAGAAGCGGGTCGCCGCGGTCAAACTCCGCTGCGGCGTCGAGGCACGCTGCCATGGCACGCTGGCGCTTTCGGCGACGGTAAAGGGGCGCCTCGTCGGCTCCCGCCGCGCTTTCGTGAAGCTGACCCTCGGCAGCCACAGCTTCTCGATTGCCGCCGGCCGGACGGCGACGATCAACGTCAAGCTCAACGCTAGCGCGTACAAGCTGCTCTTCCGCCTTAAGCGGCTGCGGGCCCGGGTCCAGATCCGCTACAAGCAGCCGGGGGGCGGCTCAACGACGGCGACGCTGGCGATCACGCTCAGGGCTCCGGCAACGCGGTAGGCGAAGGCAAACACGCCGCGAGGCGATCCGCTGTCTCAAAAAGGAAGTTCGCGCGAACCTTCTACACGAAACTGACGAGCGAGGCAGCACGGAAAACCCTCTCGGGCTTTCCGTGCGTGGTTTTGGAGTGCCTCAGTTCATCGGCTTTTACCGATCGGGTGGCCGCCGCCTCCCGGGTTCGACGCGAGGCCGGTCGCGGGCGTCACCGCCGCGAGCACTCCAAGCGCGAGGCCGGTAGCAAGCAGCCGGCGCAGGCTCGTCCTGGAGAGCATTTTCGTCACCTCCTTTCCTCGGTCGCTCATCGACACGAGGATCGGAGGGCTCGCTCACGCGTACCTAACCCGCAGCCAATTTCGCACTAACGCAGTTCGGCCCCGGAGAGGAGCAGCGTCGCCCTCGCAGGCCGCCCTTGCCGGGTTAGCCGCCGCACGCGCTCGGCGTGACGCTCAACGCCGGCGTTAGCCCCGTGTTAGAGGGGGCCGCCATTGTCGCCGTATGAGAACTCGCACCCCAGAGAGGAGGTGATGACTTCATGCTGAGTTCTGCTACACGACATCTGCGACACAACCTCGTCGCTTACCTCGCGTTGCTGCTCGCGCTCAGCGGTACTTCTTACGCCGCGGCGACCAAGCTGCTGCCGGCGAACAGTGTCGGCACTCGCCAGGTCATCAACGGCTCGCTGCTGAAGGCGGACTTCAAGTCCGGGCAGCTTCCGCGCGGCGTTCGGGGCGCGCGAGGTTCTATTGGCCCTAGCGGTCCTGCTGGAGCGACCGGACCTGCTGGCCCTGCCGGGTCTCAAGGGGTGCAAGGTCCGCCCGGACCGGTCTCGCTGACCTATGTCATTTCGGCGGATACCGCCTTGCCGAACGGCACGCAACAGGACGCGTTCGTCACCTGTCCGGCAGGGATGGTCGTAACCGGCGGCGGTGGACTTACTCCCTCGACCAGTACCGGCGTCACCATCAACTCGTCGGCGATCGGTACATCGACGGGAGACGCACCCGACCAGTGGGGGGTTTCGATGAACAACACGAGCGGGAGCGATACAACCTTCAATGTAGAGGCAATCTGCACAACGCCAACAAACGTCTCGTTCGGCTCGAGTTCCACAGTCCGCGCTCTCCGCGCTGCACACAAATAGACATGGCGGCGGCGGGCTTCTTTCGAAGCGCGCCGCCGCATCCTCCTCCACTCAGCCCGGGGCCCCCGCTTCGACGGGGCTTTCCCTGCAAAGAGCCGGGACGGAGCGGCGCCGGAGTCGAACCGACCGAGCGTGGGGCTGCCACGCCGCACCGGTTTTGAAGACTACTGCTAGAAGTGGCCGTTTGCAGGTGGTTCTTGCTCTGGTAGGGGCCTGTGCGCCGGTCCGTGCGCCGGTCAACGAACGATCGCCTACGTTGAGTTTTCGGGCCTCCCCGGAGCGGCTCAGCGAACGGGTCGCTCGTCGCGGTCGCTGGGCGCCCGCGCGTTAGTGTCGAAAAGCCCTGACTCGTATGCGAGCACCACGGCCTGAACGCGGTCGCGGAGGTCGAGCTTCTGGAGTATGTGCGTGATGTGTGTCTTGACGGTCGTGTCGCTGATGTAGAGCTCTCCGCCGATCTCGGCGTTCGAGAGGCCGCGGGCGATCAAGCGAAACACGTCGAGCTCGCGCTCTGTCAGCTCGTCGAGCTGTTTTGGAGGCGCGGGTTGTGGAATGCGAGTGAACTGTCTTATGACCCGTTTCGTGATGGCGGGGGAGAGAAGCGCCTCTCCGTCGGCGACCGTGCGGACAGCTGCAAGGAGTTGTTCGGGCGGGTCGTCTTTGAGCACGAAACCGCTGGCGCCCGCGCGGAGGGCCTCGTAGACGTATTCATCGAGGTCGAACGTCGTCAGGATCAGAATGCGCGCGGCGCTGTCGGCGGCGAGGATTCGCCGCGTCGCTTGGAGCCCGTCGAGCTCGGGCATGCGGATATCCATCAGGACGACGGTTGGATCGAAGCGTGCCGCCTTGTCGACCGCCTCGAGTCCGTTGCTCGCCTCGGCTACCACCTCGATGTCGTCCTCGCCGGAGAGCAGCATCCGGAAGCCGGCGCGGACCATTGATTGGTCGTCGGCGACGAGCACGCGGATGGTCATCGTCGGCCGGCGCTGAGCGGGAGGCGCGTGCTGAGGATGAAGCCGCGACCGTTGGCGGTGCCGGCGCTCATCTGGCCGCCGTAGATCTTGACGCGTTCGCGGACGCCTACGAGTCCGTGGCCGAGGCCGTCGCTCGTCGAGCTGCCCCCGCCGTTGTCGCGTACCTCAACTTGCAGCTCGTCGGACCGGTACCGGACGGTCACATCGGCGTTGCTGGCACGCGCATGCTTGAGTGCGTTGGTCAGGCCTTCCTGGACGATCCGATAGGCGGACAGGTCGATTCCCCGTGGGAGCGCGACGGGCTCGCCATCGACATGCAACTGGACGGGCAGGCCGGCGCGTCCGATCTCTTCCAGCAGTTCTTCGAGGCCGTCGAGGCCAGGCTGCGGGGTGAGCTCGGCTTCGTCTCCGTCGCCGCGCATCGCGGCGAGGAGGCCGCGCATCTCGGCAAGCGCTGTGCGCCCGGCCTGCTCGACATTTCTGAGCGCGTCGCTGTCCTCAGCCAGTGTCTCGGGGAGCTTGTGCCTGACGGCGCCGACCTGGAGCACCATTACGCTCACGGCGTGGGCGACGATGTCGTGCAGCTCGCGCGCGATCCGCACACGCTCCTCGGCCACTGCGATCCGCGCCGCCGCGTCGCGTTCCCGCTCGGCCTGGGCCGCACGTACTTCCGCCGCCTCAGCCTGCTCGACCCGCTCGCGCAGCGCAAAGCCCGCCACCCAGGCGATCGTGAACTCGAGCGGGATGAAGATGAGCATCGCGGCTGTGTGTCCGGGGATCTTGTAGACGACGGTCGCCGGCCCGCCGATCACGAGGGCCAAACCGATGCCTGCCTGCACGGGGTCGCGCAGGTTTCCGAGCAGGAACGCGGCTACCAGCCCAACCACGAAGATGCTGATCGCGAACGGGATCAGCCGCCAATCGACGAACGCGATCCCGGCCGCGAGCAGCCAGTGCGCCGCCGGCGCGAAGGGAAAGCGCCGACGCGCGACGATCGGGAGCACCAGGATCGCGATCGCCGGAAGGACGAACCACAGCGTCGTGCGCGGGGCGTCCGGTGAGTGGCGCCCGACCAGCACTTCGAGCATCGCGGCGATCAGCAGGAGCGCGATCAGCAGGTCGACCACGTACGTGCGCGAGAGGTATCGGATCCGGCCCACGCGTTGAAGGTACTCCAGGATCGCGCCCGCCGCCTCCTACCTGGGTAGGACGCCGGATCAGCGGCTGGTAGGAGCCTGATCGCGACTTCGCGACGATGACCCCCGGCGACCGGGCTCCTAGCGTCGAGCTACCGGACTCGACGGAAAGGACAAGCGATGGAAGCCCCGAGAACAAAACCGTTCGGACCAGCGCGAATCATCGCGCTCACGCTCATCTCCCTCACGACACTCGGCCTCGCCTATCTCCACTTCAGCGGCGGCAACGACGCGGTCTCCGTGCCCTCCGGGGCACACGCTGGCCAGCTGAAGCTCCACTCCTGCCACTACGCGACCGAGAACGGCAGCTATCGCGCCGACTGCGGCACGCTCGTGGTTCCGGAGAGCCGGTACAAGGCGCACTCTCGGCTGATCGCGCTCCCGGTGACTCGGATCCGCGCGCGCTCTGCGAACCCGGGCGTTCCGATCTTCCGCCTCGAAGGCGGCCCTGGGCTCACGAACATGGAGTTCAGCAAGGCGAGCAGGTTCGCGAGCCGGGGTGACGTCGTCCTCGTCGGCTACCGCGGCGTCGACGGGTCTACCCGGCTCGACTGTCCGGAGGTCGAGGCGGCGCTCAAGCACTCGACCGACTTCCTCGCCGAGAAGTCCTTTCGCGCTTACGGCGACGGCCTCCGCTCCTGCGCGCACCGTCTGACCGAAGACGGCGTCGATCTCGCTGGTTTCGGACTCGCCCAGCAGGTCGACGACCTCGAGGCCGCGCGCATCGCTCTCGGCTACAAGCGCATCGACCTTCTGAGCGAGAGCGCGGGGACACGCACGGCGATGATCTATTCCTGGCGCTACCCGAACAGCATTCACCGGTCGGTGATGATCGGGGTGAACCCGCCCGGCAACTTCCTCTGGGATGCGAAGACGACCGACGAGCAGATCCGGAAGTACTCCGCTTTGTGCGCTGAGGACGACTCATGCCGGAAGCGGAGCGACAACCTCGCCGCGTCGGTCAGCCAGGCGCTCGCCGACATTCCCGACCACTGGTTCTTCCTGCCGATCAAGAAGGGCAATGTGGGGGTCGCCTCCTTCTACGGACTGATGGAATCGAGCTCGGAGGCGGCCCCTCTCTCGGCACCGATCACGCTGAGTACCTTGCTGTCCGCGAATCACGGCGACGCCAGCGGGTTCTGGCTCCAGTCATTGCTCGCCGACTTCGCCTTCCCGACCTCATTCATCTGGGGCCAGATGGCGGCCGCCAGCCGCGCCGATGCCGACACGGCGAAGCGCTACTTCTCGTCGGGTGACCACCGCGGCGAGTCCATCCTCGGCGACCCGGGCACCCGCTTCATGTGGGGCGGCGGCGAGCTGGCAGACGCGTGGCCGGCCAACGCGAGCGAGAACGAATACAACCGCGTGCGAACGTCCAAGGTGAGCACGCTGCTGATCGGCGGGGCGCTTGACGTCGCGACGCCGCCGCAGATCGCGACCAGGGAGCTCCTCCCGTTCCTCCCGAACGGCCACCAGGTCGTGCTGGCCGGGATCGGGCACACGACCTCCTTCTGGACGGAGCAGCGGGAAGCCGGCAGCCACCTGATCAACACCTTCTTCGACAGCGGCAGGGTCGACAAGTCGCTCTACACGCCGACGAGCGTCGACTTCACGCCCGACGTGACGCAGACGGCGCTTGGCAAAGGCATCGCCGGAGCGATGGTCGCCCTTGCCCTCCTCACCGTCCTCTCGCTGCTGTTGATGGCTTGGCGAGTGCACAAGCGAGGATACTTCGGACGCAAGGCCGGCGCGACGCTGCGGTCGCTCTACCCGATCGTGCTGGGCCTGGGCGGCTGGTTCCTCGGCGTTCTGATCGTGATCACGACGATGCCCGGAACACCGCTCGACGACGAGCTGCTCGCGGCTTTCTCCGTCGGGGTGCCGGTCGGGCTGTGTATCTACTTCGCCTGGGTGAACCGCGGCTGGGCCGCCCAAACGAAGGTCACGGGATTCGCGGTAGCGGTAGGTGGCGCTCTCGTCGGTGCCTGGCTGGGATTCCACGCCAGCGAGGGGCTCCTGGCGCTCATCACCGCGATCGCCGGAGCGACGGTCGGTGGAAATCTGACCCTGCTCGGGCTCGACATCGCCTGGGATCGGCAGGTGCGTGAGCGCTTCGCCGCGAACGCTAGAGAGACGTTGGAGGTCCCTCGAGGAGTTGAGGCAGAGGCAGCGGGCGGACCCGGACGCGCGTCTCTCTGACGCAACGTCTGCTCCGCGCACTCTCGACTTGTCAAGTCCTGCAGGCTCAGGTTCGCAGGACTTGACGTTTTCAAGGCACTTCAGACAGCACGGACTCGCGCGACGGCCTCCTACTTGAGTAGGAGGCCGAGTCATCGGCTGGTACGAGCTCCGTTCCGACCTTGCTCCGACGACCGGTGCACGGCGCGCTCGTAGCGTCGGTGGTGTTGTCGACCGAAGGAGGAATGAGCATGTCTCGCGGTAGCCAGAACTCCAACCTCGCGGCCCGCACCGGCCGCTGGAGCGCCGCTCACTGGAAGACCGCCACGTTCGGCTGGCTTGCGCTCGTGCTGGTCGCGTTCGCCGTTGGCAGCCAGGTCGGCACGAAGCAGGTCGATCCGAACACGGCCGGCCCCGGCGAGTCGGGCCGCATGGACCGGATCCTCGATGCCGGGTTCAAATTGCCCGCGGATGAGAGCGTCCTGATCCAGAGCCGCTCCGTTCGAGCGGGCGCGCCTGCTTTCGACTCCGCGGTCGAGGATGTCGTGGCGCGCGTTTCGAAGCAGGCGGCCGTTCAGAACGTCCGCTCGCCGCTCGACCCGGCCAACGCAGGTCAGATCGCAAAGGGCAGGCGTGCCGCGCTCGTCGAGTTCGAGATCCGAGGCGACAAGAACAAGGCGGGCGACAAGCTCGGCCCGGTCCTCAAAAGCGTCGCCGACGCGCAACGTGCCCACCCGGGCTTCTTCGTCGGAGAGTTCGGCGGTGCGAGCGCGGCGAAGGCGGTCGACACAGCATTCGCGGACGACCTCAAGAGCGCGGGCGTGTTCTCGATCCCGCTCACGCTGATCATCCTCGTGGTCGCGTTCGGCGCGCTCGTGGCCGCGGGCATCCCCCTGCTGCTGGCGCTCACGGCCATCTTCGCGACGTTCGGGCTGGTCGCGCTGCCCAGTCACCTGCTCCCGCTCGCACAAGAGGCTCCCGCGGTCGTCCTGCTGGTCGGACTCGCGGTCGGCGTCGATTACTCGTTGTTCTACCTCCGACGCGAGCGTGAGGAGCGTGCCGCGGGCCGGAGCGAGCGTGCCGCGCTCGAGGCCGCCGCTGCCACCTCGGGCCGCTCGGTCCTGATCTCCGGCCTGACGGTGATGGTGGCGATGGCCGGGTTGTTCCTGACGGGCGATGCCACGTTCGCGTCCTTCGGGTACGCGACGATGATCGTTGTTGCCGTCGCGATGGTCGGTTCGCTGACGGTTCTCCCCGCGCTGCTCTCGAAGCTCGGCGACCGGGTCGACGTGCTGCACGTCCCGCTCGTCGGCCGGCTCCGCCGTGACAAGGGCGAGGGCCGCGTCTGGGGAGCGATCGTCGACCGCGTCCTGCGGCGGCCGCTGCTCTCTGCGGTGCTCGCCGGGGGACTGCTCGTGGCGCTTGCCGCCCCGGCGCTTCAGCTGCACATGGCGACGCCGGGCCCGGAAACGTTCCCGAAGTCGCTCGCCGTGGTGAAGACCTACAACCGCATGCAGCAGGCGTTCCCGGGCAAGGCGCTGCCGGCGAACGTCGTCCTGAAGGCGCCCGACGTCAATGCGTCGGCCGTCCGCCAGGCGATCAAGCGACTCGAGCGTCGAGCGCTCGCCAGCGGCCGAGCACGCGAACCGATCACGATCGACAAGAACGGCGACGGCACGATTGCGAACATTACGGTCCCGATCGAAGGGAGGGGAACCGACGCTGCGTCCAATGCCTCCCTTGCGATTCTCCGAGAAAAGATCGTTCCGGAGACGGTCGGGGCGCTCCCGAACACCGAGACCGGTGTCACCGGGCTCACAGCGGAATGGAAGGACTCGCAGGACCAGCTGAAGTCGAAGCTGCCGCTGGTGGTTGCGTTCGTCCTCCTGTTCGCGTTCGGCCTGATGCTGGTCGCGTTCCGCTCGATCGTGGTCGCGATCAAGGCGATCGTGCTCAATCTCCTCTCGGTCGCCGCCGCCTACGGCGTGCTCGTGCTCGTCTTCCAGCACGGCGTCGGCAAGGGACTGCTCGGCTTCAGCTCGACCGCGGGCATCTCGCCCGTCGTGCCATTGCTGCTGTTCGTGATCCTGTTCGGGCTCTCGATGGACTACCACGTCTTCATCGTCAGCCGGATCCGGGAGACGTTCGATCATGGCGCGAGCATGGACGAGGCGATCGCGCAAGGGATCAAGTCCACCGCCGGAGTTGTCACGAGCGCCGCGATCGTCATGGTCGCCGTCTTCTCGATCTTCGCGACCCTCTCGATGCTGTTCTTCAAGCAGTTCGGCGTCGGGCTCGCGGCGGCGATCCTGATCGACGCCACCCTCGTTCGAGCGGTGCTCCTGCCTGCGACCATGAAGCTGCTGGGCGAGCGGAACTGGTACCTCCCCGGCTGGCTCCAGTGGCTCCCGCGCCTCGAGCCCGAGGAGCCGTCGACTGTCCCGGCGAAGCCGACTCCCGCTTCGTAGTCCCTGCACGGACCCCGGCCGCGGATCGACGCGGCCGGGGTTCCAATTCGCGGCTCGGCAATCCTGGCGCTCGACCGCCCAGTCGGCTACGGAGCGGCGCCGGAGTCGAACCGACCTAGCGTGGGGCTGCCACGCCGCACCGATTTTGAAGACTTCCAGCGTAACGAGCTGCTTGCAGGGGAAAATCTGCGCGCGACGGCCGTGCGCGCCAGCCTGCGCGCCGGTCCTCGATTCCGTCTAGGCCGCGCCTACGCAGCTCCGACGAGTCGGTAAGGGCCTGAGCGGCGACGGACCGAGCTAGAGGGCGGACGGGGCTTTCTCTCGCAGCTCAGCGAGCAGCTCGCGCGCCTTCGCAGCCGCGACGATGTTGCCCTTCTGCTCATAGAGATGAAGGGCTTCCGCGATCCGCGGGGCGGCTTGATCGGGCTTCTCGGCTAGATCGAGCACTTCGGCGAGGTCGAGCAGGGCATCGCCTCGCAGATTCAGCCAATCGGTCTCTGCGATGATCGCGACCGCCTCCCTCGCCAAGCGCAGGGCTTTGTCAACGTCGCCGTCTCGGGCGAGCACCTTGGCACGGGCCGAACGCCACAAGGCCTGCGTAGCCCGGTCGTCGTCCGACCCTTTCGCAGCGGCGACCTCGATGAACGGCCCGGCTTCCTCGTAGCGACCTTGAGCACAGAGAGCGTGCGCAAGGAGCGCCGCGCGGGTCGAGAGGAAGCCCTTCTCGCCTAGCTGCTCGAGAATCTCGCAGGCACGACGTAGCTCGACCTCGGCGGCTTCGGGATCCCCCGCGAGCATCTCGATGTCGAAGCGCTCCTGCGACGTGCCCGCGGCCACGATCGGGAGCCCGAGATCTTCGATGATCTCCTTCCCCCGGTGGAAAAGCTCCCGTGCCTCCAAGAAGCGGCCGCACATTGCCAGCAGCGGCCCCTGCTCGAGAAGCGCCAGGGCTTCGACCTGCCGGGTGGGCGGGCGTTCGAGGATCTCCTGGCAGCGCTGGAGCCCATCCTCGACCGGTGTCGGTCCCACCCAGGTGCCGATGAGTAGCCACGACAGAGCTTGCCCCTCCTCGCGCGGGCTTTCGGCGCGATGGGCGTGCTCGATCGCGTGCCGCCAGGCCTCCTCCGCAGCGGCGGTCGTGCCCTGCCAGAAGCGCGTGAGCCCGGCGAGGTTCCAGGCGCGGGCGAGACCCAATTCGTCTCCGAACCGGGCGAGGGACTCAACTGCCTGCGCGGCGACAGCGGCGGCCTGTTCCTGGCTGCCGCCCATCCAGACCTGCACGGAGGCGCGAGCGAGGCGCGCCTGCCACTCCAGGCGCTCGTTGCCGGCCGCGCGCGCCGCCTCGACCGTCTCCCCGAGGATGGAATCGGCCTGTGACAGGTCGCCGACCTCGGTCAGGGCTGTGGCCAAGTCCGGCACGAGCTCCAAGCGAGTGGCGTCCTTCTCCGGCAGCAACTGGGTAGCACGCCCGAGCAGGTTGACGACCCCGGGCATGTCGCCACGCGCGAATGCCCGCGATCCTGCTGCCTGTAGCCGCTTGGACGCCCGCTCTCCGAGTGTTCGCGCGTCTGCATCGGCGGGACCAAGCTCGACGCGGTAGCGATGGGCCTGTCCGAGGTGGTAACCGAGGATCTCGTCCAGCTCAACCAGGTCGGGAGCCCTCTGTTCCAGCCAGACTGCGAAGCGCTCGTGGAGTTCGGCGCGGGTCGCCTTCGGCAGCGACTCGTAGGCTGCGTCGCGGATCAAGAGGTGGCGGAAGCGGAACCCGTCCTCGCCCGCGAACTGCGGCCTGTCCTGCCTGATCAACTCCTTGCGAACGAGCGCGGCCAAGCGTGGGGTCACCTGGGTCTCTTCGGGTGCGAGTGCCTGCACGGCGCCGCGGTGGAAAATCTCGCCCTCGATCGCGCCTCGTTCGAGCACGTTGCGCTCTGCCGTCTCGAGCTGATCCAAGCGTGCAGCCAGCAGCGCCTGCAGAGACGGCGGGACGACCACATCGCCCTCCACCGAGCCGGCCATCATCAGCATCTCCTCGATGAAGAGCGGATTGCCGCCGGCCGCATGTGCGATCTTTGCGCGCAATTCCCCCGAAATGCGCTCGGGAATCAACTCCTCGACGTCTTCCTTGCCCAAGGGCTCGAGCCGAAGCGTGACCGGCCACCCGGAGCGGCCGTCGGTGAGCTCCGGTCGCGCGATGCAGAGCAGCAGGATCGGTGCGCCCGAGGCCAGGAGCGCGACGTGCTCGATCAGGTCGAGGAACGTCTCCTCGCCCCACTGGATATCGTCGAAGACGACCAGGAGCGGCCGCTCTGCCGAAGCGTGCTCCACGGTCTTGCGGACGGCCCAGGCGATCTCCTCCGCGGATGTCGTTGCCTTCGTCTCACCTAGCAGCGACTGGATTGCCGCGGCGGCGGCCGCATCAGGAGGCAGTACTGCGAGCTGCTTCAGCACCTCCACGACCGGCCAGTACGTGATCCCCTCGCCGTATGGGAGGCAGCGGCCGCGCAGGACCGTCGCTTCGAGACCGTGCAGGAACTCGCCGACGAGGCGCGACTTGCCGACGCCGGCATCGCCGACGACCGTCACCAGCTCGCAGCGCTGCTCGGCCTGCACACGCCTCCAGGCTTCTCTGACGATCGCAAGCTCGCGCTCGCGTCCGACGAACGGCGCCTCGTGCTGGCGCTCAGGCGCGTCGTGGACGCGGAGGAGCCGGCAGGCGGAAACCGGCTCAGCCTTGCCCTTCAGCTCGAGTGGGTCGACGGGCTCGACCTCGACCGCGTCGTGGACGAGCGCGAGTGTCGGCTCGCCGAGCAGCACCTCGCCCGGCTGTGCGGCCTGCTCCAGCCGGGCGGCCACGTTGACCGCGTCGCCGGTGGCCAATCGCTCCTCCGTGCCCGTCACCACCTCACCGGTCATGACGCCGATCCGACCCTCCACGCCCAGCTCCGGCAGCGCAGCGCGCATTTCGACTGCGGCGCGCACAGCGCGCAACGCGTCGTCCTCGTGCACGACCGGTATCCCGAACACCGCCATCACCGCGTCGCCGATGAACTTCTCAACCGTGCCGCCGTGCCGCTCGACGATCGCTTTCATCCCGTCGAAGTAGCGTGCCAGCAGCGCCCGCAGCCGCTCCGGATCGAGGGTCTCGCCGAGCGATGTCGAGCCGGTCACGTCGCAGAAGAGCACCGTCACGACCTTGCGCTGTTCCGAGGTTCGTGT
>WNGI01004172.1_pt1 | contig 14856 bp, 15 predicted proteins | sample 5400621 | NCBI WGS metagenome assembly WNGI01 (sample SAMN13153374, study PRJNA577476) | soil metagenome | isolation source: 20 cm soil or saprolite under Garry oak tree replicate 1 | place: USA:California | collected 2016-06-15 | reverse complement strand
GGAACGAGTCCATTTTCAGGGTCTGCCCGCGCGGATCTGCTGGCTCGGGCTCGGCGACCGTGCGCGCGCCGGGCTCGCGATCAACGAGCTCGTGCGGACGGGCAAGGTGAGGGCGCCGGTGGTCATCGGACGGGACCACCTCGATGCGGGCTCCGTCGCTTCGCCCTACCGGGAGACCGAGGCAATGAAGGACGGCTCCGACGCGATCGCCGACTGGCCCATCCTGAACGCGCTCGTGAACGTGGCCGCCGGCGCGACGTGGGTCAGCGTGCATCATGGCGGCGGCGTCGGAATCGGGAACGCGATCCATGCGGGCATGGTCGTCGTCGCCGACGGCACAGACGAGATGGCGGAGCGGCTCGAGCGTGTCCTGACGACCGATCCGGCGATGGGCGTCCTCCGGCACCTGGACGCCGGCTACGAGGATGCGGCCGAGGCCGCCGTGGAACAGGGCCTCGAGGTGCCGATGCCGCCAGCACGCGGCGAGTGACCTCGGCCGACGCTCCGGCGCGGCTGCTCGTCCGCGATCTCGACCAGGTCGTGACCCCGGCGAGCGGCGTGGCGCCGCTTCGGGGCGCCGATCTCGGGCGGGTCGACGTCCTCGAAGGCGCTTTCGTCCTCTGCGAAGAGGGTCGCATCGCCGACGTGGGGCAGATGGCCGACCTCGGTGTGCTCGAGGGAGAGGTCGAGGAGCTCGACGGGCGGGGGCTGTGTGCGCTCCCCGGTCTCGTCGACTGCCATACGCACGCGTGCTTCGCCGGCGACCGCGCCGCTGAATTCGAGTTGCGCGCGCGCGGAGCCGGCTACGAGGAGCTCCATGCGGCCGGCGGCGGCATCCTGTCGACCGTCGAGGCGACTCGAGCGGCCGGCGAGGACGGGCTCCGCGAGGCGGTGCAGCGGCATCGCGAGTGGATGCTCCACGCGGGGACGACGACGTTCGAGGCCAAGTCGGGCTACGGGCTCGACCGCGACACAGAGCTCGCGTCGCTGTTCGCGATCAAAGCCGAGGGCGGCATTCCGACCTGGCTCGGTGCGCACGCGGTTCCGCCGGAGTACGAGAACGCCGACTCGTATCTGGACTTCGCACTGGCCGAGGTCCTCCCGGAGGCGGCCCAGATCGCCGAGGCGGCCGACGTGTTCCTCGAGCGCGGCGCCTTCGATCGCGACCAGGCAAGGCGATACCTCGAAGCGTGCCGCGACGCGGGGCTGGCGCTGCGGCTCCACGGCGATCAGTTCTCCGAGCAGGGAGCGATCCAGCTCGCCGTCGAGCTCGGCGCCGGCTCCGTCGACCACCTCGAGGCGACCCGCGACGAGGGGGTCAGAACGCTCGCGGCGAGTGAAGTCGTCGGTGTGCTCCTGCCCGTCGCTGCGCTCGTTCTCGGTCGGCCGATGCCGCCGGCGCGGGCGCTCGTCGATGCCGGCGCCGCGATTGCGCTCGCAACTGACTTCAACCCCGGGAGTGCATTCTGCGAAAGCCTGCCCATCGTCATGTCACTCGCCTGCACGCAACTCGGCTTGTCGCCGGGTGAGGCCCTCGGCGCAGCGACCGTCAACGCGGCGCACGTGCTCGGCCGCGCAGATCGAATCGGACGGCTCGCGCCCGGCTACGACGCGGATCTCGTCCTGCTCGCTGCGTCCGACTGGCGGCACCTTGCGTACCACGTCGGAGGCGAGGTCGTGAGCGTCGTCGTACAGGCGGGTCGCCCCGAGTGGCGGCGCTAGGCTAGATCCCGTGCCAACCCGCAAACAGCGCCGCCGGCGAGCCAAGGAGCGCCGCCACGACTACGAGTACGTCTACGTCGACGAGGAAGGCCGCGAGGTCGAGGTCGACGAGCCCGAGAAAGGCGCCCCCAAGAGCAAGAACGGAAAGGGGCCGATCCGGACGCGCGGCGGCCGCAGGATCGATCCTCCGTCGTGGAACAAGGTCGGAAGGCGGGCGCTCATCTTCGCTCCGCTCATGTTCATCACGATCAGGCTTCTCGAGCACGGCGAGCCGCTCGCGGCGACGGTGTTCCGCACGGCCTTCCTCCTGCTCGTCTTCCTGCCGTTCAGCTACGTGATGGACACGTTCCTCTACCGCTCGTACCAGCGGCGCACGCAGGGGAAGAGCTAGAGCACGGGATCGCCGCGGAAGTGGCCCTCGCCGGGCCACGGCGACAGCATCAACAGGATCTTCGCCCCGGAGTCGCTCGCCACGACTCGTCGCTCGTCCGGATCGAACGCGACCATCGTGCCCGCACCGGCGTCGAGCGTCTCGCCTGCGGACTCGATCTGCGCCGTGCCATCGACGACGACGAGGAACGCATGCTCCTTGACTTGGTGATCGCCGAGCTTCTGGCCGGGTAGCAACCCGATCAGGACGGCGCGGCCCTCGTCGGAGGAATGCAGGACGACGGGCGATCGACTTCCGTCCGGCGTCTCGATCTCCGGCAGTCGCCAGCTGCGCACGAGACGATCCTATCCGGCTTCCGAACCGGCTTGGAGCCATGGTTAGACTCGCCGTCATGAGCCTCCTCGTCGAAAGGCACGAGCTCGGCCCCGTTGGGACGAACTGCTACGTCGTGCGTCTCGCCGCAGCCGCCGAGGCGGTCGTCGTCGATCCGGGCGCGGACGTCGCCGAGCTCCCTCAGGCGTGCGCTGGGATCCTGATCACGCACTCGCACTGGGATCACCTCGGCGGCGTCGCCACGTACGCCGCACGCACCGGAGCGAGCGTCTACATGCCGCGATTGGAGGCGCCGGTTCTCGCGCAGCCGGAGAACTGGTTCCCAGAGATCCCGCTCCAGCCCTACGCGGCGGACGTCCTGCTCGACGGCGGGGAGACGCTCGAGCTCGCCGGGATCTCCTTCGAGACGCTCAACGTCCCCGGGCACTCACCCGGTCACGTCGCCTACTACGCGGACGGCGCGCTCTTTTCGGGCGACGTGCTCTTCGCCGGCTCGGTCGGGCGGACCGACATCCCGTACGCGGACTGGGACACGCTCGTCGAGTCGATCCGCCGGCTGATCGAGCGCTTCCCGCCCGAGACCGTCGTCTATTCGGGCCACGGCCCCGAGACGACGCTCGGCGCCGAGCTCGAGCGCAACCCGTTCCTGGACGAGCTCCGCGTCTCGTGAAATTCGAGGCGCCGAGAGGCACACAGGACGTCCTGCCTGCGCAGCAGCCGCTGTGGGAGCGGGTGCTGCGCGAGACCGAGGAAGTCTGCGCCGTGTACGGCTACCGGCGGATCACCACACCGCTCTTCGAGGACACGGAGCTCTTCACGCGCACCTCCGGCGCAGGCTCGGACGTCGTCCAGAAGGAGATGTACACGTTCACCGACCGTGGCGACCGGTCTCTGACGCTGCGTCCCGAGGGAACCGCGTCCGTGGCCCGCGCATACGTCGAGCACGGCCTCTTTCGGGAAGCGCAGCCGGTCAAGACGTACCTGATCGGCCCCATGTACAGGTACTCGGCGCCGCAGCGCGGGAAGTTTCGGGAGTTCTGGCAGCTCAACGTCGAGGCGATGGGCTCCGACGACCCTGCGCTCGACGCGGAGGTGATCCAGCTCTACGCGGAGCTCCTGCGACGGCTCGGGATCGAGGGGTGGTGGCTCGAGCTGAACTCGATCGGGGACCGGAACTGTCGGCCCGCGTACCTCGAACGGCTGAACGCGTGGCTCGAAGAGCACGCAGACGAGCTCGACGAGGACACGCTCGCGAAGCGAAAGACGAGCCCGTTGCGCGTCTTCGACAACCTGCCGCAGAAGCCCGAAGCGGTCCAGCAGGCGCTCGCGGGAGCGCCGAAGATCGGCGAGTCGCTCTGCCCCGAGTGCCAGGCCCACTTCGACGCGGTCAGGAGCTTCCTCGACGCGTGCGGAGTCGAGTACCGGCTCGTGCCGACGCTCGTCCGCGGGCTCGACTACTACACGCGAACGACCTTCGAGTTCATGGCGAGCGCGCTCGGCGCGGCGCTCTCACTCGCCGGCGGTGGGCGCTACGACTATCTGATCGAGGAGATCGGCGGGCCGCCGACGCCCGCGGTCGGGATCGCGAGCGGCATCGAGCGCCTCGTCCTGTCGCTCGCCGAGCAGGGGGCCGAGGCTGCACAACCAGAGGTCGACGTCTTCTTCGCGGTCGAGGACGACGGGGTACGGCCGACGGTGCTCGCGTCGATGGCGGAGCTCCGCAGGGCTGGACGCGCGGCTGAGACGGACTATGCGGGTCGGTCGCTCAAGGGCCAGCTCACGCAGGCCGGCCGTGTTCGCGCCAAGGCGACCGTGATCGTGCGTTCCGACGGCGCGACGCTGCGCCGCCCGCAGGAGAAGGACGTCGAGTTCCCGTCCCTCGCCGACGCGGTGGAGTCGCTGTGAGCTGGCGCGACCTCGGCGCGGGTGAGCTGAACCGCGACCTCGTCGGCGAGAACCGCACCCTCGCGGGCTGGGTGGCGCGCCGCCGCGACCACGGCGGGCTCGTCTTCATCGATCTGCGCGACTCGACTGGCATAGGGCAGCTCGTCGTCAACCCCGAGCGCTCGCCCGAGGCGGCCAAGGCGGCTCACGGCATCCGCAACGAGTTTGTGCTCCGCGCAACCGGCGAGGTGACGGCGCGTTCGCCGGAGAACGTGAACCCGAACATCCCGACGGGTGAGGTCGAGCTCCAGGTCGACGAGCTGGAAGTGATCTCGACGAGCCCGCCGCTCCCGTTTCAACTCGACGAGGAGAACGTCGACGAGACGTTGCGCATCCGGTACCGCTGGCTCGATCTGCGGCGCGAGCGGCTGCAGCGGAACCTCCGCCTCCGCGCGCAGATGGTCTCGATCATCCGGCGGGTCATGGAAGGAGCCGGCTTCCTCGACATCGAGACGCCGATCCTTTTCAAGCCGACGCCCGAAGGCGCCCGTGACTTCCTCGTTCCGTCGCGGCTCCAGAGGGGCAAGTTCTTCGCGCTCCCGCAGTCGCCGCAGATCCTGAAACAGCTACTCGTGATCGCCGGCTTCGAGCGCTACTACCAGATCGCCCGCTGCTTCAGAGACGAGGACCTGCGCGCGGACCGGTTCAACGAGCTGACCCAGCTCGACGTCGAAATGGCCTTCCCGGACGTCGAGTTCATCATGGCGCTCATGGAGGAGATGGTGCAGGCGATCTGGCGGGAGACGATCGGGGTCGAGCTCGAGATCCCGTTCCCGCGGCTGACCTACGCCGACGCGATGCTCCGTTACGGGACGGACAAGCCCGACGTGCGCTTCGAGCTCGAGATCGAGGATGCGACCGAGCTCACGCGGAGCTCGCAGTTCAAGGTCTTCGCCGACGCGCCGGCGGTTCGGTACCTGACGGTTCCACAGGAGTACTCGCGGGCCGACCTCGAACGGCTCGAGGAGTTCGCGAAGGAGTGGGGCGCGAAGGGGCTGGCGTACATCGTCTACGGCGAGGACGGCGAGGCGCGTTCGCCGATCGCGAAGTTCCTGTCCGAGGACGAGCTCGCGGCGTTCCGTGCCGAGCCGGGCTCGACGGTGCTCTTCGGCGCCGACGAGCCCGACCAGGTTGCGCGCGTGCTCGGAGCGCTCCGCTCGCGCCTCGGGCACGAGCTCGGGCTCGTCGACGAGGAGATATTTCGCTGGGTCTGGGTGACCGACTTCCCGATGTTCCATTGGTCGGAGGAGGAGAACGGCTGGGCCGCGGCGCACCACCCGTTCACCAGGCCGGCACCCGGGTCGGAGCCGATGCTCGAGAAAGATCCCGGCCGTGCGCTCGCTGTCGCCTACGACCTCATCGGCAACGGCGAGGAGCTCGGCGGTGGGTCGCTCAGGATCCACGAGTCGGAGCTCCAGGCGAAGGTCTTCGACATCCTACGCCTCTCGCCAGAGGAGCAGAAAGCTCGCTTTGGTTTCCTGCTCGACGCGCTGAACATGGGCGCGCCGCCCCACGGCGGCATCGCGTTCGGCATCGACCGGCTGGTGATGGTGCTTGCCCGCGAGCCAAACCTGAGGGACACGGTCGCGTTCCCGAAGAACCAGGCCGGGTTCGATCCGATGAGCGGCGCTCCGAGCGAGGTTGCGACCGACCAGCTCCACGAGCTCGGGATCCAGCTGAAGCCTGAGACGAAACCGACCGCCGGGGATTAGTCTTCCGACGATGCCGACGGCAGCTGGGCCGAGATTTGTGCTCGAAGCGGGGTTTCTCGTCTTGCTCGCCGTCGTCGTCGGGCTCGCCGACCTCGATCCGCTGCTGATCGTGCTCGTGCTGCTCGTCGGCTGGATCCTCGTCTCACTGATCGAGTACTTCGCCTGGCGGCAGTCTGAGTCGGCCATGATGCGCGGCTTCGAGCCGGCGCTTGCCGGCATCGGCGTCAGTGAAATGGCCGCCAGCGAGGCGCCGCCTCCGCCGCCGCCACCATCACCATCACCTCCACCGACTCCGGCGCCGGACGAAGACACGGTCGTCGAGCTCCCGACGGCCGAAGAGGAACGCGTGGAGGAGCCGAAAGAGGAGGCTCCCGCCGAGAAGCCTCCTGCGCCCGAAGAGCCTGGCGCCCCGGCTGACGACTCAGCGGCGATCGCGTACGCCGCTGCGGAGGAGAGGCGCATCGCGCATCATCTCGAGCCGCTCAAACCCCGGCCGCGCCGCCGCTGGCTCTTCTTCGGTCGGCATCAGCGGCAAGAGGGTCCCGCCGAGGAGGACAATGAAGCGTGAGGCTCACTTCCGCGAGTGCACAACGGGGGATCGCTGTGGCGGCCGGCTTGCTGCTCGCGGCTCTGATCGGGCTCGCCGTCGCCTCGCACTTCCGCGACTCGCCGTCGGAACCGAAGCTCCCGGCGCGGGTCGGTAACTGGTACCAGGCGCGGGCCGCGCCGCTGAGAGCCGACCTTCAGGGGACGACCACCGCCTGCGGCGTCGAGCTCGGCCGCCAGACGATGGGCCTGGCCGATCCCGTGCTCCCGTGCGGCGCCAAGATCTACGTGGGCTATGGCGACGAGGACGTCCTGACGCAGGTGGTCGCCACCGGTCCCGGCCCGGCCGGAACGCGCTTCGGGCTCACGCCGGCCCTCGCGCAGAGCCTCGGGATCGAGCGGCCCGTGACGGTTCGCTGGAGCTACGCGCGCTAGTCGTATAGTTGAGGACGTGCTCGACTCTGTGCGTGGCCTCGTCGCAATAGTTGAACCAACATCACTGCACAGGGAGCCCGAGTCCGACTAGGCGTCCGCTTAGGAGGCAGGGCACCCACCTGGTTCGTCCAGGTTCGCAACGCGGCGGGGCATCATCGGCAGGGTGGGGCACTTACCCTGCTCGGCTAGCCTGCCTTCGATGCTCGAGGTGGCCGGAGACTCAACCCGCGGAGACGACTGGGCGATCGTCCGCCTCGTTCTCGACGGCGAAGTGATCGTCGACGCGGACGCCGACGGCCTTGAGGCCTCGCTCGTCGGCCTGACGCTGCTCGAGGCGGCCGCCGTGCCCGGAGAGCGACTCGTCGTCGACGCGCTCGCCAACGCCCTCGGGCCGGTTTTCAGCGCCGCTGCCGATCCCGAACGGGTCGCCGTCGCGATGAGCGGTGGCGTCGACAGCGCCGTGGCTCTGTTGCGGGCCGGCCCCGCTGCGATCGGGGTCACGCTCCGGCTGTGGATCGATCCCGATGCGCCGGACTCCGAACGGGCCTGCTGTTCTCCCGAGGCCGTGATTGCCGCGCGGGAGACCTGTCACCGGCTCGGTCTGCCGCACGTGACGCTCGACGCTCGCGAGGCGTTTCGCGCCGCGATCGTGCAGCCGTTCGTGGACGCCTATGCGCGCGGGGAGACGCCGAATCCGTGCACGCGTTGCAACGGGAGCTTTCGGTTCGCGCAGCTGCTCACGTTCACGCGCCGTGCGGGGGCGGCGCGGCTGGCGACCGGCCACTATGCGCGGATCGTTGAGCATCGCGGCCGGTCGCTTCTCGCGCGCGCCGTCGATCGGCGGAAGGACCAGTCCTACATGCTCGCGCGGCTCGACCCGCGTCACCTCGAGCAGATCTGGTTCCCACTGGGCGAGCAGACGAAAGAGGAGACGCGGGCCGAGGCAGAGCGTGCCGGGCTGGCGGTCGCACGCCGCGCCGAGAGCCAGGAGGCGTGCTTCCTCGGCGGCGGTGACTATCGCGACTTCCTCGAGCGGCACGGCCTGAACGCCCGCGAGGGTCGGGTCGTCGACGAAAGCGGAACGCCGGTCGGTACCCACCAGGGCTTCTGGCGTGTCACGCCGGGGCAACGACGCGGCCTCGGCGTCTCGACGGGCCGGCCGGCCTATGCGGTCGAGAGCGACCCGGCGACCAACACCGTCGTCGTCGGCCCCCGAGCCTCACTCGCGCGGCGTGAGGTGACGGCGTCCGGACGCCTCTTCGCCTCTGTCACGCGGAGCGACGCGAAGCTCCGCTACCGATCGCCGGCCGTCGCGGCCGACGTCGAAACGACCGCCGACGGATTTCGCCTCCGGCTCGACGAGCCCGCCTTCGGCGTCGCCGCCGGCCAGACAGCCGTTCTCTACGAAGGTGACGTTGTCGTCGGTGCGGGGCATATCACGGGAAGCGCCCCGTGACGCAGCGTGACGAGATCACCCTCACCATCCCTCGCGACCGCGCGCTGTACGGCGTCGCTCATCTCGTGCTGGGCGGGCTCGGCATCCGGCTCAACCTGACGATCGAGCACCTCGAGGACCTGCAGCTAGCGCTCGAGACTGCACTCGACCGGGTCCGCGCCGACCCGGTGACGGTCACGCTGCGCGTGACGGACGGCGAGATCGAAGCGCTCGTCGGGCCGATGAGCGACGGCGTCCGAGCCGAGCTCGCCGCGGACGCAGGGGATGAGGTCGGCCTGCGCCGCATCCTCGACGCGCTCGTCGATCGTGTCGAGCTCGAGGCGGAGGACGGCGGCGACTGGTTGAAGATGACGAAGGCGGCGGGGAGGACGGAGGCGTGACCGACGTCGACGACCGAGCGCTCCTGCGCCGCTACCACGAGGACGGCGACCTCGCAGCCCGCGATCAGCTGATCGAGCAGTACATGTCGCTCGTGCGGTCGCTCGCCCGGCGCTACGCGTATCGGGGTGAACAGCTCGACGACCTCGTCCAGATCGGCGCGATCGGGCTGATCAAGGCGATCGACCGTTTCGACGTCGACCGCGGCGTCGAGCTGACCACGTACGCGACGCCGAACATCATCGGCGAGATCAAGCGTCACTTCCGCGACAAGGGCTGGTCGGTGCGTGTGCCGCGCGGGCTCCAGGAGCTGAACGTCAAGCTGTCGAAGCTGATCGAGGAGCAGACGGTCGAGCTCGGGCGCTCGCCGACGATCCCCGAGCTCGCCAAGGCTGCCGGGGCCGAGGAGGAGCTCGTCGTCGAGGCGCTCGAGAGCGGGCGCGCGTACAGCGCGGTCTCGCTGTCGACCGGTGGCGGACAGGACGAGGAGGGTGAGCTCGACCCGCTGGATTCGCTCGGGGCCGAAGAGCCGCAGTACGAGGTGTCGGAGGATCGCGCAATGCTTGCGCCCGGGTTCAGGGTGCTGAACGAGCGCGAGCGGCTGATCCTGCACCTGCGCTTCTTCAAGGGGCTGACCCAGTCGCAGATCGCGCAGCAGGTTGGGATCTCGCAGATGCACGTGTCACGACTGATTCGCCGCGCCCTCGAGCGGATCCGCGAGGAGATCGGGGACACGGGAGGCGAGGAGCCGGCGCCGAGGAAGCGCGTCGCCGGCTGAGCGGCGCCCTTTGGTTAAGGCACAGTCCACCTCCTCCCCGCTGCGATCGTAATTCCAAAAGTCGCACACGTGTGAGACACGAGTGCGCCAAAAGTGCGACTCGTACAATCACGCCCATGCGCACGAGCGCCGAGCTCCGAGAGGGCTTCCTCTCGTTCTTCGAGTCGAAAGGGCACAAGCGACACCCCTCCGGCTCGCTCGTCCCGCCTGACTGGGACCGCTCGACGCTGCTCAACAGCGCCGGCATGCAGCCGCTGATGCCGTACTTCCTCGGCCGCGAGACGCCGCCCGCGCCGCTCCTCACCACCGTGCAGAAGGTCTTCCGCACGCCGGACATCGACGAGGTCGGGCTCGACACCTTCCACCTGACCTTCTTCGAGATGCTCGGCAACTTCTCGTTCGGGCAGTACTTCAAGGAGGGCGCGATCGACCTTGCCTGGGAGTTCGTCTTCGATCACATGAAGGTCGATCCCGGCAAGTTCTGGGTCACCGTGTTCGCCGGCGACCCCGAGCTCGGGCTCGGCGAGGACGACGAGGCGGTCCGCCTGTGGGAGGCGAAGGGCCTGCCCCCGGAACGCATCATCCGGCTCGACCGCTCGCACAACTTCTGGTCGGTCGGCGGCCCGGGCCCCTGCGGGCCGGACACCGAGCTCTTCTACGACCGCGGCGAGGAGATCGGGTGCGGCCGCCCGACCTGTGCGCCGGGCTGCGAGTGCGAACGCTTCCTCGAGTTCTGGAACCTCGTCTTCATGGAGTACGAGCTGCACGAAGACAGCTCGGTCACGCCGCTTCCGAAGCAGAACGTCGACACCGGCATGGGCCTCGAGCGGGCCGCGACGATCCTGCAGGGGGTGATCGCGACCTACGACACCGACGGCTACCAGGAGATCATGAACTGGATCGCCGAGGAGAGCGGCGTTGCGTACGGCGACTCGGAGGCGGCGACGAAGGCGCACCGGATCCTCGCCGACCACGGCCGCGGGATGACGTTCCTCGTCGGCGACGGTGTGATGCCGTCGAACGAGGGCCGCGGCTATGTGCTGCGCCGCATCATCCGCAGGGCCGTCCAGCAAGCGCGCACGATCGGCCTGTCCGACCTCTGGCGCATCACCGACATCGTCGTCGAGCAGATGGGCACGTGGTACCCGGAGCTCGTCGAGAATCGCGCCCTGATCAGCGAGACGATCAAGGCCGAGGAGGAGCGCTTCTCGCAGACGCTCGAGCGTGGACTCAAGGTGTTCGAGGAGATCGCCGCGCGAGGGGCGATCAGCGGCGACGACGCGTTCACTCTCGCCGCGACGTACGGCTTCCCGGTCGAGCTGACGCGCGAGCTGGCCGTCGACCGGGGGCTCGAGGTCGATGAGGAGGAGTTCTCTCGGCGCATGGGCGAGCACCGCGAGATCTCGCGTTCGAGCGAGGCCCGTGCCGTCGGCGACATCGGCGGGCCGCCGGCGGACTTCGTCGGCTACGAGAAGACCGAGACGCTCACGGCGATCTCTGCCTACAAGGAGCTCGACGACCGGACGTTCCAGGCGAAGCTCTTCGAATCGCCGTTCTACGCCGAGGGCGGAGGCCAGGTCACAGACCAGGGCTTCATCGAGCACGAGGAGACGGGGGCGCGCGCGGTGCTGCGGGCTGCGGACCGGGTCGGCGACGACCAGGTGCTCATCTTCGAGGGCGAGGGCTTCGCCGAAGGCGACCGGATTCGCGCGGCAGTCGATTGGGGAACGCGTTTCCCGACGATGGCGAACCACACGGCGACGCACCTCCTGCACAAGGCGCTCCAGGACGTGCTCGGCGACCACGTGCGCCAGGCCGGCTCCGCGGTCCGGCCGGACAAACTGCGGTTCGACTTCACGCATGGCCAGGCGATGTCTGCAGACGAGCGCAAACAGGTCGAGCGCATCGTCAACGAGAAGGTCTTCGAGAACCTGCCCGTGCACACGTTCGTGACGCCGATCGACGAGGCGAAGAAGCTCGGCGCGATGATGCTCTTCGGCGAGAAGTACGGCGATGAGGTGCGCGTCGTCGAGATCCCGGGCTACTCACGCGAGCTCTGCGGAGGCACTCACGTCCGGTGGACGGCCGAAATCGGGCCGTTCGTGATCACCTCGGAGAGCTCGGTCGGATCGGGCGCGCGCAGGATCGAGGCGCTGACCGCCGGCGAGGCATACGCGTTTCTCCACGGGAAGGCGCTCGAAGCGGAGGAGCTGCGCGCCGAGACGGAGAAGCTGCGCAAGCAGGGCGCGAAGGAGGTCAAGACCGCGAGCGCCGCAGACGTGACCGTGCTGGACGAGTCGAACGGGATCGTCACCGCTGAGGTCCGGTCGATGAAGGGATCCGAGCTGCGAGATCTTTCCGACCAGCTCCGGCAGTCGAGGCAGGCGGACGCTGTGCTGCTCGGCTCGGTCGACGACGGCCGCGCGTATCTCGTCGTGAACATCGACGCCTCGAAGGTCGAGCAGGGCGCGGACGCGGTCGCGATCGTCAAGGAGGCGGCGAAGAAGATCGGCGGCGGGGGCGGGGGGCGCCCGAACCTCGCCGAAGCGGGCGGCAAGAATCCGGACGGGCTCGCGGAGGCCTACGAGATCGGAAGGAGCGAGCTGGCGTCCACGCTCGGGTCGTGAAGGTGCTGGCTCTCGATTACGGCTCTGCGCGAACGGGAGTGGCGGTCTCGGATCCGACGGGCACAGTGGCGCGTCCAGTGGGCGTCGTCGAAGGGGCCGGGAGTGACGACGGCCTCGCGCAGCTCGCCGAGCTCGTTCGCGAGCACGCGGCGGAACGCGTCGTCGTCGGCAACCCGCTCACGATGCGCGGCGAGGCCGGGGAGCAGGCGGCCGAGACGGAGCAGTTCGTCTCACGCCTCCGCGAAACTCTGAGCGTGCCCGTGGAGAGCTTTGATGAACGATTCACGACCGACCTCGCCGAGCAGAGCGGCGGAACGCATCCGACCGACGCCCGAGCCGCGGCCCATCTGTTGTCGAGCTACCTGACGTGGTCGAGCAGCACGCGCCCGTAACTCCGGCGCCCCCGCCGCCGGAACGCCCGCCCGGGCCGTCGCGGGCCCAGATGGCGGAGCGGATCAAGGCCGTGAATCAGATCGCGCGGCAGAAGCGGAAGATCAACCCGAAGCTCTCGCCCAGGGCCTACCTCGCAGCCACCGCCAGCTCGAGGATCCCCGGCAAGTTCGCCGGCGACCACGAGCGGCGCCCGCTCGAGGGCTTCCTCTTCCCGTCCACGTACGACTTCGTGCAGAAGACGACCTCGCGTCAGTTGGTGAATCGCCAGCTCCAGGCGTTCCAGGAGAACTGGGGCAAGGTCGATCTCGCCTATGCGAAGTCGAAGAACTTGACGCCGTACGACGTCCTGATCATCGCGTCCATGATCGAGAAGGAGGTGATCGCGCCGGAGGAGCGTCCGCTCGTGGCTGCGGTCATCTACAACCGTTTGCACGACGGGATGCCGCTCGGGATCGACGCGACGACTCGCTACGGCTTCAACGTGCCTCCGACGCAGCCCCTCCTCGACTCACAGTTGAACAGCCTGAACCCGTACAACACCCGCAAGGTTCCTGGTTTGCCCCCGACGCCGATCGCGAACCCGGGGCTTGCGTCGATGCAGGCGGCAGCGCATCCGGCGAAGGTCGACTACCTCTTCTTCGTGCGCAAGCCGGACAAGGTGCACCACTTCTTCACAAACAGCGAGACCGAGTTCGACAACTACAAGCTGGCGCACGGCTACGGGTGATCTCGGGAAGGACCCGCCTCGTCGCCCTGCTCGGGCATCCCGTCGCCGGCTCGCTGTCGCCGGAGATGCAGAACGTAGCCTTCACAGAGCGAGAGCTCGACTGGGCCTACGTCCCGTGTGACGTCGCTCCCGAATTGTTCGAGACCGCCGTGCGCGGGCTTGCCGCGGCCGGGTTCGCCGGAGCCAACGTGACGACGCCGCACAAAGAGGCGGCGGCCGAGCTCGCGGAAACCGACCTCGCCTCGGTGAACACGCTCGTCTTCGAGGACGGTCGGATTCTCGGGCACTCGACCGATGCGGCCGTGCTAAACGACGTGAAGGCCGACCGACCGGTGATCCTCGGCGGCGGTGGCGCAGCGCTCGCCTTCCTCGCAGCGCTGCCGGAAGCACGGGTCTTCGCGCGCAGGGCGGACTGGCCGCCCGATGTCCGCGACGCGGACCTGATCGTGAATGCGACCTCCGAGCGAGACGACGTTCTCGTCGAGCTGGTCGAGGGACAGACCCTCGTCGACCTTCCCTATCCGGAGACGGCGACCGCGGTCGCGGCGCTGGCGGCGGGGGCCGAGGTGATCAACGGCCTGGAGGTGCTCGTTGCGCAGGGCGCCGCGTCCTTCGAGCTCTGGACCGGGATTCCGGCGCCGGTCGAGATGATGCGAGGAGCCGTAGGCTTGTCCACGTGACGCTTCGGCTGGCAACAGCGGGCGAGTCGCACGGCCCTGCGCTCGTCGGGATCCTTAGCGGCTTGCCGGCCGGGCTCGAGCTCGACCGCGACGCGATCGACGCGGACCTCGCGCGTCGCCAGCAGGGCTACGGACGCAGTCCGCGGCAGAAGCTCGAGCAGGACCGCATCGAGGTGATCGCCGGGCTGCGCCACGGCCGGACGCTCGGCACACCGCTCGCGTTCCTCGTTCGGAACAGGGACCACGCGAACTGGGAGTGGGGGATGAGCCCGTGGCCGCCCGAGGGTGAGGCTTCCGGAAAGGGAACGAAGCCCGTGACGCTGCCTCGCCCCGGACACGCCGATCTGGCGGGGACCCTCAAGTACGGGCTGGACGACGCGCGGAACGCGCTCGAGCGGGCCAGCGCGCGGCAGACGGCGGTCACCGTCACGGCCGGCGCCGTCGCGAAGGCTCTGTTGGCGCAGATCGGGATCGAGGTCGTCGGCTCGACGCTCGAGATGGGCGACGTCGACGTGGCGAAAGCGGAGCGCGACACGGTCGGCGGCGTCGTCGAGGTTCGCGCGCGCGGCGTGCCGCCGGGCCTCGGCTCGTACGTGTCCAAGGAGGATCGCCTCGACGCTCGGCTCGCTGCGGCGCTGATGGGCATCCAGGCCGTGAAGGGCGTCGAGGTCGGCGACGGCTTCGCCCTGGCCGGCGAGCGCGGGTCGGCGGCTCACGACGAGATCTTCCGGGAC
>WNGI01002952.1_pt1 | contig 14863 bp, 16 predicted proteins | sample 5400621 | NCBI WGS metagenome assembly WNGI01 (sample SAMN13153374, study PRJNA577476) | soil metagenome | isolation source: 20 cm soil or saprolite under Garry oak tree replicate 1 | place: USA:California | collected 2016-06-15 | reverse complement strand
AAATTCCGGGGAGGGCGCCGATGCAACCAAGGGCTCAGGCGCTCGTTGATCCGGGAGTCAACTCACCGGGTCGGACAGCTGGGGCCAGTCGCGTTGCCCTAGCCACGTCGAAATGGTGCCTCGACGTGCAGTGCGGAGGATCGGTCCGCGACCCGATCTGACCCGTAGCACCCACATTGGTGAACCGAGCGACCCGACGGGGTTGCTTGGGGATGGAAGCCGGAGCCTCTGAGTGCCCAACCTGGATGAACAGTCCATGGGTGGCGACAGAGAGAAGAACGATGGGCGCAAGCCCTCGACTCCGGGTAGCCAATGTGTCGGAGCCCCCGGGCGAGCTTATTGAGCCGTCCCGGGGGCTTCGTGTTTGCACATGTTTTTGAACGTGTTTCAGATTATTGCAGTTAGGAGGGTCGCAACCGCGGGAGCGTGGGATCGATCTCGTGTGCTTTGTTGAAGTGCGGGATGATCTCGTCGAGGTATTTCCGGACTTGCCGCCGGACGGCCTGCTCCGACATGCCGTGCTCGGCCATGTGTGCCTGCACTGCGGCAGTGATCGCCGGATCGTCAGCCAGCGCTTCCCGGGCGAGGCGCCGCTCCTGCAGCTTGTAGCGCGTCAGACGGGCGCGAAACTCGTGAATGGCGCGTAGCGCGGGCCGGCTGACCCGTCCGCTCACACCACCAGCCCTCCCTCCCCCTTAACCTGCGCGTAACCCATCCCCTTCAGGCGCGCAATCCGCATGCTGATCGGTGGGTGCGTCGCCAACCGGTTGGCGAGCCAGCCTTCGCGTCTGCCGAGTCTCCGACCCAAAGGGTCCACGATGCACAAGTGGGCTGTACCGCGCTTAATCGCCTGGGTGCGCGCGCCGGCACCTTCGATCTTCTCGAGCGCACTGGCCAGGGCGAGCGGATTACGAGTGAATTGCGCGCTCATGGCGTCTGCGAGATACTCGCGGCCCCTGTTCACAGCTATCGCTAAAACTTGGGTGATGGTCGGTGCGAGCATCCAGGAGATGAGCCACACTACCAAGAGCACCAGGATGATCGCTCCGGCACCGCCTTTTCGTCCGCCCCCGCCCCCGCCGCCCCCGCCCGTTCGGCCGAAACGACCTCGACCCAGTCCCCGGCCTATGCCATCGCTTATCAGCGCGACCGCACCGACCAGTGCCGCCAGGGTGGTCATGAGCCGAACATCGAGGTTCTTGATGTGTCCCAACTCATGCCCAATCACGCCCTGCAGCTCATCCCGGTTACAAACCGCTAACAGACCCTGCGTGACAGCGACGTGCGAATCCCTGGGGTCATGACCCGTTGCGAGCGCATTCGGATCGTCATCGGGGATGATCCAGATTCGCGGTCGAGGAAGCCCTGCCGCGATCGCCATTTCTTCCACGACGTTGACCAGTTGGCGTTCCCCATCGTTCGACGGATCGGAAACTTCTCGCGCCCCCGTCGCCCACAGCACCTTCTGCGGCCCGGTTCGATACGCGTACCAGGCGACGATCATTCCGATGAGCGTCAGGGCGATGCCAAACCAGGGGACTACGTGGCGATAATGCTCGTTCTCCCACCATGGTGTCTCGCGGGCTGTCGAGAGATAGAGGATCAAATCCCCGCCGAACCCCAGCCATGCGAAGAACAACACGAAGCCAATCACCAGCCACGTCGTACGCCGGCGATTGGCTTTCTGTTGTTGGAAGAGATTACCGTCCGGAGAGGTCAACCTGCGGTACCGCGCGTTCAGCCTGTTCTTCGATCTCCCACAGCTCGGCCGGTGCCGCATTGGCGATGCCGGCCACCAGCGTCGTGGGGAACTGCTGCTGCTTCGTGTTGTACTGCGTCGCCGTATCGTTGTAGAGCTGCCGCGCGAAGGCGATGCGGTTCTCGGTGGACGTCAACTCTTCCTGCAGCTGACCAATGTTTCCCGTCGCTTTGAGGTCGGGATAGCGTTCCACGACCGCCAGCAGGCGCGTCAGCGCGCCGGACAGCGCGTTTTCCGCCTGGCTGATCTGCTTCATCGCCTCGGGTCCGGAGGCGTTCACCTTCACCGCCTGGTTGCGCGCCTGCACCACCGCTTCCAGCGTCGCCCGCTCGAAGTTCATCGCGCCCTTCACGGCATTGACGAGATTGGGAATCAGATCGTGGCGGCGCTTCAACTGCACGTCGATCTGTTTGAACGCGTTGACCGTCTGATTCTTGAGCGAAATCAGGCCGTTGTATGCGCCGACCATCCAGAGACCGGCGATCACGACCACCACCAGCAGCAGCCACATCATCAGGACTCCGTGTTGGAGACGATACTGTGTATTACGTGCTGTGCGGCAGGAGTTTCGTGATGGCCTGGCGCACCGACTCGGCGAGACCCTGGTCGTCGGCGCCGAGGCGGGCGAGGGGGTGATCGGCGTCCACGTGCAGCTCCACGCCACGCGTCACCGGGATGCGGCGCCAGGTCGTCGGACCGCCCGTCTCCTTCACGGCATCGCGCGTCAGCCACGCGGTCAGCGCCCGTCCGGAGCGGCCGCGCGGCATTTCATCGGCGCCCTTGAGCGGTAACCGGTCCGGCGCGGGCAGTGATGTCCCCAGCACCTGCGCGCAGCGCCGCTCCAGCACGTCGCCTGTCTGGTCGTGCATGTCCTTGGTTATTGCGGCGAGGGTGGCGCCTTCCATCTGACGCAGCTTGATCGCCAGCAGCTGCAGAAAGTGGCGATAGGAGTAGGTCGCGGCGGTGCCCCGCCCTTCGGGTGGACTGACGAGCCCCCGCGTGACGTAAAACCGAATCGTGCGCTCGCTCGGCGCGGCGCGGGCCGCGGCATTGATGGGAGTGACGGCGGAGGCGTCGAGAACCGCGCCGACCACGACCGAGAGGTCTCGGAGGTTCCAGGGCGCGAGATTGCGGTATTCACGAAGCACATGCAGAGGATCTGCGTGTGCTACTGTCGTCATGCGTCCATCGCTCCTGTGGAACGGTCTCGTTCCAACACGGACGATACCCATTCTGCGACTTGCTGCAAGTTGAACGGCTTCCGGATCACCATGCAGTGATGGTGTTCCAGCCAGGTGCGCACCTCCTCGGCTTCGGCATCCCCCGTCATGATCGCAATATGGCCGTCCAGCCCCGGCCAGCGGTGGATAATGGCCAGGTAGAGCGCCAATCCCGACATCGTCGGCAGATGGATGTCGAGCAGGAGGGCGTCCGCCATCTCCGAGGCCAAAAGGTCGTAAGCGGCTTCAGCGGTCCCGGCGGACAGCACGCGGTAGCCGTGCCGCTCCAGGAATCGCTCCAGCACCCGTCGTAGTCCGGCCTCGTCGTCGACGAGCAGCACGGTCGCCGGTCGGCGTGGCGGCAAGGTCATCATCACGCGGTCGCCGCCGCCGCCCGCCGCACGGGGGTGAGGAAGCCCTGCACGATGCGGGCGGTCGCCTCGTCGGCGGTCAACGAGAGGCGCATCTCGCCGGCCGTGAGTCCGAGGTAGGTGCGGGCATGCTGTTGCAGGGTCTTTGCCTGCGCGTAGCCGAGCCGCTTCGCAACGTCTTCAATTGTAAAGCCGGGATCCTGCAGCAATCGGTGCGCGTACAGCACGCGCGCCGCCGCGAGGATGTGCCGCGGGCTCGCCAGGCCGGCGCGCGCGAACCAGCGGGCGCACGTACCGCGGTCCACGCGCGCCCGTGCCGCGACCTGCTGGATCGTTTGTACGACGCCGGGAGTGCGGAGCCCGTCCTCCAGGACCCACCGGAGCTCGCACGGCAGCGGGGCGAGCGCGACGGTCAGCTGATCGAGGAGCCGATGCGAGGCGGCGTGCATGGCCTCGGCCGAGACGAGGTTGAACAGCCCTTCCGGATGGTCGTCGACGCCGCGCAACACGACTTGGCGGATGCCGCACTGGCCCAACGCGAGGAGGACCGGAGCGAGCTGCGGCGTCATCGACGTGTAGAGAATCAGCCGCAATGACGGGAATAACAGATGGAGTCGCTCGATCTCCTGACGGCTCGCAATCCCGCTCAGCCCCGGGTCTACGAAGGCGATCTCGACTGGGCGGCTGCGGATTGTTTCGAGCGCATCATCCCATGTGGAAGCACGCGCCACGAAAAACTTCGGCGCGACCGCCACCCGGAGTTTCTGGAACTGCAGATCGGGAACCGCTGCCAATACCAGCATTTCCCTAGGTGTCCTCCGAAAGAATTCCCAAATTGCCGCAAAAACGCCCTACGATGCCGCAAAAACGCCCTAAACGCGACTGGCCACGACGCCCATGTTGGCTCTGACGCTCACCATCTCCCTCGGACCGTGGAGGTCTTTTATGACCCGCCGCCTGCGCTGTGCAGTAGCCCTGCTGCTCGTGTCGTTCGCCCTTACCGCGGCGGCCTGCGCCGATGCGTCGGGGCCGAGCGGCGTAACGTGCGACAACAACAATCCGGTGACGTGCCGGTAGACCTGCTCTCATCGCCCCTAACTCCGGAGCGCCGCGAGCGAGGCTGAGAGCTCTCGCAACGATTCAGTCCGGTATGGGTCTTCAACGGCGGCGCTCTCGACTCGGTCGGGGGCGCCGCAGTCGTTCACGCCCGCCAGCATACGTTCTGTGCGGAACACAAACTCGTGCAACCCGTGCGCGCTGGCGATTTCCAACGCCTCACGCAGCGACGTGCGCGCCCTGCGATAATTCCCAAACCGCGCATATCCAATCCCCGCCTTGAGGGCGAAGTCGGTGCGGAGGTTTGGAGCCGACTGCCCAATGTGCTCGAGGCACCGCTCTCGCCACCGCTCGAACCCAACGCGATCGTTCCGGGTTGACGCGCAGTGCATCAAATCGATCATTGCGTTGGTGAGGTTCTCGCCGTCCACGGCGTGACGAACCACTTCCGCGAGCGCGTTTTCCGCCGCGTCCACATGGCCAAGCCGCAGCAACAGACTGCCCAGGTCCTTGAGTGTCCGCAGCTGCAGCATCGTGTCTTCATACAGCTCGTAGGCGCGCCACAAATGCGGAGCACCATCCGCGGTTTGGCCGCGTCGCTCGAGAGCATTGCCGAGACCGTGCTCCGCTTCGGCCATTCCCCGTCGGAATCCCATCGAGGTCGCGTCGGCAAGCACGGCCCGCCAGCCATGTTCCGCTTCCGCAAGATTTCCGCGGAAGTGGAGGACGTTGCACTGTCCGATGCGACTGCTCAGTACCAACTCCCAGTCGCTTTCACGCGCAGCGATCCTCCCAGCCTGGGCGTATGCTGCCTCGGCGCCGTCGAAGTCCGCCTGCAGACGACGCACGCGACCGAGCCGCATCCACGCGCTGATATTGTCCGAGGTCGCCAGCCGACCGCCGCCGACGTCGATCAAGGTGTGTAGGGCGTCCTCGGCTTCCTCGAGACGCGATTCCTGCTCGAGATACAGCGCGTACGCGAACAGAGACGGTCCGATGAGGTGGAGTTCGCCGGTCGTATGGGCGTCACCCGTCGCACGAACGATGCAGCTGAGATGCGACGCTTCGGTGCCTTCGCCGGCGAGCTCCGCGCAATAGCGCTCGGTCGCGGCCCACTGATAGCGGAACACGTCCGGGGTCGGCGCTTCGCGATCAGGAGCCAGCAGATCGACGAACCGCAAAGCGAGGAAGGCGCCCTGGCCCAGACGCACCTGGGCGGAGGTGGCCGGTTCGTCGGTCACCCGTTGGAGAAACACCGCATGAGGAAGTCCGGCGCGGTGCGCTTTGGATTCAGTGGTCATCGCGTACCTTATTTGCAGCCGGTATGCCGAAGGGCAAGACCATCACGCGCATCAACATAGCCTTTGGGCCGCCGGGGCGTTAGCCCGCAAATGTCGCGTTTTCGGGCTTTTCGCCGGGTTTTTCGGGTGCTGGAAGGGTTTCGCTGACAGTTATAACCGATGGATGTCCAAGGGCTTCACACTGCTCGAGCTCATCGTCGTCACGTGCATCGCCGCCATTCTCATGGCTCTCTGGGTGCCACGCGCGGCGAGACTCATCGACTGGCTCGCCACGGAGCGCGCCGTCCGCGATGTCACGACAGCACTGGCAGTCGGAAGACATGGTGCCGTGATGCGAGCAATTCGCGCGCGAGTTGCATTCGACAGCGACACGATTCGCATCGACCGTCTTGAGCCGCAGGGCTGGGTTCCCTGGTGGCGGACGCCCGGTCCGGCGAGCCACGGTGTGCAGATGGAGGTCTCGAACCCCGTCGTGTTTTTTGGTCCCAACGGAATGGCATGGGGCGTGTCTAATACTAAGATCGTATTGCGTCGCGGGTCGCAAGCAGAAACAATTACGATGTCGCGCGTTGGAAGGGTGAAGCACTGGTAGTTAGTGCAACCCTTCAGCAGGACCGAGCATCTAATCGTATGAAACCTGAATGCGGTGCTGCACGTTGTTCAAGGGTCGCGGCTGAAGTGTGACGGCCACTTCACCCGACCGCCAACCCCGGGGAGCTTCTCGCCCCGGGGTTTGGTCTTTTTAGATGGTCGGCCCGTCTTCGTCGAGGAACACCAGCGTCTGCCGCCGCCCCACGATCCGGACGAGCGCATCGTAGACGGTGGGGTCGACGACCGTTCCCGACAACTCCGCCAGCCGCGCGACCGCCTGTTCAGGCGTCATTTTGTCCTGATAGGGTCGGGCCGTCGTCAGGGCATCGAAAACTTCCGCGGCGCCGATGACTCGTCCACCGAGCGGGATCTCTTCGCCCCGTAATCCGTCGGGATAGCCGGTCCCGTCCCAGCGCTCGTGGTGGCTTTTCACCATCGACACGACGTCGCCCAGGTGCACGAGCGGCGCGAGAATTTGCGCGCCGATGATGACGTGCTGCTTCACATGTTCGAACTCGTCCGACGTGAGCGGCCCTTCCTTATTCACGACCGCGTCCCGCGTGCCGATCTTGCCCAGATCGTGCAGCCGGCCCGCCATCCGCACGCGGTCCACATCCTCTTCGGAGAGTCCCAGCTCTGTCGCGATGTTCGCGGAGAGATCCGCGACCCTGGCTGAGTGACCGCGCAGGTACGGATCCTTTGCCTCGAGCGCATTGACCAGCGCCTCGAGCGTCGCGGTGGAAAGGCGCTCCAACCGGTGTCGCTCGCGTTGCAGCTCGGCGGTACGCGTCGTGACTTCTTCCTTCAGCCACTGATTCAGGTGGCGGTTCTCGAGCAGCATCTCGCGCCGCTTCAGCGAGCGTTGGACGGCGCGGCCGAGGTCGGCGAGCTCGATCGGCTTGGTGAGATAGTCCATGGCGCCGCGCTGCATACAGAGCGCGGCGCTGGTCGCGTCATTGACCGCGGTGAGCATGAGAATGGCGAGGTCCGGCTCAATCTCGAGCGCGTGCGGCACGAGATCGACCCCGCTGGTCCCCGGCATGCGGATATCCGACAGCATCAGCGAGACCTTGTGAAGGCGCAACTGCTCCAGCGCCTCGTCGGCCGAGCCCGCTGTGAATACTTCGAACTGCTGTTGTCTTAGAAATTTCCGCAGTGCGTTCCGGATCGGCTCTTCGTCATCGACCACCAGTACGGTGACGACGCCGGCGTGTGCGGTCAACCGCGGCTCCTTGCGAAGTCAGCGCAAACTAGGAATCGGCCGCGACAAACGCCAGATCCACGGGGCCCGGAACGATGCCGGACTGGCGCGCGCGCGTGAGGAGCTCGGTCACCGCGCGCCGCCCGGTCGCGCCGTAGTCCACCGTGTAGGCGTTCACGTACATGCCAACAAATTCGTCTACCCGTTTCGCGTCGAGACCGCGACTGAACCCCTGCGCATGTGCGAGGGCTTCAGCGCGGTGAGCCAATCCGTACTCGATGCTCGCCTTCAGATCGCGCGCAATCGCGCGCATCAGGCTTTCCCCGAGGTCGCGTCGGACGACGTTGCCGCCGAGCGGCAGCGGGAGTTGCGTCTCTTGATACCACCACTCGCCCATGTCGGCCCAGAGATGCAAACCGCGGTCGGCGTAGGTCAGCTGGCCCTCATGGATCAGGAGTCCCGCATCGGCGTTTCCGGAAGCGACGCAATCTTCGATTTGATCGAAGGCAACGACGACGTGGCGCGCGGCCGGCTGGTACAATCGCAGCGTCAGAAATGCCGTCGTCAGCTCACCCGGAACCGCGATCAGACGCCGCGCGAGCGCCGCGCGCGGATCGCGCGGTGCCGGTTCGCGCGCGACGATGCGCGGGCCGTACCGATCTCCGATGCTCGCTCCGTGGGCGAGCAGCGCATAGCGATCAGCGAGATAGGCATAGGCGTGGAGCGACACGGCGCTGACTTCCAGCTCACCGGCGAGGGCCCGGCGATTCAGGCTCTCGATGTCCCCGAGCTCGTGCACGTACCGCCGGCCGCCGGTGTCGATCTTGCCTGCCGCCATCGCCCAAAACATGAACGCGTCGTCCGCGTCCGGGCTGTGCGCGACGCGAAGGATGCCGGGATGCGGGATAGGGGATACGGGAAGCGTGGTCATGCGCCCGGCCTGCCTCCGGTGACCCGCGAGGCTTCGGTTTTGAAACTCTTCAGAGCGTCGGAGTGGTCGTTGTACTCGGGCCGGTTCCTTGCCGTCTCTGCGGGCTCGTTGCGTAAGAAGTCCGCATAGGCCCGCCGCTCCAGTTGGGTGCTCCCACGCTGCTGATACGCATGGGCACGCAGTACATAGATGAAGAGATGGGTGGGGATCGAGCGCTGGATGGTGTCCGCCTGCGCAAGCGCGGCCTCGACATCGCCGCCCGCCAGCTGCAGCAGGCCAATGTGATACCGCGCGTCGGCGTCCAGCTGGGCCAGCTGACCGTAGGCGCCAAGCGCCATAGGAAGGAAGAAGCGGACACTGTCGGTCTTGCCGGCTTCCGCCAAGATCATGACGCGGTTGAACAGCCGGTTGGCCCGCTCTTCCGGCGTCATTTGGCTGATATCGGGAGGACGGAGCATGGAGCTAGGAGCTGTAGGCTGCTCCGTGCTGTCTGCCCTCCGGAGGTTGATTGCAATCACGGCTACCAGTGCACCAAGGGCCACGCCTGCAATTCCCCAGGGCAAGCCGGCGCGCCATCCAGCGGCTTGGACGCCAACCGCGGCGCCGCATTTATGGCAAAAGCGCCCGCCAGGCGAAAGTTGCGCCCCACAAGCGTGGCATGTCATAGGCGTCGGGAATGTAACCACGGCAGACGGGCAGGCGGGCCGGCGGGCTGGCGGGCGGAGTGAAAGCCGGTAGTGTAGGGCCCATGGCGGCCACTGAGTACGGCAAGCACATGGGCGAGCTGAAACGCGGCGACCAGCGGTGGGACGTCTACCTCGAAGGACAGCCTGATACCACCCTCGGCGCGGTGCGGGGTCGCATTCACTTCGTCAGCGGCCAGCAGCACAAGACGACCGGCTGGATCTTCCTTGAATGGCAGGAGAGGGACATTCAGGAGCGTTTCGGGGAGTTTTCCGCAGTGGAGCTGCTGCACTTTGTGGAGTCGTTGTAGCGTATTTGTTGCACATTTGAGCACACAGTTTGCACATTTCATCGTGTGCAAATGTGAATTGAGCGGTTTTCTTTGCAGATCGTGCCCGGTTTTCTTGACACCCCTGTAAATCCCCTCTAGCTTCCTGCATGGCTCGCCGCTTGCAAAAAGGCTCTACGACTCGGGAAGGAGATCCCACCCAATGACCGCTACGCTGGAACCCACCGCGACCGGTGGCGCGAAGACATCTGCGGGCCCGTCGCCCGCGGATGTGATTCGCAAAGCCAAGGAAGCTGGAGTTCAGGTCGTCGACGTCCGCTTTACCGACCTGCCCGGCACCTGGCAGCATTTCTCGCTTCCGCTGAAGGAGCTCGAGGAAGACACCTTCAAGGACGGTTTGGGCTTTGACGGCTCGTCGATCCGCGGCTTCCAGGCGATCAACGAGAGCGACATGCTGTTGATTCCGGATCCGGCGAGCGCGTTCGTGGATCCCTGCCTGCAGGTGCCGACGCTGTCTCTGACGTGCGACATCGTCGACCCGATCACCCGCGAACCCTACTCCCGGGATCCGCGGTATGTCGCGCGCAAGGCGGAGGCGTTTCTGAAGAAGAGCGGCGTCGCCACGACAGCGTACTTCGGGCCCGAGGCGGAGTTCTACATCTTCAACTCGGTGCGGTTCGATCAGAACGCGCACGAGGGCTATTACCACATCGATTCCGAAGAGGGCATCTGGAACAGCGGTACCAACGGCACGGCGAACCTGGGCCACCGTCCCCGCCACAAAGAGGGCTATTTCCCGGTGCCGCCGACCGACCGGCTGCAGGACCTGCGCTCCAGGATCATGCTCGCGATGATCGCGTCGGGCATCGAAGTCGAAGTGCATCACCACGAGGTCGGCACCGCGGGCCAGACGGAAATCGACATGCGCTACAACACGCTGACCCGCATGGCCGATCAGATCATGATGTACAAGTACATCGTGAAGAACGTCTGCGCCGCGAACGGCTATACGGCGACGTTCATGCCGAAGCCGATGTTCGGCGACAACGGCTCGGGGATGCACGTCCACATGAGCCTGTGGAACGGCACGAACAACCTGTTCTTCGACAAGAACGGCTACGCGTTGATCTCCGACTCGGCGCGGTGGTACATCGGCGGGCTGATCAAACACGCGGCGGCCTTGCTGGCCTTCGCGGCGCCGACGACGAACAGCTACCGCCGGCTGGTGCCGGGTTATGAGGCGCCGATCAATCTGATTTACTCGCAGCGCAACCGGTCGGCGATTTGCCGCATCCCGATGTACTCGACGTCGCCGAAGGCGAAGCGGCTCGAGTTCCGGGCGCCCGATCCCTCGGCGAACCCGTATCTCACGTTCGCGGCGTTGCTCATGGCCGGTCTCGACGGCATCAAGAACAAGATCGAGCCGCCCAAGCCGATGGACGTGGATCTGTACGAGCTGGAGCCAGAGGAGCGCAAGCATGTGAAGAACACGCCCGGAACTCTGCAGGAATCATTGGCGGCGCTGCAAGCCGACCACGCGTTCCTGCTCGAGGGCGGAGTCTTCACGCAGGATCTGATCGACACCTGGTTGACGATGAAGAAGGTGAAGGATGTCGACGCGGTGGCACTGCGGCCGCATCCGTACGAGTTCTTCCTGTACTACGACGCCTGACAACTAGGGCGGCATGGACGACAGGGGCGGCAGGGTGAAAACCTTGCCGCCCTTGCCGCCTGTGACTTCCATGACGACGAAACGCGAAATCTTAGAGACAGCCAAAAAGCAGGACGTCTCCTCGCTGCGTCTCCAATTCACCGACATCCTCGGCGTCAACAAGAATGTCGAAGTGCCCGAGAGCCAGTTCGAGAAGGCGCTCGAAGGCGACATCATGTTCGACGGGTCGTCGATCGAAGGCTTCGTGCGGATCGAGGAATCGGACATGGTGCTCAAGCCCGACCTCGAGACCTTCCGAGTCCTTCCCAACGGAGACGCCGCGGGCAAGGTCGCGCGGGTGATCTGCGACATCTACAACCCCGACGGCACGGCGTTCGCCGGCTGCACGCGGCAGGCGTTGCAGCGGCAGATCGCCCAAGCCAAATCGCTGGGCTACGAGATGATGGCGGGGGTCGAAGCCGAGTTCTTCATCTTTCAGCTGGATGCCGACGGTGAGCCGACGACGGTGACGCACGATCACGGCGGCTACTTCGATCAGACGCCGGTGGACCGGGCCGAGGAGATTCGCCGCCTCATCGTGAAGGATCTCGTCGCCATGGGATTCGAGGTGGAAGCGGGGCATCACGAGGTGGCGCCGGGGCAGCACGAAATCGATTTTCGCTACGCCGAAGCGCTGGCGACTGCCGACAATCTGGCGACGTTTCGCTTCGTCGTGCGGAACGTCGCGTATCGGCACGGATTCCTGGCGACCTTCATGCCCAAGCCGATCTTCGGTCAGAATGGGTCGGGCATGCACACGCACCAGTCGCTCTTTCGCAAAGGCAGTAACGCCTTCCACGACCCGAAGGGTCAGTGGGAGCTGTCGGACGTCGCCTTGTCGTACATTGCCGGATTGCTGACGCACGCCCGCGGCTTCTGCGCCGTCACAAATCCGCTCGTGAACAGCTATAAGCGGCTGGTTCCGGGTTACGAGGCCCCGACCAACGTGGCGTGGTCAATGCGCAACCGGTCTCCGCTCGTTCGCATCCCCGACCGCCGCGGCATCGGCACCCGGTGCGAGTTGCGGATGCCCGATCCATCGGCGAATCCCTACCTGGCGCTCGCCGTACAGCTCGCGGCTGGGTTGGACGGCGTCGAGCGCAAGCTCACCCCGCCCGATCCGGTGAACAAGAACATCTTCGAGATGAGCTTCCGCGAGCGGCGGAAATACCGGATCGACGAGCTGCCGCGCGACCTCCACGAGGCGCTGGATATGCTCGAGAAGGACGACGTGATCCGCGACGCCCTGGGGCCACACATCTACGAGCGGTTCGTCGAAGCCAAGCGTGAGGAGTGGCAGGAGTACATCGGCCGCGTCAGCGAATGGGAGGTCGAGCGTTACCTGACCCAGTACTAACCCCCCCGCCGCACCCGTCCCCGCTCCCTCGCCTTCTACCGCTTAGTTGTTGGTCTTTTTCCCTAGCTGGCATACTGTGGCCCGTTTTGTGCATATCATGCATCGTGATACGATCACAATGCAGCTGTCATGCGTGCTCTATTGCAGAGTGTAAGCGAAACTGTGCATATTATGCACGAATCGAATGACACCGCTAACAACCCGAGGGGGACATGGACGCCAACACCGTTGCCATCAACTTCGTCTGGACACTGGTCGCCGGGTTTCTCGTGATGTTCATGCAGGCCGGCTTCGCGCTGGTCGAGACCGGCTTCACGCGCGCGAAAAACGCCGCACACACCATGACGATGAACTTCATGGTGTACGGCATCGCGATGCTCGCGTACTGGGCCGTGGGCTTCGCCCTGCAGGCGGGTGGCGTGGGGCCGCTTGGGACGCTGGGCGGCTACGATCAGCTGTCGCACGAGGTGTCGGTGACGATCGGCGGGAAGTCGTGGGGTCTGTTCGGAGGAACGGGGTTCTTTCTGACCGGCGTCGCGTACACCGCACCGGTCTTCGCCTACTTCCTGTTCCAGATGGTCTTCATGGACACCGCCGCGACGATCCCGACCGGGGCGCTGGCCGAGCGGTGGAAGTTTTCCGCGTTCGCCGTGTTCAGCGTGTTCGTCGGCGCAGTCATTTATCCGATCTACGCCAACTGGACCTGGGGCGGCGGTTGGCTCGCGATGCTCGGCAAGAACCTCGGGCTGGGCCACGGGCACGTCGACTTCGCCGGATCGTCCGTGGTGCACCTGACGGGCGGGGTCACCGCGTTCGTCACCGCGATGCTGCTGGGCCCGCGGCGCGGGAAATACAACGCCAACGGAACCGTGAACGCCATTCCGGGACACAACATTCCGATGGCGCTGGTTGGCACCTTCATCCTCGCCTTCGGTTGGTTCGGGTTCAATGCCGGATCGACGCTGGCGGGCTCTGACCTGCGCATCGGGGTCATCGCGACGAACACGATGCTGGCTGGGGCGGCGGGCGGGGTGACGGCGATGCTCTACGTCTGGCTCAAGTACGGCAAGCCCGATCCCTCGATGCTCGCGAACGGCACGCTGGCCGGCCTCGTGGCGATCACCGCGCCGTGCGCGTTTGTGACGGCCCCGTCCGCGGTCTTGATCGGCGGCGTGGCCGGCGTGCTCGTCTGCGCGGCGGTGCTTTTCATTGAGCGGTCGCTGAAGATCGACGACCCCGTCGGCGCCATCTCGGTGCACGGGGTGTGCGGCCTGTGGGGGGTTCTCGCGCTCGGGCTGCTGGCGGACGGCACCTACGGCGCCGGCTGGAACGGCGTCGACGGCGCGGTGCGCGGGTTGTTCTACGGCGATGCGGCGCAGCTCGTGGCGCAGATGGTGGGGGGCGTGACCAACATCGTGGCCGTCGGGGCCATGGCGTACGTGGCCTACAAGGTCACCGGCCTGGTGGTGGGCGGTCATCGCGTTTCGACGGAAGTCGAGGAGCTTGGGCTCGACGTGCCGGAGATGGGGGTGGAAGGGTACCCCCGCACGCCGGAAGCCGCGACGGTGATGGTCATGAGCGAGCGCGTGCTGGTGTCCGCGGAACGGGTCTTCGAGCCCCAGCCGGAGCCGATCTGATGCGTGCCCTCATCCTTGCTGGTCTGGTGCTGGTGCCCGGCTTGCTCGCCGGGCAGGTCAAGCTGAGCGGCTTCGCTGAGGTGTCCTACGCGTACTCGGGCCACAGCAGCGGGGACTCGATGATCGTGGGGCGACTATACGACCGCTTGCAGAACCGGTTCACCCTCAACGCCTTGGGGGTCGTGTTGGAACAGGCGTACGACCCCGCAAAGCGTAGCGCCGGGTTTCACACCGAGGTCCTGTTCGGCCAGAACGCGACGGTGATCAAGTCTGGGGGAGGGGCGCTCGACATCGGCACGCAGGGCGACATCCCACAGCTCTACGTCACCCTGAACCTCCCGACGGCCAATGGGAGTGGGGTGCAGTTCAAGGCGGGTCGCATCCCCACGCTGATGGGGCTCGAGGTGATCGAGACGGCCGCTAACCCGAACGCGTCGGAAGGCAACCAGTTCGTCTACGTCGAGAACTTCACGGGGTTCGGCGCGAGCGTCGAAGCGAGGCTCAATCGGCTCCTGGACGTGCAGCTCCGGCTGATCAACGGGTGGGACCAGGTGTCCGACAACAACCATCGCAAATCGCTGATGGGACGCGTGGGGATCTCCCCCAATGCGGTCACCTCGATCGGCATTGTCGGATTCTGGGGGCCGGAGGAGCCCGGCGACGATACCGCCAACCGGTACGGCGCCGAAGCGCTGCTCTGGCGGAAGCTGGGCAAGGTCCAGGCCTGGGTGCAGGGTGGCTACGGCAGGGAGCAG
>WNGI01002950.1_pt1 | contig 14865 bp, 14 predicted proteins | sample 5400621 | NCBI WGS metagenome assembly WNGI01 (sample SAMN13153374, study PRJNA577476) | soil metagenome | isolation source: 20 cm soil or saprolite under Garry oak tree replicate 1 | place: USA:California | collected 2016-06-15 | reverse complement strand
TTTCTCCAGATCGATGTGGTGATCTGCTGGCAACACGACGATCAAATGTTGATCGCCAGATTTCAGCATCACAACTTTCGCCTGATGCCGACCTTTGACGTGTTCCGCTTGCGCGATCCGTTGCGCCGTGACCGCCTCGGCGTGGTGCAGGATTTCGTACTGCACTTTGTTTTGATCTAAACAATCGATGAGTTGTTTCGGTATTTCCATAGGCACCTCCGGTGAAAAGTATCACTTTCCCGAGCCATCTCTACTACTCGGAAGAGTTGCTACTCTGTGTCCTCGCGTCCGAGGATTAAGGTAACGACCAGACCCAGCACACTTACAGCCGATACAATTCCAAGAACGCTCGGAACCCCGAATTTTTCTTTTAAGATTGGCAGAAGGAAGACGCCCAACGTTGCGCCGAGTTTCGCAACGCCGGCGGCAAATCCACCTGCTGTCCCGCGCAATTGCGTCGGGAATAATATTGGGGCGAGTGTAAACGTGGTCGAATTAGGACCAGCGTTCATCAGCAAGTTAAACAGGATGAATCCGACAAAGACCAATGGAATGTGCAAAGTCGAGTTCGTTAGGCCGACAGCTGCCACTAACACCAACATCCCCACAGCCATTCCTGTAAAACCGATCGCCTGCATCCGGATGCGCCCGAACCGTGGAACCATCCAGATGCCAAGCAGGAAACCGAACAGCAAAAACAAGTCGATAATGGCGCTGCCCTTTGCGACAGCAAAGTCGTGCGCGGTCAATCCACGCGTTCTTCCGGAAATTTCGATCGCTCCGAGAATTGTCGGGGTAAATAATCCAACGCCGTACGTAGCAATATCCATCAGAAACCAGGGGATAGTTACCAGCGCCGTGCGCGCCCGATAACGACGCGAAAACAGGATCGGCAGCCCACCTTTTACGTGCGGAATCGGGGCTGCGAGCTTCTCGTGGTTACCGGTAAGTTGCAACACTGCCTGTCGTTGCTCGGGAATGATCCGAATGAAAGCTTGCGCCGCCTCTGCAAATTTACCGCAAGACATCAACCAGTGCGGACTTTCTGGTGCCGACAAGCGTAAGACAAAAAAGAGTAGGGCAACTGCGCCTTCTGTCGCCAGAAATAGCCGCCAAGCCTCAGCGCTTCCGGTCCTTAGCAAGGCCAGCGCAATCGCTGCCGCGAGCAGCATACCGACAGATTGACAGGCAATCGTGGCCACCATCATCCGCGCACGAATGGGCTTGGGCAGAATTTCGGAGACATAGCTGCTACTAACAGGGAAATCGATACCTACCCCCATCCCGACGAGCAGTTGTCCTATGAACAGCATTGCCGGTCCCCTGGCCAGCGCACTGATACAGGCGCCGGCAGCAATAATCATCATGTCGGCGAGCATCAACTTCTTGCGGCCAAGATGGTCCGCCATCGGCCCGCCAACTCCTGCTCCAATGACAGCACCAAACACCAGGCTTGCTCCAATGAGGCCGACCACGTCGGGTTGAATGTGAAAATCAGCGATGATTATAGGCATCGCCACGCCAAGAAGAAAAATGACGTAACCATCGAGCAACGTGCCCCCGGTCGAAAGCACCCAAAGCCATCGCTGAGTCCTGTTCAGCGACGACTCATCCAGCAGGAGCGTCAGGCGTTGTGGTAGGGCGATTTCGGACAATGTTAGCGTTTCTTGCGTCCGTCCGATTTCTCCTCAGCCGATGCCTGATGATATTCACGCCTAATCTCTGCGAGGTTCACGGTTGCCTTTGGAAATTGCATGTCCATATCTTCCATCTGCCGGACAATGATTTGCGAAATAGCCAAGTCCCGAAACCATTTGTGGTTTGAAGGAATGATGAACCATGGAGCATGTTCGGTGCTGGTCTTGTTAAGCACATCCTCGAACGCCTTGGTGTAATCATCCCAATATTCGCGTTCCTTGTAGTCCGATTCGCTGATCTTCCACTGACGCGCCGGGTCATCCAACCGTTTCTCAAACCGGACAAGCTGTTCCTCTTTTGAAATGTGCAGAAAAAATTTGAGGATCGCCGTGTTGTTTTGCGTGGTGATCAGCTTTTCGAAATCGTTGATTTCATCGTAGCGCTTCGCCCAGACTTTTTCCGGTACTAAGCCGTGAACGCGCGCCACCAGCACATCTTCATAATGGGAGCGATTGAAAATTACGACTGAACCTTTGGCAGGCACATGCGGATGCACGCGCCAGAGAAAATCGTGCGCCAGTTCTTTCGGCGTCGGCTGCTTGAAGCCAACAGAAATGCAGCCCGCAGGATTCATTCCAGTGAAGACGTGACGGACTGTGCCGTCTTTGCCTCCAGCATCGAGTCCCTGCAACACAACGAGGAGCGAACGCTTGTGCTCGGCATACATAAGATATTGCAGTTCGTCCATTTTCTGGCGGTTCTTCTCAATTTCGGGCAAAGCTGACTTGCGTGATTCATGTTCGACATGGTAGCCGGGATCGAAGTGCTTTAACCGGATCTTGGATCCCGGCTTGACCACAAATTTCTTCCGATAGTTCGACATGATATTTTCTTTTTTGATTTACCTCACAGCCTTTTGCCCGCCAGTCGTTGGCACTCGCAGCGGTTCGAATAGCCATCGCTTCCACGAGTGAGCAGGATCCAGAATGCGATAAAGTCCAAGTTTCACGATGTCCTGTGCTATCATCCACGCGATGTTGTAAGCCCACACAAAGCCAATGATTCCCCAAGGCAGTGCCGGCACGAGCCAGCCTTGGCTGCACATGAACATCGCTGCGATTTGCGTCGCGACGATTGCAAAGAAAAGGCGTGAGCTGGGATATGGCGGTTTCCAAAAGGGCCCCCTCGCGCGCACTACAAACAGCATCAGATGACCGCCAGCGACGAGTTGCAAGAACATCATTGTTTGTAGCTGCTGATGCTGCAGGTGATGAACCGTGTCGCCGAGATAAAGCAAACCGAAGCTTTGAATAACACCGAGTAATCCAAGCACTGACGAGATCACCAGCACTCTGTCCAATTCCCATCTCACCGGCTGCGGCGGCACAGTAGCGTTGTCGAAGGCGATCGTCATAATGGGCACATCGTCCAAAAGCGCCAGCGCGATTAGCATGATCGCGGTGAGCGGGAAAAAGTGATAGAAAATCGAAGCCAGCACCACAAACACCATGATGGCAATGGTCATGGCGATTCGATACAGCACGTAGCTTGTCATCCGCTCGAAGATGCGCCTGGCCTCCGCGATCCCGTCGATGATCACGGATAAACCGGGCGCGATCAGGACCAATGCCGCTGCTGCACGCGCTGCTTCGGTCGCTCCGGAAACGGCGATGCCGACATCGGCTTGCTTGAGCGCGGGCGCGTCGTTCACGCCGTCGCCTGTCATACCGACGATGTGACCGTTCTGCTGGAGTATTTTTACGATCGCATATTTGTGTTCTGGAAAAACCTCAGCAAACCCATCGGCTTGGTCGATCTTCTCCGCTGCATCCAGTGGGATTTGGCCTTTCGTCACATCACCAGGAAAAAGTTCCGTTGCCGGCTGGATATTTGCGCCCATGTCCAACTCCGATGCAATTTGCCGTGCGATGGCGACGTTATCGCCGGTAACCATTTTGACTTTCACCCCGTAAGCGCGAGCCCGGGAAATGGTACTCTTCGAATCGGGCCGCGGCGGATCGAGCAGTGGCAAAATTCCCAGGAAAACCCAATCATCGTCGCTGTGAGCGACAGCGACACCGATCGTGCGGGAGCCGTGACTCGCGAGATCGTTCACCGTTTGCTGCGCTTTGACCAAATCGGCGCCGGCAAGTTTCGTCACCGCCAGGATTACCTGCGGTGCGCCTTTGCTGACCCGAAAAACTGCGCCCGACGGATCCTTGATTGTTGCTTCAGTGCGTTTGCGCACAGGATCGAAGGGAACATAGGCTTCCTGTTGATAACGCTTGAGGACCGACTCCTCCTTAAGTCCGGCCATTATTGCAAGATCAATCGGATCGTTATCGGCTGCACGTGAAGCGAGCGACGCCATCAAAATCAAGGTGTCCGCATCGGTGCCATGCCACGGTTGCGCTTCGCCCAGGGTCAGCTTGTTCTCGGTTAACGTGCCAGTCTTATCCGAACAGAGCACATCGACGCCGGCCAGTTCCTCGATCGCTTCCAATCGCGAGACGATTGCCTTGCGCTTTGCGAGCATGCGCGCGCCAAGGGCCATAGTCACCGAGAGCACCGCCGGCATGGCTACAGGCACTGATGCTACCAGAAGAATCAGAACAATTTCGGCCAACCTTAACAGGACAGCTCGATCGTAATGGCCGCGCATGTCGAAAAGACGAGCGGCCACCAGAATCACCACCAGCACCAGCGCGAGGATGATCAGGAAATTTCCAATCCGCATTACGGCCCGCTGGAAATGCGAAACACTTCCCGCGCCCGCGACCAGTTTCGCCGTGCGTCCGAAGAACGTGTTTGCACCTGTGGCCGTAACCACCGCGGTCATTTCACCCTGTTTAACGACGGAGCCTGAGTATGCTTCCTCGCCCGATTTCTTGCTAACCGACAACGATTCTCCCGTCAGCGCGGATTGATCGATGCTGATGTAATCGCCCGCGATGAGTGTGCAATCAGCGGGAACAACGTCGCCGAGATACAATCGAACGATATCTCCCGGCACCAGCGTCCGAGCGTCGATCTGCTGCCAACTTCCGTTGCGCAGCGTGCGGGCTTTTAGCGCCAAGGAACTCTTCAACGCGTCCAGCGCATTGGAAGCTGCGTGTTCCTCCCAGAACCCTAGCAGCGCGTTGAACAACAGCAGTGAGGTGATGATCGTAAAATCGCCCCAGTCACCGACGATGAATGCCATCAATGCCGCGGCCTCGATCATCCATGGAATGGGACCCCAAAAGTATACGAGCAAGGCCGCGAACGCGTTTTTCTGTTTCTCCACCAGCGCGTTTGGCCCGTAATTCCTCAAGCGCGCCTGGACCTCGGCGTCAGGTAAACCCGTCTTGTCATCGGCTCCGAGCTTCGCCAGTGTTTCAGCGATAGTGGGGGCGGTACCGGTGGCATCTGGCGTTTGCATGAATAACAGCTCCTACCCGCAGTGATGGCGACCAGTGATAACTTTCCGCTTCGTTCAAGACCAGAAGAATTTCCGGAGCGCGCAGTTGTAGCCGGCATCGGTGATGCCGGTTGGATCGACCGAATTTCCTTCGCGACGGTAAATCAGACACCGCCACTGACCTCCTCTCGCGCGAATGAATTGTGTATGCCTACATGCGAAGTTTGCGAGAACGATTATGACAAGGCGTTCGAAGTGGTCATGGGCGGAGAGCGTCACACTTTCGATAGCTTCGAGTGCGCAATCCACGCGCTGGCGCCTGTTTGCCCCCACTGCAACTGCCGTATCGTCGGCCACGGCGTCGAAGCGGACGGAAAAATCTTCTGTTGTGTCCACTGCGCACGCGCGTCCGGCACAACGCAGTTGAAGGATCGAGTTTAAGGGTAGGCGCGTCACTCCGTGCGCGCCGTATTTTACCTTCATGAACGGCGTGCAGGGACTGCACGCCCTACCTCGGGCTTACGTTTCCACCTTTTGGTTGCGGCATTCTCACTTGAATTGATCTTCGATTTGATGCGACTGGACTTACCGGCGGCTGCGAAATACAGATGCTGATATGAATTCCTTTCGAGTTTGGTTCATCGGGCTGGTGCTTGCATCGTTCGCAGGTTTCATCGCGCTGGCGCAAACACCCGCGGCGAAATCTGCGGCGTCATCAAAAGGCATTTCGGTGCTGCATCCCACCGCGGGCAATAAAGTCAGCGGAACCGTCACATTCACGCCGGTCACCGATGGCGTGCAGGTCCACGCAGAGATCGCGGGCCTGACGCCCGGTAAGCACGGGTTTCATGTCCATGAATTTGGCGATTGCAGTGCAGCCGATGCCAGTTCCGCAGGCGCGCATTTCAATCCCACCAACCAACCGCATGCCGGGCCCGACGCAGCCGCACGGCATGAGGGCGACATGGGAAATGTGGAAGCAGACGCTTCCGGTAACGCTAAGCTGGATTACGTCGACCATCAGATTTCTCTCGCGAACGATGCGAAATCGGCGATCGGCCGCTCGGTCGTGGTTCACGCAAAACCCGACGATCTGAAGACTCAACCATCCGGCGACGCAGGCGGTCGCATCGCCTGTGGCGTAATCGGCTGGGCAAAAACGCAGTGATCACAGGCCTGTGGCTGACTTTGACGGATTTTGGTTTGCAAATAGGACGACCGCGTAAGGTTCAAGTGCTGCTGTGTGCGCTGTCCTCAGCGCAACCTTCTTGGAGCAAGCGATTCGAATCTCCGCTGAGGACAGCGGACGCTACAGACGTTTTGGAAGGCCGAAATCTCTTTGCTCGACAGAGCAGATTTGATCTGATCAAATTACCGGAAACCATCGCCCTGCACGCTTATGCCACGATTATCTAAAATTGAATTGTCGCCCGATAACGGGTGCGTCATCGACATGAAATGGAGCCTCGGCCCGTTGAGCTATCGCGCTTCTGCGCTAGGCAAAGTCGAACTTGAACCGGCCACGGAAATCATTCGGCTGCCTGAGCTGGTGCTTTACGATCATATCGGCTTTAAGGGTTCTTACGCCCGCACCAACTTAAGTTTCCACTACGTCGGCGATTATTGGAACGACCGGATGAGCTGCGTCATCGTGGTCAGCGGCACCTGGCGATTTTATCGCGACGATTATTACAAAGGCCCGCACTGGGACCTCGGCCCCGGATATTACGAGAGCTTCTTCGCCGAAAAAGGCCCCGACGACGTCGTCAGCTCGTTCCAGTGCATTGCGCTGACGTAGGGTAGCGATCCGGATTAGACGAAACTATTTCGTCTAATTCTAGTTGGGCCGACACATAGAGGTCACGATCATGCCGAAAATTGACGTCTTTCTGAGTTGGTCTGGCCGAACGGGCGAAATATTGGCTCGCAAAATTCACGAGTGGCTACCATCAATCGTAAGCAACGATGTCAGCTCGTTCTTTTCGCCTAACATCGAGCCAGGTGCAATGTGGTCGAACGAGATCGCAGCAGCGGTTCGGAAATCACGCTTTGCGATCCTCTGCGTTACGCAGGACAGCCTGTCGTCACCCTGGCTTCAATTTGAAGCTGGCGCGGTCTGGCGAGGGGCCGAAACAGGCGATGTCTGTCCGTTGCTGTTTGAGGTGTCGGCCGACAACCTACCAGCTCCACTGAAGCTGTTTCAAGCGAAGGAGTTCAATAAGTCAGGTTTTCGAGAGGGATGCAAGCTCCTGGGCCGAAAGACCGGTGTCGAAGGAGATCGTCTTCGGCTTAACTTCAAGGTGACATGGCCTACACTTGATCGCGAGGTCCAAAATGATCTCCGGAACTTGAAGGCGAACCGGCCCAACAAGCGGTTGCAGCGGACGGCGCCGACGCGCCGCCGCTGAACCGGAGCGTTAAGCCGTGTCTCGGCGCTTGACACAAACGCCGCTACAACATGGCGAGCTCAAGAACATGCGTAGCGCAGCCCCAGGACAGGGTGAACCCGGCGCCGCCGTGGCCGTAGTTGTGAATGATGGTGCGACTATCGCGAAGGCGGTCGCGTTGGAGGCGAACGCCTGATCTTCGGAACGGGCGCAGACCGACGCGCTCAGCGAGGACGGGCGGTTTGTCGATGTTCAACACTTGGCTGCATTCGGCGATAATTCGCGACGTCGTTGCGGGATCAGCCAACAAGTTGTTGCTGACATCATTTGTTCCGCCGAAAACGCAATCCTTCGCACGTGGGATTGCGTACATGAGCGGCTCGTTATCACAGACAATCGCGGTGGAAAGACCCTCGATTCTCGGCACGATTGCGACCTGACCGCGATGCGGCTCCAGATCGTGATCGCGAACGAGTTCGCGCGCGCCGATTCCTGCGCAGTTGATCACCAGATCGGATTTTGGGTCCACATCTTCGAGGTTCTCGAAATGGACATTTGCGTTGATTTCGCCGCCCGCCTTCAGGAAGCGCGCGGCGAGGTAATCGAGATAAATCGTAGTGTCCATCAGCGGAACGCGCAGCGAGAAACCGCTCTTAAAGCGGTAGCCACCGGGCTGTGCGTAGTCCTGTACCGGCCACAGGCCGGTTGCTACAGATGAAAGGCGCTGCGCGCCCAGCGGAATGGCCCACTCGGGAATTTCAATTTCACCGTGGCGCAAAAACTGCCGCGATTCGATGATCGAGACACCGCTCTCGGGAAACCGAGCAAGATCGAGGAGCACTTGGTAGGTTTCGAGCGCCAATGGGATCACTCTTTCGGCCGGCTCGACATGGTAGGGAAACCAAACCGCCGCAGCCACGCTGGAGGTTGTTTGCTGCCCGGTGTCCTTCGCGAAGATCGCAGGGCGGTAACCGTGCTCGGCAAGCACCACACCGCACGTCAAGCCCGACACACCGGCGCCGATAATAGCGACGTTTCGCTCTGCCATATCACCATGGTGTAAGCGCGACCGCAAAAAAACAAGGAGCGGCGATCTCAGATCGCCGTCTAAATTACGAATTGTAGGGCGTCTCTGTGAGACGCCGATACCTGGCGTTTGACACAAACGCCCTACAGTTTGGTACGTGCCAAATCTCGAAGCAGCATTTAAGGTTCACCAAGCATGGTTTCACTAAACCGAGATGCGCTCACGGAAAAAATCCTGGAGGGCGCGCGGATTTCGACCGATGACGCGCTGGAGTTGTATCGGTCGCCGCTGGAAGAATTGGCTGCGCTTGCGAATGCGCGACGCGATTTGGCAAAGGCGAAAAGTTACGGCGGACGCGGTCGCGAGATCGTGACCTACATCGTCGACCGCAACATCAATTACACAAACGTTTGCAACGTTTACTGCAAGTTCTGCGCATTTTATCGGACGGAACGCGACGAAGATCATTACGTGCTGAGCTTCGAGCAACTTGATCAAAAGCTGGACGAACTCTCTGATGCAGGCGGAGTCCAAATCCTAATGCAGGGCGGGCATCATCCGAAATTGCCGTTCGAATGGTACATCGATCTCTTGCAGCACATCCGCCAAAAATATCCGCACATCAATATTCACGGGTTCAGTCCGCCGGAGTTTCAACATTTCGCGGAGACATTCCGGATGCCGCTGCGAGAAGTGATTTCGAAATTTAAGAACGCCGGGCTCGGCTCGATCCCGGGTGGCGGCGGTGAAATCCTCGTGGACCGCGTACGGAAGAGGATTTCGCCTTTGAAAATCAACAGCGACGAATGGCTGGAGGTGATGCAGGTGGCGCATGAGCTCGGATTGAAATCGAGCGCCACGATGATGTTCGGTCACGTGGAGACGATCGAAGATCGCGTCGAGCATTTGCAGCGAATTCGTGATCAACAGGATCGCAGCGGCGGGTTCACGGCGTTTATTTGCTGGACCTTTCAGCCGCAGCATACGGTATTGAAAGTGAAGCAGCCGACTGGCGTGTCCGAATATCTGCGAATGCAAGCTCTCGCACGGATTTTCGTAGACAACATCGATAACATTCAAAGCTCTTGGGTGACGCAAGGCCCGGACATTGGCCAGATCGCGCTCAGATACGGCGCGAACGATTTCGGCTCGGTGATGATGGAAGAAAATGTCGTCAGCAGCGCTGGCACAACTTTTCGGCTGGATGCAGCGCAAATCGAGTCCCTCATCCACGGTGCCGGCTACGAACCGCGCCGTCGAAATAATTGGTACGAACTGTTGAACTAAAGGAGACAGCCATGGAATTACTCGAAGCGTTTCCGCGACTGATCGGCTGGGCCGTGCCCATCATCGTTCTTGCTATCATCATTTTTCCGCAGGCGATCCGGATCCTGCGCGAATACGAGCGAGGCGTGATTTTTCGTCTGGGGAAATTGCTGGGCGCAAAAGGACCTGGCGTAATTTTCCTTATCCCGATCGTCGATCGGATGGTCCGAATGGATCTGCGCGTCGTCACCATCAGCGTCGAGAAGCAGGAGGTGATGACGCGTGACAACGTTCCGGTGACGGTCGACGCGGTTGTTTATTTCCGGGTGGTCGATCCGCAATCCGCCGTCGTGAAAGTGGAGAACTTTCTCAAAGCCACCTCGCTGATGTCGCAGACGACGCTGCGCAGCGTCCTCGGCCAGGCCCCCTTGGATGATCTGCTTTCGCAGCGCGAGTCGATCAACCAGAAGTTGCAGGAAATCATCGACCGGCAAACCGAACCATGGGGCGTCAAAGTCACGGCGGTCGAGGTCAAGGACGTTGCACTGCCCGACACAATGAAGCGGGCGATGGCCAAGCAAGCCGAAGCCGAGCGCGAGCGGCGTGCTAAGATCGTCAATGCCGAGGGTGAATTTCAAGCTGCTGAAAAAATGGTGCAGGCCGCGGCGATGATGAGCAAGGAGCCGATTGCGCTGCAACTGCGCTTCCTGCAAACGATGCGCGAAATTTCCAGCGAACATAATACCACGACGTTTTTCCCCCTTCCGATCGACCTCTTGACCGCATTGATCAAAAAGAGCGATCCACCAAAGCCGTAGTTTGCCGCACGATCAGCGAACGATCTTGGCGATTTGCTGTCGAAAAAGTTTTGCCCCACCGGATGCTGGATGGCGAACGCAGTGCGCCTTAACACCAAGTTGCTCAAGCTGCGCGCTGGCGATTTTTCCGAGCGCGACGATTTGCTCGCAAGGAAATAATTCAAGGAAGTCCTTCAAAACAGGGCGACCGGAAAGTTGCTCCGACTTGTTAGGCATACGATTGCTCAACGGCCCGCGGCGCGGATCGAATGAATGCCAGGGAAACGCATTCCACAATACGAACTCGTCCGGCAGCACGCCAACCTTCAGCAACGCGCCCCAGACAATCGTCGCTGTCGGTTCCGAAAAACCATCCGGACAAACACTCGGTTTGCTCGTGCGGCGTGGCTTGATGCCCGCTACAATGTGTCGCTGTTTGCGGAGCAGCATGCGCTCCGAAGTCATCGGGATCCCGCTGAAATGACCGCCGCGGTAACCGAGAGCCTCGCCAATGACTACGAGTTTCGCGCGTCCCAGGCGTTCTTGCACGTAAGCGCGTAATTGTTGGCGCCGGATGATTGGTGCAATTCGGCCGATGTCGTTTTCCTCATCGATTTGCCACCACGGATTGAACACCGCGCCGGAAGGCGACGCTTTTAACAGTCGCACAAAGTTATCCAGCTGCTTTCGGGACATCACCTGAAGTGCAAACGTAAGCGCGATGCCAGAACTCCCCGAAGTCGAAACGTTCAAACGATACCTGGACAGCACCTCGTTGCATCAGAGGATCACCGGTATCGAGGTGCGGGACGCGTATGTTTTGAAACGTGTTTCCCCGCGTGAGCTGGCACGTCGATTGAAAGGGCGCCGCTTCGAAAACAGTCACCGGCACGGCAAACATTTGTTCGTGCGCGCCGGCAATGAGCTGTGGTTACGGCTGCATTTCGGCATGACCGGCTGGCTTCAGTATCTCAAGCGCGACGAAGAAACGCCGACCACTGCGCGCGTCCTTTTTAGTTTCGCGAACAACCGCCGGCTCGCGTTCGACGATCAACGGAAATTTGGCGAGGTCGAGTTGACCAAGGATGTGGATGAGTTCTTGCAAAAACGCTGCATCGGTCCGGACGCGCTCGATATCGGTCTCTCCGAATTCAAAACGATCTTTCGAACGCATCGCGGCGCTGTGAAAGCGATTTTGCTCAACCAGAAGCTGATCGCTGGGATCGGCAACCTTTACGCCGACGAAATTCTTTTCCGTGCATGCATGCACCCGGCCACTGCAGCGGCCAGTTTAAGTGACAAGGATCTAAGGAGGTTGTTTCGTGCAATGCGGTATGTGCTGGACAAGGCGATTGCGTTAAAAACCGACTTCAATCGTTTGCCGAAATCATGGCTGCTGACAAATCGCGGAAAACGCGGCAGATGTCCGCGCTGCGGTCGCGCGTTGAAATCAGCAACGATCGGCGGCCGCACTTCATGGTTTTGCGCGCATTGCCAGAAGCGAGCGCATTCCAAAGTTACGCCGGCCACATAACCGCGACTGTCGACTCTCAGCGCAACATTTCTAGCAGTGTGAGTGCATTCTTCGGCGCAGCGCCTTCGGCATCAAGTGCGCTGAGGACAGCGCACACTACAGCCTTTGATGTTTCACACCATCGGCCGAAAACGGCCGACCACTTCCTGCAAGCGGCCGGTGATCTGGCCTAACGAGCAAACTTCGGCCGCTTCCAGCAGAGCGGGGAAAACGTTCTTGCCGCGCTCGGCGACCGCAGCGAGCTCGTCCAATGCACGTTTCGCCTTCTCGGCGTTTTTCTTTTTGAATTTGCGGAGCCGATCGACTTGCAATTGCTGTTTCGCCCGCGGCGTACGCGCAAGCTTTACTTCCGGAGCGTCGTCGTCGCCGTCGCGGTACTTATTCAATCCGATGATTGGGCGCGTCCCGTCGTAGATTTGCTGTTCGTACTTATGCGCTGCGTTTTGGATCTGGCTCCGCTGATACCGTTCTTCCACCGCGGAGAGCACGCCCCCAAGCCGTTCGATCTCGCGGAACTCTTCCAGGATCGCCGCTTCCACTGCGCGCTCGACCGCTTTCATGCCGGGCGAACCGCTCAGCATGTTCATCGTGTGTTTGAAAATGCCGGACTCCTCCAGCAAGATCGCCTGCCCGTGCGCGGCGAGCCGGATCCATTCTTCGCTAGGCGTTGTGAACGGTTCATCCGCGCTGTTGGAATGACACGAGTTCGTGGCGTTCATGTAGGACAGAATCAGTTCCGTGGCCGTTCGGGTGAGATTGTTTTTGAATTCGGCGGCGATTAACGAGCGTCCGCTGGTTTGTGTGTGCAATTTGCACAGCTGCGCTCTCGGACCTGCGCCGAACACCTCGCGCATCCCGATCGCCCAGATGCGGCGCGACACGCGCGCGAGCGCGATGTACTCCGCGTCGAGCCCGCAATCGAGAAAGAACGAAAGACGCGGCCCGAATTGATCGACCGGGATTCCGCGCGCAGCGAACATTTCCGCATAGGCAAAGCCGTTCGATAACGTGTAAGCAGCCTGTTGCACCGGTGTCGAGCCGGCCTCGCCGATGTGATAACCGCTGATCGAGATTGGATACCAGCGCGGCATATCGCGCGTAGTGAACTCCACCATGTCGGTGAGAAACCGCAGCGACGGCTCGATCGGAAAAATGGTTTCGTTCTGCGCTTGGACCTCCTTGAAAATGTCGGCCTGAACTGTGCCGCGCAATTTCGGAACAACTTTCGGACCAAACCGCTGTTTGGCAGCGGCGATATACATCGCCATGATCATCGGCGCGGGACCGCTAATGGTCATTGAAGCGGAAAAATTCGGGGACCCGAGATCAAATCCATCATAAAGCCGCACCATGTCTTCGACCGTGTCGATCGCCACGCCGCCTTCGCCGATCTTCCCGAAAACACCGTCGGCATCGCTATCGAGTCCGTAAAGTGTCGGTCCATCGAATGCCGTGCTAAGGCGATGGGTGCGTTGGTGGCGCGTTAGATAATGGAACCGCTCGTTTGTGTCTTCAGCCAGCATTAACCCGGAGAACAGACGCGTAGGCTCTTCAGGTTGCGGAATCTTCTTGCCGATTTTGTCGCCGTTCTTCTCAAAACTCTCAATCTCGCGGATCGGCTCGAGATACATCTCAGGATACGCGGCGTTGAGGTAAGGAAACTCGCCTGGAAAACCTTCACCGAAAATGAAACGCGCAATCTCGCCCGGTTCGTCGATCTCAGGTAACGCGAGGCGCGGCAGCGACAAACCGGTCGGTGTGCGCGTATCCGGGATTTTCGCTTTTGTATCGTTCCAACGTCCAAGCAGATCGCGCCCGAATTTTTGATCGGTGCGCGCCCGCTTCACCTGATCGAGAACGAATTCATTATAATTTTCGACCGATTCGACGACTTGTCCGAGCTTGCTCATAGCGTTCTCCTCCTGCTGTAGCGGCGCTCTATCAGCGCCGTCGCCGTTTTGATCGGCGGTCATCCGCCTTCGCGCCGCTCCGACGTGACGAGGAAACCGCCGCTACAGATCTGTTTGAGATTAACTCAAACAACCGATCCACGCCAGGGTCACGGTGCCGTTTTGCAACGGTATCGACCAGCTGCTGGTCTCGCCGGTTTTGATCGAGACGCTGCTCGATTTCCGAGTGCGCAGTGCGCGCGCGCTGGAGATCGCTCTTGTTCACCACCACGATGTCTGCCAGATCGAGCATCACGATTTTTTGCAATTGCAACCGGCTGCCGTAGTCAGGATTCATCACCAGCACGGTTGAATCGACAATCCCATTTTTCTGAAACGGCATCGCCTCCTGGCCAGTGCCAACGGTCTCAATGACGACGTAATCGAAATCCGACTGTGCCAGCAACGCGAGACAATCGTGCGTCGCGGGCGAAAGTCCGCCCGCCTGTCCGCGCGTGGCCATGCTGCGCATGAACACGCGATCATCCTGCGAATTGATCATCGTCGCGCGGTCGCCCAGCAACGCGCCTTCGCCGACTACGCTGGGGTCATGCGACAAAATCGCGATTCGGCCCTCGGGATTTTGATTCAGAAACCGCAGGACGAGCTCGTCGATCAATGTCGTCTTTCCCGCGCCGCCCGGCCCGGTGAAACCAATTACTTTCGATGTTCGATGTTCGATGTTCGATGTTCGATGTCCTTTGGCTGTGTTGGGCGTTGGGAGTTTTCCCTGGGACTGTGCATCTTTAATTTGAGTTAGTTTATGCGCGAGCTCCTGATCGACGGATTTTGGACGCGGCCGTTTCGTTCGAGGTTTGGCATAACGCCGATGCACAAATTTCACCATGTCGTCGAGTGACGTGCCGG
>WNGI01002947.1_pt1 | contig 14870 bp, 8 predicted proteins | sample 5400621 | NCBI WGS metagenome assembly WNGI01 (sample SAMN13153374, study PRJNA577476) | soil metagenome | isolation source: 20 cm soil or saprolite under Garry oak tree replicate 1 | place: USA:California | collected 2016-06-15 | reverse complement strand
CTCCCGTATAGCTCCGTAACTGCACGCGCGCGAAGTGGGCGACGCAGAGTCCCAGGCCGGCGTCGGCCTCCGGGCACGATCTTCGAGTCGAGATTGCGTCAGGCGCGAAGCGCGCGATGGTCTTGCGCGCGCGAACGACGAGGCGGCTGATCACAGCGGCGGCAGATTTGCGATTCGTCCGCGAGCGTGAGTCGAAAAGATCTTTGTGGGAGAGGTGGTATGTCCTCGTAGGCCGCTTTGCAAAGCGAGCGCGAGGAGGAGACCCGCGACCGAGCGGAGCGAGGGAGCGCAGTTAGGGGCTCCGACCAAGCGAGCGTAGCGGCCGAAGAGGATACACCGCCTCGACCCAAACAGAGATCTGTTGAATCAGGCGCTGCAAACTCAAAACTTGAAAATCTTGCCGAGCGCTTTGGTGATCTTCTTGCCGAAATCGTTCGACCAGTCGCGCTGGTTCTGCCAGTCGCCGTTCTGTTGGTCGCCCGTGTCGGGGCCGTGCTCCGGGCACGGGATGGTCGGGAGCGGAAGCTCGGGCTTGTAGTACTCGTTGCGAGTCACCGGGCACCACTCGGTCGCGAGATACCCGGTTGTCGGATCGATAATGCGCTCGACCATTCCGGCTGGCGGATTCCATGCGTTCGGTGACCCATACTCGCGCCAGCCGTTCTGGTAGAATTGGACCCACGCCGGCGCGGCAAGTCTGCCACCCGACGCGTCGCCACTGATCGGGGCAGGATTGTCGAATCCGAACCAGAACGCCGCGACGATTGTCGGCGTGTAGCCGACGAACCATACGTCTGTGCCGCTGTTCGTCGTTCCCGTCTTACCGGCGACGAGACCCTTGACGCCGTAATCGCGCACGACTTTGCCGGTACCGTAGTCGACGACCGACTGCAGCATGGACGTCACCTGATAGGCATCGCGAGGATCCATCACCTGAACGGGATTCAGCGGTGCCTCCGGAGAAATCCAGATTGGAACGTCGTCAGACGTGGAAATGCTGCGCACTAGCCGCGTCTTGACCTTGTGACCGCCGTTCGCAAACGGCGCGTATGCTGTGACGAGCTCGAGGGGTGTCAGCGACATCGAGCCGAGCGCCATCGACGGAACGTCGGGAAGCGGGCTGACGATTCCGTTTTTCCTCGCTGTCTCTATGATGCGCGGAATGCCGATCGCTTGACTGACGCGCACCGTTGCAGAGTTGGCTGACTTGATCAGCGCCTTCCGGAAAGTGATGCGTCCGAAGTATTCGTCGCCGTAGTTTGAAGGCGACCAGACTTCCTGTCCCTGTTTCACGTCGATGGGATCGTCATCCACTTCCGACGACGGCGTGTAGCCGGCTGCCATCGCCGCGGCGTAGACGAACGGCTTGAACGCGGAACCGGGCTGACGATGCGCGAGCAGCGCTCGGTTGAAGTTTCCGCGTTCGTACTGTCGTCCACCTGTAAGAGCACGGATGTCTCCATTGCGCGGATCGATTCCTACCATCGCGCCCTGTATTTGAGCGCGACGGCCCGTCTCCGATTGGATCGCGGCAGCCTGGCTCCGAACCGCACGATCGGCCGCGTTCTGAGCGTTGCGATCCAGCGTCGTTCGAATGGTGAGATCGATGACGTCGGCGCTGCCATTCTGGATGATCGAATCGACGACCGCGCGCACGGCGTCGAGGGCGTACGAATCGTTCGGATCCTTTGGACGCCACTCATCGCGCGCGATTCGGAGTGGCTGCGCCTGAAGTCCCGGAAGCCTGTTCGCCGAGACGTATCCTTCCTTCACCATCAGACTCAGTACGAGATTGCGCCGAGCGAGGGCGCGGTCCGGATGACGGCGCGGTGTGTAGGCCGATGGTGCTTTCGGAAGTGCGGCCAGCATCGCTGCCTGCTGGAGATTCAGCTGACCGACGCTGCGACCAAATAGATCGCGACTCGCCGCCTCAACGCCGTAGACCCCATTACCGAGATAGATGACGTTGAAGTAAAGCTCGAGGATCTGCTGCTTGGTGAGGGAGCCCTCGATGAGACGCGACAGCCGCAGCTCCGCGAGTTTCTGACGAAGCGATCGCGGCGGATATTTTCGGACAGCGAAAGTGTTGCGCGCCACCTGCATCGTGATGGTGCTGAATCCTTCGCGCGTGCGCCCTGCTTTCAGGTTGGCGACGAGAGCGCGAGCGAATCCGCGCCAATCCAGTCCACCGTGTTGGTAGAACCGCCGATCCTCAGTCGCGATGAAGGCTTGCTGTACGAATTGGGGAACGGAGCTCAGCGGAACATTGACGCGCCGGACCAGCTCCAACCGTCCCATCTGACGGTTGTAACGGTCGAGGATGCGGCCGCCCTGATCGGGCTGAAAATTCTGGATGGCGCGAGGCGACGGGCAGCCGTCGAAGCCGCACGTCACCAGCCACACATCGGTGAAATAGACCGTTAGAATACATAACGCGAAGAGGCCGAGCAGGATCCCGCGCCGCCTCGCCTTGATCTCTAACCACAGTCGGGAAAAATGTATCGTTCTATCCTCTTGTCATTCGTTATCGCCGCAACCGCTTGCAAGGTCGGTGCGAACTCGGCTTTCGCAGCGAACAGTAACGCCACTCAACCGAATTCAGTGTCGGTCGCTTCCGGCACCCGCACGACTACATCAGACACCTCGGGCGCCACCACAGGTCCAATTCCCACTACGCAGAGGGCGGCGCCAGGTTCCGCCGCCAATACAGGGGGCGCAGGCAACACGTCAGGTTCGAGCGCCGCGACCGGTACCGCGTCCACGCAATCAGGCGCGGCAAATCCGAATCGCGTCCCCAACGAGATGGGACGAATAATGGTGCTGGAATATCACCTGATCACGGACCACAATGCCGATTATGCGCGTGAGCGAGGGCAGTTCCGGAAGGATCTGGAGCTCCTCTACAGTCGCGGTTATCGGCCGGTGAACATGTCGGACGTGCTCGACAAGAAGCTGGATCTTCCGCGTGGAATTTCGCCCGTGGTTTTTGTTTTTGACGACGCCTCTCCTGAGCAGTTTCGTTACATCGACAACAACGGAAATCTCCAGATAGATCCGACCAGCGGAATCGGAATCTGGCTCGATTTCAAGAAGACGCATCCCGACTGGAACAACAAGGCAGTATTCTGTCTGCTCTCCGGCGCATCGGCCGGACACAACTTCTTCGGCGATCGCGGAATTCAGGGACAGAAATCGAACTGGAGATTCCGGAAGGTGAAATGGCTTGCCGACAACGGATTCGAGCTGTGCGATCACACGCTCTGGCATGCCCAGCTGAACAAGTATCCGGACGCGTTCGTTCAGGAGCAGATCGCGCGCAATGCGCTGGCGATCGATTCAGCGGTGCCCGGTTACAAGATCAGATCGATGGCGCTGCCGCAGGGACTGTGGCCGAAGAATCGCGCGCTCGCGAGCAAGGGCTCGTGGACGAATCCCAAGACGGGCAAGACCGTGAGTTACAGCTGGCCGGTGGTGTTCGAGGTCGCGGGTGGGCCGATGCGGAGCCCGTACGATCCGGCGTTCGACCCCGGCAAGACCCCGCGCATCCAGGTGATCGGGAACGCGATCGGGGCCATGATCGACAAGCTCGAAAAATCGGGCAACATGTACATCTCTGACGGCAATCCATCCGTCGTCGCGCGGCCAGCTGCGAGCAACCCCACCGCGACGACGAAGCACTAGTTCGCAGTTTAGAATCTCGGCCGGTCAGTCGGGCGAGGACGAGCGGCCGAAGAGGACACTCGGCCCCGACCGCGCGCAAAGATCTAGAACGCCAGAGCTAGTTCGCACGCTTTCCTTTCGGATTTTTCCGGCTCAAAACTTCCATCCCCTGAGTGTCTTGATCGCCTTCTCCAGCGCGGCGCGCTGATCGGGATGCTCCGCGGTCGCCAGCAATTCTTCGTAGGTGTCAATGGCGAGATCAACGGCCTGGTAATCGTGCTCGGCTCCGGCAAGACTGGCCGCGTTGTCCGCGAGATTCGCCTTCGCGAGTTGGTCCGCCGGGAAGCGCGACGAAACCTGCTGCCAGCGCGCCACGCGCTCCCTCGGATTCGATTCGGCAAGCGCCCACAAGTGCCAGCCGGCTCTGTTGTCGGGATCGGACGCGATTGCGCGTGAAGCAAGATCCCCCACTGCCTCGGGACCAGCTCCTATCAGCCAGTAGTGATTCGCCAGTGCGACCAGCCCCTTCGCATCATCCGGGCGATCGGCAACGGCGCGCTCGAGGGCAGGCAGAGGATCAACCAGTTCTTCGCTCGCGTGGGATCCGTGTGGCTCAGTCATTGACGGGAAGAGGGAAGCGGGATGAGGGAAGCGGGACGCGAAGTTGTCATTCGTGTCAAATTTAGCGGGACGCGGTGGACGGGAAGCGGTTGCAGTCCGGGCGGGCAGCTTGTCCATTGTATTCGAGACGGGATCTGCAGCACGCGTCCCGCTTCCCGCTTCCCTCTTCCCTCTTCCCGTACAGAGCCGTACCATTCAACTTGTTGCTGGACAATTCCGGCGGTCGATAGTACCATTCAAGAACCAGCGCAGCCTAGTAGCGCGCCATTCCATACAGAATAGGGTTCCGGTACTCGCGTGAGTTCTAACCGCGGTGCGCGTGAGCCTATCGAGTAGCACTTTTCTTCTCAGCCACACCACAACTGCATGAGCGAACGCCGACGTCCTTTTCGTCGCGGCCGGAGGCCCCGTACGTCCGGCCATCAATCACAAACTCCACTCTCCGAATCCTACAGTGATGTAGATCCGTACCTGGAGCCAATGGACCCTTCGACCCCCACCCCAGACGCCGCACAGATACCCGACGCGCGCGACAATATGACATCACCAGCAATCCCTTCTCCCACTCCACCAAGCCCCGCTGTACCACCCGCGGCGGCAAATTCCGATTCCAATTCACCTACCGATGCTTCGCCCAATGGATCGAGCGACCTCGGTGGTCCACCCCAGTCACAACAGCAGGCACCCTACAATCCCCAAGGTGCAGGTAGCCAGCAGCAGCGCGACGTCGGTCAGCAGCGCGAAAGTGGTCAGCAACGCGAAAGCGGTCAGCAACGCGATGGCAATCAGCAGCAGCGCCATCCCGGCGAGCGCGACAACCGTCATAACGGACGCCGCGGCCGCAATCAGCGTGGACGCGGCAGACAACGCCAGCAGAACGGACCACGCGGAGGGGGCGGCGGCGGCGCAGGAGCAGAGCAGGCATCGCGCGCCCCAGCCGCTCCCGTAGTTCCAGACGGCGAGACCACCGGATGGTTTGATCCACAGCGCGAAGGTGGCTTTATTCGCCGCGCCGCCAACAGCTATCTCGCCGAGCCGGGCGACGCGTACGTGCCGACACAGGTAATGCGGCAGTACATGCTGCGCCGTGGCGATCAGGTGCTCGCCACCACCGGACACGATCATCGCAATCGCATCGTCGTCGTCGACGTCAAGGAGATCAACGGAGCAAATCCGGAGGAGGCAGCAAGGCGTCCCGATTTCGGGTCTCTCATCGCGTCGTACCCCGAGCGGAAACTCAAGCTCGAGACAGGGAAACCAGCCAAAGCCGGACCCGAGCTGACGCGCCGCGCCATCGATCTCATCGCGCCAATCGGATACGGACAGCGCGCCCTCATCGTCGCCCCGGCACGCGCCGGAAAGACGATGCTCCTGCAAGCAATCGTCGAGGGCGTGGCGATCAATCATCCCCAGGCAGTCCTGCTCGTTTTGCTCGTTGACGAGCGCCCCGAGGAAGTGAGTGAGATGATTACCTGGGGCTATGGCGAGGTTGTTGCCTCCAGCTTCGATATGCCCGCTGTTCGTCACACCGATGTCACCGAGATGGTGCTCGAGCGGGCCCGCCGACTCGTGGAGCTAGGCAAGGATGTCGTCATCGTTCTGGATTCGATTACCCGCATGGCGCGCGCTTACAACACCGTGGAGCGCGGTACCGGCCGCACCCTTTCCGGCGGCCTCGATTCGAGCGCGATGGCGAAACCTAAAGCTTTCTTCGGTTCCGCTCGCTCGGTCGCTCCGGAGCACGGCGGCGGATCACTCACGATCATCGCGACTGCGCTGGTCGAAACCGGATCCCGCATGGACGACGTCATCTTCGAGGAGTTCAAGGGCACCGGCAACTGCGAGATCAAGCTCGATCGCTCGCTTTCCGAGAAACGGATCTTTCCGGCAATCGATGTCGCGACCAGCGGCACGCGTCGTGAAGACAAGCTCTTCCGTCCAGATCAGCTAGAGCATGTCTACACACTCAGACGCGGTCTTCAACAGATGCCATCCAGCTCGGCGATGGAGTGGCTCATCAAGCGCATCGCGGCGACTCCAAGCAACGACGCGCTGCTGGAAGGGCTATAGCCGCGTTGTTGTTGGCGCGCTCCTGTTCGTTCCAGCCGTACTCGCAGCTCAGGACGCTCAACCCGCTGCGAATCCACATCCCGAGGTAGTCAATCTCACGCTCAAGGGCGTGAAGGTGGTGAAGCAGAGCGACCTGCTTCAGAACGTCTACACCACCTCTTCGCACTGCAACAGCCTCATCGTCACGCCGTTCTGCTGGATCACCAAGTCGAAGTACTTCTACACAAAAGAGTACCTCGATCACAAAGAGCTCGAGCGCGATGTGCTCCGCGTCCGCGTCTTCTACTGGAAGCGCGGCTACCGGGAGGCCGAGGTCGATACGGTGGTGGTTCCACGAGGGCGCAACGCGGTCGGTGTCACCTTCCTGATCAAGGAAGGCCCACCGACGATCGTCTCGAACGTCATCATCAACCAGCCGACACCCCCACTGCTCTCGTCGAGAGAGATCAACCGTCGGGTCGCATTGGGCAGGAATGGTCCGCTCAATCTGATCAGGCTCGACACGTCGCGGGTGTTCCTTCAAACGGCTCTGTTCGACAAGGGATACGCGGACGCCGAAGTCGATACGTCTGTCGTGATAGACACCACAGCGAGAACAGCCGTCGTCACCCTTACGCTCAATCCGAAATACAAGACGACGGTGGAAGACATCGTGGTCACCGGCAACGATGACGTAAGCGAGCGCACGATCAGGAAATCGCTGACCTTCCACATCGGCGACATCTTCCGCCGCTCCGAGATGCTGCGCAGCCAACGCGCGCTGTACGAATCGAATCTGTTCCGCCGCGCGGCTATCGAGCCGCGACCGCCCATCGACATCTCCACCCCCGATTCGGCCAAGGTTGTCGTCGTCACCGTGCAGGAGTCGCCTGCGCGGGAGGCGCGCCTGAGCGCGGGATTCAACACCATCGATTTCGTCCAGTTCGAGGCGCGCTTCACACACTACAATTTCCTGGGCGGCGCCCGCCGCCTCGACATACAGGGCGTGGTCGGAAACCTGTTCGCCAGCTCGCTCAACAACCGCGGCATCTTCCACAACGCATCGATCCCGCAGACGAGCGCCCTCGCGCGCTACTTCGTGCCGACCTACAACGCGAGCATCGACCTGAGGGAGCCCTGGTTCGGATCGCCCCACAACGAGCTGGCAATGAGCCTGTTCACGCACCGCCGCAGTGCGCCGGGCATCTATGTCGATCGCGGCTATGGAACGAGCTTTACTTTCACGCGCGACGTGGCGGAGCGCGCACCCGCGAGCCTGAACTACAGGTTCGAGATCAGCAAGGTGGACGCCGGCGACGTGTACTTCTGCATCAACTACGGTGTGTGCGACACGCCTACGCTCGAAGCGCTGCGCGGTAATCAGCGGCTCTCGCCGATCACTCTCACGTCGGGAATCGATCGCACCAACGATCCCTTCTCACCCAACAGGGGATACCGCGCCAACGTGAGCGCCGAGCACGCATCCGCGTTCACGCTCTCCGATTTCCGCTACAACCGGGCGACCGCTGACGGGGCGGCATTCTATCAGGTGCGAAAGCGCGGCGCGATCGGCGCGCACGCTCGTTTCGGCTGGGTCAGTCCGCTGGGCAGCACCACCCAGGCCGTCGGTGTCGCCGCATCCTTCGGCGATGGAATTCTCCATCCAAGAAAGCGTTTCTACGCCGGCGGATCGCATTCGGTGCGCGGGTTCGGCGAGAATCAGCTCGGGCCGCGGGTACTCACGATTCCCCTGGTTTCGTTGCAATCCCACGACAGCCTGAACCTCGCCTGCACCTCCGGGACCGACGTCACCCAGTGCAATCCGAACCTGGCGACGCTCAAGGACCGCGACTTCGACCCGCGTCCGCTGGGCGGGAATTTCGTCGCTGAGGGGAGCATCGAAGGCCGTTTTCCGCTGTGGCGGGACCTGATGGGGGCGGTCTTCGTCGACGGCGGAATCGTCCGCCAAAAGACCAATCCGACCCTTCCCCGCCAAAGGGCGGCCATAACTCCCGGGTTTGGGGTCCGGTACAAGTCTCCTGTAGGCCCGATCCGTGCCGATATAGGCCTCAACCCAGGGTCCGTGGAATCCCTGCCGGTTGTAACCGAAAATATCGTCAATGGCCAAAAGACGCTGGTCACCCTTCAACAGCACCGAACCTATTCGCCAACCAAAGGCGGAGGCATCCTCAACCGGATCGTCCTACACCTTTCCATTGGCGAAGCATTCTAACAAGTGGTGGTTTCGGCTCGTCGCAATAGTGGTGGTAGTGGTGCTGCTTCTGGTGGGCGCCGCCTATCTGATCACCAATAGCGACTGGGGTCGCGAGCGCGTCCGCCGCTACGTCGTGGGCGTGATTCAGAACAACAGCCACGGCATCGTCCACATCGGCAGCGTATCCGGAAACCTCCTGCACGGAATCACGCTCCACGATGTCGTAATCACCGACAGCGCGCGTGCCCCGTTCATCAAAGCGGATGAGATCTGGGCCAACTACAGCCTCGGAATTCTGCGCAGCAAGAGAATCGATTTGCGCGATGTGAAACTCGTCCGACCATTCATCGTGATCGACAAGCAGCCGGGCGGAAAATGGAATTACGATCGAATTTTTCCGCGCGATACGGTGACACATGCCGGAGTGAAGCCGACCGGCTGGGGAACATGGATCCGCTTCACCAATGCCACGGTAGTCAGCGGGGATCTCATCGTGCGATCCCCATGGGATCCGGGAAACGTCGCGCCAGCCGAGCGCTCCGACAAGATTCGAGCTGCCCTAGGGCCGGAGGGCAGGCTCAAGCTCCTGCAGGTCGCCAACGGTTATCAGAAGGAGTCCAGCTTTCACAACATCAACGCATTGTTTCCGCTCGTGCGACTGGAAGATCCGGCTTACAAGAATCGCGTGATTGATGTTGCGGCACTGAAGATGGTCGCCGAACCGTTCCGGCCGCCGGTCGCCGACGTGCGAGGGCTGACTGGAACGTTCGAGTTCACAAGCGATTCGCTGTGGTGGAAGGGAGCGCGGGCGTCGTTTCCCGGGACGAAGGCGAGTGGTGACGGACGCTACTACATGGGATCGGGCGATTTGCATCTGCGGCTCCATGGTGATCCCGTACAGCCAGGCGACATTCGCTGGGCGATGCCACATCTCCCCGAGAACGGATCCGGAAAGCTCGACTTGGGACTGGACTGGACCGGCGACAAGAGTGTGTACCTGGCGCGGAACATGGATGTTACGCTCGAGAAGTCGCACGTCACCGGAAAGATCGAGGCGACAGTCACGGACACACTCGCGTACCGCGATGCCAATCTGACCTTCGCCAATCTCGACACACGGTTGCTGACCCGACTCTTCCCGACGATGAAGTTCCCGCGGCCGCTGACGCTGACGGGAAAAGCGACATTTGATGGAGGAGAACACTCGCTGAAGGTGAACAGCGACGTGGTCGTGGATGACCGGCTCTCGGGACGAAGCCACCTCCTTGCCGTTGGCGTGATGGGATTATCCAAAGGAGTCTTTACTGCGCGCGATCTGCACGTGAGGATGCTGCCGCTGCAGATGAACCTGGCAAAGGCTCTCGCGCCGACGCTCAAGCTGAACGGAACTATGACTGGCACCGCCACATTGAACGGCTCGTCGGCAGCCATTATGACGGCGCAGGGTGACGTTACCGAGGTCGAGGCCGGAGCGGTAACGCGCGCCACTGGTCGAGCGGCGATGCGCGCGCGCGGAATGCCGTGGTATGACGTCGATGCCACGATGCATCCGTTGGCACTCGCAACGCTCGGTCGCTACATGCCAGGCGTTGGATTGATCGGGAGCGCAAGCGGACCGCTGCGACTCAGAGGAAATGAAAACGACCTTGCGCTCAACACGCAGCTCACGTTTCCGGATGGTGGTTTTCTGGATCTGCGCGGAACGATGGATCTCCACAGCAAGGAGACGGGCTACAACCTCCAATTCAATACAAGGCAATTCAACGCCGGCGCCGCGGTAGCGAAAGCTCCGCGGACCTCGATCACGGCCGTGGGGACGGCGAGCGGGCGCGGGTTCGTTCCAGAGACGATGCAGGCACAGCTCGTGGCCCGCGTCGCCGCATCATCAGTCGATACGGTGTCGGTGGATAGCGCCAACGTCAGAGTCGCAATCGCCAGTGGAGTCGCGCGCATCGATACTCTGTCGGTCGGCCTGCCAGAGGGAATCGTCGAGGCAAAGGGTACGATCGGGATGAGCGCGGCCCACAGCGGCACGTTGTCGTATCACATTGCCATCGACTCGCTTGCCCGCTTCGCCGGCCTGATCTCGACGGACACGACCATCGTTCGTCCACGTCCGGGAATCCTGGCAAGTCGCGTTGCTAAAGCCAAAGCCGATTCCTCGCGCCTTGCTCGCGCGACTGAGGTCGAGCGTGCCGTGACGGGAAGGGTCTTGCCGCGCACTGTGGTAGATACTCCTACTACAGTGCGCAAGAACGAGATATCCGGATCGGTGCGGGCGGACGGGGTGGCCACGGGCAACATCAAGGATTTCTCCGCGAAAGGGACCGCGTCCGGCGCCAACATCGTCGCGCGCGGAAACACGATCGGCTCATTCACCGCCAACTACGACTGGATCAACGCGCGGACGCCGCAATCGCAGGTGACAGTCAACGCACAGGCCAGGGCGCTTCACGCCGCCGGCTTTGCCTTCGATAGCATTGGTGGCAAGCTCACGTACCAGAAGCCCAACGGCACCTTGCAGCTCGTTGTCAATCAGGACAACGACCTCACCTTCTCCGCCGACGCGGCGTTCACGCTCGACAAGCTTCGCAACGCGCTGACGCTGAATACTCTCAAGCTCCAGTTCGATACGAGCGTGTGGGCGAGCACCGGGCCCGCTGCAATACACTGGGGTCAGGCGGGCGTTGATGTGGAGCACCTCGAGCTCCGCAACGGCGTCAACGGCCGCATCTACGTGAACGGCTCCCTGCCGAAGGAAGGCAACGCCAATCTCGACATCGCGGTCGACAACATGAACGTCGCCGATGTGATCTCGCTTATGGAGAGCGATATAAATGCGAAGGGTCTGATCTCGCTCAACATCCACGGGACGGGCACGCTGGCCAACCCACAGTTCAAGGGCGCGTTCGGCGCGACCGATCTCATATACAACGGGAACCCCGTGCCCGAAGTGCACGGCAACGTTGATTACGCAAACCAGACATTGACGGGCCGAGCGGAAGCGATGCGCGCCGGTGGTCAGCCATTCCTGACCGCTGAGGGAACGGTGCCGATCAATCTGGCGTTGACGGGCGTGACGGGATCGCGCTTCCCTGCCGACAGACAGATCGCGCTCAACATCAAGACCGACAGTCTGCCGCTCAATCTGATGCCGCAGTTCAGTCAATACGTTTCCAACATGAAGGGCCAGGCGAGCGGCTCGTTCAAGGTTGGCGGCAGTCTAAATCATCCGCAGCTGACCGGACAATTCGGGCTTCACCAGGGTGCGGCGCGGGTGGTCCAAGCCGGTATCAATCTCAACCAGATCGAAGCGTCGATTCGGATGCTGGGCGACACGGTCGTGATCGATTCGGTTGCCGCTTACAGCAAGGGTCGCATCGTTCTCACGGGCGGCATCGGCCTTGGCGCGCTCACCGCGCCCAGCTTCGACCTCAAGCTCCAGACGCAGAACGCGCAGGTGCTCAACAACCAGCGTGGACAGCTCATGGTGAGCGCGAATCTCGCGATGACCGGGCCATTCAAGGATGCGCACGTGACGGGCGACGTCCGTATCCGCCAGGGTTTCGTCTACATCCCGCCGTCGGACAACAAGAACCTCGTCGGCCAGGGTGACCCAGCGATCTTCAGCGTGCTGGACACGGCGATCATGGCGGATCGCGAGCTCTTCCCCACCCAGTCGCCGCTGCTGGCGAATCTGCGCGCGGATGTGACGCTGCGAGTGGATCGCGACGTATTCGTGCGCTCGCTGGAAGCGAACGTCGAGGTTTACAGCGACGGTGATCTGGCAGTTCACGTGAATCGTGCGAAGGAGACACTGGTGCTGGATGGTGTGCTCCTGAGCGAGCGCGGCGAATACACTTTCATGACTCGCAGATTCGACATCAAGCGCGGCTCGGCGACATTCATCAATTCGACGGAGCTGAATCCGACTTTGCAGGGAACGGCTGGATACGTGGTGAAGCAGCCGAACCGGGAAGCGATCAACATTCAGATCGTGGTCGGCGGAACGTTGCATACGCCGAACATCTCGCTGACCAGCGACGCGCAGCCGCCGATTCCGCAGAGTGATTTGCTCAGCTATTTGGCCTTTGGGCAGTCGTCGTCGTCGCTCGTTCAGTTGGAGGGCTCGGGTCTGACGAACGGCGCGGGTGGCTCCAACCTCGTAGGTGCCGGCGCAGCGCTCGCGAGCCGTCAGCTCGCGGGAATTGCGCTTGGTGTCGTGACGGATCAGGCGGCCGGCCAGGCAGCGCGCTCGTTGGGCGCCGACGTGTTCACGATCACACCCGCAGACGTGCAGACCGACGTCGGCAACTTTCTGCGCGGGACCCAGTTCGAGTTCGGGAAGTACGTCAAGTCGCACACGTTCGTCGCGGTCAATTCACCGCTCGATCCCAAGGCGCTCGTCAGGCCCGGCGTGTCGCTCGTTCACCGGTTCGGCGGATTGCGTGGGTACCGGCTCGAGACGGGCGTGGACACGCGCTACCTGCTGAGAGAGCCCACGCTGCAGAGAGATCAGACAGTCGCGACGACGAGCGCGTTTGGGGCGTTTCTGATCAGGGAGTGGCGTTTCTAGCGATGGGTTCTCGCTCGACGGGGTCCGGTCGATAAGGGGCTAGCGTGTGGGACGACCCCGGCTTTGTCTCCGCATGCGGGTTTTTGATTTCGCGACCGACGGCTGACGTTACGAGCATGAGGAATGCCTGCTCCGCAGCCTCCGCCAATTCCGCTCTCTCATCTGACAGCGTCGGCGAATCCCGCTCGCCGTTTTCGACTGCTCGAGCAGGTACGAAGAGCCCTCAGAACTCGTCATTACAGCAGGCGGACGGAGGTGGCCTACTGCGGTTGGGTCCGGCGATTTGTGCTCTTTCACGGCCGCCGACACCCGGGCACGATGGGCGAAGAGGAGATCGCCGCGTTCCTCAATCATCTCGCGACGACGCAGAGTGTCAGCGCATCGACCCAGAACCAGGCTTTGCACTCGCTTCTTTTTCTTTACCGGTATGTGCTCAGGCGTGAGCTGGGGTTGGTGCCTGGGCTCACACCCGCCAAGCGTGGACGGCGCCTGCCAGTCGTTCTGTCTGTGGGCGAAATCCGTGCGATTCTCTCGCACATGCGTGGAATTCCGCGGCTTTGCGCGAGCCTGATGTACGGAGGGGGTTTGAGATTGGCCGAGTGCACTAGTCTCCGCATAAAGGACATCGATTTTGATCGCGGGGAGATCATGGTGCGCGTCGGGAAGGGCGACAGAAACCGACGTGTTCCCTTGCCGAGACTCGCTATCCCCGCCCTGAGAGTTCAAATCGAGCGTGTCCGAGCTCAATTCGAGAAGGATCTGCGCTCGGGGATCGTGGGGTCGGCGCTGCCGGGCGCGATGGAAAAGAAGACATCGACAGCCGTGCACGACTGGCGCTGGCAATACCTGTTTCCGTCATCTCGCGTATACGTGGACCGTGAGACGAGCAGGCGCCGGCGTCATCACATCCATGAGACGGCTATCCAACGCGCGTTGGCCGAGGCAGTGCGGTCGAGCGGCGTTGTGAAGCGGGCGTCGTGCCATTCGCTTCGTCATTCCTTTGCAACGCATCTGTTGGAAAGCGGCTCAGACATTCGAACGATTCAGGAGTTGCTGGGGCACAGCAGCCTCCAGACGACGATGATCTACACGCACGTTCTCAACCGTGGTGGACTTGGCGTGACGAGTCCGGCGGATCGACTTTGATTCCCAGCGGTTGCGTAGGCCGGGCCAGATCTCTATTTCCGCGACCTGCAATCCGTCCCCAATTCCACGCATTACTATACAGCGACTCTTTCGCGAGATAACACAGACATCCGCCGATTTTGTCAACCCAAGCGGGTGACAGGGAAGAGTTTACGACTACGATGCGACCAGCGCTGAATTACTATCTCGCGAACCGTTGCCGCATTTGTCGTTTCTCCGCAGTATAAGCACGCAGTACAAATACTAGTTAGGCAGCAATCACAGGACGCCATCGGCAAAGTCGGAGGAACCATGAACAAGGCATCCGCAATCGCTTTGACTGCAATTGTGCTCGCGATGCCGGCGAACGGGCAGGACTCAATCGCCAAGCAACTCGCTGCAAGGATAGAACTGCATTCGATTCCAAGCCTAACGCTGTCCGACGAACAGTTCCTTAAGGGCGATAGCGCGGCTGGCAAACCAGTCGTCGTTTCGGGGGAGTTACGAATCGCTCAGGGCTGGGGACGCCTTCCGGTTGTGGTCTTGATTCACGGTTCGAGTGGAATGGGGGCGAATATCGATTTCTGGACGCGCGAATTGAATGAAATGGGCGTGTCCACTTTC
>WNGI01002946.1_pt1 | contig 14871 bp, 11 predicted proteins | sample 5400621 | NCBI WGS metagenome assembly WNGI01 (sample SAMN13153374, study PRJNA577476) | soil metagenome | isolation source: 20 cm soil or saprolite under Garry oak tree replicate 1 | place: USA:California | collected 2016-06-15 | reverse complement strand
CAGGCGGCCAGCAACGCCGGCCCGCGCTTCGGCACCGGCCTTATCCTGGGTTTTGCTGTTGGCGGCTTGTGACCACGCTTCAGGCCCAAACGAGTTAGCTTGGCGCAGACCGCGTTACGGCTAAACCCGAGACGGCGCGCGATCTGCGCGGCGCTCTGTCCCACAGCCCAGAGGTTTTTGAGCCGTGCTACGTCTTTCGCATCCCAACTCATGGGAGATACTATACGCCGATTGTCAACGACAGACTAGTCGCTTCCCGGATTGCCATGGGCATCACAGCGCAGGCCGCGCCTTGCGTTGCTCACACCGCCGCAGCGAGCCGACAATCTCGTCGTCAAAACCATGAATCGTCGAGGCCAAGTGCTTGTTCGAAACAGGGCGATTGCGCAAGCTATCGTTCCGAGAGTGGCATCAGCCCGGCGTTCAAGATCACCGGCGCTGCCTCGGGCGAGGCGAGGAAGCGGATCAGCGCACTGGCCGCCTCGGGCTGCTGGACCGCACTGGTGAGCGCGCCTGCGAAAAAGATCATCGGTTGGAGCTCGTTCGGAATCGTGCCGACGAAGGAAATTCCAGGGACGTGTATCAGCTCGCTGACCTGCTGGAAGCCGATCTCGGCCTCGCCACGCGCGACAACGTTGGCCACCGGCTCGCCGGACGGAGGGCCTCTCACCTTTCGGCTCTTGCTCACGACCTGGTCTGCGACGCCGAGCCTGGCGAACAACGTCGTCGCTAGATAGGTGCCGCTGCTGCTGTCCGAGTACGCGATGGACTTTGTGGCGAGTAGCGTGCTGCGGAATGCCCCGACACTGCCGATGTCCGGCTTTGCAGCGCCGGCGCGCACGACCATGCCGATCAGCGAGCGAGCGAGATTGATCTTGCTGTCGGCGCGCACCAATCCTCGCCTGCCTAACTCGTCGGCGGCTGCTCCATCCAGGATCACGACGTCAGCGGCCTCGCCTCGCGCGAGTCGAGCGGGAATTGCCTCAGGAGAGTCACCCATTGAGGGACCGCGCGTCGTGACCAGATGGTGACCGCTGGTGCGCTCGAAAGCCGGGCCCAGCTCGGAATAGACTCCATAAAAGCCGGCCGAGATCATCACGTGCACATCGGCGGCAGATGCCGCCCCCACCATGAACAGGGCGGCCACGCCGACCATGGATAACCATCGAACAAGCGACCTTGCTTTCATAAGGCTCCTCCTGTCTCGGTTCAGGGCGGACATCGTACCGTGTCACAGCGCACTGGATCGGTCGATGGAGTTAAACCGATGTCGGCTTCGGGTCCAAAGCCGGAAGTTGGCTGGCTTGAAGGGCATGTCCGTTCTACCCTCAACAGCAGACGTCATCGGATCGCCCCGGCATGTGCGGGTTGTACCAGAAACCGACTTGGCAACACTATCGTCAGCGGTCGCTAGCAGGGAATTCAGGCGCCTTGGCATTCGAAGGGTCGCGAGACTGCGGGGGTGCTCGCTCTAAACTCACGTTAAGACGATGTCAGCACCTCAGATGTGCAATATGATGCTAGTTTGTGCATCGGATGCTGTCCGTTTGCGCATGCAAGCAGGTGCGCAGTTTGCGCCACGCATGAACCCTAACCTAACATTGTCCGATGCCAATTTCGGCAGTCAACGGGGGTCTCTCATGCGAATTGCTATTCTGTTTTCATTCGTTCTTCTAAGCGCCGCGACACTTCCTGCCCAAGCAAAGGAACTGCCGGAACACACCGTGTTGGCATTCAACCTACCTGAATGCCCCAAAGGTTGGGTGGAATACGCTGCTGCCGCGGGGAAACTACCGGGACTGCTGTTCTGCGAGAAGCGTCTCAATCGACGATAGAGATTGAGCACGTTTCAGAACCGCTGCGCGTTCATTCAACGCTGGGCCGTGAAGCCCAGCGTTGAACTTGCTTACTACCTCGGATTACCGAGCGGCAACCTCAATGTCCATTCCGGGTCAAAATCGGAAAAGCTCAATGAGAGCAAATGTTTTCCGCTGTTCACCCAACAACGGACATCGCCAAGATACTTCGGCATGTCCGTTTCGTGCCCCCGGCAAATCCGGACACGACGCGCTATGGCTACCACCATCTGACAGGCCAGACGTCGCTCTTGTTGGCTCCTCGCGCGACGAGATTGTGCCAAGCAAATGCGAAAAGCGTCAGCAACACCGCACCGATGCCAACCGGCGCGAATAGGAATGACCACGACATATTGTTTGATACCACCACCAGCGGGTCGATGCCCGCGGGCGGATGAAACGTACCTGTCAGGTGCATCGCAATCATTGCCAGGCCCACGGCCAATGCGGCAGCCCATACGGCCGGCCCGCATGTCTTGACGACCAGCAGACCAACTAGAGTGGAAACCATATGGCCGCCAATTAGCGCCCGCGGTTGCGCAGGGGCGGCTTCTGGCGAACCCAAGACTAGGACAATTGATGTGGCAAATGGGATTGCAACCAACGGAAACGCTGTGGAGACCGAAAATGCTTCCATGATGCCAATAGCAACCCCGCCACCAGCCGCCCCCGCGAGGATCGGGAGGAGTTGTTTTCGCTCTGCTTTCAAATCGTCAGGCTCCAAACGACAGCGCCAACCATATTCGGGAAGGGCTAGCCTATCGGCTAGGTTCCAAGGACTCCTTGGCGCAAACGCAACCGATAAACCACCGCCAATAAGAGCATAAAGCTTCATGCCGCGGCTAGAGGGCCCAAGTCTGGTCCGGCTCAATCGCTACCGAAATAGTCATCCGCGCAACGTCCGTTTTGCCCCTGATAGCGACCGCAAAGCGGACATGGCGGAATGTCTCAAACGTGCCAATAAAGCGACATCGATCACGGATGGCGGCTCAGTCAGCGGGGGACCGTAAACTGAAAGAGAGCACCCTGCGGTTCGCACGGGATCGCCCACAGCCGCCCACCATGGGCTTCGATGATCGAGCGGCAGATTGAGAGGCCCATGCCCATGCCGTCGGGCTTGGTCGTGTAGAATGGCTCGAACAGACGCGAGAGGCTCTCCGGGCTCAGCCCCGGGCCGGTGTCCCGCACCCCGACGCGCACGCGACCTTCGGACGGGACGGCATCGATGCTGATCTGTAATTCGCGCGCGCCTTCCCCAATACCACTCATGGCCTGAATGGCGTTGACGATCAAGTTCAACATCACTTGTTGCAGTTGGACCCGATCGCCTTGGACACGCGGCAAGCCCTCCGCAAATTGCGTCCGCACCGAGACGCTATTGCTTGCGGCCTCCGTACGGGTGAGAGCAATAACCTCAAGGATGGCGTCGTCGATCGCTACGGCATCCTTTCGTGCGGGCACCTTCTTGATGAGTGCGCGGATTCGCGCGACGACCTCGCCTGCGCGATTCCCCTCCTTGACAATATGTGAGAGCGCGTTATCCAGCTCGCGAAAATTCGGTGGCTCCGCGCTTAGCCAGCGCCGAGCGGCCAACGCGTATGTAACTGCCGCTGTGATCGGCTGGTTCACTTCATGGGTGATCGAGGCCGAGAGCTGACCCATGGTGGCGACGCGGTTGGCGTGCGCGAGCTGCATCTGCATGTCCCGCAGCGCCGCTTCCGCCCGCTTGCGCTCGGTGATGTCGCGGGCGATCTTGGAGGCGCCGATGATCCGGCCGGCCGCGTCCCTGAGCGGCGACACGGTCAGTGAGATGTCGAGCAGGCTGCCATCCTCGCGCATCCGCACCGTCTCGTAGGACTTGATGAGTTCGCCGCGCCTGATGCGCTCCACAATTCGCAGCTCTTCGTCGTGGCGGTCCGGCGGGATGATAATCAGGATGGACTTGCCGATGACTTCGCTCGCCTGATAGCCAAAGAGCCGTTCGGCCCCGCCGTTCCAAGTCTCGATGATGCCGTTGAGGTCCTTGCTGACGATGGCATCCTCAGAGGAATTTACGATGGCTGCCAGCCGTTGTCCGACCACCTCAGCCCGTTTGCGCTCTGTCACATCTACAGCAGTACCAACAAACTCGATGAACTCGCCGTCTTCATTGAGAACCGGATGACCCGAGGCATTGATATATCTGACCGTTCCGTCTGGCAGAAGAACCCTGTACTCGGCGAAGGTATCAGCTCTTTCGCGAAGCGACTCCTCAAATCTCTTCTTTACCCAATCGCGATCCTCGGGGTGGATTTGCTGCCGAAAATTGTCTCGAGAAGGTAAGCTCTCCCGTGGATCCAATCCGAAAATTCGGAACATTTCCTCGGAGCAGTACAGCACCTTTTCGGTGCGGGGATCCCAAACCCAACTGCCGGTGTGGGTCAGCTTCTGCGCTTCGGCCAAATAAGCCGCGCTTCGCGTCAGAGCTTGTTCGGCGCGCTTGCGCTCGGTCAGGTCGAGCACGAAAGCGACACCCTGGTCTCGTTCGTCGCCGAACGCAGCCAAACCGATCAACACGGGCACGCGGCCCCCATCTTTCCGAAAGTACTCCTTCTCGAATGGTTGGACTGCCCCGATCCTCTTCAGCTCTGCATCAGTCCGCGCGTCGCGCTCGCGCCATTCCGGTGGCGTCAGGTCCGTTCGGTTCAGGCGGCCCGAGATAAGATCCTCTCGATCGTATCCCCCCATGCGGAGAAACGCGTCATTTGCCTCAAGAATGCGACCTTCGAGATCCCAGATGATGATCCCGATGATGTTGGCGTCGACCAGGCGCCGGATCTTTGCTTCGTGCTGTTCGAGCTGGCTGTGCAATGTTGCTAGCGTTCTCAAGTCGGCCTGCAACACATCGCGACACAGCAGCAGCTGCCTGAGGTAAAGCTGGCTATATTCGTTGCTTTTGTTGTCGTAAACGCAAATAGTCCCGAATATCTCGCCATTGGGCCAACTGATCGGGACACCCAGGTAAGAGACCATTCCCCGTTTGATGTCAGGACTCGATTTCCAGCGTTCATCCCGGCGAGCGTCAGGGACAAGCAGCGGTCGACCGGTCTTCATCACGGTCTCGCAATAGCGCGATCCGGCTTCGGAAGGTTTGGAGTGGCTGGATACGAAGACGCTGTTGGAGGGCTCTACTCGCATGACCACGGCGGAAGGGACGTGCATGATCTCGGCAAGTAATTCCACGATCTCTTGCCATTTTCGGATGATTTCAGAGGGCACTTCGATCGAATGTGCCACGCTCGAGCTGCGATCTTGCGGCTCAGAAGCGGTCCTTTCTCCGTGGATCGTCCTCTCGTTCATGCGGAGCAGTTCCTCGGCTTAGACGGTGAAAGCAGTATAACGGCTCCAGCCGCAGTTCGCGATAGCTCTCACGGCCGTCCAGACCTGGGATGCGGCCAAACATCCAACCATCCAACGTCTGCTCCGGTCAAAAGCTGAAAAGCTCAATGCGAGCAAATGTTTTCCGCTCGTGCCCCCAAGAGCGGACATTGTCCAACGCCTTCAACGTGCAACTTGCCGCCCATCGCCGGTCTTGATTTCGATACTGCCGCAGGGATGGTACCAGGTGACGGCGCTCAGCAGATGGTCGCCAGGCTGGAGCGGGGAATGATCGCAAGATACTATGCGTTACAATTCGGCCGCGTCGTTTACGATCCAATGAATCGCATCCGGTGAAACCTGGGCATTGGGAAACCGCCATGGGGATAAAAAGTCACATCGCTGTGCCCACGGCAGCTCTTGCTCTCGGACTCTTCTTGGCGCCGCCGGTTTCCATCGCCATCGATGCGATGCTCAACACGGTCGCGCCGCGGTCGGCCGCCATCGGCCATCTCGGCTTCATATCCCCCGCCATGGGTCAGCCGGGCGCTCTCACGAAACAACAATCGGATGCACTCAATGCGTACGACAATGCCGTAAAGAACTTCAGGTCGATCCTGAGCGAGCGGCGCCGCCAGATCAATTCGAATCAACCGCTGCCGAACTTGCCGGGACAGGCACTCTACCTTGCACGCATCAACATGATGAGCAGATATAAAGACCTCACCGATGGGCTTCCGTCCAGGATCGGAAGGCCCAATAGATTCGGGATTCCTCCGGCGTATTTTGACGCCGACAATGAGCCGCTGATCGATGAGTACAGGAAGCTCTTCGACATCATGGAAGCGCCACCCGTCAACGCGCAAAAATCAGATACCCCATTCAAGGACGTTGTCGATCTGGGAACTGCTATCGCGCGAGCCAGGGGCCTCGATGCGGCGAATGCCGACGTGGCAGGTCGTATCACCCTGGGGCTGTTCTTTGCCGAGACCAATGGCAATCAAAATGCAGGGAATGCGCGTTCGAACAGATACAAGGGAAGCTTGCAAACAGGTCCATCCGAAGATCAAAATGGTCGCAACAAGTGGGCAGCGATAAAGCAGTCGATAGCAGCCTTCGATCCTGCACTGAGCCTTCGCGACGACAAGGAAGAGGCGCGGGTCGGTAATCTGGATCACCGGCTCAACCACTGGACCGCCGTGAGAGATGCCCTTGTCAGCGCCCACGCGGATATTTTCCCGCAAGTGCCGGCGATCGTGAAAACACTGCCCAATCCGATCGATCAAATGAAGCTGTTTGAACTCATCCAGATTATTCCCACTCCGACCCGGTCCGCCCTCAGGTCAGGCAACCTGGTCAACTACAGGATTTCCGAGCCGCGGATCATGGGATATCTGCGAAACAACAGCATCTTCGCCTTTGGACAGGCTGACAGGGCAAGAACATCGGCAACCTTCCGCGAAATTCTCGATGCGATGTGGCTCTTCAACGCCAAATTTGAACGAGCGCTTGCCATCTTCGACGAGATCAAGGCGCGAAAGAACGGTTGAAGTCAGCAGGCGCCGAATCTCGATCCGAGCGGCGAGCCGCGGCGCCACCCGATTACAGCCACCCGGGACGGGATCACAAGCGGCCGCGTCGTGATCGTCTCGCGCTCCGTATCTTGCTACCCGACCCTTCGCGCAACCTGCGCTGTCGATACCACGACCTCGGTCAGGCGGCCTCCGCGGCTGAGAGGAGACAAGCGTCGTTCGACATCGCGCAGCATCGGCTCCACTTTGTCTCCGAGTGCTTCGGGCGAAGACGATGAAAATGTCAGCATGCGTTGCGCGAGTTCGCTCACGCCGATCTCGTGGCTGGTCTCGACCGCAATCGCGTCAGTTATCTGAAAACGTGTGCCGCGAAGGACGGCTGCAAGCAGGTCGCGCTGCCGCTCGCTGCGGCTGGACTGCGACCAGAGGCGCTTCGCCTCTTCATACTCATCGAGCCAGGGGTTGCGTCCGTCGGCGGCAGAGCTCGAGGAGCAGACGACAATCGCGCCGCCGGGCGCAACCAGCCGCTCGAACAGGCGAGCGATGCCGTCGCGATCCATCCAGTGCAAGGCTCGCCCGATCGTGACGACATCGAACGTGCCGACGGCGGCCGGCAATGCTTCGGCCTTGCCCTCGATCAACGTGAAAGCTTGTGATGCGTCTGCCGCCGCTTGCCTCGCCGCGGCAAGCATCGTCGGCTCCGGATCGACGCCGACGATCCGGCCGACATAGGGGGCGAAGCCGAGCGCGATCAGCCCGGGTCCCGTGCCAAGGTCGATCAGCGCATGGACTCTCGAAAGCGAGAGCTTCTGCACGACGCTGCGGAAGAACTCCGGCATATAAGGCGGCCGGAATTCCCGATAAAGTGGCGCCGCGGTGGCAAAGCGTCCCATCTTCGGCAGCGATCCGTTCTTTGCCGGCGCACGCCGACGGGTCTGGCGAATGCGCTGATGAACAACTCAAATATGGCATTGCCGGCATCGTGACCAGCTTGCGCGGATCACGTTTCGTACCGCGCGGATCACAGGATGGTGGCCCATGATCTTTCCCGTCATTGCGAGCGCAAGCGAAGCAATCCATCTGGCGGCAAGACAAGTGCGGATTGCTTCGTCGCTATCGCTCCTCGCAATGACGAATTCGACCCGACTGGTTTTGCCCGACGGGCAAATCACTTCGGTTTTTCCGAAATGGTGTCAAGCCCCGTTTGCAAAAATATTTCTGTTTTCCTCCGACCCAAATCAGTTCACTGATTTGCCGTCCGGTTCCGACAAGAGGGGCGTTGCGCACGTCATCAACGCGGGGCGGGATGCGGTGGACGCGGGCAGCGCGCGAGACGAACGCGGTCTGCTTGCGTACGGCCAAGTCGTGTCGTTCTGACGCCCCAATCGTTGGCGTCAAGTCTGCGATAAGAAGCGCAGGCGACGGTGTCAAAAAGCGTGGTCACCGGGGAGAGCGCGAAGTAAGTCGTAAAACCATTGCGCGGGGAATGCCGGGATGATTCCGGTGTGACCGTGGTGACTATGCTCGTGTGTTTACTTTTATCACACACGAGGCTTCGGGTGCATTGGGCACCCGGCATTCCCTGCGCCCTCTGTCTATCGAGGGGCGAAGAAATTCATGCACAACTCGGGCGCATCGCGCCGCGAGATCGCGGACGTGTGACGGCGAGGGAGCACGGCGTGCTCTTTTTTACCCTCCCCTGGAGGGGGAGGGTCGGCTCACATGAAGCGCAGCGGAATGTGAGGCGGGGTGGGGTGACCTCTCAACTCGGGCACTGTTCGAGTGGAGAGACCGTCACCCCACCCCGCCGCTCATTTCATTCGCGTCGACCCTCCCCCTCCAGGGGAGGGTGAAAAAGCGCACACTAGGTCATTCATGCTGACCATCTTTTGGCATTGCGGCCTGCCGCATTTCTCGTCTAGAACGGCCGTTGGAGCGAGGCCCCGGCAACAAACCGTCAACGGTTTTGGTCGAGGATATGGTTCCAAAGGGTCTGGCAATGCTGATTCGCGGCGAAAAGTACGGAGTTCAGGGTGGAGCGGCCAAGGCCGCCGGTCCCTGCGCGATTCCGGCTGCGTCCCTGCCCACCCTGCGTCTTGGCGGGCTGCTTCTTATCTGCCCCTGAGGGCCGGCTGGGCGGTTTGCGCCTGGGCACTCAGGGGTTGCGAGATCGCCAGACCCCTTCAGCGCTCAAGATGGCAGCGCACCACTCAAAGGAATTTTCGAAATGACCACCGTGAATAAGTCCGACAAGGACCGCGTCATTATTTTCGACACCACCTTGCGCGACGGCGAGCAGTGTCCCGGCGCCACCATGACGTTCGAGGAAAAAATCGAGGTCGCCGAGATGCTCGACGACATGGGCGTCGACGTCATCGAGGCCGGCTTCCCGATCACTTCCGAAGGCGACTTCCAGGCGGTCAGCGAGATCGCCCGCCGTTCCAAAAACGCGGTCATCGCCGGCCTGTCGCGCGCGCATCCCAAAGACATCGACCGCTGCGCGGAAGCGGTAAAATTCGCCAAACGCGGCCGGGTCCACACCGTGATCGCGACCTCGCCGCTGCACATGCGCGTCAAGCTGAACATGACGCCGGAGCAGGTGCTGGAGCTCTCGATCGCCAACGTCACCCGCGCCCGCAATCACATCGACGATGTCGAATGGTCGGCCGAGGACGGCACGCGCAGCGAAATGGATTTTCTCTGCCGCATCGTCGAGGCCGTGATAAAGGCCGGCGCCACCACCGTGAATATTCCCGACACCGTCGGTTACACGGTGCCCGAGGAATATACCAACTTCATGCGCACCCTGATCGAGCGGGTACCGAATTCCGACAAGGCGGTTTTTTCCGTCCACTGCCACAACGATCTCGGCATGGCGGTCGCGAATTCGCTGGCCGGGATTGCCGGCGGCGCCCGGCAGATCGAATGCACCGTCAACGGCATCGGCGAGCGGGCCGGCAATGCCGCGCTCGAGGAAATCGTGATGGCGATCAATGTGCGCAACGACAAGTTTCCGTGGTGGAACAAGATCGACACCACCATGCTGACGCGCGCGTCGAAACTGGTGTCGGCGGCCACCTCATTCCCGGTGCAGTACAACAAGGCGATCGTGGGCCGTAACGCGTTCGCGCATGAAAGCGGCATCCATCAGGACGGCGTGCTGAAGGACGCCTCGACCTACGAGATCATGCGTCCCGAGATGGTCGGGCTGAAACAGTCCTCGCTGGTGCTCGGCAAGCATTCGGGGCGTCATGCCTTTGTCCACAAGCTGGAGGAGATGGGCTACAAGCTCGGCGCCAACCAGCTGGAAGACGCGTTCGCGCGGATGAAGGCACTCGCCGACCGCAAGAAGGACATCTACGACGAGGACATCGAGGCGCTGGTCGATCAGGAAATCGCGGCCTCCCACGACCGCATCAAGCTGGCGTCGCTGACGGTGATCGCCGGCACCCACGGTCCGCAGCGCGCCACCATGAAGCTCAACATCGACGGCCAGGTCAGAATCGAGGAGGCCGAAGGCAATGGTCCGGTCGATGCGGTGTTCAACTGCATCAAGGCGCTGGTGCCGCACGAGGCCAAGCTGGAGCTGTTCCAGGTCCACGCGGTCACCGAGGGCACCGACGCGCAAGCCGAGGTCTCGGTGCGGCTCGCCCATGAGGGCCGGTCGATGACCGCGCGCGCCGCCGACCCGGATACGCTGGTGGCCTCGGCCAAAGCCTATCTTGGGGCACTCAACAAGATCGTCATGAAGCGCCAGCGCGACATGCCGGCGGCGGCCGTGAGCTGATTGCTTCAAAAAGACGCAGGGCCCAATACCTCCAATACGAAATGCGAAAATGCGGCACTTAGCGCTGCGCTGCGTTTTTGCATTGCAACAATGCTTTCTGGCGACCCCTGCGAACGGGCAATGGCATTTCGATCGGCTTGTCTGTATTGGTGCCGCTGGCACACGAAATTGGGAGCTGCGCTGCTGGCGCGCTCCAAAAATAAACGGGAGGACACATGCATAAACTGATTTTGGCCGCTGCGTCGGTCGCGGCATTGGCTCTGGCAGGACCGGCATCGGCGCAGTCGCCGATCGTCATCAAGTTCAGCCATGTCGTCGCCACCAACACCCCGAAGGGATTGGCGGCCGAGAAATTCAAGGAACTGGCCGAGAAATACACCGACGGCAAGGTGAAGGTCGAGGTCTATCCGAACTCGCAACTCTACAAGGACAAGGAAGAGCTGGAGGCATTGCAGCTTGGGGCCGTTCAGATGCTGGCGCCCTCGAACTCGAAGTTCGGTCCGATCGGGGTCAAGGAATTCGAGGTGTTCGATCTTCCCTACATCCTGCCGGATCTCACCACCTTGCGTAAGGTCACCGATGGACCGCTCGGCGCCAAGCTCTTGAAGCTGCTCGATGCCAAGGGCATGACCGGTCTCGCCTACTGGGACAACGGCTTCAAGCAAATGAGCGCCAACAGGAAGCTCATTGCACCCGCAGACTACAGGGGCGTCAAATTCCGTATTCAGTCCTCCAAGGTGCTCGAAGCGCAATTCCGCGCGCTCGGCTCAATCCCGCAGGTGATGGGATTTGGCGAGGTCTATCAGGCGCTGCAGACCGGCGTGGTCGACGGTCAGGAAAACACCTGGTCGAACATCTACACCCAGAAAATGCATGAGGTGCAGAAGTACATCACCAACACCAACCACGGCTATATCGGCTATGTCGTGGTCACGAACAAGAAGTTCTGGGATAGCCTTCCGGCCGACGTTCGGGCGCAATGCGAAAAGGCCATGAAGGAAGCCACCGCCTACGGCAACGGCCAGTCGGCGAAGGAAAACGAGGAAGCGTTTGCGGAAATCAAGAAGTCCGGCAAAAGCGAGATCATCGCGCTGACGCCGGAGCAGGATGCCGCCATGCGCAAGGCGGTGGACCCGGTCTACAAGGATGTCGCAAGCCGCGTCGGCCAGCCGTTGATCGACGAGTTCCTCAAGGAAACGAGAGGCGCGACCAACTAAGGCGCCTGCTTCTCAGGCGCACGACTTGATATGCGGCGCGCTTTGTCGAGCCGTCGATAAGGGGCATTCTTCGTCATGGCCGGGCTTGTCCCGGCCATCCACGCGTTTTTTGCCGCCAGACTTCAAGACGGGGATGCCCGGCACAAGGCCGGGCATGACGAGCTCGTATAAGTGGGGGGATCTTTGTTCTTTCTTCGCATCCTCGACAGGCTTGAGGAGGTATTGATCGCGACGCTGATGGCGGCCGCGACGTTCATCATCTTTCTTGCGGTAATGCACCGCTACCTGATCGGTATTCCCTTCCTTTATCCGCTGCTGTTTCCCATCAATCTGTCCTGGGCGCAGGAATTGTGCATCTACATGTTCGTCTGGGTGGCCAAGTTCGGCGCCGCTTATGGCGTGCGAACCGGCATCCATGTCGGCGTCGATGTCCTGGTCAACCAGCTCAAGTCGCCATGGCGAAACATGGTCGTGCTATTCGGACTGTTCTGCGGCGCCTTCTTCACCGCCGTGATCGGCACCATGGGCGCGAAATTCGTGATCGGGCTGATGGCCACCGACCAGGTCTCGCCCGATCTCGAAATTCCGAGCTGGTTCGTCTACCTCTGCATTCCGCTCGGCTCGTATTTGATGTGTTTCCGCTTTCTCCAGGTCGCGTTTAATTACTGGCGCACCGGCGAGCTGCCGCATCATGACACCGCTCACGTCGAAGGAGTCGACGTCACGGAGCCCGGCATCGGCGTCGCGGAGGTCACGCGATGACCAGCGCGTTCATCTTCGGACTCCTGATCGCGCTGATGCTGACGGGCATGCCGATCTCGATCGCGCTCGGCATGACGGTTCTGACCTTCATCTACACCATGACCAACGTCCCGACCGAGTCGGTGGCGCTGAAACTGTTTACCGGGATCGACAATTTCGAGATCATGGCGATCCCGTTCTTCATTCTGGCCGGCAATTTTCTCACCCATGGTGGCGTCGCGCGCCGGATGATCAATTTCGCGACCTCGATGGTCGGGCACTGGTACGGCGGGCTGGGGCTTGCCGGCGTGATGGCCTGCGCGCTGTTCGCCGCGGTGTCCGGATCGTCGCCCGCAACCGTGATTGCGATCGGCTCGATCATGCTGCCCGCGATGGTGAAGCAGGGTCTGCCCAAGCGCTTCGGCGCCGGCGTGATCACGACCTCTGGTGCGCTCGGCATCCTGATCCCGCCGTCGATCGTGATGGTGATCTATTGCGTGGCGACCGGCGGCAGCGTGGCGCTGGATCCGGCGGGCCACCGGGTTTCCTCGGCGTCTGTCGGACAGATGTTCATGGCCGGCGTCATCCCGGGCGTCATGCTGGCGACGCTGCTCGGGCTCACGACGTTTTACCGGGCGTGGAAAAACGACTATCCGAGATTGCCGCGTGCCAGCTGGACCGAAACGTTTGTCGCGTTTCAGAAGTGCATGTGGGGGCTGCTGCTGATCCTGATCGTGCTCGGCGGGATCTATGCGGGTCTGTTTACGCCCACCGAGGCCGCGGCCGTCAGCGCGGTATATGCCTTCGTCATCGCGGTGTTCGTCTATCGCGACATGTCGCTCAAGGATGTGCCCAGGGTGCTGCTTGGCTCCGCCAATATGAGCGCTATGATTCTCTACATCATCACCAACGCGGTGCTGTTCTCTTTCCTGATGGCCAACGAGAATATACCGCAGCAGATTGCCGCGTGGATTACATCGGTCGGCGTCGATTGGGTGATATTCCTCCTGATCGTGAACCTGCTGCTGCTGCTGGCGGGCAATGTGATGGAGGCGTCCTCGATCGTCCTGATCATGGCGCCGATCCTGTTTCCGGTGGCGGTCAGGCTCGGGATCCACCCGGTGCATCTCGGCATCCTGATGGTCGTCAACATGGAAGTCGGCATGTGTCATCCACCGGTCGGTCTCAATCTTTACGTGGCGTCTGGCATCGCCAAGATGGGCATCACCGAACTGACCGTCGCGGTGTGGCCGTGGCTTCTGACCATGCTGATCTTTCTCGGCATCGTCACCTATGTGCCGGAAATCTCGCTGTGGCTGCCGCGCGCGCTCGGCATGCTCTGATCGCGGGCGGTCAAAACGGCGGATTACATCTTGGTAACCCAGTGCACTCTTTCCAAACTGTAAGTTGATTGCGCCTTCGGGCGCGCTCATCCTTGTGCGACCTTTCAACGGAGGTTCGCATGAAGAAGTTTGCTATCGCCGGCATCGCGGCGCTCGCCATCGCCGGTTCGACGGCGGTTTATGCCCAGCACCATTCCTGGTCTCACGAGCACATGCGAATGAGCCCCGAGGACAGGGCGGCCTTTACCGACGCGCGGATTGCGGCCGTCAAGGCCGGGTTGAAGCTCACGCCCGATCAGGAAAAGCTGTGGCCACCGGTCGAAGCCGCGGTACGGGATTTTGCGAAATTGCGGATCGACCGCGCCAATGCGCGGATGAACGCGGAACGGGATTCCCAGGATTCGCAGAAGCCGGACGATCCGGTGGCGCGGTTGCGCGATCGCGCCGACACCATGGCGGCGTCGGCGGCGGCGATGAAACGGATCGCAGACGCGGCTGACCCGCTCTACAAGGCGCTGGACGAGGGTCAGAAGCGCCGGCTCGCGCTCCTGACCCGCATGGGGAGCCGCTTCGGCGGCGGAGGTTGGCGGCACCATGGCTTCGAGCGCGGCATGGATCGCGATGGCGACCGGGGTGGCGCGCCTGGCATGGATCGCGGCGGCCGGGGCGAACGGCTCTAGGGCGCAACCCTTCGGAACAGAACAAAAAAGCCGCTGGATTCCGGCGGCTTTTTCGTCTCCGTGGGCCGCGCCGATGGCCGGGGAATATCCCGCCGGTTTGCTGGACATTGGGGGGTCGCTTTGCTAAACGACGCCCTCTCGCGAAGGCTTTCCGGGCCCTTCCGGGCGCATAGCTCAGTTGGTAGAGCAGCTGACTCTTAATCAGCGGGTCCCAGGTTCGAGCCCTGGTGCGCCCACCACGCAGTCTTCAGGTATCGAACTCCGCCGGTGATCCGTGCATCTGTCCCGCGAATAGCGGGCTTTTCGAGTTCGTCCTCGTCTCCGCGTCAGTCTCTGCAGACAAAAAAGGCGGATCTCG
>WNGI01002945.1_pt1 | contig 14871 bp, 4 predicted proteins | sample 5400621 | NCBI WGS metagenome assembly WNGI01 (sample SAMN13153374, study PRJNA577476) | soil metagenome | isolation source: 20 cm soil or saprolite under Garry oak tree replicate 1 | place: USA:California | collected 2016-06-15 | reverse complement strand
TATAAATCACAGAACAGGTGCAGGGTTGTGATAATAGTGAGAAGTGGCATGCAACTGGGTGCGGGAGTCAATGAACATGTCTGGAGGATGTTCATGGTTAGTACGTACCGTTCGAGTCTCTCTCCTCATCCCTGGCTCCCTGTCCCCACTATGTCGCTGGTGAAACGCGGTGATCTCTTCTTCACACGCCATCGCTTGAAATGCGGTATTTTGCCGCTCCGGGGACTCACTCGGAGTCATTCCCGCAAGATAACAGGACATCTGCAATGGCATGTATGCGAACAGAGCGTGTGGAATCTGGTCCGGCGCTCACCTATGCGTATATAATCGATAATCTTCGGAATCCCCTGATTCCTGAAGGCCTGAACGAGCGGTCTGGCTTGAGAGCATGAGGTGCAAAGGGATTGGTGCCGAGTAGCCTATGTCTCAGCGCCTCAACGTTCAACTCTCTAACTGCTAGCGGCTGATAGGCATGATGGGTCAGGCCGGGGACATCCCACGTGTGCAGAACAAAAAATGCGGACCGTTGAACGAACCGGCCATTCCTATTTAGGAATTAAGCTTTTAAGACTTAAGGGACACTCTCGAAGTAGTTCTCCACGTGCAAATAATTGGACGTAATTGGTCAATGCTATTTATAAAAATGCTAGGTGAGCCCCGGTTACTTAAAAAATTAAAAAAATAAACCGACGCCCCTCGACGCCCACGCATTTAAACAGCTTACGTAATGTAACAATTCAACGCACTGCATTTATTATTCGTAGCTCTCCTTATAATACTACTATATGTACTTCCTTGCTCGTTCCGTCCGTTCTTTCGTCCCCGCTGGTAGCCGTTCTGTTTGTTTTGCATCCATGTATCTATCCTTTATGCTGAGAACATGTTTTTAGGTCCTTGCACGCTCCACGGGATGTAGATATATGACCAAAGTTTCGGGTAAGCCAGGTCATCCTTGAGTGCCAACCATTTTATAACCTACAAGGACAGACCCGCTCGATGGTATTTTTTTTCAAAACGCCTATGGCGTGGGGATATCTCACAAGCAACATCAACTCAGGGCTATCCGCAAAATCCAGCAGCAAATGGGGATCGCACGAACTCGACGCATTCAATATCAAAGTCGTCGAGGTCGACGCAGAAGCTTTCTTTGGAACTTCTGTTTTGCCTGAGGCCACAGTCTCATCAATCATCCTCAACAATTTAGAAGCACCCACCGGTACCTTGACTAAAGCAGAAACATATTTCTTTGGCTACTTGGGGGAAGCCATGACCTATCCTCCTGGTCAGGAATCCCCCGTTGACGATTTTGCTATCTTCCTTCTTAGGATGATGGGCTTTGATGAGGATTTGCGTCGCATGCATATACGGAAACCGCTGAAGTTTGAAATGTGTGGGCAGCATAAGGGTGCCATACCAAACATTTGCATTAAGGAGTACTCCGGTGTAAGGGCAATGCATGTGCTCTTCATACAAGAGAATAAGGTCTGTAAACCTTGCCTTTGCTTGCTGAAGATTTATTTACCTGTAACATGTTAAGCACCTCATGTCCAAAATTAATCCAGAACCACAGCTTATTGCGGAGGCGATAGCGGCTTTTACCGAGAATAACAAAGTTCTTAAAAGAGCTAAATCGCCATTGTTCCGGTCCACAACGTTTCCAGGTATCACAATGATTGGAACGACGCCAACTTTTTACAAGATACCGGTAACAACTAACCTAATTTCCGCCATTGCAAATTCGCGGCGTCCGTCCAAAGTCACTACCGTTGAAAGGTTCATTCCCACTGTCCCCTCCCCCGAGAATCTGGATTCCCATGGTATGAAGCCGTTGGAAAACAGACGCATCATATTGCAATGCTTCGAGGCTTTTAAACAGTTTGTGGTGAGTTATTCAACCTACCTAGGTGCAACTTACTTATCGTCTGATGGGGAATTGAGACGAAGACCAAGTAATACCAATACACGTGATTCCCAGTCCGATTATATCCTTTCGTTTGGTGGCCCTTACACTATAGAGGTACTTGTAAAGTTGTATAATATGTATTTGAAATGGCAATAACGAAGCGACATTGATGAAAACGCGGCGATCATTTTTATTCATTTAACTAACATGTGCGGGTTAAGAGAGCTGTCTAGTTATACAGACTGGGAAGACATGTTAAACTCATCGAAACCAACGCCGCAGGATTCTCAAGCGAACAGAGAGGCGGAAAACAATGGTAGCATCCAATGCAATGTTAAGTTTTGATGTATTTTTGGATTTCTGAAGATGCCCGCAGCATTCACTTGGTGGGGGATTCCAATGGACGACGACGAGTATCAGAAAGTGACTCTGGAGGAACCTCTGACAGAATTGGAGGGGCGAGAACGTGCACTTGGAGATGGAACTCTGGAGAACGAATACCTCTTATCCTATCCGGCGATGGGGATCAATAACGAGAATGCACCTGGCCGTATTCAGGAACGGTAACGGGCCGAACTCGGTGAGCGAGAAATTGGAGGGTATCTGTGGTATCCTTGATGGTGTTGAGAATCGTCTTGTCTTCCTCGCTGAGTTTACCGCTGAGACCTGTAAATGGATGACGACAGAGTCGAGCGCCTCAATGCGCTTGCGTTGAGCCTCGTCTTCCGCTGCAAATCGCCGGCCTCGGTGACCTTGCACTCGATTTCTTCTTGGCTAAGGCGTCCCTTCTCGTTCTTGATGGTAATACTCTCGGATTTACCTCTGCGAATATGTTAGGTGGACGACATATGAAGATGAAATGAATATACTCACGTTCCCTTCAAGTCGGCGGCCGAAACCTTCAAGATACAGTTAGCGTCAATTTCAAACATGCTTTCAACTTGAGGAACACCGCGAGGAGCAGGTGGAATACCGGTGAGTTCGAACTTGCCGAGTCCTTTGTGAGTGAAAGTTCACCCTCGGAGACTCGAATAAGGACGGCGTGTTGATTGTCAGCGGTCATCGAGAAGCTAAAAATTGCAGCAAGGAACGCAATACAATGTACGGTTGCTCACATTTGACCCCTGCGAGTGGGAATGACTATGCTTCGAGGGTCAACTTCCACCGGTAGTCTCAATACCAAGAGTAAGAGGGCTGACGTCGACCAGAACAATATCGTTCATGCCTGTGTCACCAGCAGGGATAGTGTCCTGGATGGCCGCACCGTACGCGACGGCCCTGTCGGGGTTGATACCCTTGGAAGGTTCCTTTCCGAAGTAGTCCTTGAGGAGTTGCTGAACCTTCAAATTAGGAATACGAATCGAACCGAGGACGACTTTGTCGACATCCTCCTTCTTAACGTTGGCGTAGGTTTCAAGGTCTGGCGGAAGAGGTCCGTGTTGAATTCCTCAAACCTGAGGGTTTCCGAGAAGTCGTTTCCGTCCTCAAAGCTTTCTTGATTCTGACGACGGAGTGCGCTTGGCCTTCCTCGACCTTACACTTAAGCTTGCCAAGGGCTCGAAGATTCTTGGTGACGTCAATGGCTGTCAAGTTCTTCTTGTAGCCTTTCATCAAGTGGTCCATTATACGGTTGACGATCTTCAGCACCGAGGTGAATACTTGGTGATGTGGGCCATCGCTTTGCGTGGCATGTCCGAGGACGTTCTTAATATTTTATACTGTATATGGCAGCAGAGGCATACTTTTCTTTGCAAACACTTAAATTAATGTTATTTAGTGTTCCTTCATAAATTACATCATTTCCTGTTGTTATACCATCATGAAACCATATTAAACCAGATTTGTTTATGATCCGTGAAGTAAAGTGATAGTGACCAAAATAAATAACACCATTTAATACATAAGTGATATTTTGTTCATTTATGTTTACATTAAAAACTGGATCAATGAAAGGTTTGTGACCTGCAAAGTGAAAAGCCAAGATTGGGATGTTTTGAGACATTTTTGTTACTGTTTGTATATTCCCTTGACACATATTACACCTATAAAGTTCTCTAATGTTATTAATCCAATTACCTATAGAATGCAATCTCGTGGTTTCTGCAGTTATCAAGCAGGTTGTATTCTGGATTTCTGTGTATCCAGTAAAATGAGGGCAGTTAAAAAAAGAATTAAAAGTAGTAGAGTTTGTTTCTAGTATATAATGTAAGATGTCTTCTATTGAAGTAAAGCCACCCCATGGAAATTTATCATTAGAGATTTGTTGTAATCTATGTCGCAATTTATCTCTTGCTGAGGGTAGAGTTTCAATATTATAGTCAATTTTCTCAAAGTCAAGACAAAGTTCTCTTAAATGAAGATTGTTTATTTGTCTGATCCAGCTATTCCATACTGGCTTATTAACTAACCATAGGAAATGAATTATACTTAATATTGAATCATATGCACAGCTGTTTTGATTCCATGCCAAGCCAATTGGAGTCAGATGGTTCATTGAAGGAGTATCTGTTGTTGTATCGATAATCATTTCATTCTCCAATTTTCTTTTTTTTCTTTTTCTTTTTTGGTCTATAAACTTACTGTCATATTCTTCAATACTATGCTTTTCTAAACTTAAGGATATGTTTTGGTTAAAGGTCTTTACTGATAAAATCTTCCAATCAACATTAGTATCTATTGAATCAAGCATAGGATCAGATTTATTCCATTTAATGGAGTCATGCACAGTAGAAGGAACATATTCCAGACCCTTATGTAGTCTATATGAATATATAATATCATTTCTTCTATCTCCAAAAATTGTGGTTTGTAGTTTGTTCTCATAATGTAGCTTAGTTATTTCATCTAGTAACTCAAGTTCTCTGAATTCCTGTCGCAAAGCACCTGAGGCACATCCTGTTATTTTTTTGGCATCAAAACCTTGCAGGATAATGGTACCTTCTGCTGTTGCACTTCGTGATAATGCAGTGTAATATGCTTGATGTGATCTACAGTTGTTGAGATCAATAGGATTATATGGGCGAGTTTTTCCTTGTGATGCAAAGTCAGTCATGGCAAAGTTTGGAAGTATTTCAACTTGTGTTCTTGAGATGGTTATTTTGGTGTCATCAGGCAGAGAACATGTGATAGTATTTGTTGTGCATGTGATTGGAACAACATTTTCTTTTAATCCATCAATTTTTACAATTTTTGGAGGATTATTTAGCTCTACAAATAAAGTGTCAAGCATCAGTTGACCTGAACTTCCAAGTTTTGATTGCCAACCAAGAACAATTGCTTCTTGGCCATTCGTTATACATAATTCAGTAGCTGCATTGCATTTTATTATTACAGGAAGTCCAATACACAATGATAGTTTTCCAGGTATATGTTTGGTTGCAGATGAGTGAGGCAACTCCCATAGTAATTTTTGCAAAGTAGTGCTTAATGATGAGACTGTTCTATATTTCCCTTTTTTCTTTTTTTCAATTTTCTCATCATTGGCATCTTTTTTTGAATCATCAGAATAAAAATGAGTTAGCTGTTGGTCAGTTTCTTCAGAAAATCTCATGCAGCCGATTCTATTTATTTCATCTTTTTGTGCATTTTTCGCTGTGATGATAGAAACATTTCTAAATTTATCATCACATATGGATGCTTTTTGGCAATGAAGTGAAGTTACACATGATCTTAAGAATTGGATGTCTTCTACAGAGCAGTCCTTGAATCTCATATTGTTTAAGCATTTGCGGAATTTATCATCTTTTGCACTTTTTTTAAGTTGTCTCATATTTTTTCTTAAAATGACAACAGTTGTTACCTGGTGCCATAAGGAACGTCCCATAGCTTCTTCTTGAGATTTTAAGCTTGTGGAATGTTTACCAATTGTTCTACTATATAATGACACATTTTCTGCACCCATAGGAGGAGGTAATTGACCAAAGTCACCAGCAAAGATCATGTTCATGCCTCCAAATGGTATATCTGGTTTGTTCATAATTCTGCACAATTGAGCACTTATCTTATACAAATCCAAAGCAGATAGCATTGAAACTTCATCCAGAAAGACATAATCCACTCCTTGCAACTGTGTGCATATTTCAGTAAGTTTTTTTGCTGATAAACTTCCAGTTTTTTCATTTATGCCTAATACTGAATGGTAAGTGGATCCTCCTAACAGTGCAGCAGCAGATCCAGTAGGTGCAACAATTATAAATCTAAAGGATTCAGATCGGATAGTAAAGTAATGTGATAATGCATCAATAACACGAGATTTTCCAGTTCCACCTATTCCTCCTATGTACATTTTGAGCTGTTCAGAATGTGGCATGACAACATGATGTGCAACTATGTCAAATGCTCTTTTTTGTTCAATGTTGAGCAAGAATTTTTGAGCTATATTTCCAATTAATACCTCATGTTCTGTGTTGTAGAACCTTTTTTCTAAATAGGATTTATCAATAATTTTTACATCAATGAGGTTGTATATTTTGTATACATTTGATGAAGCACTATTTGCATTCTTGTTTGATTCTTGCCTGGTTCCTATAGCATTTTGCTTTAAGGACTGAACTTTTGCTTTCCATTCGGAAGCTGGAAGCATGTACTCAGGAAGATATGGTTTAATTCTGTTTGCATCTAAGTTTGACTTGACTGTTTTTGACCAACCAGTGTTATGTAATATATTTCTTATTTCTTCTGCTTCTCTTTGTCGTTTATATTCAGACCTTCCAATGGGTTGAGTCATCATAGTGTCATAATTGTATATATCATCAAAATCATTGGATTTTGTAAATAAGTCAGGATCAAAGTCATCTTTTTCATTCTCTATTTCAGTACCATATGGAAAGAAAGTATTATCATCACTATTTCTCATCTGTGCATTATAATCATCACGTGCATCTAAGCATTCATACTTAATGTTGAAGTTTTTCATCAGTTCAAGTTGCCGATTTGTGAATTTATGTTTTAAGAATGTTTCATTCCATGTGTTTTTCTGGATTTTCAAATTTAGTGGTTCTCGCCAAGGTTTAAACAAAACAAGCATGGTTAAGCAATAGTATTCTCTATCACCTTGGTCACTTCGAGGAAGATTACCAATGAAATCTGCAACTATATTAGGGTTATCTTGTTTTATAATAGTACCATGAGAATCATATAGTGGATGAGATTTTAAAAATTTGTACATTGATTTTGGTATAGGAACATCAACATCTGGATTTTCATCATTACTTATACTCTCTGTTTGACTTCCATCATCTGAATCCTGGCAGTCATTATGATTATCTTCATATTCCATTGTTGTTTGTGTGTCATGAGTGATGTTTGTGTTATTCTTTTTTGGATGTATCTTTTTAGAGGGTAAGCGCTTCCGCTTGCAGCATCTTATCCAATCGTATAAGCACATGTTTTCTATATCTGTGGGTCTATATATATAATCATCAACTTGTGATACACCAATTATATTTTTGTTACATTTTAAAAGAGTTACTTTTGTTGGTTTTATCTCATTATTGTCAGGGCACCATGCATGATAAACTTCATTTACATATGTTTTCCAAAAAAAACTGACAAAAGAATGGCTAGTATAATGATCAGGATGTCCAAGAAGATACATGCATATCATGGGAGCACCCATTTCCTGTTTAGTAGAAAGTAAATTTACCATCTTATTCATCAATCTTCTTGCTTTTTCCTTTTCAGATGTATTACAATCCAAAATGTCTTGATTTTTTTCAAATATGCTTTTTATTGCATCAAATACTACATGTGTTTTCAATCCAGTTTTAGTTATATAATCAGAAATATAAAGAACCACTGCCTTTAGTGCAGTGCCAGACCACATACATGTCACATCTGTATTGCAACGAAAGATATATGTCAGGACTGGTGTTATAGAATTTATCCATTGTTCTTTTTTTTTGATATTAATAGAGCCAGTTTCAAGATCAACATGAGTATTTTCAAAAGTAGGTCTAGGAAAACGTGCTCTACATTTCCCATATTTATTATCCTTACAACCAACATATGTTAGATTATGTTTCCTTGAACCATCTTTATTTGTTCCTCTTTCACAACTATGAATATTAGATTTGCTAACAAGATCATCAACAGTTTGTTCAAATTGTGACCACCATTTTTCTATATTCAAACAAGATGTACAATCATCCTTAGATACATGTGTTTTTTGGCATGCTTCAGGAGGTGGGATTGGCATTGTCTCAGTGGGATCTTTGTAATCAACATTTTCAGTAAGATGATTTTCTAGTACTTCTTGTTGTGTACCTGTCAAAAATTCTCCTACTTGACAGCTTTCTATCCATGTAATAATCTTCTTCTGGAATTCAGAATTAGGATCAAGAATTTTATTTCTCATTTCTTGAGGTGTTAGATTTCCCATCAACCATAACAGGATATGTAGATGTAAAGTCAATCTTCCTTGTTGTTCCACAGTTCCATAATAGGCCTTTGTTTTACCATATAGACCTCTGTGTTTGGCATTCACTCCTAATATACAATTTATAAACACATTTACAACAAAATGGAAAAAGCGTGCACCTGCTACAGGGTTTCGACATATTAATCGCAACCTTTCTTCATATTTCATCAAATTAGGTGTAAAACTTTCATTAGTATTTGCATAATAAAGACAAATGGGGTGTTTAACATCTGCTGGTGATAATGTAATATACCAGAATGGAGCACCACAGTGATTTATTAATGACCATATTTGATTTCTCATTCTTTTTTTGCTTGTATTAGAACCTTTTATGTTCCACTGTACATGGTCTAAATCTTTTATGATCTGATAACATTTTTTTTCTTCTTCATTTTGTGGTTTCCCATCTCCATCTTTAGTCAATCTATCTATTAAACAATTTATGGCATGCACATTAAGAGACAGCAATCTGTTGGTGATGTCTTTAAAAAGACCTTTATCAGCAAGAAGAAAGCTTTGTGATGTAGATGCTTTAATTTGTTCATGGCTAAAAGCAACAAAAGGAAATGTAGGATCTGTCTGAAACCTTTTATCATGATACATTAATAAATGTCTTTTATGTTCTTGATCTGAAATTCCCTTCACAGTTCCTATACCTCCTAATCCATATGGAAAAAGCCATGGAAACATTTGAGGATAGAGATGTGGATTATTCCAAATACTCTCAGGTTGCTCAGCATGACCAATGGCCAGCATTTTACCACCACTGTTTAAATGTTGTAGCGCTTTTGCCTTTATAGCATTGGTAGTCATTGTGTCAAGTTCATGACCAGTGAGACCATGTACTGTAAATGGACATTCACCTTCAGCTGTACCATCTTCTTCATCAAAGTCAAATAGGCTTGTTCCTTCAGGTGTTTTGTTTGTTGAAGAATTTTTGTATTCAATGCTAACAGGTGGCATATCTTCAGGGTATTGTTGAAGATTTTCATCTGAGATTATAATGTTTTCATAATCTTGGTGATTAAGAGATAACCACTCTAATGCCTTTTTAACATTATTACGACGAACTAAAAAGGGGGTTCTTTTAAAATCTGATGCTGTTGGTTTAAAAGGTCCTGTAAACATGATTGCTAGTATATCTTGAATTTCATCTTTTGGAGGAGGTAATATGTTATAAATCTTTGGTATTGGTGATTGAAATGCAATCACATTTGCTTTCATTTTTTGCATACCTGAAGCTATTCTGATACAACAGCAACTATGTCTTATTCGTGCTATTAACATTCTTTCCACATATCGTAATGAAGATAATTCTTTTGGCACATTTCCCAACCATAAACCTTTTGCCAAAGCAAATCTTGGTACTTTGTTGTTGCGTATTGCAGCTCGGCAAGAATTGCATATGTGATCACATGAATGATCTAAAACAGTTGGATATTCATAGATTTTATCAAATTTGCTTAGTCTTTCTTTTCTTGTAACACCAGGAGTTGATAATACATGTAAATATTTTGACATAGCTGACAGTCGAGATAAAGTAGACAATGGTACTAATTGGCCACATACAGCACAACCTCCTTCCTCAATTTCTCTGCTATCCATTGCATCACAGGCTGATTTCACTATCATACATGCAAGTTCCTTATTTAATGGTTCTGGTGGAAATATATCATCAAAAGATTCTTTGTATATATCACTTATTTTGGGCTTGTTTTTATTCTTTTTTTCTCTGTGTAACTGCATGCGCTTTGTGGAGTCTTTTCTTCTTTCCCTTTTTAAATTGTTATCAATTGATAAAATAGACCGATATCCCAAGCAATTGTTCTTGCAAATGTGATTTTTGAAACATTGTTGTAGAATGGATATTGTTGGGTATTGTATTTCAATATCATGCAGCCTTGCAATTCTACATCCAATAGAAAGTGGGAGGTAGGGTATTATAATGTGTATTGGAATGTTGGTTATTAAATAGTGGATATCAGAATATTGATCAATCTCAATTCCCTTTATATGATCAACAAAATTAAATGTTGAGTCAGAAAAGATTGGAACATTATTTTCAATATAAGGTGCTATATCAGTATAAACGATTGAACGTGTGCGATGGCCACCTAATTGTATATATTTAACAGATTTATCATGTCTTCTTAAAATTAGTTTTATATCTGATAAGCCATGGAATAACATCATATTACCTTGCAATGATATGGTTTGAATAATTCCTCTTGCTGAGGTTTGTAAGGCAGGTCTACCTCCTGTTGAGATATGTGAAGCAAGTATACCTCCAATTGAGGTTTGCAAAGTAAGTATACTTTTAGTTGAGATTTGTAATGCTATACCTCCTGTTGAGATATGTGAAGCAAGTATACCTCCAATTGAGGTTTGCAAAGTAAGTATACTTTTAGTTGAGATTTGTAATGCTATACCTCCTGTTGAGGTTTGTAGAACAAGTATACCTCCTGTTGAGGTTTGTAGAACAAGTATACCTCCTGTTGAGGTTTGTAGGACAAGTATACCTCCTGTTGAGGTTTGTAAAAAGAAAATGCTTTTTTCTGTGGGTTTGTTATATAAAATGTAAGATGATGATATAGAAAGCATAGTTGGAGAGTCAGACATAAACATTGGAGCTAAATAAATCATGTTAGATGTGATTTGAAAAGAAGAAGAAAAAAGAATATCAATTACATTCATTGTTTTCCATTCTACAATGTAGAGTGAGAGAATCGGAATAAACAGTCGGACACTTAAAGATTAGTGTTAGTGATGTTCATGGTCTGAAAAAAAAGAATGTAAAAGGAGAGGCATACTGTTATGTATATGATTCTACAAAACTTGTCTGAATATGATATTGAAAGGAACAAATAATGTACTACCTCCATGATGTTACTAGTATGATGTCAAGAATATTTGAAAAAAGATCATTTGGAGACCACTGTCTATGATTGATATCATTTGATGTTAAGATAGTAATATAACATACAAATTCATCATCGTTCTTTTTGTCAATATCAACAGATATTGCATTCTTCATCGTAGTAGGGGATGTATACATGATGTTGTATGCAGAGAATTTAATTTGAATCAGTCGTAGAAGTTGAATTGAGTTCATAGTAGTACTGTTTGTGAAGTTTCGGTGAACAGATGAAACAGAAGAACCAAATGTTTATGTGTTGAAGTTTTGTATACTAGTATTATATTTTGATCATTGTACCAATTCTAAATATAGATGTCTGGGTGGATGAAGCAGTAATGCGGCTTCGGGTAATGCAAAGACACCGACCTGGACATTCGAGCCAATTCTGCCGAAATTGGAAGCTAAAAGGAGAGAGGCAGAGTAGTGAAGCATCGCACGGAACATTTGTGGCTTCGACATTTGTTTGACGATAAATGTGACCGAAGGGCCCACTGGCAATAACTATTTTATGATCATTTTTAGGATTATTCTGTGTATACTACTCATGGTGTTCATGCAATTCATTTATCGAGAATTAGTACAGCTACTGGTACAAGAGTCGTCTTTTTTTTTTGAGGAAGTACCGACCCACAGACTCGGTCATATGATTTGGAAAACTTCTCCATTTGACAGCGTCCCCACAATCGCACTTCATCTTCGGGTTATTATTGAAACGCCGGACAGCGGCGCAACGATATGGATGGACGCTCGACGCTCGTTTATGAAGATGCTCTCTGCATCGCAATTCACCAGCAACCAATCCGTTAAAATTTAATCAAGTCACCGAGCAAGTAAAAGAAGCACCGTTCAATGATCATGGCGGTTTACCATCTGCAAAGTCAGAATATGGCATCGGAGTTGGCCTAAAGGTGAAAACGGTGGCAGTTGAAGCATGCAGGATTTACGAAGGTATGTTCGCCTTTTTGGTATGTACCTCAGTGATCGACCCTTCTTTCAATCATATTGATAGGGATCTTATCAGTGCAAACACAGGTATCCCGAAGATCCCCGTACCTGGCACAAACTTATACCCATGATAGATACGGGTATACGTTTTTTGACAAACATATTGTTTCACTTGTGCAAGTTGAAACTCATGCTGGTGTAGCCACCAATGAGGATGTATTAGTATAGCCTTAGTATATTGATCGGAAAAAAATGATTGTACTATGTCGGCTGTGAGATATAGTTAACGATCCGCCATGCTAGCTGACTAGACAAAGGATAGATTATCCAGCGTACAAAGCACACACATGTAAGGTGGTGCAGTGGTGGTTGACAAATGTGGTACCTTACCTCTCCGTTCAATCCGTTCAAAGTGTTTCATTTTTTGCGCCAACTCTATATCTTTTATTAGTAAGGGAACATGCCGATTACAAACAGCACCTGGTTCCCTGAAGCCGGCGTCCCATTTTCTCGACACATTCTCCTAACGCGTTTCATCTTTTGTGGAAACTATAGCTTTATTAGCAAGAGACACCCGGGAGTTTGGCCTCACTGCGTAAGCAATACTTATCGGTCACAAACAGCAACTGGCCTCCATTTCTTTTCTTTCCTCGTAGTAGCCAGGCATTTGGCACTAATGGCTTATCCGCTGATCATCGTTGTTGACTGGCGGGTGATTGTGCTGAGGCGTAGGAGGCGGCACATCAGCCGATCCTGTCAAAAAGAGACATTACGGTGAGAAGGGCCGGGTGGCTAAAAAAGAACATACCGGTTTGCGTTTGGCTAAGTTGCCGACGCTACCTACTACTAATGGAAATTTTCTGATGACACCGCATGGTGACAATGTGATTTTCTGTCGCTAGTGGGACATGGAGGCGGAAGCATGCAGGGTACGTGGCCGCTTTTGGGGAAGAATCGCCTTGAGGTCGAGGGTGATGTTGCTGTTGCACTTGCGGAAGTTGTTGCTGAATCAAGTGTAACGCATTCGTTTGATGAGGGATAGCGTCGATGGGATGGATCTTCTCTATATGGTGGCAGCGATGGCATGATCAGTTTCACAGTTCACTATGAAGTAGTATCGCCTGCAGATGATTTCGGTCCCCCCTTTGCCATTGGCAGCTTCGACTCGCAGGATCGCAGGAGCATCTTGTCAACAGACAAAGAGCTGTTGCTGGAGCGACAGTGGAGGATCGCGAGCGTGAACGGCTGTAGAATCTATCAGCAGAGTCTAGGAAAGGAAGGGAGATTACATAATTGCATGCATTTCCGCCAGAGATGATCGATGACGAGTCCTTGCGATCTTGATTCAGACATTATAAATCCTCATCGCGATTCTTAGTGCTGGCAATTTCCGGGCTGGCTTAGGTCACCGGTCAGTCAGCTTGAGATGCTTACTAAGCATCTACGCCATCTACGCTCGTTGCCATCACTTCACGTTCTCGCCAAAATGCCCTCTCGCTGACACTTCTCACATCATACACAACTTCTCGCAACATGCACTCGACGCTGTGGCTGCCAAATATGACCCCAAGAACTGAGGCAGGTGCTAAGTTGTCACCAGCTTGACCGCTACCATCACCATAGAGTTTTGCATACTATATAAGTGTCATCGTCCAAACAGACCCGCATTTACGGTCCATCTACAGGAGACTAGAGTTCCACGCCACTGACACAGCCCACGTCAACTTCACAAAACCCATCCCGAAGGTCCCAGTGCTCGCCTATCCTGGAGGGTCGACATCTGAGCAATACAGTCTTCGTGGACATAAATCACCATCGCAACTTCCTTCTTGCGTACGTTCGATCCCATTGACTCGATCGCTGTAATCATTCACCCAACCCTCCTTTTTTCAACAATCGTTCTTCCTCCAGATCTTTTCGTTCATCAAGTTCATCTCGCGGGTCTTCTCAGTAATCATCCCCATCTCCCACCAGCAACACAGTCTTCGTGGACATAAATCACCATCGCAACTTCCTTCTCGCGTAAGTTCGATCCCGTTGACACGCATCACCGTCACTAATCATTCACCCAATTCTCCTTTTTTCAACAATTGTTCTTCCTCCAGATCTTTTCGTTCATCAAGTTCATCTCGCGGGTCTTCTTAGTAATCATCCCCATCTCCCACCAGCAACACAGTCTTTGTGGACATAAATCACCATCGCAACTTCCTTCTCACGTAAGTTCGATCCCGTTGACACGCATCACCGTAATCATTCACCCAATTCTCCTTTTTCAACAATCGTTCTTCTTCCAGAACTTTTCGTTCATCAAGTCCGTCTTGTGGGTCTTCTCAGTAATCATTCCCATCTCGAACTAAGCTCAAATCAGTATCCCAACCATCGGGCTAGACATTTTTTTGGGTGCTGTTGTGATCGTCATACCACTGGTTCCGAGTCAAATATTATACATATCTTTTGCAACTAGTTAATAGTAGGAATATTGAACCAGATACAAGTACATGGAAAAATGAAGTCAGCATGGCTACTATTACATTCCGCTTAATCTTCCTAACACGATGACAAATAGCAGATTTAAAGTAACTTGAGAATAATTCCTATATGTCGTCGAGGCATAAGCACCATTGTAAGGAAATGATCCAACAGTAAAGGCGATCATAGCGACATATTTCTCAGGCGACATATCGTGTT
>WNGI01002943.1_pt1 | contig 14874 bp, 15 predicted proteins | sample 5400621 | NCBI WGS metagenome assembly WNGI01 (sample SAMN13153374, study PRJNA577476) | soil metagenome | isolation source: 20 cm soil or saprolite under Garry oak tree replicate 1 | place: USA:California | collected 2016-06-15 | reverse complement strand
GTGCGCACGAGTAGGTCGTAGACCAGGCCGGCGTCGCCCACCGCCGCGATGCCGCGCTGGACGTCATTGCGGAGCAGCCAGCGGGGATCAGGTTCGTCGTGGACCTGGTGGCGGATGCCGACCAGCAGGTCGCTGACCAGCGACGCGATCGTCGCCTCCACCACGGGCGAGGTGAGATCCACCCATCCCACGACGCCGCCGACGAACTCATTGGCGACGGCGGTCTCCAGGAACTCGCGCGTCTCCTCGACGCTGGAAACTGTCTGGACCAGGATCGTCTTCTCGACACCGTTGTCGGCCAGCAAAGGCCGCAGGTCGTTGGGGCCGAATGGCCGCCGGATCGCGGCCAGCTCGTCGCCCATCCACGGGTATTCGCGGCGCGAGGGGTCCCAGAAGTGATGGTGGGAGTCGACGATCACGCGTCGAGCAATAGCCACAGTTCGTCGGGGATGTCGGCCTGGAAGGCCCGGACGTTCTCTTCGACCTCCGCGACCGACCGGCACCCGGTCAGCACGGTGGCGACCGCGGGGTGTCGGAGCGGGAACTGAATCGCCGCTGCCTTGAGGCTGGCGCCGGCCCGATCGCAGACCGCTTTCAGCTCCTCAGCACGGCGCACGAGGTCAGGCGGGGCCGTCGTGTAGTTGAAGGTCGCGCCCGGTCGCGGGTCGGCCAGGATGCCGCTGTTGAACACGCCGCCAGCGATGATGGCGATCCGGCGCTCGGCGCACAGCGGCAGCAGCTCGGCTGCGCCGGAACGGTCGAGGAGCGTGTATCGGCCCGCGAGCAAGAAGCAATCGAAGTTGGCCTCGCGCGCGAAACGAACCAGCATCTCGGACTGGTTCATGCCGGCGCCCACGGCTCGGATCGAACCTTCGCTGCGGAGCCGGTCGAGCGCCCGGTAGGCGCCGGTCAAGGCTTCATCGAAATGATCGTCTGGGTCATGGATGTGGAGGACATCGATCCGGTCCAAACCAAGCCGGCTCAGGCTTTCCTCCACCGAGCGCATCACACCGTCGTAGGAGAAATCGAACACCGGATTGACCGGCGGCACGCCCTTGTATGCCTGCCCAGGCTCGGGCGGCGCGCCGGCCCGCAGGAGCCTGCCTACTTTCGTGGCGAGCACGAACTCGTCGCGCGGCTTCGAGCTCAGCACCGCGCCCAGTCGCAGCTCGGCGAGGCCGTGGCCGTAGAGGGGGGCGGTGTCGAAGAAGCGGATGCCCGCCTTCCAGGCGGCCTCGACCACGCGGTGTGCCTCGTCGTCGGCAACCTCCTCGAACAGGCCGCCCAGGGGTGCGGTGCCCAGGCCAAGCCGCGTGACCTCCAACGGGGTCGTGCCGAGCTGGCCTCGGGTCAGAGTTCCCATATCTTGCGCATGCGATCGCTGCCCTCGCCGCTGAAGTCATGCGTCACGGCCATCATCGTCGCGATCTCCGCTTCCCATTCCATGCTTGTCGGGTCCTTCGCGATCTCGGCGATCGCACGGTCGTAGTCCTCGCACTCGATGAAGTGAAAGAGGTCCAGGCCGTCCCGAAAGATGAAGTAGCGGGTGATGCCATTCCGCTTGATCGCCTCGAGCACCTGGGGCCAAACCGCGCGGTGGTACTCCTCGTAGCGTTCCTCAGCGCCTTGCTTCAGTCGGGTGTGGAGACCGACCTGCATCCAGTGAGTCCGTCCTAGTCCAGCTTGCTCGTCATCACGCCGAGCGTCCAATTGCGAGCCGGCCCTTCAGCCAGCGCTCACTGCTGGCGATGTGTGCGGCGGCAGCAGCGCGGGCGAGGTCGGGATCGCCGGCCATGATCGCTTCGTAGATCCGCCGGTGCTCGTTGCGCGTCTCGTCCAGCGCCCCGTCGGCCTCGCGCCCGTGCCACAGGCGGGCGCGCATGGTGCGGGTTGCAAGGCTGGCCAGGAGCGATGCGAGGACGGCGTTGCCTGCGGCCTTCGCGACCAGGGCGTGAAATGCGACGTCGGCCTCGACCAGCTCCTCGACGTTCTTGGCCTCGCCCATGCGCTCCAGGATCTGTGCCAGCTCCACCTTCTCCTGGACATCGATGCGGCCTGCGGCCAGCGCGGCAACCGCCGCCTCGAGGATGCGCCGGACCTCGTAGAGCTCGATCTCGGTTTCGCCGAGGAGCAGGTGGCTGATGAAGTGTGTGCTCTCGAGCAGGAGGTCGGGCTCGAGGCTGCTCACGTAAGTTCCATCGCCTTGCTTGACCTCGAGCACGCGCAGCTGCGAGAGCGCGCGCACCGCTTCACGCAATGAGTTGCGCGATAGCCCGAGCTCGGCGGCCAGCTCGCTCTCTTTGGGTAGCCGGTCGCCCGGCCCCCAGGCCCCCGACACGATCCGCTCCCGGATCTTGTCGATCGCGCCCTCTGTCACACGCGGCGCCCGGACAGATCGGCGGATAGATCGGACGTTCACAGGCTCACAGACCGTGCCCAAAGCCGACATAGGTGCAAATGGTTGACAAACATCGGAGCTTCAGCATATAGCTAACAATCGCGATGGGAAACCGGCTCGACGCCAAAGTGTGCCTGATCACGGGCGCGGGATCGGGGATCGGCCGGGCGAGCGCCCGCCTGTTCGCCCAGGAAGGCGCCCGGGTCGTCGTTGCCGACATCGATCTCGAGGCGGCCGCCAAGACTGTGGCTGAGATCGGCGACGCGGCGGTCGCCGAGCGCGTCGACGTGATAAGTCCACAGGACACCGTTGACCTGGCGAAGAGGGTCGTCGAGCAATTCGGCCGGATCGACGTGCTCTTCAACAACGCGGGGATCGCCGGCATCGGCGACGTCCTCGAGACTGAGCCCGAGCTCTTCGACCGCGTGATGACCGTCAACGTGCGCGGCGTCTACCTGATGACCCGGGCCGTGGTGCCTTACATGATCGAGCGGCGGACCGGCTCGATCATCAACATGTCGTCGTGCATAGCCGAGATAGGCCTGGCGCGCCGCGTCTCCTACGCGGCGTCCAAGGGTGCGGTCTTCGCGATGACGAAGTCAATGCAGGTCGACCTCGCGCCGCACGGCATTCGCGTCAACGCCCTGCTGCCGGGCACCATCCTCACCCCGTTCGTGGAGCGCTATCTGAAAGAGTCGTACAGCGACCCGGAGGAAGGGATGGCCGCGATCCGCAAGCGCCAGCTCAGCAATGACCTTGGCCGGCCCGAGGTCGTCGCGGCGGCGGCTCTCTTCCTTGCCTCCGACGAGTCGCGATTCATGATGGCGGCGGGACTGATAATCGACGGCGGAGTGTCTGGCGCCAAGTAAGTGCGGCTGACGCACCGCGACCACATTCTTCTCTTCGCCCCGCTCGCAATTCTTATCGGCGGCTGGCTCATCATCCCGGCCCTGGTCGGTCTGAGCGCGACGCTGACCACGTACTCGCCGCTGACTACGGCCGTCGAGTTCGTAGGCTGGCAGAACTACAGCGATGTCCTCCACGACCCCCAGTTCGGCGAGGCCGTGCGGAACGTCGCGATCTTCGCGCTGGTTGCGGTGCCGCTGGAGCTCGGACTCGGCTTTGCCATTGCGTACCTGCTCCGGCGCCCCATCCGAGGTCGCTCGTGGTGGCGTGGGCTTCTACTCCTGCCGTGGCTCGTGAGCCCGATCGCCGCAGGCGTCATGTGGCACTACCTGTTCAGCGGCGCGACCGGCATCGTCAGCTTCGTCCTGGGTTGGCTGGGCCTACCCGAGGCGGCATCGCCGATCGGTGACGTGCGCCTCGCGCTGGCGGTGACCATCGCGATCGAGGTCTGGCGGATGGCGCCGTTCGTCACCTTTCTCCTGCTGCCCGGGCTGGTGGCCATTCCAGAAGAACGCTGGGAGCAGGCGACGCTCGCGGGCACGTCGTGGTTCTGGCGCATCGTCAACGTCGCCCTTCCTGAGGTCGCACCCCTGATGCTGTCGGTGGGGATGCTGCTCACAGGCCTTTCCCTTGGCGCCTTCGACACCATCCTCATCCTCACTGGTGGCGGCCCCGGGACCGCGACCCTGACGCCCGCGCTCTACAGCTACGACCGTGCGTTCGTCACCAATGATTGGCCGAGCGGAGCGACTTCGGCCTGGTTGATCGCCGGGGGCGTGGCTCTTGTCGGCACGGCTTACATCCGGCTCTCCGGGAGACGGTCGGGTTGAGGGCGGCGCGCACCATCGCCATTGCCGCCGTCACCGGCGCCTTCTTGCTGCCGCTGGCCTGGACCGGCCTTGCCGCGATCGGCGTGCTGCCAGACGACAGCATGCGGCCCCCTTCGTGGACCGGGCCACCGACGCTCGACCACATTGCCGACATCGGTGTTGCAGAGCCGACCTTCTGGCAGGAGCTCGCGACGAGCACCCTGGCCGCGATCGTGGCGGCCTGCCTCACTGTGGCGGTCGCATTTCCGGCGGCCTTCGCGCTGGCGCGTTCACGGTACCGCGGCCGCCGGACCGTGACGCAAGGGTTCCTTGTCCTCGCCAGCCTGCCCGTGATGGCGTACGCGATCCCGCTCGCCGATCTCTCGCGCCGGGTGCACCTGATCGACACTTTCGCCGGCATCACCCTCGCCGAGGCGGCGGTGACGGCGCCACTCGCGGTCTTCGTCCTGCACGGCGCGGTGGGCCAGCTGCCCACGGAGTGGGAGGAGGTTGCAGTGATCGATGGCGCGGGCCTGTTTCGCATCCTCGGCCGGGTCGTCCTTCCGCTCATCGCGCCGACCGTCGCGGCGACCCTGGTCGTGATGTTCGTCCTCGACTGGAACATGCTGCTGGTGCCGCTCGTGCTGACGTCGGGCGAGGTCAAGACAGTCCCCGTCGCGCTCAGCGACTTCTTCACCTTCGAGCGCGAGCTCGACTGGCCGACCGCGGCCGCCGCGCTGATGGTGTCGCTGGCCCCTCTGGCCATGCTGGTGGGTGTCTTCCACCGCGTCCTCGAGAGCTTCGCGTTGCAAGGGCGCGGAGACCGAGACATCGGATGAATAAGGGCCAAACAGGCAATTTGCGCTTGACAATCCGGCTCTGACGAGATAAACATCCCACTATTCGTGGCAGTTCCGGCCACCCGACCCACTCAGATTGATAGGGGAAATGAGCAGATGAGTCGACAGCTGGCGAAAGCCCTTGTCCTGGCGCTGGCCGCCGTCATCATTGCGGCCTGTACGAGCGGGACGCCGAACACTTCCTCAAACAACAAGTTCAGCGGCGTCACCGTCCGCGTCTTGACCTTCACCGGGCCGCAGATCGCCGAGCCGCTGCAGCGACGCGGACCTGAGTTCGAGAGGCTGACCGGCGCAAAGATCGCGGTCATCACCGTTCCCTTCTCCGACCTCTATCAGAAGCTCCTGACCGACTTCGCGACCAAGACGAACTCTTACGACGCGACGGTGTTCGACCCACAGTGGATGGGCGACTACGTGCCCTCTGGCTACCTCGAGGATCTCGACAGTCGGATCCAGGGCGACTCCGCCCTGCAGTGGAACGACATCGCGCCGTTCTTCCGCGACTTCAGCGCAACGTTCAAAGGCAAGATCTACACGATTCCCCTCGACGGCGACTTCCAGATGGTCTACTACCGGACGGACCTTCTCCAGAAGGATGGCCTGCAGCCGCCGCAGACCTGGGACGACTACATCAGCATCGCGCAGCATTTCCAGGGCAAAGACCTGAACGGTGACGGCAAGGCCGACTACGGTTCCTGCCTGGCGATGAAGCGCAGCGCGCAGTCCTACTGGATGTACAGCTCCATCGCGTCCGCCTTCATCCAGAGCCAGGGCACCAAGCAGGGCGCCTTCTTCGACACGAACAACATGCAGCCCCTGTACAACAACCCCGCGGCGGCCAAGGGATTGGGCATATACAAGACGCTGTCCAAGCTCGGCCCACCAGATCAGCTGAACAACGACGTCGGAGACTCTCGCGGACTGTTCGTCACCGGTCGATGCGCGCTGTCGCTCGACTGGGGTGACATCGGCCCACTGGCGGTGGACAAGACACAGTCGAAGGTCATCGACAAGGTAGGCGCTGTGATCCTGCCGGGCTCGAAGCAGGTGCTGGACCGCAGCACGATGCAGCTTGCCGACTGCAACTCGACCCTTTGCCCAAACGCGACCAACGGTGTGAACCACTCGCCGTTCGCGGCTTTCGGCGGCTGGTCCGGCGCGATCAATCACGCCGCCTCGGACAAGGTCAAGGACGCCGCGTACGCATTCCTGTCGTACATGTCACAGCCGGCGCAGTCGAGCCAAGACGTCACCATCGGCAAGACCGGCTTCAACCCCTACCGCACGTCGCACTTCACCAACATGGGCCCGTGGTTGGCGTCAGGCATGAGCCAGCAGGCAGCCCAGAACTACCTCGGCGCGATCAAGGACAGCCTGAACAACCCGAACATGGTCCTGGACATGCGCATACCGCAGACCTCCTTCTACCAGCAGACGGCGCAGGACACCGCGCTCGCGCAATTCCTGGCGGGAGAGCTGAGTGTCGACCAGACGATGGCCCAGATCACCGCCCAATGGAACAAGAAGACCGACGAGATCGGACGCCAGTCCCAGCTCGATGCGTATAAAGCGAGCCTGAGCGTCACCAAGTAACTGCCGGGGCGCGGGCGAGGCCTTCGGGCCTCGCCGCCCGGCCCAGTGCAACGAGTGGAAGGACGGGATCTTTCTAAAGTGAGCGGCTACGTGTCAACGCGCGGCTTCCGTCGGGCTGCCTCGATCTGGCGCCTAATCGGCGCCAGGCTCGACCACCTGGCGGGGGGTGTCTTCATTCTCCCCGCCGTGGTCGTAATCCTCGGGTTCTCGATCTTTCCGCTGGTTGCGTCCCTCTACGTGTCGCTATCACGCCTGAGCTTCTCGGAAGGTGGGGTGGATCTAAAGTTCGTCGGCCTCGACAACTACGCCAAGCTCGTCACCGGGATCGACCACGTCCACTTCCTTGGCCTCGCCGGCCCGCTGACCCCGGTTGGATTCGTGGTTCTTGCCGCCGGGTATGGGCTCCTTGCGTTCGCGCTTTACCGCTACGTTCGCGGCCACAATCGCACGGCGGGCGGCCTCGTGGGAAGGCTTTTCGCCGCTGGGGTGGCCGGCTTCCTGCTGTGGCTGGTGGTCAGCACGGTGCTGACGAGCGGCCGGCCCGGCACCCTGGTCGTGACCATCATCTATGTGGCGGTCGACGTCAGCGTCCAGGTCCTGCTTGGCCTGGGCCTGGCTCTGCTCGTCGTCCAGCAGTTGCCAGGACGGCGCTTCTTTCGGGTCGTCTTCCTGCTGCCGATGATGATCACGCCGGTGGGCGTGGCCTACCTGTTTCGCATGCTGACCGACACCGACAAAGGCCCTCTTTACCCGCTGTGGGCGCACTTTGGGCTCACCGACGTGTCATGGGTGACCAATCCCTGGGGCGCGCGTGGGGCGGTGATGATCGGCGACATCTGGCAGTGGACGCCATTCATCTTCATCGTGCTGCTGGCGGCGCTTGAGACGCTGCCCCACGAGCTCGTCGAAGCCGCGGTGGTGGACGGGGCCACCCGCTGGCAGGTCTTCTGGCGGATCAGGTTGCCGCTGATCCTGCCCGCCGCCTCGACGGTGGTGCTGATCCGGCTGATCGAGGGCTTCAAGATCGTCGACTTGCCGAACGTCCTCACCAACGGCGGGCCGGGAACCGCCACCGAGTCCTTGACCCTGCACGCCTACACCATCTGGCGAGCGCTGGACATCGGTGGGTCGGCTGCGGTCGCATACATGCTCCTGATTACGGTGACCTTCATCGGGGTCTGCTACGTCAACCTCTTTCGCCGTCGCGTGACGGCGATGGCCTGAGCCATGGCTCTGACGCGCCGCCGTCACCATTCGGTCTCGACGACCACCATCGGGGTCCCGACGATGTTGGCCTCGTACGTCCTGCTTTTTGCCTGGGCCTTCGTCGTGCTGTTCCCCTTGTACTGGCTCGCGGTCACTTCCCTAAAGACCCCGCTCGATGTCAACGACGGGCCGTTCTACATCCCGTGGCGCGACTTCCAACCGAACCTAGACAACTGGCGTTACATCTTCGTCGACCTCGGACCGGACACCTTCCGCCCGTACATCAACACGGTCGTCGTCGGACTGACGAGCACGGCCATCACCCTGATCCTCGGCTCCATGGCTGCGTACGGCCTCGTGCGCATGCGCTACCGGGTGAGCATCGGCGCCATCGCCTCGTTCGTGGCCGGTGCGGCCCTCGCGGTAGTCGTGATCGTCGCCCAGGTGCCGTGGCAGGTCGGCGCCGTGGCCGGCTTCGCGCTGTTCCTGCTGCTGCTGAACACGGTGGCGCGCCGAGTGAAGAGAGGTTTCGGCAACGACGACATCGCCTTCTGGATGATCTCGCAGCGCATGCTGCCGCCGGTCGCGGTCGTGATCCCGATCTACATCTTCTTTCAGCAGCTCGCGCTGCTTGACACGTGGGGGGCGCTGATCATCGCCTACGTCGCGTCCCACCTGCCGATCGTGGTCTGGCTGATGCGCGACTACTTCCAGAGCATCCCCATCGAGCTCGAGGAGAGCGCCGCCATCGACGGTGCCTCGCCCTACCGCATCTTTCGCACGATCGTCCTTCCGCTGTCGATTCCCGGGCTCGTCGCCACGTTCCTCTTCGTCCTCGTGTTCGCGTGGAACGAGTACCTGATCGCGCTGTTCCTGACCAGCGCAAACGCCCAGACACTGCCCCTCACGGTCGCCGCGCAGAATGCTACCCGCGGCCCGCAGTGGTGGTACATGTCGGTGCTCATCCTGATCATGATCGGGCCCGTGATCGCGATGGCGATCGCGCTCGAGCGGTTCATCGCTCGCGGCCTTCTCGTGGGCGCGGTCAAGGGCTGACGGTGCACAAGATCGTCAGCTTCTCGGCGCACGACGTGCGATTCCCCACCTCGAGGACGCTCGCAGGCTCCGATGCCATGCACACGCAGCCCGACTACTCCGCCGCCTACGTTGTGCTCAAGACGGACGCCGGCGACGGGCTCGAGGGTCATGGGCTCGCCTTCACGCTGGGCCGGGGCACGGAGGTCGTGGTAGCCGCCATCAACGCCCTCGCGCCGATCGTCATGGGAAGGACGCTGAGCTCGATCACCACGGACATGCGCGGTTTCTGGCGGGCGGTCACCGGCGAGCAGCAGCTGCGCTGGATCGGCCCGGAGAAGGGGGCGATCCACCTGGCCGCGGCGGCGCTGGTCAACGCGGTCTGGGACCTCTACGCGAAGGTCGAGGGCAAACCTCTGTGGAAACTGCTCGTCGACATGAGCCCCGAGCAGCTGATCGCATCCATCGACTTCCGGTACATCAGCGACGCGCTTACGCCCGACGAAGGGCTGGCGATCCTGAAGCGGTTGGCGCCGACTCGCGCCGCTCGCGAGGCGGAGATCGTGCGCGAGGGCTACCCGGCCTACACGACGTCGGCCGGCTGGCTTGGGTACTCGGACGAGAAGCTACGGGCCTTGTGCCGCGAGGCCGTGGCCGGGGGCTGGACGCATGTGAAGCTGAAGATCGGCGGCAAGATCGAGGACGACCGGCGCCGGGCGCGGATCGTCCGCGAGGAGATCGGAGCGGACCGCTTCCTGATGATGGATGCGAATCAGGTCTGGGAGGTCGGGGACGCGATCGAACACGTGAAACGACTGGCCGAGTTCGACCCCTACTGGATCGAAGAGCCGACGAGCCCTGACGACGTGCTCGGCCACGCCGCCATCGCGCGCGCCATCGCGCCGATCAAGGTCGCCACCGGCGAGCATTGCCAGAACCGCGTCATCTTCAAGCAGCTGTTACAGGCTGAGGCGATCGGATTCTGCCAGCTCGACGCCTGCCGGCTGGGAGGCTTGAACGAAGTTCTCGCGGTGCTGTTGCTCGCGGCCAAGTTCGGCGTCCCCGTCTGCCCGCACGCGGGCGGCGTCGGCCTTTGCGAGTACGTCCAGCACATCTCGATCTTCGACTACGTCGCGGTCAGCGGCTCGCTCGAGAATCGCGTGCTCGAGTACGTGGAGCACCTGCACGAGCATTTCGTCGACCCGGTGGTGATCCGCGACGGCTGCTACATGGCGCCGAGCGCGCCTGGTTACAGCATCACGATGCGCGCCGAGTCGATCGCGCGCTTCGAGTATCCTTCCGGCCCGGTATGGAGCAGCTGATCCGGCTCGAGACCGGTCTTTTCGTCAAGCGAGACGTGACCTGGAATCGCCTGGGCGCGGGCACGTCGCTCGACTCACTTCTCGCTCAACCACTCGACGAGGTGCGACGTGTGCTCGAGCGCGAGGCCAAGGCTGTGGACGCGCCTGCAGAGCCGAAGGCGCTCGCACCGATCGAGAGCCAGGAGGTGTGGGCCGCCGGCGTGACCTACAAGCGCAGCCTCGCCGCGCGGGCCGAAGAGGCGGTAAGTCCGGACCCATACGAACGCGTCTACACGGCGGCGCGCCCGGAGCTGTTCTTCAAGGCCACCGCGTCCCGCGTTCGGGGACCCGGCGACGTCATCAACATCCGTTCCGACTCGACGTGGGACGTCCCCGAGCCCGAGCTGGCGGTCGTCTGCAACAGCCGGATGGAAGTCGTTGGCTACACGATCGGCAACGACGTGAGCTCGCGGAGCATCGAAGGCGAGAACACGCTCTATCTGCCGCAGGCCAAGGTCTTCGATGGCTGCTGCGCGCTAGGGCCGGCCGTCGTCCTGGCGTGGGACTACGTGCCTGACGACCGCCGCATCAGGCTGCAGATCAACCGCGCCGGATCGGTCGTCTACGCGGGCGAGACCTCGACGTCGGCGATGCAGCGGAACGTGCCCGAGCTTCTCGAGTATCTCGGTCGCGACCAGAGCTTCGCGCACGGATGTGTACTGCTCACCGGTACCGGTGTCGTGCCGCCGCAGGACGTGACCCTGCAAGATGGAGACGAGGTCGTGATCGCAATCGACGGCATCGGGGTGTTCAGCAACCCCGTGCGGAGGCTCCCGGTTTAGCTGGCGCCGTCATCGCCTACACAGAATCCCGCCACATCCACCAGGCGCTCGCGCCGCGGAAGTCGAATCGCCGCAGCTCGCGATAGCCGTGCTTTCGGTAGAAGGCGAGGTTTCGTTCGGCGCCCGTCATCAACGCGCTGGGTACACCGGCCGTATCCAGGCGTCCAAGACCCACGCCCATCAGCGCGGACCCAACCCCGCGGCGTTCGGTACGCGCGCCGATCCCGTGCAGGTACCAGTACGGTGGCTGGGGACGGGCCGCGAAGATGGTGCGAAATGCATCGATGACATCGGGACGCGCACCCGGTGGCGGATTGTCGTCGAACCGGACGCGCGGTGATTGCCAGATCGCCGCTCCGGAAAGGTCGTCCGCGACGTCCACGACCGTCTCGTCGTCGTGGAGCGCCTCGCTCAGACGCGATCGGAACATGGCCGCCAGCGCGGCGTCCCGAACGCGCTGATCCGGGAAGATCCATACGGCAAGGTCGTCGCGGTGAAACGCCTCCGCGAGCGCCGCAGTGAGGGGGTCCACGTCTTCGGCCGTCAGCGAACGAATGTGCACCGTCACGACGGGAGTATGGCTGTCTACCTGTGCAAGAGCCCGCGGAGGACGCGCATCACAATGGCGACCGGACTCGAAGGTCGCTCTGACGAGGTCGCAAGGTGAAGATCGAGCCAGTTGACTCTCCGATCGGGCGTCCTACTGGGACGCGCAAATTGCGCGCTGCCGTTACCGGTCGTGCCGTGGTTGGCTTTCAACCATGCGGGGGGTCACAGCTGTGTCACAAAATTCCGGAACCAGGAGGACACGGGAGGACTCGAGAGGACAAGACGCGCTTGGCGATTAAGTGCTGGAGGGCACGCAAAGCCGGGACACGGAAGGACACACCGTTGCGCCGGTTCGGGACCGTGAGGCCCCGGCTTCAAATCCCGGGCCCCCGACTTTTTCAGACCAAACTTTCTCTATTTGAACTCGCCGGAGGTCCTATCGGCCAAGAAGGCCTAATACGTACGTCTGGGCTGGGTCTTACTCAGTCCAGTCCCTTGCCGGGGACCGAGCGTTCTTCGACCTTGGCTTCGAGCAAGCCTTTCAGGTCGCTGAGGTTGGCCTCCACTTCGCGACGGAGGCTCGCCGCCATCAGTGGCTGCGCGAGGCGGATTAGTCCCGAAGGCCGCATCTCGATTCGAGAGGTGAGCTTGGCTCGGTCCGAGCCTGCCGGTTCGACCACGTACCAGCCCTGCGCGGCCACCGAGCCCGAGGTTACGTTGAAGGAGACCAGCCGATTGGGCTCGTACTGCGTGAACTCATTGCTGGCCTCCATCCGACGCCCCATGAACATCCGCACGAGCGTGTGTCGGGTGCCGACACCAATCGTGCCCTCCGTCGCACGGCGAACTTCGAGCAGCCCGCGCTGCCAGCGCGGAGCATTCGTGTGGTCGCTCACGTACTCGAACACGTCCTCCTGGCTTCGGTCAATGACGATGCTCTTCTCTACCTTGATCATCGCAACCCTCTCTGAGGCCCCATTCAATCCACTGGTGTCAGTCACTAGAGGCCGCAACTAGTGATCGACCCTGATAGTGTGGCAGCGGCGATGTCTGCTGTCAAGAGATTGGCGCCTGCCAAGCTGTCCCGCCGCGAACGGGCGAAAGCGACGCAATGGCGGATCGTCAAAGCTGCATACACGCTCTTCTGCGCGCGGGGATACGCCGGCACCACGATGGCTGAGATCGCCGAGGCCGCGGGCGTGGCGGTCCAGACGGTCTATTTCACGTTCCACACGAAGTCGGCATTGCTGAGTCGCGCCTACGACTTCGCGGTCATGGGCGAGGATGAGCCGCTCGCCCCGGACAAGCAACCCTGGTTTGGCGCGCTGACAGCAGAGCCGAACCTTGCGCAGGCGGCGCGCCACGTGGTGACAGGTGCAGGCGAAATCACCCGGAGGGTAACGCCGCTGTACCGCGTTGCACGCGTGGCGGCAGACGGCGATCCGGACACGGCCAAGGTCATTGCCTTCCACGAGCGCTGGCGTGCAGATGGCTACAGAGCGGTGCTGGAGCTCCTGGTGACGAAGGCGAAGCTTCGTCCGGGCCTCAGCTTCGAGCGCGCCACGGACTTGCTGCTGCTGTTCGTCGGCCCGGACGTCTATCAGGTCCTCGTCGGTGGCCTCGGCTGGTCGCACGAGGAGTGGGTTGACTGGACAGTGTCGACTGTGGTGGAGCAGATCTTTGACCGAGCCTTCTCCTGAGCCGGCCCCAGCTGACAGGCCCCCTCGCGCAATTCCATGATGCGATTGGGCCTTTGCCGGGTCAGGGACCGGTTACAGAATCCCAGCACCGGGAAGCTCTAGGGGGACACGGAAGCCGCCAGTTCCGCATCGCGCAACTAGGTCTCGAGTCGATGGCCTCTTAGCAGTCCGAGCAAGGCGCTGCCGAATTCAACTCGCGAGTTCAAATAGTGTCCCCCTCCCCCGACCAGATTCCGAAACCTGAAGGCGCTTGATGCAATGCCGACTGACTACGAGCTCACCACGCGCACGAAGGCCCGGGGCCGTGCCGATGAACGCGCGACGAAGACCGAAAACGAGGCGCCGAGAAGGTGGCTTAAGGCTCCGCTTCGGCCAGCCCGTACACGCGGCGAGCGGTGTTGCCGAAGATCCACTCGTCCAGGCCGACGATCTGCTGCAGCGAGTCCATGACGCGCGCGTAGTCAGCCGCGAGCAGGCACACGGGCCAGTCGGATCCGAACATGCAGCGCTCGGGACCGAACGAGTCGAGCACGCGTAGCACGTAAGGCGCGAGCTGCTCGGGCGCCCACGATTTCCAGTCCGCTTCGGTGACGAGGCCGGAAAGCTTGCAGGCCACGTTGGGCTCGTCGCCGAACGGCTCCAACGCCTTCTCCCAGCCGGCATCCCACGAGCCGCTGGCGATGCGCGGCTTGGCCGCGTGGTCGATGACGAAGGACGTCCCGCGGTGGCGCCGCACGGTTTCGAGCGCGGCGGGCAGCTCTCGCGTGCGCACGAGTAGGTCGTAGACCAGGCCGGCGTCGCCCACCGCCGCGATGCCGCGCTGGACGTCGTCGCGGAGCAGCCAGCGGGGGTCAGGTTCGTCATGGACCTGGTGGCGGATCCCCACGAGCAGGTCGCTGACCAGTGACGCGATCGTCTCCTCGACCTCGGGCGAGGTGAGATCCACCCATCCCACGACGCCGCCGACGAACTCGTTGGCGGCGGCGGTCTCCAGGAACTCGCGCGTCTCCTCGACGCTGGAAACTGTCTGGACCAGGATCGTCTTCTCGACGCCGTTGTCGGCCAGCAGAGGCCGCAGGTCGTTGGGGCCGAATGGCCGCCGGATCGCGACCAGCTCGTCGCCCATCCATGGGTAGTCGCGGCGCGAGGGATCCCAGAAGTGGTGGTGGGCGTCGACGATCACGCGTCGAGGACGGGCCACAGCTCGTCGGGAATGTCGGCCTGGAAGGCTCGGACGTTTTCTTCGACCTCCGCGACCGACCGGCACCCGGTCAGAACGATGGCGACCGCGGGGTGTCGGAGCGGGAACTGAATCGCTGCCGCCTTGAGACCGACGCCGGCCCGATCACAGACCGCCTTCAGCTCCTCCGCGCGGTGGACGAGGTCAGGCGGGGCCGTCGTGTAGTCGAAGGTCGCGCCCGGCCGCGGGTCGGCCAGGATGCCGCTGTTGAACACGCCGCCAGCGATGATGGCGATCCGGCGCTCGGCGCACAGCGGCAGCAGCTCGGCAGCGCCGGAACGGTCGAGGAGCGTGTAGCGGCCGGCGAGCAAGAAGCAGTCGAAGTTGGCCTCGCGCGCGAAATGAACCAGCATCTCGGACTGGTTCATGCCGGCGCCCACGGCTCGGATCGAACCTTCGCTGCGGAGCCGGTCGAGCGCCCGGTAGGCGCCGGTC
>WNGI01002939.1_pt1 | contig 14879 bp, 15 predicted proteins | sample 5400621 | NCBI WGS metagenome assembly WNGI01 (sample SAMN13153374, study PRJNA577476) | soil metagenome | isolation source: 20 cm soil or saprolite under Garry oak tree replicate 1 | place: USA:California | collected 2016-06-15 | reverse complement strand
AACCTCGCCAACGACGACGTCCTGAACACCGTCAACATGTCCTTCCACCGGCAGATCGCGCAGGCTTCCGGCAACGCCGTCCTGGTCCAGCTGCTCGACGTCCTCCGCGAGCTGTTCACGGAAGAGCAGCGGCTGATCCTGAACATCTTCGGCTCGCGCGAGCGCGATCACGAGGGTCATCTGGCCATCCTCGAAGCGCTGGAGCGGCGCGATGCGAAGCTGGGAGTGAAACGGATGCGGGCGCACTTGAAGGGCGTCGAGGACGCAATCTTAAGATGGAATCCCGCCCATCACCCCGTGGCCTGAATCGGGCGCCGGGGGCGAGCGCCGTCAGCGGCGCGTCGAGACGAGAATGACCCCCTGTCCGTGGTCCAGCCCCCAGCGGGCGGCGGCGTCCACGCCGTTGACATGCCGGATGTACAGCACGTTCGTCAGTGGCAGCGTGCGCAGGGCCTCGACGCCGCCGAGTCGGGAATCGTCGAGGTAGACTTGGACGTGGCCGGGGGTGGAGAAGCTGTCCGGTCCCCGCTCCCGCAGCCAGTGTGAGCGCAGGGCTTCGATCGCGTCGAACACCGTGGCGAACCCATACTCACGCAGGTCTTCCTGCGTGAGCAGGTTGCGATCCGCGGGCGCGGTGCGGTCGTGGGCTGAGTGAGCGGCACAACCTGACGTGGCGACCAGGATCGCCGCCCAGCCCCACACGCGGCGCCAGCGCCTCATATCGACGGTATGGCCTGCTCCGTGAACTATGGCTTCCGGATCAGGTCCCGGATGTGCGGCGCATCCTGCTTGGGGAGCACGTCCAACTTGTGCAGCGCCGTGTACGCCGGCACCGACCGGCCGGCGATCATCGTGGACGGCGAGCCGGTGGTCGAGTCCTTGTGAAGCAGGAACGTGCCTTCCTGCCCGACTGCGAACCGGGGCGTGCCGACCCAGGCGACGTCGTGTGAGCCCGGGAAGCGAACAACGACTTGCTCCCCGGCCTGGGCGCCCTTGAGGCCATCTTCGACCTGAATGATCGCTTCCTGCCAGTCGGGGTCGTGCTCGGTGATCCGTTTGGGACGTCCCGACGCGGCGACGAGCTCGGCCGGACGCACCTGCTCCACGCGGCCCGCGACCACCATCGCCGCTTTCTCAATGTGCGCCCGCAGTTCCGCGTCGTTCACGTCGCGCCGAGCCCTTTTCACTGCCTCCTGCTGGTCCGCCACCACGACCGGGGACCGGCCGGGCTCGTGGCCCACTTCGCGCACCGCGACGCCCCGCCCGAAGACCCAGCCGGTCGTGTAGAACGTCGCCTGCGTTCCCGGTTTGAGCGAGCCTGGCCGCGCGGTTTGCACGGTGACGGAATCGCCCGTGCTCAGGGCGATAGCGGCCGGCTTTTCGAGCACCTGATCGACCCGGACCACGATCGTCCGGTCCGATGCGGGGACCTCGGGGACCGCGACGGCGCCGAGCTGCGTGACGGTTCCGATAAAGATGATGTCGGACTGCTTCACGAGCGCCGCCCGGGCTCCCTGAGCGGAGGCTGGGGCAGGGGAGCTGAGGAGCGACAGCGCGACCGCGACTAGCGTCGCTGACCGAGTGTGCATAAGACCCTCACTGCGACCGGTCTGCGGTCATGGCAGAACGGGAACGCTGAAGAAGAATGGATCGATCGAAACCGCCACCGGGGCGCCCGAGCCGTCGAGCAGCCGATGCGTCGCGAAATCCACGCGGCGTTGATACACCACGCCCTGCGGAAAGTTGGCGGAATCGGGCATATTGTTCGCCGAAAAAATGCCGAGGAACTGGTTGCCGCGGGTGAGCAGGCAGTTGTAGTCGCCGATGTACGGCAGGAACTGGAAGGTCGGCGTGGTGGCCGGGACGGTGGCGAGCACGACGTCCTGGTGCGTCGCGAAGCCGTCGCGCGACTGCTCCAGGCGGGTGACCCAGCGGCTGGCGTCCCCGGCCCCGGTCACCTGCTGATACAACAGCCCGACGGTGCCGTTGCTGGACACCGCCAGGCTCGCGTCGGTGGCGTTCGTCAGGGCGCGCAGGTCGCCGCTCCAGGTCGCGCCGCGGTCGGTCGAGCGCCGCACATGGACCGTGTAGATGTCGCCCGTCCCGGCGCGGTCGGCCCACGCCAGGTAGACGGTCTCGCTGTGCAGCGCATCGACCGCGATCGACAACGTGGAGCCGATGCGCTCCTGTCCCAGCGTGGGCGCGTTGGACCAGGGGATCGTCACGTGGGTCGCCACCAGACGGCCGGGGAGGTGGTCCGACGGATCGACCAGGTCCCGGAACGGGGTGGCGCCGGTGGCGCCACTGTCGTCGCGCACCACGACCACGTCGCTCGTCACATTAGACGCCGTGTTCGAGCGCCAACCGAAGTACGCGACGTAAACGGTGTGATCCTGGGCGACGGCGGGACGGATCGACGGCCCGTTCTGCCCCCCGGTGGTGCGGCTTTCGATTCTCCGGGACGCGTACGTCGCGCCCCCGTCGAGCGAGACGTCGACGGTGGCGGTGCGCCCGTCGGGTGCGTCGAAATCGTTGAGGCCGACGTACACGCGATCGGCGTTCGAGACCGCGGTGGCGCGGACGAACGGCTGATCGATGTTAGAGCGCGACGCCTGCCTCGTCATGGTCGCCGGCGAGAGGAAGTCGCCGGTCTTGAGCTCGTTCAAGGGGAAGTCGGGCACCTTGATGATTCCGGCGTACAGCACCGGGGGGTTGCCCCCCACCGCGTGAGTGATGTCGGCCGTCATCGACTCGCTCGGGAGGGTGTTGCGCAGCGTCCAGGAGTCGCCCCCGTTGTCCGAGACGAAGATCGGGGCCGTCGCGCTGGCGGACCCTCCGGGATTGGGCGTGAAGGCGGACGCGGCCAGGAGCTGCGGGTTGGAGGCGTACAGTGCGAGGAACGGCTCGGCATCCTGCCACGTCTCGCCGGAGAGCGAGACCGGAATCAGGTCCACGACCCGCACGTCTCCCGTCTTGCCGGGTGGTACTGGCGGCACCGGCGCCTCACAAGCGACGCACAGGGCGGCTGCGACGGCAATCACTCTCTTTCGCATGATCTAAAGTTACAGCATGATCAAGCCTCGCCGCAGGCCCCTCGCCACTGCTTCCGCCCGGTTCGAGGCGTCGAGTTTTTCGTAGATGGCCGCGAGATGGGTCTTGACGGTGTGCTCGGAGATGCCGAGCCGCACGGCTATTTCCTTGTTCACGAGCCCCTCGCCGAGCAGCGTCAGGACCTGCCGTTCGCGCGTGGTCAGAACAGGATCTCCGGTGTCGACCGGCGCACCGCCGCCGTCGGGTGGCGTGCCTTCGAGCAACGCCCCTGCGAGCGCCGCCGGCAGGGACGCGAGCCCCGCTGCTGCCGCTCGCACGGCCGCACGAATCTCCTCCGGCGCCGCACTGCGTGGCAGAACGGCCCGCGCGCCCGCGCGCAACATCCGAGCTCCGGCCTCGCCATCGAGATCCTCCAACAGCACGACCAACGGCGTTGCGTCGCGGCTCGGCTGCTGCTGGAGGAGCACGGAGAGGGGAAGGGGGAGGTGAGACTCAGGCCCGGCGTCGAGCACGATGACGTCGGGCAAAGCAACAGCGTCGGCCCCGGCGAGGAGCACCAGGCCTGCGTCCTGGCCGACGGCGTGCTCGAGCGCTCGCCGCTTGCCCGAGCTCGGAGACACGACGAGCACCCGTATCACGATGCCACCAGCGCGCGAGAGCGTCGTACCCATGCTGCGACCGTCGCCGCGGGGACCGCCAGCGCCAGGCTGCCCTGGATCATGGTGTTGACGCCGACGAGTCGTCCCGCAGCGTCAGCGAGTGGGCCGCCCGAGAACCCGGGCGCGAGGCGCACGTCCGCTCGCACCCAGCGCGCTGTGCGACCGTCGCGCGCGCCCTCGTCAGCGTGCACGATACCGAGCGTGGCCGCGCCCACGAACCCGCCCGGATGACCGATTGCGATCACCAGCTCGCCCGCGCGCAGCGGCGGCGAGTCCCGGACTCCGGTGGGGGCCATCGCGCGGGCGGGTTCGAGTTCTAGCTCAAGGGCGGCAAGGTCGCGCTTCGGGTCGCGTGCCACGACCCGCGCGCGCGCGACAGAGCCGTCGCCGAGCTCGATGGTCGCCTGATTGCCTTGAACGACATGAGCGTTCGTGATGACGAGTCCCGAGCCTTCCGGCTCTCCCGTGTTCCACAGGATCCCCGCGCCGGTCGCCGCACGGCGCGTTCGCACCTGCACGGTGATGTGACGCAGCTGCTCCACGACCGCCGCGATCTCCTGGGCGAAACCCGCGGTCACGCGAGGGGCCGTCATGCCGCCCGCGACGTCGGCCGCTCGCCCGGGGTCACCTGGAGCGTCTTCACCTGTCCTCCCCGAATCACCCGGGCCGCGATGGGCCGGCCTACGCGGTCGCCTCCGAGCTGCGCCAGCACGTCGGTTGGATCGCTCACCGCGGCGCCGTCGAGCTCGAGCAGCACGTCGCCGAGCAGCAGGCCGTCCCGGTCCGCGGGTCCTCCCGACTCCAGGCTCACGATGAGCAAGGCCACGTCGCTCTTGAGCTCGACCTTGCGGGCGAGCGACGCCGGGACCCGCACCGGTTGCGTCCCGATCCCCAGATAAGCGCGCCGGATGCTCCCGCGTTCCAGCAGCTCGGTGACGACCCGCTCGACCGTTGCGACCGGAATCGTCACCGGCACACCGCGCGCCAGCGCTGAGGTGTTGATGCCGAGCACGCGACCCGCCGCGTCAATGAGGGGGCCGCCGGAAAAGCCGTCGTAGATCGCGAGATCGAGCCGCAGCAGCGAATCGATCTCGGCGCCGTGCCACGTGCGCCAGGGACCATCCACGCGGCTCACCACGCCCCAGCTCGCCGTGACGCTCGGCCCCGGGCGGCCGAGCGCGATCACCAGCTCGCCGACCGTGGGAGGCGTGTCGGGTCGGAGCGTGGCCGCCGGCAGGCTCTGGGCGGCGAGCTTCAAGACCGCGAGGTCCGTCCCCGGGTCGCGCCCGGCGAGGGTCGCCGGGGCGGTCGTTCCATCGGGGAGCGTCACCGTGATGTTGTCGTCGCGGTTGATCGTGTGATGCGTCGCGACGACCACCCCCGGTCGCCAATGGACACCGCTCGCCGGAATGCGCCGCCGGGCGTGTATCGCGACGACCGCTCGGCCGGCCGACTCGACGGCATCGGCGAGCTCGGTCGATAGGGATTGCAGCACAGCGCTCATTGTTTCCTCCGTCACCGGCGGGCGTCAGCGCCCGCTCACGTGGATCGGAGTATGGAGCGCGGCTCCGGTGGGCGGTATCGGCCGAACGGGTTATCGGGAGCGACGCGTCCTGTGAGTACCGGTCTACGATGCCCTGCTGCACGTCCAGGACGAGCAAGGGCAACGGTTATTCATGGCTAATCTCCGATCACCGCAGTCGCCTCGTCGCGCGCCCTCCCCGTCGCGCGCAGCAACAGCACCAGCGGCAGCGCGATCGCCCTAGCGACCATGGGAGCGGGCGGCGTGGCCCCTGGGCGCCAGCGCCGCGCTGATGCGTGCCAGGGCCAGGGCGACGAGCGCGCGCTCGCGCGGCGTCAGATCCGCGAGCCGGCCGGCCACTTCCGCGCGGGCCGCGGCGAGCACCTTGCGCAGGGCGGCGCTGCCCGCCGGCGTCACCCGCAGCTGCAGGCGGCGGCGGTCGCCGGACGCCACCAGCCGGGCCACGAGCGCCCGCCGCGCCAGGCCGTCGACGAGCACGGAGGCGCTCGGCAGCGCGAGCCCCACGTAGTCGGCCACCGCCGACAGGGACGTGCCGGGGTTGGCGCTCACGTAATCGAGCGCCCGGAGCTGCGTGACGGAAAGGTTCACGGGGTGCTGCCGCCGCACCGCGGCGCGGACCAGCCGCAGCACGAGCTGCGCGGTGTTCACGACGGCGGCCGCGACGGCGCCAGTCGTGGCGGGCCGATTGCTTTGTATATCTAATAGTTTCACCATCTAACTACATAGATAAGCGGCTGCGGAACTTCCCGCTAGTTCTCCTCCTTGTTAGAGGAGCAGGAGCCCCGCCCGCCGTAGGCCCGCGCGGGCGCCGAACCCGTCACCGGAGGAGGCGAGCATGTCCTGGAAACCGATCGTCGTTGGCGTTGACACCTCGCCGGAGGCTGCGAGTGCGGCGGCGTTCGCCGTCCTGGTGGCGCAGCGCGCCGCAGCGGCCTGCCATCTCGTGCACGCGGCCCCCGAAGTGCCCGCGCGGGGACGCAATCCTTACCCCTACACGCGCCTCGACGAGCAGGCCCGCACACAGGTCGTCGCAGCGCTCGGGAACCGCGTGTCGGCGCCGGTGCTCAAGACGCTCTCCGTGCGCCGGGGCCCGCCGGCCGCCGTGGTGCGCGGAGCCGTGGCCGCGCTCGGCGCAGAGCTCGTGGTGCTGGGCGGCAAGCACCACTCCACACTCGGGCGCTGGTGGGGCGGCAGTACCAGCGTGAACGTGGCGCGCAGCACCACCGTGCCGCTGCTGGTCACGGCGGGCGAGCCCGCCATCCGGCGAGTCCTCGTCGCAGTGGATCAGTCGCGGGCGGCCCGGCCGACGCTCGCCGCAGCCGAGCGCTACGCGACGCTGTTCGGCGCCGAGCTGCACGCGTTGAGCGTGATAGAGCCGCTTCCCGTCCTGCCCGAAGTGCCGCAGCCGGAGGCGACCGACTACGATAAGCTCTTGGAACAGACGGTCACGCACGACATCTGGTCTCTGATCCGCACGCCCGGCGTGGACACGCTCGTCCGGTATGGCGCGGCTCTGGAGACGATCCTGCGCGAGGCCGCCCAGTGGCGCGCCGATCTGCTGGTGGTCGGCTCGCACGGGAAGGGATGGGTCAAGCGTATGCTGGTGGGTAGCGTGACCGAGCGACTGATCAACAATTTGCCGACGTCACTGCTGGTGGTGCCGATCGCCGCGGCCGCGGTCGGGTCCGAGGCGCGCGAATCGCAGCGCCGTGAGCCGGTCGAACAAGATCACTAGAAGAACACGAGGAGGAGACATGAACATCCTGTACACAGCCGAGGCGGTGGTGGAAGGAGGGCGGGCGGGACATGGCCGGACCTCCGACGGGCGCCTCACGGTCGAGTTGTCGGTCCCGCAGGAGATGGGCGGCGAAGGCGGGCCCGGCACTAACCCGGAGCAGCTGTTCGCCGTCGGGTACGCCGCCTGCTTCCAGTCGGCTCTGCTGTCGGTGGCGCGAGGCCGGAAGCTCGATGCCTCCGACTCGAAGGTCACCGCGCGGGTGGGAATCGGTCCCACCGGTCACGGGGGCTTCGGCTTGACGGTCGCCCTCGACCTCCACGCGCCCCGTCTGGCGCCTGCCGACGCCGAGGATCTGATGCGTCGAGCCCACGAGCGCTGCCCGTACTCGAACGCCACGCGGGGCAACGTCGACGTGACGCTCAGTGTGGACGGTACGAGTTGGACCGGAGGGCGGCGTGACAAACGCGAAAAGCCGAGGTCGCTCCACCCGGGGGTGGCGGGGAAGCCGGATGGTGCCTTCCTCCCTCCGGCGCGCGGCAGGCGTTAAGATCACGGCGGGACCCAGAGAGAGGATGAAATGGATCGTACTCGGCTGATAGCGCTGGCGCTGCTGTGCGTCGCACCGGCGAGCCTGCCCGCACAAACCCAGCCGCGCTTTGCGCCCGCTCGCCTGGCGCGCATCGACCGGTTCATGCAGCAGTATGTCGACTCCGGGCAGATCGGCGGCGCGGTCGGGCTGGTGCTGCAGGACGGTCGCGTCGTCTACCAGCATGCGGTCGGATGGCTCGACAAGGAGGCGGGACGCCGCATGACCCCCGACGCGCTGTTCCGCATCGCGTCGCAGACCAAGGCACTCACGACGGTCGCCATCCTGTCACTCGCCGAGGAGGGGTTGCTCGCGGTGGGCGACCCGGTGAGCCGCTACATCCCGGCGTTCGCGCACACCACCGTGGCGACGAAGAGCGACACCGGCCTCGTCACGAAGCCCGCGACGCGACCGATCACGATCCGGGATCTGCTGACGCACACGGCCGGCATCTCGTACGGCACGGACGGGGTCATCGCCCCCCTCTATGTCGCCAAGGGGCTGGGTCCCGCGGCGGGATGGGGCTGGTACACCGCCGACAAGGACGAGCCGATTTGTACGACGATGGAGCGGCTGGGCTCCCTGCCATTCACCGCCCAGCCCGGCGAGCGGTGGGTGTACGGCTACAACACCGACATTCTCGGCTGCGTCGCCGAGCGCGTCTCCGGGATGCCGCTCGACGAGCTGATCCGGAGCCGCATCACGGGTCCGTTGCAGATGAACGACACGTATTTCTTCGTGCCGCGCGGGGCCAGCGGGCGGCTCGCGACCGTGTACCTGAGCGACTCGACCAATCACGCGCAGCGCGCCCCCGATGGCCCGCGCGGCCAGGGGAATTACGTGGACGGTCCGCGCAAGAGCTTCGCGGGCGGCGCGGGGTTGATCTCGACCGCCGCCGACTACGCCCGCTTCCTCGAGATGCTGCGCAACGGCGGCGCGCTGGGCGGCGTGCGCATCCTGGCGCCGCACACCGTGGACCTGATGACGCACAACCAGGTCGGTTTGGTGTTCGACTCGACCGGGGCGCGCGGATTCGGGTTTGGGTTCCAGACGACCGAGCGCTACGGTGCCAGCGGGATGGCGTCGGTGGGAACGTTCAGCTGGGGTGGGGCATACGGCAGCGGGTACTCTGTGGATCCGGTCGAGCACCTCGTGATCGTGTTCATGATCAACCAGCTGCCGAACCGGACCGACATCGGCGGGAAGTTTCCTACCTTGGTCTACCAGGCGCTCGTGACCAGCCGCCGCTAAACGCCGTTGAGTCGTTTCTCCAGGAGCCGCCGTTCGGGGTCCTGGGTGGTGAGCTCCAGCGCGCGCCTGTAGGCGGCGATCGCCTCATCGCGCCGGCCCAGCCGGCGTAGCAGCTCGCCGCGCGCCGAATGCGCCAGATGATACCCGCCCAGCTCGCCACGCGCGAGGATGGCGTCGATCAGCGCCAGCCCTGCCTCCGGCCCATCCCGCATGGCCACCGCCGCGGCCCGATTCAGCTCCGCCACGGGCGACGGCTCCACCCGCAACAGCACGTCGTACAGCCCCACGATCTCTGCCCAGTCGGTGGCGGCGGGCTTCGCGGCCTCCGCATGCACCGCGGCGATGGCGGCCTGCAGTACATAGGGGCCGACCCGCCGCGCCGCGAGCGCCCGCTCGACCAGCGCCACCCCCTCGGCGATCTGCCCGCGGTCCCACAACGAGCGGTCTTGATCGTCCAGCAGCACGATCTCGCCGTCCGTCGAGGCGCGCGCGGCGCGGCGCGAGTCGTGCAACAGCATCAGCGCGAGCAGGCCGAGGACTTCGGGATCGGGCAGCAGCTCGACCAGAAGCCGCCCCAACCGGATCGCCTCCTGAGACAGATCGGGACGAGTCACCGCTGCGCCGCGGGACGCCGAGTAGCCCTCGTTGAACACGAGATAGACCACGTGCAGCACGGCGTCGAGCCGCTCCGCCAAGTAGGACTGATCGGCCCGGGAGGGGACCTCGTAAGGGATCCTCGCGTCGCGGATCTTTCCCTTGGCGCGCACGATCCGCTGGGCCACCGTGGGCGGCGCCGTGAGGAACGCGTGCGCGATCTCCTCGGTGGTGAGGCCGCACACCTCGCGCAGCGTCAGCGCGATTTGGGCATCGGGTGGGAGTGCGGGATGACAGCACGTGAAGATCAGCCGCAGCCGGTCGTCTTCCACACCATCATCGTCCAAGTCGGGGGCGGGCGTCACGCCGTTGCCCAAGCGCTCGGCGACGGCCACGAGCGAAGCATCGAACCGGGCGCGCCGCCGCAGCTGGTCGATCGCCTTGAAGCGGCCCGTCGAGACCAGCCACGCGCGCGGATTGCCGGGCACGCCCTCGGCAGGCCAGCGCTCCACCGCCGCCGTGAAGGCTTCCTGCAACGCCTCCTCGCGAGATCGAAATCGCCGAGCAGGCGGATCAGCGTCGCGAGGACCCGGCGCGACTCGGCGCGGTAGACCGCCTCGACGGCATCGCTTAGGGCCGTTGGGACTCCCAGACCGGCCGGACTTCGACCGAGCCCCACCGGGCCGACGGAATCCGCGCCGCGACCTGGATGGCGTCGTTCAGGTCCTTGGCCTCGATGAGGTAGAAGCCGCCGAGCTGCTCCTTGGTCTCCGCGAACGGTCCGTCGGTGGTCGAGACCTTGCCGTTCCGCACGCGCACGGTGGTCGCGGTTTTGGTGGGCTGCAGCCCGTTGCTCGCGATGTGGTGGCCGGTCTTCTTGATGTCGTCGGTGAAGGCCCAGTACTCGGCCATGGCCTTCTCCATCTCGGCCGTGGGGACCTTCAGGGCGCCCTGCTCATCTTGGTAGATCAGGCACAGGTATTTCATGGCGTCCTCCTCGTGGGGTGAAATATGCCGTGGACGCCAGATAGTCGTTCGGCGAAACGCGAAATCGACACGGGGCGGCAGGCCGTGCAGTCGCGCGGCAAGTCCTACGGCCGGTAGGCTTGGATCCGCTCGCCGCTTCCCGCTCGCGCCTGACGCAGCGCCGTGCCCGCGTGCTCGAGCAGGCTCGCGGGCTCGGCCGGCGTCCGGTGCACGTCCGTGACGGCGTCGTACCCCGCGTGCACGCGGAGCGGCGGCACGCCGGCGGGCCGCGGTCCCGCCGTCTCGAGCACCCGCGACAGCCGCTGGGCCATCCGTTCGGCGCCCTCGGGGGCGGTCGCGGGCGCGAGCACCGCGAACTCTCCCTGGCCGAGACTCCCCACGCAATCGGATGTCCGCCCGCTCGCCTGCAGGACCTGTCCGGCGTATGCCGCCGCGGCGGGCAGCGCCGCGGAGCTCTCGCCCGCGCCCTTGGGGTCCACGCCGATGCCGAGCGCCACACAGGCGAGCGGCGCGCGCCGGCGCACCGCGTCCGCAGCCAGCTCGCGCGCCCGCCGCTCGAGCCCCCGCAGCGTGTACAGTCCGCTCCCCGGGTCCACGGCGCTCTCCTCCAACGCCCGCTCCATCTCGAGCTTGAGACGGGCCATCGCGTCGACTTTCAGGGTCAGCTCCTCCGGGTTGAGCAGTACGCTCACGTAGTCCCACGCCCCCGCCTCGAGCGCCGCGAGCCGCTGTTGCTTGGTCGCGGGCGTCGCCGTGATCATGATGACGGGCATCTCCCAGGGCGCGCGATGCTGGCGCAGCGTGCGGCACACCGCGACGCTGTCGAGATCGGGAAGATCCGCGTCCAGTACGATGACGTCGGGCCCCACCACCGGCGCCCGGTCGAGCAGCTCCCGCCCGGTCAATACGAAGTGGACCCGATAGCCCCGCGCCTTGACGAGGTTGGCGAGCGCCTGGCTGAGCCACGTGCCGAACGCATTGGCGACGAGCAGGATGGGAGCACGGCTGAATGGTGCGCGACGAGGCACGTTGGAATGTGGTCATGCGGCGACGCGGGAAAAACCGGGGAAACTCCTGGCTCGGGCCGGAGAAGACCCGGGCTACGGTGCGATCAGCCCCTCGCGGATGGCGTAGCGCACCAGGCCCGCGACGTCGTGCACGTCGAGCTTCTTCATCACGCGCGCGCGGTGAAACTCGGCCGTCTTGAGGGTGATCCCGAGCAGCGCAGCGACCTGCTTGGTGGACTTGCCTTCCGCCACGAGCTGCACGACCTGACGCTCCCGCGAGGTGAGGCGACCGCGCTCCTGCGCCGCCGCGGCGCGGCAGGCCTCCACCACGGCCTGTGAGACTCCCCCACCCACGTAGAACCCCCCGCGCGACACCTGCTCGATCGCCTGCACCAGGTCCTCCTCGGCCTGGGTCTTGAGCACGAACCCCCGCACCCCCGCGCTCACCGCCGCCGTCACGAGACGCTCCTGATCGAGCGCGGTGAGCAGCACGACCCGGGTCTCCGGGCACGTCTCGGCGATCTCGCGCGCGGCGTCGATGCCGTTCAACAGCGGCATCATGATATCGAGTATCGCGACGTCGGGATGGTGCTCGCGCGCCGCGGCGGCCGCCGTCCGGCCGTCGGACGCTTCGGCCACCACCGCGACGCCGTGCCGCTCGAGCAGGGCGCGGACGCCGTGCCTGAGCATCGGGTGATCATCGGCCAAGATGACCTGCAGGGACACGCGATCCTCCGCGGGTTGTGCCCTCCTCTATATATGCATTATCGACGATGGACGTGCGTCACCGTCCCCCGATCGCCTTGTACAACGCCACGTACGCAGTTGCTGCGTCGATGCGCCCCTGAGCCAGGCGATCCTGCGCCTCGAGTTCGGTCCGCTCCGCATCCAGCACCTGAAGAAAATCCGTGACCCCTTCCCTGAATCGCAGGCGCGCCAGCTCGGCAGCGCGCTCGCTCGCGGCGCTCGCCTCCTGGAGCTGTTCCACCTGGAGTCGCGCCGCGCGATACCTGGCCAGGCTCGTCTCCATGTCTTCCAGCGCGGCGAGCACGACGCGACTGTACTGCGCACGGGCGTCGTCCTCCCGCGCCTGCGCCGCGTCGACCTCCGCCTTCACCCGCCCCAGGTTGAGAGCCGGCCAGGTGAGCACCGGCCCGACTGCGTAGCGCAGCGTCCCCTGGTTGCCCACCGCATGGAATTCAGGCGCGGCATATCCCGCGCTCGCTCCGATGGTGAGCCGTGGCAGGTAGCTCGCCTTGGCCGCTCCGACCAGCGCTCCCTGCACCGCGGCCAGCCGCTCGGCCGCGGCCACGTCGGGCCGGTACCGCACCACGGCTTCCGGCGCCCCGATCGACGTGACCTCCGGAAGGGGCGGGAGCTGCTTCGTCTGCTGGAACTCCCCGGCCACCTCGCTCGGTGAGCGGCCGACGAGCGTACCGATGCGGTACTGGGCCGCCGCCACCTGGGCCTCCCGGGCGGGAATCGAGGCCAGCGTCAAGCTCAGCTGCGCCTGCGCCCGCTCGGTATCGAACGCGCTGCCGCGCCCCGCGTCGAGGCGCTGGCGGGTGAGCTCGAACGTGCTGCGCTGGTTATCGGCGTTCTGGCGAGCGACTAGGAGCTGCTCCTGCGCTCCCCGCAGCTCGAAGTAGGCGCGCGCCAGCTCCGCTGTGAACGTGACCTGCACGTCACGTAGCTCCTCCTGGGCCACACCCACCAGCGCACCCTGTGCCTGGATGGTGTGGCGGATGCGGCCGAACACATCCAGGTCCCAGGAGGCGTCGACCCCGGCATTCCAGACGCTCTGGTCCGGGAACACGCCCGATGCGCCAGGGAAGCTCGCGCTGGACAGTCGCTGCCGGGCGTAGCCGGCGGACACCGTCGTCGCCGGCGTCAGCTCCAGCGCGCTGCGCACCCGGTCTGAGCGGGCGGCGCTCACCCGCGCGCGCGCTGCCCGGACGTCCAGGTTGGCGCGCTGCACCTCGCCCACAAGGCGGGACAGCGTGGTATCGCCCAGCTGATCCCAATAGTCGGTCGAGACCGCGGGCTCGTCCTTCGTTCCCCCTCTCCCAACGGGAGAGGGGGTCAGGGGGTGAGGACCCTCGGGAGAGGGGGTCACGGGGTGAGGACCCTCGGGAGAGGGGGTCACGGAGTGAGGACCCTCGGGACCGGGGGCCGTCGATATGTACGGGGCTGGGCCGGTGCCACCGGAATCCGTGGTTCCCCGGAACGACGCCGGCGGCCGTACCGCGGATGATCGGTAGCCCGGGGCCGAAGCACATCCGGAGAGCGCCAGGAATCCGAGACCATAAGCGACCATCGCGCTACGCATTCGCCGGCTCCTCCATCATGGCAGGTTCGACCACGAGACCTTCGAGTGCCGCTTCCGTGTCTGGACGGTGCTCGGCCGCGATGAGCGAGTAGAACACCGGAACGACGAACAACGTGAACAGCGTCCCCACCGTCATGCCCGCCACCAGCACGGTGCCGATGCTGTTGCGCGCCGCCGATCCCGGTCCGGTCGCGAACACGAGCGGGAGATGCCCGAACACCGTGGCCGCCGACGTCATCAGCACGGGCCGGAGCCGCGTGAGCGACGCTGCGCGCAACGCCGCCGCCTTCGCCACGCCCTGTGATTGGAGCGTGTTGGCGAACTGCACGATCAGGATGCCGTTCTTCGCGATCAGTCCCACCAGCGTGATCAGCCCCACCTGGGAGTAGATGTTGATCGTGGTGAGATCGAGGTAGCTGAACACCAGCGCCCCGGAGATCGCGAGCGGCACCGAGCCCACTAGCACGATCAGCGGGTCCCGGAAGCTCTTGAACTGCGCCGCGAGCACCAGGTAGATGAGGATCACGGCGAAGCCCAGAGTCACGGTGAGCGCCGCCCCTTCGAGGCGGATCTGGCGCGATTCGCCGGCGTAGTCGAGCCCGACGCCCGGGCCGGCCGCGCCCGCCGCGGCGTTTTCCAGGACCCGTAGGCCTTCTTCCTTGGTGACGCCGGGTTTGACGCCGCCGAAAATCCGGACCGCGTTGCGCTGCTGGAAGCGATTGAGGGTGCGCGGCGCGGTGCTCGACTCGATGTGCGTGAAGGTCGAGACCGGCACCAGCCGGCCACTGGGCGTCTTGATCTTGAGGTCGAGCAGCGGCCCCACCGTGGTCCGGCGCTCGTCGCCGATCTGCGGGATGACCTTGTAGCTGCGGTCGAAATAGTTGAACCGGTTGACGTACCCGCCGCCCAGCAGGGTGCCGAGCTCCCGGCCGACGCCGGCCAGGTCGAGCCCCAGGTCGGCGACCTGGTCGCGGTCGATCACGACCCGCGCCTCGGGCAGATCGATCTTCAAGTCGGTGTCGACGTACAGGAACTTGCCGCTCTGCCAGCCGGCGCCTATCACGGCGCCCGCCGTCTGGAGCATCTGCTCGGGTGGATTGTCGCTGGCCAGAATCAGCTCCACGTCGTACTGGC
>WNGI01002938.1_pt1 | contig 14881 bp, 17 predicted proteins | sample 5400621 | NCBI WGS metagenome assembly WNGI01 (sample SAMN13153374, study PRJNA577476) | soil metagenome | isolation source: 20 cm soil or saprolite under Garry oak tree replicate 1 | place: USA:California | collected 2016-06-15 | reverse complement strand
GCCGCCTGCCGCCGTCTCTGGCGCTGGCGGCAGGGACGCGGGATCGAGGGCGCGTGACCCCGCAGCGCGCGAGCCGGACGGCGGAGTTCATGGCGCTCTTTCGGGCGCTCGAATCGGTGCGGCACCCGGTGTCGGCCCGGCTGTTCGACGATCGCTTCGCGCGCGGCTTTCTCCGACCGTCGCTGCGTGCTGTCGTCGACGTCTCGCGCGTGCCCGTCGTGGGGCGTGCCGTGGCGGCGTACATCGACCGCCGCTGGCCAGGCGCGCGCTCGTCAGGCATCGCCCGGACGCGGCTGATCGACGATCTCGTCCGGGAGGCGCTGCCGGACGGGATCGCGCAGCTCGTGATCCTCGGCGCCGGGTTCGATTGCCGCGCATACCGGATCGCCGGTCTCGAGCGCCGGCGGGTCTTCGAGGTCGATCACGCCGCCACGCAGGCGACGAAGACGGCGCGGCTCCGCCGCATGCTCGGCCCGCTGCCGCCGCACGTGGTCTTCGTGCCGCTCGACTTCGTCCGCCAACCGCTCGACCAGGCGCTCGACGCCGCCGGCTTCGATCCTGCTACGCGCACGCTCTGGCTCTGGGAGGGAGTGACCAACTACCTCACCGAGGACGCGGTCGATCGGACCTTGCGGTACGTCGCGACCTCCGCCGCCGGAAGCCGGCTCCTCTTCACGTACGTCCATCGCGGAGTGCTCGACGGCTCGACCGTCTTCGCGGGAACCGACGCCCTCGTCGCGACGTTGCAGCGCGCCGGCGAGCCCTGGACCTTCGGCATCGATCCCCTGCGTCTCGGGGACTTTCTCGCCGCACGCGGTCTTGCACTGGCGGCGGATGCGGGTGCGGCGGACTATCGGATGCGCTATCTCGGCGACGCCATGCGCGGCTACGAGTTCTACCGCGCCGCGCTCGCGGAAGTGCCGTCACCGGAGGCGGCTCGGCCGTGAGCACCGTCCCCGATGGTGGCGTCGTCGTCGTCGCGCGGCCGCCACTCGTGTATCTGGTTTCGATCCTCCTCGGACTCGTCGTGAACCTCGTGTGGCCGTGGAAGCCATTCCCACGCGGCGTCTCACCGGTCGGCATGGTGCTGACGCTGCTCGCCGTGACGCTGTTCGTGCGCGCTGTCCGCGAGTTTCGCGCCGCCCAGACGCCCATCCGGACGAGGAAGCCGGTGACGGCGGTCCTCACGAGCGGACCCTACCGGCTCTCGCGGAACCCGATTTACCTCTCGTTCACGCTGTTGCAGCTCGGCATCGGGCTGTGGGCAAACGACGCCTGGGTCGTGGCGCTGCTCGTCCCGACGCTCGTCCTGATGTCATATGGCGTGATCGCGAGAGAGGAGCGGTACATGGAGCAGAAATTCGGCGACGAATACCGGCGCTATCAGGCCGCGGTGCGGCGCTGGATATGAGCCTGCGGGCGCTCGGCGTGCTGCTACTCGCCGGTGCGGCCGTCGCCGTGCGCGCCGAGGAGAAGCCGCCCGGTCCGCGGCACACGATTTCGGTGACTGGACAGGGCGAGGTGAAAGCGGTGCCCGACCAGATCGTCGCCTCGTTTGCCGTCGAGACCACCGGAACGCGCGCGACGGACACGGCGGCCGAGAACGCCAAGCGCAGCGCCGCCGTGGCGGCGGCGCTGAAGGCGCTCCTGGCGCCGGAGGACACCGTCGGCACCACGCACTACGCCGTCGATCCCCGCTACGAGCCCGGACGTCCCGGCGAGGTGCGCGAGCCGCGCATCGTCGGCTATGTCGCGCGCAACGAGGTGCAGATCGAGAGCCGGCGGATCGACAAGGCCGGCGCGCTCGTCGATGCGGCGATCGGCGCTGGCGCGAACCGCGTCGGCAGCCTCCAGTTCTCGCTCTCGAAACGCGACGAGCTGCTGCGCAGCGCGCTCGAGAAGGCCGGCGCCGACGCGCGCGCGCAGGCCGAGAGCGTCGCCAAGGGCCTCGGCGTGCGGCTGAAGGGCGTCCTCTCGGCGACCACGTCGCCGCCAGCGATCGTCGTACCCCGGCGCTTCGAGGGCGCCATGGCGGCCGAGGCCCGCGCCACGCCGACGCCGATCGAGCCGGGTGAGGCCACCGTCACGGCAACATTGCAGGTGACGTACGAGATCGAGTGACGCGTCGCGGCCACGCGTTCGAGAGCGTACGTCCGCGGCATGATTACGACGCTTGCGCCGGCGCTTGACGAGGCGAGGGCGACAGCCCTCGCTGTTGGCCCGCCGCTTGCTCAAGCGTCCTGAATCGCGGCCCGGCACGGCCGGCGCCGCCCCGCAGTCATGATGGGGAACGAAGCACTCGACCGCACGCAGGAAGCCGACCAGGCTCCGGCGTGGCAGTCGCCCGAGCGCGAGACTCCTCCCGACCGCTACCGGATCAAGCAGGAGCGGGACGGCGAGGTGCTGACGTGCGTCGAGGCGCCGACCGTGACCGTCCGCGTGAAGCAAGGGTTCTGCGTGACGGCAAACGCGGCGCGCAGCTTTCCGCCGGGGTCGATCTTTCTAGACGGCGCCGCCCAGGGAAAGCCGTTCATCGACCCCAAGCGGCAGATCTACAACCTGGACCACCACGAGGGCTGCGTCCGCGCGTTCACGCTATCCACGTGCGAGCAGGCCATGGTGCTCATCCGGAAGGGCCTCGATCTCCGCCGCCGCGACTGGACGGTGTACGCCAACGACGCCGACCTGGACACGGTGCTGGCCCTGTGGGTGCTCCTGAACCACATCCGCCTGAACGAGGGGGACGGCGAGACGCGCGCCCGCATCATGCCGCTCCTGCGGCTCCAGGGCATGGTCGACGCGCAGGGGCTGGAGCTCCAGGACCTGTGCGCGCTGCCCCCGGACCTCCTCGCCGAGACCCAGGCGGCGATCGACGAGCTGCGGGCGCACGAGCTCGCCCTCAAGCGCCGGGGCCGCTGGCAGTCTTCGGACCTGCTGCGGCACGCCGCGGACCGGCTGCGCGCGATCGACGAGCTGATCTATCCGCCGCAGCACTTCGAGGACGTGGCCGACATCGACGAGCTCGTCCGCACGGAGATCGGCGGAGACTCGGTGGCGATCGTCTGCCGGTCGCGCGCCGGCATCTACGAGGTGGAGCGCGAGCTTCGCCGGTTGCACGGCCGGCGGCTCGGGGTCGTCGTCCTGCAGCGCGACGCGACGGCGTACAGCGTGCGCCAGGTCGACCCGTACCTCCCCGGCAGCCTCGAGAAGGTCTACGCGCATCTCAATCTGATCGACCCCGCCGCGGGCGGCCACCGCTCGGGGAACCGCTGGGGCGGCTCGGCCGACATCGGCGGCTCGCCCCGCAGCAGCGGAACGCGGGTCAGCCCCGAGCAGATCGCGCGCGCGTGCGAGCATGCGTTCTCGCCGCCGACGTTGCTCCGGCGGGTCGGCCGCATCGCGAGCGCGGCGCTCCGGAGCGCGAGCGTCATGGCGGCCGCGCTGGGCATCGTCCTCCTCCTCGGCCTGCTCGATAGCCGCCTCGGTCTCGTCGACGGCCTGGCGCCGAGCCTCCCGAGCGAGTTCCCGATGCTGCTCCTCGGCTTCGCCGGTGCCTCCTTCTTCCTCCGCGGCCGTCGGATGCCGGGCGTGTACGGGCTCCGGCGCCTCGCCGGCCTCGACTGGTGCCTCGTCGTGCCCTTCGCCACCTTCGGCGCACTCGCCGGCGGCGTGTGGGTGCCCGACGTCGCGCTGCCGACGACCGCGTGGGTCGAGTTCCTGGCGCTCCTCGCGCTGCCGCTGGCCTCGGAGCTGCTCTTCCGCGGTCTCGTCCAGGGAAGCCTCGTCACCTGCTTCCCGATCCAGAAGTGCGGCGGCCCGTGGTTCCTGTCGCGACCGGCCGTCCTCTCGGCCGTTCTCTACGTCGCCTGGGGCGCCGTCCTGCAGAACCTTCCGGTCGCGCTGACCCAGACGATGCTCGGCGGGCCGGCGGCGCTGCTCGGCGCGCTCGTGTTCGGGGCCGCGGCGGGCCTTGCGCGTGAGCGCTCCGAAAGCGTCATCGCACCGATCCTGCTGCACTGGATGGGCATCGCGGCGGTACTGCTCGCGCGCGCCGGTTGCATGTAGAATCCCTCTCCCATGCCGTCGCCCGGCCGTCTGCTCGTCCTGTCGCATCGCGGTCCCGTCGATGGGAAGCGGAACGCCGCCGGGACGCGACCGCGGCAAATCCTCGGCGGGCTGCCGAGCGCGCTCGACGCCGCCATGCAGCGGCACGGGGGCATGTGGGTGGCCTCGGCGACGCGTGCAGACGGGCTCCTGACCCCGGCGGAGACGGGGCTCGGCTACGACATCCGGTCCGTTCGGCTGAAGGAGCGCGAGGCTTCGACGTTCTACGCCGGATTCGCCAACCAGGTCCTCTGGCCGCTCTGCCACATGTTCCCGCACCGCTGCCGCTTCCAGCCTGCGTTCTGGGCGGCGTACCACCAGGCCAACGAGCGCTTTGCGGCCGTCGTGCGCGCGGAGGCCGCAGCAGGCGACCGCGTCTGGGTGAATGACTTCCACCTGGCGCTCGTCCCTGGAATGCTGCGCACGGCTGGCGCGCCCGGACCGATGGGAGTCTTCTGGCACCTGCCGTTCCCGCCGCCGTCGGTGTTCGGCGTCTGTCCGTGGCGAGCGGAGCTGCTGGCGGGCATGCTCGGTGCCGACGTGATCGGGCTCCAGACCGACGGCGACGTCCAGAACTTCCTCGACTGTGTCCGACACTTCCTCGACCTGCCCGTGGACCAGGTGGACCCGCGGGTGCGACTCCCCGGCCGCGACGTGCGCGTCGTCGCGCTCCCCGTCGGCATCGAGGCGGCGCATCTGCGGCAGCAGGCGGACGATCCCGCGGTCCGCGCTCACGCCACGCGGCTCCGCGAGACGATCGGCGCCGACGTGATCCTCCTCGGCGTCGATCGGCTCGACTACACCAAGGGCATTCCCGATCGGCTGCTCGGCTACGAGCGTTTTCTCGAGCGAAATCCGGAATGGCGGCGGCGCGTCGCGCTCGTGCAGATCACCGTGCCCTCCGAATTCCACGTGCCGGAATACCGCGAGATGAAGCGCACGATCGAGGAGATCGTGGGCCGGATCGTCGGCCGGTACTCGTTCGAGGGACGGTCGCCGCTCGCCTACGTGTACACGGCCTTCGATCTCCAGCAGCTCGCCGCGTATTACATCGCCGCCGACGTCGCGCTCATCACGCCGCTGCGCGACGGCATGAACCTGGTCGCGAAGGAGTACGTGGCCTGCCACTCGCGCGGCGACGGCATCCTCATCCTGTCCGAATTCGCCGGCGCGGCGCGCGAGCTGACCGAGGCGCTGCCGGTGAATCCCTACGATCCCGAGGCGGTCCGACGGCAGATCGACCGCGCGCTCGCGATGCCACCCGAGGAGCGTCGAACCCGCATGTCGGCGCTGGCGAGGAAGGTGGCGGCGCACGACGTGCACTGGTGGACGTCGCAGTTCCTCGAGCTCCTGCAATGACCCGTCGTCACGCGAGGACGTCGATGCCGTGCGAGCGGTCGTCGGTGAGGATCTCGAAGGCGGCACGGTGGCGGGTCGCGAGCGTCTCGGTGCGGCCGCCGCGGGTGAGCCGCAGGTCGCACGCGGCGATCTTGGTGTTGAGGCAGTGCTTCGTGCCGCCGGGCGGGTTCCGGTAGGCGAGCCCGACGAAGGCGTCGGGCGGCGCGGAGATCGTGCCCTCGACCGCCACGCCGCCGCTGGCGGACGCGAAGCGCCAGCGGAAGTACTCGAAGCGGCCGCGCGCGCGGAGCGCCTGCCCGAGGGAGTTGAGCGCCAGTTCGTCGCCGTCGACGCGGACGACGATGGTGGTGAAGAAGGGCGTCCAGAGCGGACCGAACCGCAAACGCGCGGTGCTGAGCTCGAGGAAGGTCCGCGGACGCTCATCGAACCCCGCCACCTGGCCCCAGGCGTAGTGGTCGGTGTGGCGGCTCCCCCAGTTGTGGTTCTGGCTGCCGACCCAGTCGGTCACCGCGATCGGGCGGCCGTCGACCGTGAGCGTGCCGCGATAGCGCGCGAGCGGCAGGCCGACGAGCGCCTTGGCGCGCGGCACGGCCGTTTCGTATAGCCGCTCGGGCAGCAAAAGCAGCGGGCGCGCGTCGCCCGCGAACTCCAGGTCCCACTCGACGCGATGGTCGCGTGACGCGGCGGCGCCGCGGAGGCGCCCGGCCTCGAGCGTCGCGTCGGCGATGCGGACGGAGAGCTCCGTGCGGGAGAATTGGCAGTCCGCGATCGGCACGTCGGCCTTGACCGCGACGTGGCGGCGCGATTCCCCGTCGAACCAGATGGCCCAGAGCTCGCCCACGGCCGCGTCGGGGTGCCCGTCGGGGCTGAAGACCGTGTAGCGGATCCAGAACGCGAGCGGCCGCGTTGGGTGGTTGGCGCGCTGGAAGAAGCTCTCGTAGTGCCCTCCGCGCTGGCCGGGCTCGAAGCGAGCGCGATTGACGTCGGTGGAGGGCGGGGTGCTCACGCGGCGGCGGACGATAGCATTGCCACCACCGGAGTTGACAGCGAGCGCTCGCCCTCGTCGACCTGGCGCATCCGCGGTTCCGCGACGAGCTCCGCGCCGAGGCCCGCCGCCGGTTCTGGCCGTGAGGCTGGCAGCGGAGCGTCGGGGTGCTAGGGTACCGGGAAGGTCCGCTACCAGGACATCGCGCGCTCCGTCGTCATCGAGGCAGCGGCATAGAGGAGGATTCGACATGGAGAAGAAGCTGCCGTCGGCATACCGGACCTTTGCCGCGGAACAGCCGCGCGTCATCCAGGCGTACGAGCAGCTGAGCGACGCGTGCCTCACCGAAGGGCCGCTCGACCGGAAGCACGCGGAGCTCGTGAAGCTCGGCATCGCGGTCGGCGCCCGTCTCGAGGGGGCGGTACATTCCCACATCCGGCGGGCGCGCGAGGCCGGCGCGTCGGCCGACGAGATCCGTCACGCGATTCGCCTGGCGCTCACCACGATCGGGTTCCCGGGGATGATGGCGGCACTCAGCTGGGCCAACGACGTCCTTTCGCCCCGCACCTAGCGAGGGCCTGGGCACGGCGCTCTTCGAGGGGATATAGAGGAGGACATCGGATGGCCGCACGTCGCAACCGACGAACCAGCGGGCCGTTGCGCCCGCTCCGCCAGGCGCTGCTCCGCCTGGAGAAGGACGGCGCGAAGGTCATCGCGCGCGTCCGCAAGGAGGCGGGCGCGTTCCTCGCTACTCGCCAGCAGCGCGCGCTTGGCCAGCTCGTGACGCGCGCCCAGCGTCTCGGATCGGACGTCGAGCGCCGCATTCGCCGCGGCCGGCGCGATTTCGAGGCGCGCGCCGAGCGCATCCTCGCCGACGTCGAGCGCCGCGCGTCGCGGGCCGTCGAGCGGCTGAGCCTCGCGACGCGGTCCGACGTGGAGCGCCTCGAGCGCCGCCTCGATGCCAGGCTCGCGGAGATCGAGGCGAAGCTCGGCGGCGGCGAGGCGAAGAAGTCGGCGCCCGGGACGTTCCTGCCCTGAGGCGTCGCGCGCGGCCGTGACCGGTAAGGGGCGCCGTCTCGAGCTGGCGGAGGCGGCGGGGCTCGTACGTCCGCATGATACGGTCGCGTGCGGATTCGCGGCGGGAGAGCCCGTCGGGTTGCTCGACGCGATCGGCGCGCGGCCCGACCTCGAGGACCTGACGATCCTCGCGGGCCTGTTCGTCCACCCCCATGCCGTGCTCGGGAACCCGGCCGTCCGCGTCCTGAGCGGCTTCTTCGGCCCGATCGAGCGCGCCGCACGGGCACAAGGCGCGCGCGTGCAGTATCTGCCGGTCGACTTCCACGGGCTCGAGCGGCTCGGCCTCCGCGTCAGGCCGCGGGTCGTGCTGGCCGTCACGTCGCCTCCCGACCCCGAGGGATGGCTCAGCTTCGGCGTCTCCCCCGCGGCATCGTACCGGCCATTCCTCGAGGCGGCGCGGGATCCGGACCGCCTCGCGCTGGCCGAGGTGAACGTGCACATGCCGCGCGTCGACGGCCTGGCCGAGTTCGGACGGAACCGCGTGCACCTCTCCGAGGTCGACGGCTGGGTGGAGCACGCCGCGGAGCTCGTCACGCTCCCGGCGGGGTCGCCGTCGCCGCCCGAGCTGGCGATCGCCCGCCACGTCGCCGCCCTCGTGGACGACGGCGCGACCCTCCAGTTCGGTATCGGCGCCATCCCGGACGAGGTGGCGCGGCTCCTCGCCAGCGGCCCGCGCGGCGACCTCGGGATCCATACGGAGATGGTCTCCGATGGGGTGATGCGGCTACACGCGGCCGGCAAGGTGACGAACCGCAAGGGCCTGTATGACGGCGTGTCGGTCGGCACGTTCGCCCTCGGCAGCCCGGCGCTCTACGATTGGCTCGGCGCGAGCCCCGACGTGCGGATGCTTCCGGTCGGCGCCGTCAATGACCCGGCGCTGATGCGGAAGCTCCGGCGCTTCGTCAGCATCAACGGCGCCCTGGCGATCGACCTGGCCGGCCAGGTCGCGGCGGATCACGTCGGCGGCCGGCAGTACTCCGGCGTCGGCGGCCACGAGGCGTTCGTCGTCGGCGCGAGCGAGGCGCCGGGGGGCAAGAGCATCGTCTGCCTGAAATCGACGGCGACGGTCGCCGGCGAGCGCGTGACGACCATCGTCCCGGCGCTGCCGTCGGGCACGCTGGTGACGACGCCGCGCCACCATCTTCAGTGGGTCGTCACCGAGCACGGCGCGGTCGACGTCTCGGCGCTCGGCGATGCCGACCGCGCGCGGGCGCTGGCCGGGCTTGCGGACCCGGCCTTCCGGGCGGGGCTGGCTACGTAGAAGTCCCACTTGCGTCGCGCGCGGCGCCGGGGCGAGAATCGAGGCGGTGATGCAGCTCCGCTTCGTCGTGCTGGCCGGCGCTCTCCTCGCGGCCGGCTCCGCGCACGCCACGACGGTGGCCGATTGCGAGCGCGTCGTGGCGCAGTTCGAGGCCCACGTCGGGCGTCGCGGCCTCGCCGGCCGCGAGGCGCCCGCGGTCCTGCGGAAGCTCGCCGCGGCCGCCGCCCCGCGCGCCTCGATGTCCGACCGTCTCCGGGAGCTCCGGGAGGTACGCGATCGGGCCCGGGTCCGGCCCGACGTGTCGCGCTTCGACGCCGACCGCCTGGCACGCGGCGCCGAGGTGGCGCTGCTCTGCCTCCAGCGCGTGCGCGAAGGGCGGTAGGGCCCCACCGGCAGGTCGGCGCGGCGTTCATCGCGAGCGGCGAGATGGCGTTCGCGTACTGGATGGCGCACGGCATGCGCTGAACGTACTTCAGCGGAGGCCGAAGTCCTTCATCTTCTTCTGCAGCATGACGCGGGAGAGGCCGAGCGCGCGAGCGGCGCGCGACACGTTGCCACCCTGCTGGCGGAGGACCTCGGTGATGTAGCGCACCTCGAACGCCGTGCGCGCGCTGCGGAGCGGGCTGCCGGCGCGGTTCGTGCTCGCTGCCGTCGTGCTCGGCTGCTCCGACGCTCCTGCGGCGCGCTCGACGGCCGCCGCGACCTTCGACGAGAGCTGTCCCGGCGTAATCGCGTCGCCGTCGCGGGCGAGCGCTGCGGCGCGCTCGATCTCGTTCTCGAGCTCCCGGACGTTTCCCGGCCACTCGAACCGCACGAGGAGCGCCATCGCCGCCGGCTCGATCCCGGAAATCCGCTTTCGATGGCGCTCGGCGGCGCCAGCCAGAAAGCGCTCCGCGAGGAGCGGGATGTCCTCGCGTCGCTCGCGGAGCGACGGCAGCCGGATCGGAAAAGCGCCGACGCGATAGTACAGATCCTCGCGGAACGTGCGACGCGTCACCTCCGCCGCGAGGTCGCGATTCGTTGCGCAGATCACGCGCACGTCGACGCGGCGTGGACGGCTGTCACCGACCGGAGTCAGCTCGCCGTCCTGCAGGACACGGAGCAGCTTCGCCTGCATCGGCGCCGGCATGTCTCCGACCTCGTCCAGGAAGATCGTGCCGGTGTCGGCCGCCTCGAAGAGGCCGCGCCGATCCTGCGTCGCTCCCGTGAAGGCCCCGCGACGATGGCCGAAGAGCTCGCTCTCGAGCAGCGTCTCGGGAAGCGCCGCGCAGTTGACCGCGATGAACGGTCCCTCTGCACGCTCACCCGCGCGGTGGATGCCGCGCGCCACGAGCTCCTTGCCGGTGCCGGTCTCGCCCTCGATGAGCACGCTGATGGGGGACGCGGCGGCGCTCTCCATCAAGCGGAACACGTCGGTCATGGCGGGCGCGCATCCGATCATGTCGGTGAACCGATCGCGCCGCGCGATGTCCCGCCGCAGCGCGCCGACCTGGGCACGCAGCTTCTCTTCGGACGCCTTGATACGCGCGTATAACCGCGCATTTTCGATCGCGACGGCGATGCTCGCGGCGAGGGTCTCGAGAAACTGCACGTCCGCGGACTCCGAGTTCACGACCTCGATGACGCCGATGGTGCCCTCGCGCGCGATGAGCGGCGCCGCGATGATGTTCCGGGTGACGAGGCCCGAGACGCGGTCGATCTCGCCGTAGAAACGGGGATCGGAGGCGGCATCATCCACCCGCACCGCGTGGCCCGCTTCGATAGCCGCCCCGGCGAAGCCGCGATCGGCGGGAAAGCGGAGCGCGGCGAGCCGCTCCGCGACCCCCGGGTCTTCGTCGGCCACGTAGGGAAAGAAGAGCTCGTTGCGCTCGGGATCGAGCAGGAGCACGGCGGTTCCCTCCGCACCCAGGACGTCGCGGCACTTGGCCACCACCAGCGGAAGGAGCTCGTCGAGCTCGAGACGCGCAGCGAACGCGCAGCCGAGCTCGTAGAGAAGGCGAAGCCGCGCCTCGCCCCCGAGTGCCGTCATGGACGTCTGTTGCACCGGGAGACGACGAGAAGTCAATGGTTGGCGGACAACGATGCTGCTCGAGCAGCGCCGGCTCGTGGAAGCGCTGGAGGCCCTCGACCTCTACTACACCACCCGTCATGAGGAGCCGCTGAATCTCCTCGCGCTCGGCACGGGTGCGAAGATTCGCTTGCTGCTCGGCGACCGGGACGGAGCCGCGGCGGCGCTGAGCCAGGCCGAGGCGCTGCTCCGCCGCCTCGGCCGGTCGAATGTCGCGCCGTATCACCAGAGCGCGTACCTGGTGAGTCAGTTCCTGTTCGATCTGACCGCGCTCGAGGAGCTACCGGACGGCGCAGGCCGCCGCGGGCGCTGGGCGCTCGCGCGGCGCGCGCGGCGGAGCGCGCGGCAGGCGGTCGCGATCGCGCGCCGGATCGCGCGCGAGCAACCCGAGGTCTATCGGCTTGCAGGCCATCTTGCCTGGGCCTCCCGGCGACCCGCGCGCGCCGTCAGCCTGTGGTCGCGGAGCCTCGCGATGGCGCGCCGGCTCGGCATGCGTCCGGAGCTCGCCCGGACCTACTTCGAGGCCGGCCAGCGCCTTGCGACCGGCCGGGGCTCTCTCACCCTCGACGGCAAGGACGCTGCCGGATGCATCGAGACCGCGCGCGCGCTCTTCGAGGAGCTCGGTCTCGAATGGGACCTCGCGCGCGTCGTCGCGCAGCGCCGGCACGCCGCATAGCTGGATGACGGCCGGTCAGAGCAGCACGCCCTCGATACCGACGACGAACACGGCCCAGAGACCGACGAGCACGTGCGACAGCGCCACGCCCACGAGGGTTCCGTGCCGCCGGTAGAGCCATCCCCACAGCAGCCCGGGCACGAACGTCAGGACGGCGAAGCCGAGCGACAGGTACAGATGGAACGCCGCGAAGATCAGGTTCGACCCGACGACGGCCACCGATTGCCGGTACGTCCCCCGGAGGAACTCCTGCAATGAGCCTTGCAGGCAGCCGCGTACGACGAACTCCTGGAAGGGCGCGTGGAACGTGTACAGGACGGCCATCGCCAGCCAGAGCGCGACCGATCGCTGCGCCGGTCCCGCGACGTTGATCGCCGCGAACGGCTCGAAGAGCGCATGGCCCGGGCTGAAACCGGCGCGGAGCAGGATCCACTTGAGCCCGACGACGAGGGCGCAAACGGCGAGCGTCGCGGCGAGCGATTCGGTCACGGCGCGCCGCCAGCCGGCGAGCGTGACCCCGTAGAATGCGACGGGAAAGCCGAGCCTCCGCACGAAGTTCAGCACCGTCGCGGTCATCACGAGCATCAGCGACACGGTCACGAGGGTGTTCGACGCCGTCTGCGTCGCGTAGCGCGTCAGCATGCTCAGGGCGAAGGCATAGATGCTCAGCGTGAAGATGATGAAGGCGATGAAGCGTGCGGACGCGACCTGCATCTGGAGGAGTCGTACCGTCACCTCGTTCGTGAACCGGAGACGGTTCGCCATCGCGCGCGAAAGCTGGCGCAGCAACTCCGGAGGACCGTCGGCGCCGGCGATCTCCCGCGGCGAGAAGGCGTAGAGGGTCGTCCGCCGCGTCGCGCGCACGGACGCGGACCGAGGGCCCGCATCGAGGAGCGCGAGCTCTCCGACGGTCGCGCCCGCGCCGAGCCTGGCGATCTCGTGCAGCGCTCCCCCGCTCGGGTGGCCCTTCAGCACCTGGAGCTCTCCGTCGTGGACGATGAAGACGTCCTCTCCGGCGTCGCCCTCGCGGAGGACGAAGCCACCGGCGGGGATCTCGACCTCGCGCATGAGGACCGCGAGCAGGCGCAGGTCAGTGTCCGAAAGCGATGCGAGGAGCGGTGTGGAGCGCAGGAATGGAAGACGGTCCGCCGGCAGGCCGACGTCGACCCCCTCGCCCGCGGAGGCTGCGTGCTGATGGTCCGGCGACGGAGGCACGCACGCGCTTACCACAGGCGGCCGTCCGTGGTGAAGGCCCGCGCGACGTTCCGATAGCCGCGGAACTCAAGAACTGCGTCAAACGGAAAATCAGCGAGCGATCTGTGCCGGTGTCACGGTGGCTCCCCGCAACATCCGCCTCGCCTTCGTCGTCTCGTTCCACGTCTCGAGAATCACACCGATCGACGCTGCGAACTGCCCGAGCGCCTGCTCGTCGCGCGGGTCGAAGGGCTGTCCGCCGCGCTTGTTGAGCAGGCTCACACGCGTCTCGAGGTGCAGGTTGGTCCGCGCTGCTTCGATCACGTCGCGACCAAGAAGCTGGACTGACGGCAGCGACACCACGAACGCGCCTTGCCGGCGTGTCATGGCCAAGTATGATGGCCATGGCCCTTTTGGCAGGTCACATGAAGAAATATCGCCCCGATACCATCGCTGCCGGGGAGTTCAAGAACTCCTGCTTGAAGATCATCGACGAGGTGTCCAAGCACGGGCTCCCCGTCACCGTCACCAGGCGAGGAAAACCCCTCGTGCGGATCGTGCCCGCACGCGAGCGGTCGAAGAGGCCGTCGCTGAAGGGAACGGTCGTGCACGAGGACGCCGACATCTTCTCCACGGGCGAATCGTGGGACGCCGATCGCTGATGGTCGTGCTCGACACATGCGCCTGGCTCTGGATGTGTTCTGAGTCGACGAAGTTGTCACGGGCGGCATGCGAAGCCATCGTGCGAGAGCAGCGGCATGACGGTCTGCGTCGAGAGCACGGAGTTACCGGGGGTCTTTCATGGAGACCCGGCCGACCAGCTGATCGTCGCCACGGCACGGCTGCTCGGCGCGCCGGTCGTGACGGGCGACCGCAAGATCCGTGACTATGCCCACGTCGCGACGCTCTGGTGAGGGCCGACGGTCAGAGATGCTCCGCGCCCGTTGCCATCCGGGCGATACCTGCGACGACCGTCCCGATCACCGAACCGGTGACCAGATTCCAGAACATTCATGGCGTCCCGCAGCCGGGCGTCGCGAGCGCGATGACCGTGACGGGGAACATCGCGATCACGCCGCACAGCGGTCCGCGCAGAAACCACCTTCCTGGCCAGGAGGTGATGCCGACGAGAAAGCCGATCAGCAGCCGCGCGCTGTAGAATGCCCACACCGCCACCGCGCCCCGGATGCCGAGCACGTTGAACTTGTATGGGATCGGTCCATGCACCAGCGCGGGGAGCCAGCCGAGCACGAGCCCGAAGAGCGTGCACAGGAGCGGGTAGGGGAAGCGGCGCATGGCTGCTTCGAGCCGCCACCACTACGGGACAGTGGCAGCCATGTCGAGAGAAAGCGCGCGACGTGGTCCGAGGCCAGGCGGCTCGCGAGCGGCAACGGTGCCCACGGTCCGGCCGTGTCCTGATTTGGTCTCAGCGCTCCGCTTCGACGACGTGCCCCCACGCGGAGAGGTAGCGGGCCGCGAACGGAAAGCCGGGGAAGTGGACGCGTGAGAATCCGGCGGCGCGGAATGCCTCCGTCAGCTCGGGGGCGCTGTAGAGGTTCGACTGCCACCAGCGACCGATGAGCAGCCGGGTAAACGGGTTCCGTCGGGTGACGAACAACACGAATCGTCCGCCATTCTTCAGGCGCTCCCGAAGCCCTCGCAGTGCGTCGGCGAATCGCTCGCGTGGCACGTATTCGAGCATCGACGCCGACACGACGAGATCGTAGTTCCGCCAGTCGTCAGGGAGGGCGTCGAGGTGGAGCACGTTCGCCTCGGCGAGTTGGATGTCCCCGATGCGGCGACGTCGCAGCGATGCGCGCAGCCGGTCGAGCATCGCCGGCGTAAGGTCGAAGGCATCGAACGCGTCGAGGCGGATGCCGCGCTTCTTGGCGGCATCCCACAGCGCGAACGTGAGCGCGCCCGTGCCGCATCCGGCTTCCAGGACGCGGAGCCCGGGATGCAGCAGCGGGGATGCGCGCCAGAATGCACGGAGCCCTGGCGGATAGTGCACGGCGCGGATGAAGCGCGCGTACACGTCCGGCCGTCTCGTAAAGAGCTGCCGCGCGTCAGTGGTCAGTGACATCGCCTGCGGGCCGCGCGCACGCCGCCATGCCTACCAGATCGGCCCTTCACTCCTGAACGGCGGCATGTTAGGCG
>WNGI01003171.1_pt1 | contig 14884 bp, 12 predicted proteins | sample 5400621 | NCBI WGS metagenome assembly WNGI01 (sample SAMN13153374, study PRJNA577476) | soil metagenome | isolation source: 20 cm soil or saprolite under Garry oak tree replicate 1 | place: USA:California | collected 2016-06-15 | reverse complement strand
GTCGGCCGAGTCAGGCTCGCCACGGGACGAGTCCGTCCGACTGGCGGACAAGGATGCCTAACTTCCGTTCGGCGCAAGCAGGGCGGCTACAGGTTGGTTAGCGCGGCAAACGGCAGAGCCGACATCGCTTCAGCGACATTAATGCGACGACCATTCAAGCCAATTTTACGACCGGTGAAAATGTCGCGCACATTGCTCCAGGAAAGTTTCTCCGGCACGTCAATGGCCGTGTCTTTCCATGTGTCGGCCATCGGCGGAAACCCAAGCCGGGACGAAAGACGCGGCGCTATTACCACAATCCATTCACTATCGAATTCTCGCGCGAAGCTGACACAGCAATCTGAAAATGTGCCGGTGGCCGTTATTGCGACGTAATTTCCGTACCGGAAAAGCTCGACGTGTTCTCTTCGAAACTGCAACACCCGTTGCGTTAGAAACATTTTTATCCGGCCGTCCGGCCAATTCTCCAGGAGCTCCTCCGGTTTCGCCTTGGCCAGCGCATCGAGCATGCTGCGCCGCTGGCTGTAATCAATCGGCCGGCGATTATCCGGATCAACCAGCGAAAAATCCCACGTATCGTTGCCTTGATAAATGTCCGGGACGCCGGGCGATGCCAATTTGAGCAGCGTTTGGGTCAAAGAATTGATGGCGCCAAACCGGGCAATCTCTTCCGCGAGTGGCAGGAAGCTGGGCAGGAACTTGTTCTTGGGAGACGCCTCCAGGATTTTGGCAACAAAATCATGCATGGACGCGAGCCACTCCTCATTTGGTTGAACCCAGCTGGTATTAATTTTCGCTTCGTTCAGCGCCTTGCTCATATAGGTCTGAATGCGCTGGACGTATTCCGGGCTGACAACTGTTTCCGCTTCGCCACGCGCTTTAACCGGCCAGGTGCCGAGTAAAGTCTGATAAAGCAAATACTCCTCGTTTGAATCGGGCGCATCGAGCTCTTCGATTCGCTTTTTCCAACGTCGGTTGACCGTTCGCCAGCGCTGAATCGAGCGTGTCCAGAGCTGCGGTATTTCCGAAATCGCTACCATACGCGCGCGGACATCTTCACTTCGTTTCGTATCATGCGTTGAAGTTGCCAGCAGCGTCGCCGGCCAGTCGCGCAATCGATCCTGATTACGCTGATGAAACGTCTCCAGCCCAATGCCAAATTGCTGGGGTTCGCCGCCGACCTCATTCAAGGCTGCCAGGCGATTAAAAATGTAAAAAACTGTGTCCTCCAGCCCTTTCGCCATGATTGGACTGGTGTATTGCTGAAATTTTAAGACGAAGTGAGTGTGCTCCGCGCGTGTCTGGGCGTCCAGATTGTCGGGAAATCGAAACAGCAGAATGTCGCGCAAAAAGTTGAAAACTGATTCTTCAATAGCGGGGTTACGACGCTTAGCCGCGGCGATGGCGCGCTCAATCACATGGCGATCTTCATCGCGGACTGGCCGGTCCGGGGCAAGATAGGTGCGATAAACTGGGAAACACGCGATCGTCTCCCGCACGGCGCGTCCCAGTGCTTGCAAGGTAAAATCGCGATACCACCGATTTTGCTCGGAAAGTCGGTCCACCATGTTCCCGAGAACATTGACGTCGTTTGCCAGGGCGAGTCGCATGACCTGACGTTTCTTGGCATAAGCGAGATGCCCGAAATGCAGGGAGTGCCCGATAAACCGCCGAAAGGTAGAGGAGATGGCGGCCTCGGCCGATGAATCGACCAGCAAGTGCGTGACTTGATTGCAAAAATCATAACCGGTTGTGCCATGGACCGGCCAATCCTTCGGCAGCGTCTCGGTTCCCGTAAGAATCTTTTCCACCAACATATAAATGGCGCGGCGGTCGCTCGGCAGCGGAATTCCGAGCGCCTTTGCGCAGCGAGCTTGCAATTTCTCAAAATAGTCTCGTGGCAAATAGAGGCCGTCCGGGTGATCGATGCGCAAACCGGTCACTGCGCCGGCGGCGATCAGTTCGAGAAGAAGCTTGTGGGTCGCATCAAAAACTTCAGGCACTTCCATGCGAATGGCCGCGAGATCGTTTACGTCAAAGAAGCGACGGTAGTTGATTTCCTCGGCGGCAACCCGCCAGTAGGCCAGCCGATACGATTGCGCGTTGAGCAATTCATCCAGTTTATCGAAACTGCGCGCGTCGCCGGGTCGCCCATTAATCTGGACAAGCGCTTTCTCGATCGCTTCCTGCACCTGGGGCGCTTCCTGGGAGCGACGCTCGAGACGTCGCTTAATGATCTCTTTTTCCCGCGTCCGCTCCTCGATTCGCTCAGGATCAATGTCCGTCCGTCTCGGTAAGTACTCCAGCGCGGTCACAATGCTTTGCAATTCGGCGAAAAAATCCTCATCTCGATGCTCGGCCAGATTCTCGAGCGCGAGCCCGAGGATATAACGATAAGTGCCGGGCGCGATGGGTAACCGATAGTCGAAATAACTCAGATAAAACGCGCCATCAGCGAAATGGACCTTGAATTCGCCGCGTTCCAGGACCCGCCCGTATTGATCGGATAAAATCGGCAGCAGAACCTTATCGTGTAAATCGGATTTGAGCGGGCGCCAATCGATGTCGAAGTATTGTGCGTAGATCGAGCTCGGTCCGTTTTCGAGCACATCCATCCACCACTGGTTTAGCGGCTCGCCGATTCCCATATGGTTCGGAACGAAATCAAGCACCTGGCCCATGCCGCGGGCGTGCAATGCGCTAATCCACGAATCGTACTCTTCACGAGAACCAATCGCGGCGTTCAGTTTGTTATGATCCGTGATGTCGTAACCGTGCAAACTTTCGGGCCGCGCTTGAAAGTAGGGTGAGGCATAGGCATCGCTGACACCTAGCGCGTCCAGGTAGGGCACGATTTCGCGCGCCTGCGCGAAAGTGAACTGCCGGTTGAACTGCAATCGGTAGGTGCAACGTGGAATGCGAGGATGTTGCGAACCGGTCATATCGAGCGAAACCAAGAGATCATTTAAATGACGAAATCCGAATGACGAATGACGAAGGAATGACGAAGCCCGGATTAGCAAACCCTGCGAGAATGCGAGCCACTATTAGTTTCTTTTTCATTTTTTTCCTCCTCCAGATGTTTGAAAAGATCAGGCGCAGGCCATGAGGCGCCAAACTCCTTCTTTGAAAACTGCATCGTCCGCTTCCACATAATTCGCTCTAATACTTGTCCCCGAACCGACCAGGCTGATAATCGGCGCCTCGTCAGGTGGAATCGTTTTCGCAAGATCAATCATCGCTCCGCTAAACCGCCCGGTGCGCTCTTCCAAGTGGTAAACCCACGTTGTGTCCCGCTCTGCTCGAACGAACGTTGGGTCGTCATCAGCCGCAACGGAACCATCAACTTCGTGTGCGATTTCAGGTTTTGTCATTCCTTCGTCATTCGTCATTCGTGCTTAGTCATTGTACTCATTCGTCCTTCGTCATTCGGATTTCGTCATTTTGAGTCATCTCTTTCATAAAGAGGAGAGCGGCCTCATTTCGGTGGTGATGACGAAATCACATTCTTTCCGGCACTTTAATCCCGAGAAGCTCGAGGCCTTTTTGCAAAACGCGCCCGGTGAGATCAGATAACGCCAGGCGCGAGCTTCGGGCCGGCTCCTCGGCCTTTAGGACCGGACAGGCTTCGTAAAAGGTGTGGAAGTTATTGGCCAATTCGAAAAGATAATTGGCGAGAATATTGGGACGAAAATCGTTTAACACCTGCGGGACGACTTCCGCAAACTGCGATAATCGCTTCGCCAAATTAATCTCAGCCGGATGAGCCAAAGCTAATTTATCGCTTTTAAATTCGATCTTGCCCGCCTTGCGAAAAATCGAGCGAATTCGGACGTAAGCGTTTTGCAAATAGGGAGCCGTATTTCCCTGAAGCGACAGCATTTTGTCCCAGGAAAAAACGTAGTCAGTCATGCGATATTGAGAGAGATCGGCGTATTTCACTGCTCCAATGCCAATCGTCTGCGCGATGGCAGCTTTCTCTTCTTCGCTCAGATTGGGGTTTTTTTCCTGGACCATTTTGCCCGCGCGCGCGATCGCCTCAGTCAGCACATCGCCCAGGGGCACGTTTTCGCCCGAGCGCGTTTTCATTAGTTTGCGGTCCTCGCCCAGAATGCTCCCATTGGTAATGTGGCGAAAATCCGCCTTATATCCCTCTCGGCGCGCGATTTCGAAAATCTGTTTGAAATGCAAAATCTGGGGCGCACCCGTCACGATCCAAACCGTGTCCGCCTTCAGGTCGTTAATGCGGTAATCGACCGTCGCGATATCGGTGGTGGCGTAATTGTAGCCGCCATCGCTTTTGCGAATGATACACGGCTTGTCCGCCAGCTCGGAAATATCCCGAAAGAAAACGCAGACTGCGCCTTCACTGATTTGCGCGATGCCCGATTTCAGTAACCGCGCCACGACTCCCGACAATCGGTCGTTGTAAAAACTTTCCCCCCGCTGAATATCGTAGCGAATGTCGAGAAGCTGATAAGCTCGGTCGAATTCCTGCAGCGACAGATCGACGGATTGTTTCCAAATCGAGAAATTCTCGGGGCCGCCCGCTTGCAATTTGACCAGCTCCTGGCGGCATGCCTCGCGGACGGTGGGGTCGGCGGTGGCGCGCACATTGGCTTCTTTGTAAATGCGGACAAGCTCGGCAATCGGGTCGTGGGCCAGCGCTGCTTGATCGAGAAAATGTTTCCAACCATAAATCACCATCCCGAACTGCGTGCCCCAATCGCCGATATGATTGTCGCGAATGACTTCGTGGCCGAGGAATTGGGCGGTCCGCGCCAAGGCATCGCCAAGCACGGTGCTACGAATGTGACCGACATGCATTGGCTTGGCCACATTAGGCGAGCCAAAATCGATCACAATACGGCGCGGAGATGGGGTGCGGGCAACGCCGAGGCGCTCGTCTTGGAGGAGTTCGCCCACCTGTCTCGCCACCGCTTCGGGACGCAACGTGAAATTAATGAATCCCGCTCCGGCAATCGTCGGCGGCTCAGATAATTCGCTGACGTCAAGGCAAGCAACAACCTTGGCCGCCAGTTCGCGCGGGTTCTCGCCCCGCTGCTTTGCCAGGAGGAGCGCCACATTCGTCTGGTAATCTCCAAAGCGCAGATCAGTTGCAGGTGTCAGCTCGCCCGCGTTGGGCAAGCCTGCCTTTTGCAAAGCTTGAGCAAGCTTCTTCGCCAGGGCTGATTGGAACGTCTCCATGATTTCCAGGCCGCAAATTCGTGGCCCAATTCGCAGATCACCCTCACCCTAGCCTCTCCCTGAGGGAGAGGAAATAAAGGTGAGTGAAATTCTCGTCCGGCCATCCGCGGACAGCGCAGCGCGTTGTCCTACCCTTCACACGGATGAAACAGGGATAAAGCTTATTTCCGTGCGGATCTTAAGCTCCAAATTCCAAAGCCTGCCCTGAGCGAAAGGCCTGCGCAGTAAAAGTCTCGCCCTGAGCGAAGTCGAACGGGTCGAACAGGCCGAACGGGCTCGAACATCCACAGAAGCTCCACTTTCAATATCCAAAACACGTAATGCGCGATCCTGTTGGACCTTGGTTATTGGAGAGCTTGGATGTTGATGTTTGGTGGTTTAGCCGCCGGGCGGCAGCCTACGGCTTACTTCTGCGCGCGATCGCGAAAGATCGCCAGAATCTCGTCGGCCGATTTGGCGTTGGCCAGGCTCTCGCGGACCGAGCGATCGTTCAAAAATTTGGCGATGGAAGCGAGAGTGCGCAGATGTGTTTGGAACTGGTTCTTCGGCACAATGAAAAGAACGACGAACTTGACCGGTGCATTATCCAGCGCGTCAAACTCAATTCCTTTGGATGACCGGCCAAACGCCGCCACCACCTCTTCCAGTCGGTCGGAAGAACAATGCGGAATGGCGATTCCGAATCCGATGCCTGTGCTCATAGTTTCTTCGCGCTGCTTAAGGGAGGCGAGAATGCTGTCGCGGTCCGGCGGCTTGATTTTATTCTGACTAACGAGCAAATCGATCAGCTCCACGATTGCGGGCCAACGTTCTGTGGCCCGCATTTCGGGAATGATCTGTTCGGCTGATAAAATGTCGGCGAGGGCCATGCAGTTGCCGTGGGAGCGAAAGCTTAACGTTAGGGCCTAGGTTGACAAGCCGCGATTTGCCCGAAACTAGGTCCCTTCGCGGCGGAGTTTATAGTTTACCTGACGCGACAACAACCAGCGCACCCCAAACATGTCGATGGTGGCGCGCAGAGCGCGATTCCGGAGGCCGTACTTGCTCTTGCCAAATCGCCGTGGCCGGTGATTCACTGGCACTTCAACCAGCCGATACCCTGCACCTTTGACCAGCGCAGGAATAAAGCGGTGCATGCCTTTAAACGGAATCAATGTCCGGATACATTCGCGCCGCATTGCTTTCAATGAGCAGCCGGTGTCGCGCACGCCATCTTTCGTAAATCGGCTGCGGACGAAGTTGGCGATCCAACTCGTTAGCCGTTTAACCATTGTGTCCTTCCGCTGTTCTCGATATCCGCAGACCAGATCGGCCCCTCGAGAGATTTCGGCCAGAAGCCTTGGAATGTCAGCAGGATCATTTTGCAGATCGCCGTCGATCAAGACGAGGGTTGTGCCGCAGGCGGCATTCAGGCCGGCGTAGATGGCTGCGCTTTGGCCGGTGTTCTTCTCGAAGCGCAAAACGCGAACCTCCGGGCTGCGCTGAATCCTTTCCGCTGTCCGATCGCTTGAACCGTCATCGACGAAGACAATTTCATGCTCGACGGTCGAGAGCGCGCGGCCCAGCTCCGACTGCAAAATGGAAATATTATCTTCCTCATTAAAAACCGGAACGATCACCGAGACAGCGGGTGATTTTGTGGTCTCCGTTACAGCGGCAGCGTGTGGTAGTTCCGGCATAAAAATACCCGCCAAGTCCGAATGTGTTCGCCGAAACGGCGGACTTCAATGGTTGCCACTGGCTGGCAAGCTTCAAACGCAGCTCTAATGTTGTGGACAAGACCACCGGTGGCACCGTCACGAATAAAGAGCGCGCTCCGTCCCTCGAAGGGATTAATCCCACCCTCCTCCGTGTAAACATCCTCGCCCGCTGGAGGCTGGGCGCGTGGGGCATCGACAAATTGATCGTAGCGCGGCCAGAAGGAAAATTGGTTCACTAAATCCTGGGATTCGACCAGATAAACGGGCGGATGACCGGGCCCCTCCGGACGTTTGTCGCGCAAATAAAACGAGATTTCCGAGGCGCGGTCGCGATCGTCGGCAATAAGGAACAATTTTTCGCCAAGTTTAGCTTCCAAATCATGGCGTACCTTTTCTACGGCGGCGGCCGCTGACGCCCAGCCCCGTAGCCGATCGCTCGGATCGCGTCTCCATAAGCGAAGACCAGCACTGCGCAACAGATCGGAGTCGAGCGCAATAACGCTCATGAGCAGACCCAGCCCAACCGCGACACTAACCGAGCTTCTCAGCCAACGATTGGATTGAATGCGGTCGTGCCAATAACCAACTGCCAGCGCGCCAAAACTAAGCAAGGCAAGCGCATCCCAATTTGGGGCCGCGACTTTGTTGATCGAAATCAGAAAGTAGAAAACGAAGACCGGAATACCGAACCAGAAAAGAAATAGCACTTTGAGCTGCTGCTGGATGCGGGGCCAGCTGGCCAGCACACCCCAAGCCAGGCCGAGAAAGAGAAGAGGCGAGTAAAACAAGAAATGTTCGCCCAAAAATTTCAACGGTTCGAGCAGATGTAGACCGAAACGTTGATCGAGACTGCCTCGCGCCCGCAGATGGCTTAGCGTGACCCATGCGTGCTGCTTATTCCAAATGATGGGTGGGAGCATACAAACGACAAAAGCTCCAAGAAGCGAATATAGACCGGGCCGCTTGAATTCCGGCTGCAGCCGAGGCGCGAAAGCCAGCACCAGGAGGATGGAAATCAATTCCAGGCCGTTCGTGTATTTGCAAAGAAATCCAAGGCCGATCAGAAAACCGGTAATAGTCCAATACCACGAAGGCTGCGGACTGCGCTCCAGCGCGAGCCAGAATGCGAACATCGCGGCCGTCCAAAAGAAGATGGAGAGCGGATCGATCGTCATCAGAAATGCGCCAATGTTGAAGATTGGCGTCACGTTTAGCGCGATCACGAGCCACAGTCCGGCGTTGGCGCTGAACAAGCGTTGGGTCAGGTAAAACAGAAGCAAACTCGTGGCCGCCGCCAGGATTGGACTGAAAAAGCGCACGCCAAATTCGTTCGCACCAAAGATCGCTGTGCTGAGACGGATGGCGAAGGCAACGCCCGGTCCTTTGCTGAAATAAGCAGGTGCCAAACGCTCCGACCACATCCAATAGTGGGCTTCGTCGAATTCCAGATCTTTTGTCGCCAACATCGACAATCGGATCAGCGTCAACGCCACAATGAATAACCAGACCGCGCGCGTCGTGCTCATCGGTGGGGCAAGTTTTCCCGGCCATTGCCGGCCGAATCGGAAGAAGACAGGTCGGAACCTGGCCCCGCATTAGAAAGCAAACTGGGGTGGCACGCGTAAATTTTCGCGGCCCATCTAGGCGCCGCCCATCTCCAGAATAATTCGATCACACCCACGATAATCAAGGTTTGTCCGGTGGCCAAAAAAAGCGTGGCCAACACATCACTCGGCCAATGCGCACCCAGGTAAATACGTGAATAACCGATGGCTACATCCATAATCCAATAGAGCCAGCCGCGCCGTCGATAAAACAAGGTCAAGCAAACCGCGATCACGGTGTTGTTCATGACGTGCCCGGATGGGAACGATGGACCGGACCGCAGGCGATCAGATCGATCAGAATAACGAATCCGCGGTTGTTTGAAGAGCGTCAGAAACTTCGGACTTGCCTTTTGCAGCTCGACCATCCGGACTATTTGAGTCTGCTTGGGCCGCGGCCGGTTAATGGCCGATTTCAAGATTCCAGTGACTTGTTGCCCAATCAGCAGCGCCAAAAGAGTGCATAGAATACAGCTCCGCGCTTTGAACCCGCCAAAGATCAAGGCAACAAGAACGATTAAAATAACGAACGGTTTCCAAATCTCGATATCGCTGACTGCCGCCATGAACAAATCCAGGACCGGATTCGTCCATTGTTCGTTGATCAGGTAAAACAGGCTTTGATCCATGCGGCAGAGTTTTAAGCTTTAAGTGTTAAGTTTTAAGTAACTGAGCCGCCAGCCGATTCCATTTAACACTTCAAACTAAAACTTAAAGCTGCCGCCAATGAGAATAAAAACTGGAATGTTGTTGATCGCAGCAACATTGCTCCTTGAGCCCGGGCTGAAAAGCGAGCCGGCGCCCTCGGCGAAAGAAATTCTTTCTTCCGTGCGCATGCAGCAGACGCAACAGCAAATCGATCTGGAAGGGCAGCTGCGACAAAATCAAGTGGTCATTCCATTCCATCTTATTCAGAGCGGACCGATTGTTCGCTACATTTTCTCAAATCCGGACGAGGCCCTGCAGTTACAACTCAATGAAAACGATTCGCGCCTCGATCAAATTTCTGGGAAGGGCGTCGAGAAGATTGCCCCGGCCGAATTCGATCAGAAGATTCGTGGAACCGAGGTGACCTACGAAGACCTCGCCCTTAAATTTCTTTATTGGCCAAACGCCGACGTCATCGGCCAGGAAAATATTCGCAGCCGGAATTGCTGGAAGCTGCAATTGCGTCCGCCATCACGGCAGTCCCAATACTCCAACGTTCTGCTCTGGATCGACAAGGCGAGCGGCGCGCTCATGCGCTTGGAAGGATACGATTGGAATGGTCAGCTCGCGAAGCGGTTCGAGGTGGTCTCCGCGCAAAAGATCGATAATCGCTGGTTCCTGAAACAAATGCGCATAGAGCAACTGCAGCCGGGCACAAATCACGTGCAATCGCGGACCTACCTTGAGATCAAAAAGTAGGTGCGGCCGGACACCTGACGCAAATAACAAATAAATGACGAAGCTCGAATGACGAATGACGAAGGAATGACGAAATTCTAAGGACGAAGCGGCTCGCGGGCCGATTGCGACATTAGTTCGCGCGCGTTGTCCGGAAGTTTGCTATCAACATGCCGCGCCTACGGCGCTCACGGCATGGCTACAATTCCGCCCTACAATTCCTTTTCGTCCCGCGCTGCGTTAACGATCTGAGCAAAACTGTGTGGGTCGAGACTCGCGCCGCCCACTAGTGCGCCGTCAATATCCGGTTGCGACATCAGTTCGCGCGCATTGTCCGGTTTGACGCTGCCGCCATATTGAATACGGATTCGATCAGCGGTGGTTTCATCCGACATCTCGCGCAGGGTATGGCGAATGAAAGCGTGCGCTTCCTGAGCTTGCGCCGGTGTGGCGTTGCGTCCGGTGCCGATTGCCCAAACCGGTTCGTAGGCGATCACAGTTTCGAGAAGCTCTTTCTCGCTCAGATCCTTTAGACTGCCTCGAAGTTGGATGGCCAAAATCTTTTCAACATTACCTTTGTCGCGCTGCTGAAGCGTTTCGCCGACGCAGACGATCGGGCGCAAGGTTGCCTCATGCGCGGCACGAACTTTTAGATTTACGATTTCATCAGTCTCGCCGAACAAAGTCCGCCGCTCGCTGTGGCCAAGCACGACATAACGCACAAACAAATCGCGCAGCAAGGGGGCGCTGATTTCGCCGGTAAAGGGGCCGCTCCGTTCCCAATGCATATTTTGTGCGCCGACCTTGATGTTTTGCGCTTTATCAAGGCATTCCGTCACTTTTGCGATGGCCGTGAATGGCGGAAGGATGACAACTTCAACATCAGCGATGTCGCCCAAATCGAGGAGCAGGGACTCGATGTAGCGCGCCGACTCCGCCTGAGTCATGTTCATTTTCCAGTTCGCGGCTACGATTTTTTTGCGCATAGGCTCCCAAGCATTCAGATGGTGGAGTAGTGGAGTAATGGAGTAATGGAGCGCTGGAGTGTCGACGCTGAAATTTGCATTACTCCAATACTCCAGAACTCCACTAGTTTTTTTCCGTGAGTGCTGCCACCCCGGGCAATTCCTTGCCCTCAAGAAGTTCGAGCGAAGCGCCGCCACCAGTGGAAATGAATGTCATCTTCTCAGCCAAGCCAGCTTGCTTGACGGCGGTAACGGAATCTCCACCGCCAATTATTGTGGTGGCATGGGATTGCGCGAGTGCTTCGGCAATAGCGAATGTGCCTTCGGCAAAATCAGGAATTTCGAACACGCCCAGCGGCCCGTTCCAAAGGATTGTCCGGGCTTTGGCGATTTCCTCCTGAAAAAGCGCAATGGTGGCGCTGCCGATATCGACGGCCTGCCAGCCCGGTGTGATTCCGTGTTGCGGGGAGAGCCGGCTCGTATTGCGCTTTGGCGCACCGGCTCGAACTTCCTCCGTTTCGATAACGTCGACCGGCAAGACAAATTTGACGCCGTGCTTCTTCGCCAAATCGAGCAGCTCTTTTGCCAGAACAAGCTTGTCGGCTTCGACTCGGCTTTTTCCAACTGGAATCCCCTGCGCCATAAAAAATGTGTTCGCCATGGCGCCGCCGATCAAAACAGCATTAGCTTTTTTCAGCAACGCCTTGAGCACGCCGATTTTATCCGAAACCTTCGCGCCGCCCATGATAACGAGGAATGGCTTCGCTGGACTGTCGAGCTCTTCGTGCAGATATTTCAATTCCTTTTCCATCAAGAAGCCCATGGCGGATTTCGAAATGAATTTCGTGATGCCGACCGTGCTGGCGTGGGCGCGGTGGGCCACGCCGAAGGCGTCATTGACATAAAGATCGCCCAACTTGGCCAGGGCTTTCGCGAATTCAGGATCGTTGGCTTCTTCCTCTGGCTGGAAACGCAGGTTTTCCAGCAGGGCAACATCACCGTTTTGCATGTGCTGGATGATCTCTTCCGGCGCAGTGCCAATCGTGTCGTGACTAAAAATCACTGGATGATCGATCAACGAGTGCAAGTGAAGGCCAACCGGGCGAAGCGAATATTTTTCAACACGTTTTCCTTCAGGCCGTCCCAAATGGGACATTAAAATCGTCTTGCCACGGTGTTCACGTAGATGGCTGATCGTGGGCAAACTTGCGCGGATCCGGGTATCGTCCGTGATCTCGATCTTGCCTTCGCGCTCCGCGATCGGGACATTGAAATCGACGCGAACGAGAACCCGTTTGCCGTCAACCTCAAGATCGCGAACGGAAAGTTTCTTCATTCTAGTTTGTCATCCCGAACGGAGCGAAGCGGAGTTGAGGATCCCGCGGCGACGCCTGTCCGCTATGCAGCGGGATTCCTCGACTGCGCTCGGAATGACCGCCGATTTCATTTCCCGAGCAGTTCGAGTAGTTCGACGCAACGATTGCTGTAGCCCCACTCGTTGTCATACCAGCCCACCACTTTCACAAACCGGTTGCCAAGCATGAGCGTCAGTTTGCTGTCGAAGATGCATGAATGCGGATTGCCAATGATGTCGTGCGAGACGAGCGGCTCTTCCGTGTATTCGACCACACCCTTGTAACTTTTGTCGCTGGCAGCTTCTTTAAAGGCCGCGTTAACCGTCTCGACAGTGGCATCTTTTGCCAGGACGGCAGTGAAATCGGTCACTGAACCATCTGGTGTCGGTGTGCGGAACGCGCCGCCGTTCAATTTGCCTTTTAATTCCGGAATCACTTCGCCGATCGCTTTGGCCGCGCCCGTGCTCGATGGAATGATGCTGACGGCGGCCGCCCGCGCCCGCCGCAAATCCTCGTGCGGGAAATCGAGAATGCGCTGATCGTTCGTGTAGCTATGGATCGTGCTCATGAATCCATGCTCGACGCCGAATTTATCGTGCAAGACTTTCGCGAGCGGCGCCAGACAGTTCGTCGTGCAGCTGGCGTTGGAGACGATGGTGTGTTTGGCCGGATCGAACAGCTGGTCATTAATGCCGATGCAAAGCGTGACGTCCGCATTCTTGGCCGGGGCGGAGATCAAGACGCGTTTGGCGCCGCCTTTGTTAATATGTAGCTCGGCTTTATCGCGGCCGGTGAAGAAACCGGTCGACTCCAGCACCACATCGACATCAAAGTCCTTCCACGGCAGCGCGCCCGGGTCCCTTTCCTTTAAAATTTTGATCTTGTGACCCCGCACAATGATGTTGTCGGCATCGTAACTAATCTCGCCATCGAATTTGCCGTGGACGGAGTCCCATTTCAGTAAATGCGCCAGCGTGTGCGTGTCGGTGAGATCATTAATCGCGCGAATGCGCTCGACTTGTTTTTGCGTCATGGCGCGCAGGACATTGCGTCCGATGCGGCCAAAGCCATTGATAGCGTAGTTAGCCATAGAAAAAAGATTATAGAGTTGAAGAGTTGAATCGTTAAACCGTCAAAGCCCAACGTTCAACGTCCAACATAAAACAGCCTGCCCTGAGCGCCAGCCGAATGGGTCCAATGCAGAATCGTTTCACGTTGCGCGTTAAGTGGTGGACGTTGAGCGTTTCTGAGTGAAAAATTTCGCCGCCCTCGCCAGCATTCTATTAGCGATCTGGTGGACGCAGTCCGTGTCCGCCGCAACTCGTCATTCTCCCCGCATGAAAAGAATTCTCGTTCTGGGCGACAGTTTGTCCGAGGGCTTTCTACTTAAGGACAATGAGGCCTACCCCGCTCTACTGGTCGATAAACTGCGGGTGGCCGGCCTCGACTTCGAGGTGACCAATGCCAGCGCCAGCGGCGGGACCACTGAAGGTGGGTTGCGCCGGCTTCCGCCTCACCTGAAACATCCGGTCGACATCTTTATTCTAGAGCTGGGAGTAAACGATGCCTTCCTCGGAGTTCCGGTTGAACAGATTCGGCAGAATCTCCAGGAGATCATCGATCGGGTGAAGCAGCGCAATTCAAACGCCGGCATCATCATTGCCGGGATGCAGCTGCCTAACTATTCCGCGGACGACTACATCCGCGCGTTCGGACAAATGTATGTCGATCTCGCGGCAAAAAATCACGCTGCTTTGGTGCCGTATCTTCTGGAAGGCGTGGGCGGTAATCCGGCCTTGAGCCTGCCCGATCGCCTTCATCCGAATGCCGCCGGCCAAAAGGTTCTGGCGGAAAACGTCTGGCGAGTTCTCGAGCCTATGGCGAGGGAAGTCTCAGCTGATCCTAATGTGGGAGGGGCCTTGGCGCCGCGACCGTCGGGACACTAAGAGCCTGCCCTGAGCGAAGTCGAACGGGTCCTTCCCACATTCAAATCGGAGCGACCCAGCCCGTTCTTCCCCGAGCACGGCGATCATCCGATCCTGGAAACGATCGAAATTGCGACGGAGGGCGAGGATTGCGATGAATGCGTACGAAAATTGCGTGGGCCGCTTATGAAGATAAACGGAGTTTGCGATGTGAACGTCGATCTCAAACGGGAGCGGGTGATCGTGACGTTCGATGCGCGCAAGACACACGTACCCGATCTGCACGACGCGATCTTGAAAAGCGGTTACAAGCCGGCGCCAGTGGCGGACGAGCTGTAGCCGAACTGGTACGCCTTCGGGTCGAAAGATAGCGGCCAACACTCAACGCTCAACGCCCAACGCTCAATGCCCAAAATGCCAATACGGACTTTGGGCGCTGGCACTGTTGCTCGGAATCGGGACGCTAAGGTCCCTCCCACATTTTCAAACCGCCGGCTGTTGCTGCGTCAGACAGTGAAACGCGCCCAATCCCCAAATTAACTCACGACAATCGATCCCGACAACGCGGCGATTCGGGAAAAATTTCTGGACAGTAGACAGAGCAACCTCGTCGTTCGGATCACCGTAAATTGGAAAGAGCACGCACCTGTTTGCAATATAGAAGTTGGCATAACTGGCGGGAAGTCGCAGGTCCTGGCGGACCATTTTCCTCGGCATCGGCAGAGTCACAATGTCGAGGCC